>Ga0247727_10007414_pt1 | contig 20893 bp, 10 predicted proteins | sample WisWelCaveWW1625_FD_202498 | JGI IMG/M metagenome (GOLD analysis project Ga0247727, IMG submission 202498) | Biofilm microbial communities from Wishing Well Cave, Virginia, United States - WW16-25 | ecosystem: Environmental > Aquatic > Deep subsurface > Groundwater > Cave microbial mat | place... | reverse complement strand
CCCGCGAAGGCAAGGTCAAGCCGGATGATGTGGACGGCTCGACATTTTCCACTTCCAATTTGGGTATGTACGATGTGGAGGACTTTATCGCCATCATCAACCCGCCCGAAGCCGCGATATTGGCGATTTCATCTGCACGCGAAGTCCCTGTCGTGGAGAACGGTGAGTTGAAAGTGGGCTGGAGAATGAAGGCGACGATCTCAGTTGACCACCGTGTCAGCGACGGAGCGGAGGCCGCGCAGTTCATGCAGGCGCTGGCGGGGTTTTTGGAAAATCCGGTGAGGATGTTGGTGTAGGAGATGCAGACCTCCGAGTTTTTGAAAAACTCGGAGGTCTTTCGTTATGCTATACTTAACGCATGGACGAGAATCAATTTCCCAAAATGGACAAAACCGCTTTCTTGGTTGTTTCCTCTTTTGAAGAAGCCGACAAGCAGGATAAGGAATATTGGCTTTCCAGAACCCCCATCGAACGCCTGCAACACATGGAACTTTTGCGGAGAATCAATTATGGCGCTGACGCTACCGCCCGACTTCAAAGAGTTCTTGAAATTGCTGAAAGAGGCAGCGATGATGTTCAAGTAATTGAAAGGAGAATTTGAGTATGACTCTCTTTCTAACCCCAATCAAACTTCCCATCCAGGACTGGGACAGGATTCTGCAACTGGGCGCGGACAGCCGCACTCGTGAATTGCAAGACGAATTCAACCGCGCTGAGCAAGCCATAACCGAATTCGAAAAGCGGTTTGGCATGTCGCTGGCAGATCTGGAAAAAGCAGGCTTACCCATCAATGCAAATTTTGAAACGCACGACGCTTACGTTGAATGGCAAAGTTGGGAATTGCGCCGCGCCGATTTACAAAAACGCCTAGCCACACTGCATTCCCTGGAAACGCGGCATGGCAGTTAATGCCCTGCAACGTATTGCAGTCTTGCGCGACCTGGCAAGTGAAATCATAGCCGAGATCGAATTGCTTGCCGCCTCAAACCCCAACCTAATTCGCTTGCGCGCCGACTTGATTAACAGCGACAAACTACACATCAGTGAAGCATGGGATGATGAAACGCTCATACGCTACGCTTATTACTGGCTGAAGCAAAATGATGAACTTCGCGTTGGCTGGGATAATGCGCCGCATCATCCCGAAGTCTCCACCCATCCGCATCACAAACACATTTCAACACAGGAGAATATTCAAACCTCTGAAGAAACAAACCTGGAGGATGTGCTGAGGTTTATCAAAATTAAATTAGAAGAAGAACGGCAGAAAGACTAAACAGAAGAGTTTCTTCAACCCTGCTTGCAAGCCGCCATCTCTATTAACCATCGAGTCAGCGACGGAGCCGAAACCGCGCAGCCGAAGGTGCAAGCGCTGGCGGGGTTCCTTGAAAATCCGGCGAGGATGTTGGTGTAAGAAACGCAGACCTCCGAGTTTTCTGCAAAGCGCCCTTTAGGGTGAAAAACTCGGAGGTCTTTCAATCTATATCTTAGGGGCAAACATCCGTACGCGGTAATTCATTGCTGATATATGTATTCCACTCCGCCTCGGAGAAGTTGCGGTTTGCTTTCGCGCACAACGTTTTTATCCAGTTGACTGGGTTTAGATCCCATTTGAACAATCTGCCTTCGCCATCCTTGTAAATCATCACTTGAGTCTGCGCGCTGGAACCATGGACCTGCACATACCCCGCGACTGGATCGCCGACCCGCGTGTTTTTACCCAATTCCCAAATTTGCGTAAATGCGGCGCCTGATTGATCGTAGCCGATGATGAGATATCGGGGATTTTTAGCGCCCATGATCAAACTCATGTTCGATAGACTACTTTGCCCGGTGGAGAAAACTTTATCCGGGATTGAATTCGCGGCTGGATTATTCCATTCATCCCATCGGTAGACCGTTCCACCATCACTATAAAACATAGATTTGCTATCCGGCGTAAAGATGATTGTGCTTTGTCCGCCACAGCAGATTTCGAGATTGGTTTCCCTGATTAGCGTTTCGCCAGCAATATCCCAAACCTTCAATTTCTGGCTGGATTCATAGACCAGATAATTTCCATCCGGGCTGAGCGCGGATCGGTACACGTAACCGGAGGAAGGCGATTTCGGAAGAGCAGGCGGCGCTTCGGGATCGCCGGTTAGATCCCAGACAAGAATCGTGTTGTTGAAGCCAAGCGCGGTTAAGCGGATTCCCTCCGGGTTGAAAGCCATCGTGCCATTGAGTTGACCGGAATCATCCCCATTTTCCAAATGGATGCTTGATCCTTTCTCCAAGTCGGTCAACGCGATCCCATCAGACGCAAGCGATGCCAGAGTTTTGCCATCCGGGCTGAAAAGCATATTCTTGACCGGGGCAGAGTGTCCTCGTAATGTCTCGCCGACTTGTTCATCCTGATCCACATCCCAAAAGCGCACGCCTTCGCTGTCATAAATGACTAATTTGCCATCCGATGTGAAAACAGGAGAATAGAAGCCGTTTACCTCGTCGCCGATCTTCGAGCTCTTATTTAAATCCATTATGGTGGTGGACGAGGAATTATTGTTCCAGTCCACGTTTACAATCGCGGCGATGTTGTTGTTTTCGGGGTTGATGATGATGTCATAATTTCCCTTAATCTTTTCCCCAACTTGGGTAGCGTCGGAGACATTCCAAAAACCAGCGAAGCCACTGCCGTCAAATGCTATAATGGTCGAGCCATCGGGACTGAATTTTAGATACGTGCCATCAATCGCGCTTCCGACATAATCCTTTTTTGATATGTTCCACAAACGCGTTTTGTTATCCCAATATTGCCCGATGGCTAGGATTGAACAATCAGGGCTGAACGTTATTCCAGGATTGTTATCTTTGCTTCGTTCATCCATCTCAATGTTGCCCAGAGATTGATCCCTTTCCAAATCCCAGACTGTAATGGTGAGGGACTTTGAGTCAAACCATGCCGCTGTTTTACCGTTCGAGCAAAAACCAGGATCATAAATTCCTTTCAGAGTCTTACCGATTTGCACGCGTGTCACGGGATTCCACAGCGTAGTCTCCTTTTTTATTTGATCGCGCACAACCAGAATGTCCGGTTTTGTGCCTGCGAAATTTGACTCCGAACCGCTGATGGGTTCTGTGACTGCCTGCATGGTTTCCCATTCCCAAAATGCAGTCGCGTCATTGGAAATATCAATAAGGATAAAAGCGTCCTTGATTGTGGGGCTGGTCTGAATAGAGCCTTTGATGTCGGTGATGACTTGTAGCGAAGTCATATCGAACAAAGTAACGGTGTTGGGATAAATATTCCAATCAGTCACTATCAAGGTCTTGCCATCTGGACTAAAAGCGACGCCTTGACCTGTAAACTTGTTATTAATTGCCTGTCCAGTCGTTAAGTCCCATACCACAGTATTATTGTTGTCGTTCCAATTACTTACGGCAATGAACTTTCCATCCGGGCTGAATGTTGGAGACGTTCCGGTAATTGGATCGATGACTATTTGCCAAGAGGCGAGATCCCATACCGTGACAGTATAATTGTTATTGTTGTAATCGCTGACAGCCGCGAACTTTCCATCCGGACTGAAGTTGCCGCTTGATCCGGGAATTGGATCGCTGAGGCGCTTGAATGTAGTTGCATCCCAGATAATTATTTGATTATCCTCTCCCACCGTCAAAAGGAGTTTTTTATCCGGGCTGAAGACCACGCTATTGACCCGACCCGCATGTTCGTTAAACGGCGCGCCGCTGTCGGAGCCATCGGTATTCTGCAAATTAATTCCATCGGTGGTGGCATAAGCCAGGGTCTTGCCATCCGGACTCAATGCCGCGCTTTTGACAGTATCCTCCTCCTGCCCGACCAGTTCACCCAACGACGAGGCTTGCGCCATATTCCAGAAAAAGATGCCGCCTGTTTCGTTTTTCGTGATCAGGGTTTGCCCATCCGGGCTGAGCGCCAGATAGGTTCCATTAACCGGCTCGCCGATGGGCTTCTCTTTGTCTAGGTCAAATAGATTGACTTTACTTCCGCCGCTCTCCTTTGTTTGGTATACAAGCGACTGATCGTCCTGAAATAAGCCAAAATTCTCGCTTGCGATGGACGATCCCAAAACCGATTTGTTTTTAGCGATGTTCCACCAATTGTATTTCCAACTATTGTTCTCATATACCTGATAGGTCAGGATTTCCCCATTTGGGCTCAGGCTTACAAAGGATCCCTTAATCGGCTCTCCGATCTTTTGGGCGGTGGTTGTATTGACGAGTCTAATAGTATCTACGCCGTTGTTATTAAAAGTGTAGGCAAGAGTTTGCCCTGATTCTGTTGGCGAACTATACCAACCATTTCGTGAATCACTGAAAGTCACCCTGCCTGTATCTATATCAAGAGCATTAAATACTTCCTGACCTTTCTCATCATACCCGGTATATAGCAATACTTTGCCGTTCTGACTCAGCGCGACGAAATAGTTATTTTCAATCGGTTCGATGAGCGAAGCCCCCGTCGCGGTATCCAACAAATTGATACCGGCATCCGAAGTTGAGTATGCCAGGACTTTTCCATTCTGGCTCACAAAAACATTCGTACCTGTGAACGTCTTCTCGTCTGCGGTGGCAATGTCTCGTAAAACAACCTGGTTTTCGTCATCGGCATTGGTAGTTTGATATATCAGAACCTTATTGTCGAGGCTCACGTTCAAATACGATCCATTGATATCTATGACGACATTTTTCTCAACGGCAATATCCCAAAGATTGAGAAGAGGCTTGCCGTTTTCCTGACTTGCAATTTGATAAACCAGAAGAGCGCCGTCAGAACTAAATTTCAAAAATGCCCCATCTGAAAATGCGCGGTATTCGCCCGCTCCGGGCGACTTTAATTCCTTCTGCGTCGTTATATCCCAAATATGGAGTTGAGCCACTCCACTTGGATCGTAAGTCTGAAAGACTATCTTTTTACCGTCCGGGCTAAAGATCGGGTTTTGCCCTGATATGGGATCGCTGATTGCTTTACCGGTTTCGATGTTCTTCAAGTAAATCGAGTTCTCGCCGGTTGTCTTATCCAGAACCTGATAAGCCAGGATATTTCCATCCGGGCTTGTAAGGAAATACCCGCGACCGGGCGGTTCGTTAGAGTTCGGATCAATAAGAATACTTCCACCCTCCCCGGTGGATTGCAGGATGCTCCCATCGGGACTGAACTGCATACTCGATGGCTCGCCGGGATGACCCTGCAAGGGCTCGCCGATTTTCTTTGGTGTTCCGGGATTGGAAACATCCCAATAGCGGATCGTGGAATCGGAACTCGCAGCGATCAGCGTCTTGCCGTCCTCGCTGAAAAGCGCCTTGTTCACGGGCAAAGAACTCTCGCCTCTTGCTACGCTCATCTTTTCGGGCTTGGATGGGTCTTTTACATCCCATAATAAAATATCTCCGTTGCTAGAAGCGGAGGCTAGAATGTTTCCAGCCATATTGAAAGCCAGGTCATAGATGGCGGCGCCAGCATTTTGGTTGAACGCCTCGCCAAATGTGGAGGGGTTGTCGACGTCGGAAATATTCCACAGGAGGATTGAGCCATCGCCAAGCGCCGAAGCCAACATCTGACCGTCAGGGCTGATCGCCATGCTGTAATAACCCGCGCTGGTTTCACTTGGGAACTTGCTAAGGGGCTGATCCAGATTTTTGACATCCCAAACAAAAATATTTGAATCGGGACTGGCGGAGACCAAACTTGTGCCTGTGCTATTAAATGCCAGCCCGGTCACCCAGTTGTTCGTATGCCACTTTTTGTTTTTGGCAGGGTCGCTGATCGGTTGGTTTGTATCTACATTCCATACGATGACGAAGCCATTATCATTGCCGCTCGCCAGCGTCTTGCCATCCGGGCTGAAGACGAGCCTCATTGGATTTCCGGCATCCTTACTGGTGAGCGTCCCGCTTTGCTGAGGATTTTTTGGATCTGTGACATTCCATAGAGTAATATCGGGCAGACCTGAACTGCTGGAGGCTAGAGCGTTGCCATCCGGGCTGAAAGCCAGGCTCATGATTTGCTCATTCCCTGTTTTGAATGGTTTCTCGATCAACGTTTGACGTGTTTGGGCGTTCCACAACATAATCGTCCCATCGCTCGCGCCGGAGGCTAACAACTTTCCATCGGCGCTTAACGCCAGCGCGGTTACGCTTCTAAAATGCCCGTTGATGGGTTGGCTGTTCAATGCTTGTCGCTTTGCCGCATCCCAGAATGTGATCCCGTTCTTTTCCAAGGAAGCGAATATCTCCCCATTGGGACTGTATTGAATACTCTGCACATTTACATTTTCTTGTATAGGAAGCGCACCATCAAAACGTCCCGATTTTTGCAGAAGGGTCAACAGGGCTTTTTGAGATTGCGAATTATTATCGAAGGAATCCGCCTTCACGCCCAAAAGGATCGCCAGGTCAAGCTGGCTGTCGGCGCGCTCCAGCGCGGCAATGGAAAGCTCGCCCGAATGGGCGATGTTGGATTGTATCTTAGCGTTATCTTTTTCTTGTTCAGCTATGATCGCCAGGTTCTCAGCATCATCTGCATTCTTCCGAGCTACCTTAGCGCTCTGGACAGAAGCGTATGTTGCAATGATCGCAATCACGATCAACACCGCCGAAAATACATTGAAAATTCTCGCCCTTCTTGCCGCGCGCGCCTGTTCATCCGCAAGTTTTTGCGCCATCTCCAGGCGGTGACGTTCCGCGGCATGACGCTCCTCGATTTGCGCCTGCGCCTTCTGACAGGCTTCAAGGAAATCCTGCTCGGTCTCGGTTAATTCATCTTGATGTTCTGTTGCCCACGCTTCGACTTCGACCAGGGCTTGATCTCTCAACAGCCAACTTTCGTTCTGATCCTGATCCTTCCACAACGCCGCCTGACGTTGTAGCGGGCTGAGGTTTTCGTTGAACCAAATCTTATTCCGTTCAAGGATCGGCTCCACCAAACGATCGTGAGTCAGTTCATACCAGGTCGCGCCGCCGCGTTTCTCGCCGCGCACGAGATCGCTTTGCAATGCCTGGATCACCTCATCGTCAAGTTCGCCGGGTTTCGTTTCGCGTTCCTGCAAAACCATGTTGCGGATTCCGCCTGCGGTGATCAATTTCTTCTCGAACCATTCACGGATCAAACGCTCACGGACGTTCTTCGCCTTCGCCACTTCGCCCACGCGCTTGTCATAATATTTCCCCAAAGACTGATTCACATCGCCGACATCCTGCAAATCCTTTTCGGTGATCTGGTTTCCATCAGGAGAAAGGTTATCCCATAAGCCGTAACACACCACCTGCATCTGCACCGGCTCCACATATTGACCCGGCTGCACGTCGAGCGATCCATCCGGTTGTTGCACCTTGATACTGCACAGATCGTCAATCAGTTTTTCCGCGACTCCATCGGCGTACGGACGAATCTCCTCCACCGGACTCTTGACCGCTTTCAACCCCGCCTCACGACCAAGCCGTTGCATGTAATAACGCACGCGCAGACCGTTGGTTACATAATGAGCGTACGGATCGAGCGCGGCGACGTAATCTTCGCGCATCACCAACACGATCCACAACTGCGGATCGTCCTCCATCGCTTGCGCCAGTTGCTTGAAAAAATCGTCGCGTTGTTCCCACGCCTCAGGATGAGCGCTGACCAACTCCTCGAACTGATCGATCACCACCGCGCGCCGCGCGACCTCGGAATTATCCCCGGCGGGGATCGCCTCCACGGGCGCGGGATCGTAGAAGAAGCCTTTGTCGTCAAAATTCAAATTCGCCAGAAACTGTGAAAGCGAAAGTTTCGCGAGCGCCGCCGGATCCGTTTCATGCTGTTCCAGGCTGCGTAACAGGTTGTAGATATAAATATTATCCACGTCGAGTCCAGCCGCCATGTCGCCGCTCACGCGGCCCACCGGCAGGACTTCATAGCCTTTCCCCTCCAGGTTGGGAATCAGGCGCGTGTTGACGATGGAACTCTTCCCGGCGCCGGACTGCGCGTAAAACACCACCAGCCGTTCAGACGCCACCAACGCGATCAGGTCGCGGGCTTCGCGTTCCCGTCCAAAAAAGAGATGACCCTCGTCGCGTTGAAACGTGCGCGGACCAATATAAGGATTTTTCTGCGTATTCATTATTGACCTCTCCTGTATCTATCCCATTCGTTCCACAGTTTTTGAATGAACTTTTCCGGGTTCGTCCAATCCAGGTCGAATTGTTTCTTGTCGAAGTAATTGCCCAAATATTCAACCGACTTCTCTTTATTCCCCGATTGTTTTGATCCCGGCTTCAGTTGGATCAACATGCCGCGCGGCGCGGAATCAATGCTGCGATATTTCAAGATGAACCTGAACAGGACGCGGAAATCCCAATCCCGCGCGCGGTAGCCCAGCAGGAGCAGGCGCGATTCAGCCAGTCCTTCGCGCAGTCTCAGCGGCACGAGCGGGTTTTGCGTGTTGGTATCCTCCACCACCGAGATCAGGAAGTTCATGTAATCGTCCTCGCTCAACACCAGCGTCTGCGGATAATCCTCCAGCCCATATAGATGATAGACCGCCGGTTCGGTGTCCGAAGGCTCATACAGCGGATCGGGCGCGTGCTCAGGCTTGGCGCTGAGTTTGCCGCCCGACCAGAAACAGACCTGCGTGCGCGGCTTTTTATTTTCGGCTTCGAGCGCGCGTTCGATAAAGTTGTAATAACTCGTGGTGATGTAGATCTTCAACGGCAGTTTCGCCAGCACACGCAATGGATCTTCCATGCCTGAAGGAAAGCGGGGAAAATCCAACTGCTGGACAATCTCGGAAAAGGACGCCTCTTGTGATCGCAGTTGACCCACGACATCCTGATAGTTCTCGTCGTCGGCGTTAATGTCAAGCAGGTAATTCGTCAGAAATTTCAGGTATTTCGTTTTGGCTAAGAGACTTTCCTTTTGCTCCACCTGATAATACTGCGAGACGCGCGCCAGGTTATGATCGTCCGCCATGGGGTAGCGGATTTCCACCGCCCATTCCTTCGTCAACAGCTCGTCAATGCTCAGGTCTTCGTCGTCGAATTCCGCCGTGTCGGAAATCTGATCGGTCAACGCCTGTTCGTCGCGAAAAATCTGCTCGACGCGCATCGAGTTGCTGAGGATGGGAATCACTGTCCCTTTTTTGATGAACGGCATGATGTCATCGAGATATCCACCGCCAGGCGAACCGCCATCCAATGGCGTCGTCTTTTCCTTTTCGACCCGTCTTCTAAGTCCCATAATGTGCGGCCTCCATTACCGTTTTTAATAACTTGTAGAACTTACGCAAAACCCTAAGAGCAAGCCGCGAATTTCGCTAATTCGCGCGAATCATTTAAAAAATTCGTGACAATTCGTGTAATTCGTGGCAAAAGATTTTGAACTGCGTAGTCCTGACTTGGTTATATGCTCATCACAACCAATTGCTCAAGCCGCCGTCCTCGGCGGCGGGGACGCCGCCGGGAGCAGAATAAAACCGTTGGATTAACTACACACTCATCACAACCCGAAAACTGTGCCGCGCGCCCGGCAACCCGACATCATCCGGAGCCTGACCGCTGCGCGCGCTGCATCGCAGCCACTTGATATCGTCCTTCAGCGCGCTGCCGCGCACCACGCGCCGCAGTTGGCGGCTGGCATTTAGATCGTTGCGCCCATCGTCTTTATATGGATAGGCATAGCGCGCGTCCGGCGCGATGCGTTTTTCGCCCCATACGGTACATGTCCACTGGCGGACGTTGCCCACCATGTCGAAGACTCCGTAATCGTTTTGCTCTGGGTAGAACTCGACAACCGAGAGCGCAGGCTGACCTTGATTACTGCGTTCCGCATCAACTTCATCGCCCCACGGATAAACGAAATTGTTTCCGCCGCGACAAGCCTTTTCCCATTGCGCCTCATTCGGCAGGGAATAATTTCGATTCGTTTTTTTGTTGAGCCATTGACAATAAGCCCCAGCCTCGTACCAGGTCACGCCGACAACGGGCAATTGCTCCGCGCCCGCCGGGACCTTCTGGCCGTCCCAGCCCATTTCCGGCGCGACCGAGCGCCGCATGTCGCGCACGAACTCCTCGTATTGCGCGTTCGTGATCGGCATCTTCCCCATGCGATATGCAGGCAGGGAGATTTCATGACGCGGCGATTCATAAGCCGGGATGCCCGCGCCCGCATCGCTGCCCATCCAGAACGATCCTTCAGGGATGAGAATCGTCTGCGGTTCGAAATACGCGGTCTCAATGAGTTGAGGTGCCGGCGCCGGCGCGGCTGTCGTCGCTGTCGGCGTTGACGTTGCAACGGCAGTCGGGACCGGGTTTTCCTTCATCCGCTTTTCGATGGCGTTATACATATCGGTAAAATCGGAATCGCGGTGCATGTCCGGCGTGAGCGTGTTCATATCCTTCAAGGTGGACGTGAGCCCGGAGACTTTGTCGCGGATGCGGTCGTATTGATCGATCTCTTCACGGATGCCCTGCAGGTTGGCTGGGTCCACTTCGCGCATGGCTTGCGCCAATTCGGCGCGCTTCGCTTCCCAATGTTTAACATAATCGAGTCGCCTGACGGGATCATAAATGTTGGCGTCATTCAACACGACCGGAAAAATCCGATCATGGAATTGTTTGCCCTCGGCGATTTCCACCAGTTCGAACATGCAGTTCGGCGAGCGCAGGTACTTGTCGCTGATCACCACGATCACGCAATTGCCGCGCCCGATGCGCTCCATAAATTCGTTGATCGAACCTTTGTATCCCAAATCCCGTTTATCACGGATGATCTTGATCCCCCGCTTCTGTAACGCCTGGTCAATTTGATTGACGATATCCTCCCGTTCCCCGCCCCATGCATAAGAAATAAATATGGCTTGCTCGTAATCGGACATTCGACGCCTCCATGTATTCACCGCCGTCTGTTGCAATTTCATTACAATTTTTCTGATTATATGGTTTGTGGATAAGTTTTGTCAATAAAAATCTCCCGCTTTTAGCGCGCTCCACTTTTATGCTATATTCAACGCATAACCACTCACTTCCTCAACTGCGGCACGATGCGTCCTTACTTCCCACCTGTCAAAAACGGCGTGACTTGTTTTCTCGTGGAAACGAATCAAGGTCCCATTCTTGTTGATACTGGATTCGGCACGCGCGATTATCTTTCCCCGAATCGCTCGATGACTTTCTTTCTCACCATGATGCGCTCCAAACGGGATGTGAACGAGACAGCGCTATATCAAGTGCAACGGTTGGGATACAAACCCGAAGATGTGAAGCATATCATCCAAACTCATTTGCACGTTGACCACGCAGGCGGATTACCTGATTTCCCACATGCACAAGTGCATGTGATGAAAGCGGAACACGACCACATCATGTCGCATCGCGGCTGGGAATATCATCCTGAACATTGGGCGCACGGGCCGAATTGGGTGTTGCATGAATTGGAAGGGGAAAGGTGGTATGACTTCGATGCCATCAAACTCGCAGGCTTCGAGCCGGAAATTTGGCTGGTTCCATTAACCGGTCACACGCCCGGGCATACAGCGATCGCCATTAAGCAGGATCAGGGTTGGCTCATGCACGGAGGCGACGCGGTTCCATTCGATATGAAAGTGGATGAAGTCAACGAATGGATCACGAACAAGATGCTCGGTCCGCATCTTTCACGCATCCGCGAATTTATGAAGGCGCATCCTGAGGTGAAGATCGTGGGGAGTCACATGTCGCCGGGGTTTTATAAGTAACTGTTCATGCCCAAGCGGGCTGGCGGAGGGAAGGCAAAACAAGCTGGCTCGCAGCCGCGCTAATTTTGAAACGCGCTTTCGACAAGCGCTCTGGAATCCCGCGCAAGGCGAAATATTTTAAGCCTCCCGCCAAGTTCATTCCCGAACACGCGTGCTATAATGCCTTCAAGCCCCAATTACACATTACCAATTACCAACACCCAATCTCTAATTCTCCAGTCTCCAGTCATGTCCTTCGCCCACCTCCACGTACACACTGAATATTCCCTGCTCGACGGCTTCTCGAACATCAAGAAGTTGATCAAGCGCGTCAAGGAACTGAACATGCCCGCCGTCGCCATCACCGATCATGGCACGATGTTCGGCGTGATGGACTTTTACAAGGCGGCGACCGAGGGGGGGATCAAACCGATAATCGGCGTGGAAGCGTACATGGCGGCGCGCACGATGCAGGATCGCGACTCGAAACTGGATCGCGCCTCGACACACTTGCTCCTGCTCGCCGAAAACGAGACGGGCTACAAAAACCTGCTCAAGATTTCATCCGCCGCGCAACTGGAGGGTTTCTACTATTATCCGCGCATTGACCATGACTTTTTAGCGCGTCACTCTGAAGGGATTATCTGCACCTCCGGTTGTATGTCCGCCGAAATCCCGCGCCTGCTGATTGACGGCAAACAGGACGAAGCCGTCAGGTTGATGAACTGGTATTACGACGTTTTCGGCCGCGAAAATTTTTTCATCGAACTGCAACAGCACAACATCAAGGAAATTACCGACCTCAACAAAAAACTCCTTGAGATGGGAGTGAAGTATTCGGCGCGCTATATCGCGACCAACGACGTGCATTACATCAACCAGGATGACGCGAAATTACAGGACATCCTGCTGGCTATTCAGACGCAGACGGTCCTCACCGACCCGGAGCGGATGCGCATGACCGACGACTCGTATTACCTGCGCGCGCCGGAGGAGATGAGCCGCCTCTTTGCGGAAGTCCCCGAATCGTTGAGCAATACCCTGCTCATTGCCGAGCGTTGTAATGTAGATTTGGGATTCAAAGGTTATCACCTGCCCGATTTCCCCGTCCCGGAAGGCTACACAACGGAGTCATATCTTCGTTATCTGTGTAATGAAGGGGCGAAGATACGCTACGGGGATCGCGCGACCAGCCGCGAGGTCCACGAAAGAATTGATTATGAGTTGAGCGTCATCCACAAGATGGGCTTCGACGCCTATTTCCTGATCGTGTGGGACTTATGCCGTTACGCCAAGGAAAACGATATTTGGTATAACGCGCGCGGTTCGGCGGCGGGTTCGATTGTCGCGTATGTGTTGGAAATCGCGCTGGTTGATCCGTTGCAGCACGATCTGCTGTTTGAGCGCTTCCTGAATCCGGGTCGTATCTCGATGCCGGATATTGATCTCGATTTCCGCGATGACCGCCGCGCCGACATGCTCGAATATTGCACGCGCAAATACGGGAGCGACAAGGTCGCGCAGATCATCACGTTTGGCACGATGGGCACGAAAGCCGCCTTGCGCGACGTGGCGCGCGTCATGGACATCCCATTGCCCGAAGTGGACCGCGTCGCGAAACTTGTGCCGTTTGTGTCAGGCAGACAAACCACGATGGAAGACGCGCTGGCTATTCCAGAGTTCAAAAAGATTTACGATGAACAACCGCACCTGCGCGAGTTGATTGATACCGCCACGCGCATGGAAGGCACAGTCCGCAACGCGGGGACGCACGCCGCGGGCGTGGTGATCTCCGATAAACCCATCCTTGAATATCTGCCGTTGCATCGCCCGACATCGGGATCGGAAGAGACTCCGATCAAAACCGTGACGCAGTTCGAAATGGGCATTCTCGATTCGCTCGGCATGTTGAAAGTGGACTTCCTCGGGCTGATCACACTGTCTGTGATGGCGAAAGCCTGCGACATGATCGAAAAGCGGCATGGGATCAAATTCGATTTGAACAATATTCCGCTCGACGATCCGAAGGCGTTTGAGTTGATGGGCAGCGGGCAGACCGCTGGAATATTTCAAGTAGAGGGCGGAGGAATGACGCGTTATCTCGTGCAGATGAAACCCAAGACGCTGGACAACATCATCGCCATGGTGGCGTTGTATCGCCCGGGACCGATGGCGTTCATCCCGGACTACATCGCGCGCATGCACGGCGAAGCGGAAGTGGAATACCGTCACCCAAAACTGGAAACCATCTTCCACGACACCTATGGCATCCCTGTCTATCAGGAACAGTTGATGCGCGCCGCCGTGGAACTTGCCGCATATACGCCTTCTGAGTCGGATGAATTGCGGAAAGCGATCTCGAAGAAAAAGAAGGAAGATATCGAGAAGCACCGCAAAAAGTTCGTTGAAGGCGCGGTCAGGCAGGGAATGGATAAAGATACCGCCGAAGCCATTTACAGCGATTGGGAGGAATTCGCGCGTTACGGATTTAACAAATCTCACGCCGCCGATTACGGCGTGATAGCCGTGCAAACCGCCTACCTCAAAGCGAATTATCCCGCCGAATACATGACCGCGTTGCTCTCCGCCTCCGCAGGCATAACGGAAAAAGTCGCGTGGTATGTCGCCGACGCGCGTAATATGGGCGTGCCGGTCCTCGCGCCGGATGTCAACGCTTCGAGTTGGGATTTTTCGATTGAAGATATCGAAGAATCCGCTTCCCCTGCCGTCCTCGGCGAGGGAGTCGCCGCCGAGGACGGCGGCTTGAGCAAACAAGGGAACGGCGGCTCAAGCAAAAAGACCAAACCCAACATACGCTTTGGATTCGGCGCGGTGAAGAATGCCGGTCAGGCCGCGGTGGAATTGATCATCAAAGAGCGCGAGCAGAACGGAAAGTTCAAAGACCTCAATGACTTTGCGCGTCGCGTCGATCTGCGCGCGGTGGGCAAGCGCGCGCTGGAGTGCCTCGTCAAGGTCGGCGCGCTGGACGCGTTCGGCAACCGCGCCGCGTTGCTCGCCGCGCTGGATCGCGTCGTCGCCATCAGCAACGCTCACTTCCGCGCGGCGGACATGGGACAGATGAGTCTCTTCGGCGCGGCAACCGGCGTCGTGGAGGAGATCGATCTGCCCGAAGTCAAAAACGTGGACAAACGCGAGACGCTCAACTGGGAGCGCGAACTCATCGGGCTTTACATCTCCGATCATCCGCTCACGCCGTATCAGCAGACCTTCGCGCAAATCGTCAGTTATTTCTCCGGTCAACTCAACGAGGCGCAACACGAGGAGAAGGTGCGCGTGGCGGGTCTGGTCAACAATGTCCGTCCGTATATGACCAAGACGAACAAGCCGATGGGCTTTGTCAGCATCGAGGATATTCAGGGCAGTATTGAACTCGTGCTTTTCCCAAAAACCTGGGACAAGTATCGTGAGCAAATGACGGTCGGACAAATCATCATCGTCGAAGGCAAAGTGGACGCAGGCTCGACGCCGCCAAAAATTTTAGTGGATTCGATCCGGACCGAGATCAAGATTCTCGAACCTTTGCAAGCCTCTCCCCTCAAAGGAGAGACGGGCGAGGGTCCGCCTCAGACTCAGCCCAAGCCTGCTCCGCCCACCCAAGCCGTTCCTCAATCCAAGCCCGGACCGGTAACGCCTCTCAACATCAAGTCCACGCAGCCCAAGCCAATGACTCCACAACCTGTCATGCAGGCGGCTGAGAAGAAAGAACCGTATTCCGTAGGGCAGGATGGCATCTTGTCCTACGACGATATGCCTCCGCCGCCCGACAACTTCCCCGATGATTGGGATATGCAGTGGCAACCTTCGTTCGAGGACGCGGCGCTCGCCTCCAAGCCGGAGCCGAAGTTCAAGAAGAGCGAAGAGGTCACGCCGCCGCGCGTGGAGTTGGAAACTGTCCCGGCCGAGACAATGATCGAAGAGCAGGATTATCCTGAAGGGCGTCTGCGACAGGCTGAAACGGCGCGCGAAGCGTTGGTCACATCCATCTATATTCCAATTGCAAAAGAGGAAGAGACGAAACGTCCGCCGCGGCAGATCACGGTGATGCTCCGCACGACGGGCGACAAGGAACGCGATCGGCGCAGAATCAAAACGCTCTACGGCACGTTGATTTCCTTCCACGGGCGCGATAGGTTCAGTTTTCAAGTCTTCGAAAACGGATCGGGCTACCTGATTGATTTCCCCAACGACACCACGCGCGTCTGCCCCGAAATGCTCGAACGCCTCAGGAAGTTGATCGGCGAGGAAAACTGGCGCGTGGAGGAGATTACGTTTCAATGATCTGCAGGATGAGATAATATCTCGTCCTACATTGGCAGAACAACGTCAGCGCAGGAATACATGGTTTGGCAAAGGGAATTGAGTAATGAAACAACCGCTCAACAGAAACCAAAAATCTCCCTCATCGGATAAATCTCTAATCATGATCGTGGCGGGTTTGCTCGGGATGGGAGTGATTGTGCTTGTAATTCTGGTGGCGCTTGTGTTGAGGCAAAATGGGGCGCCGTTGTCCATGCCAACAGCCTTAGAGACACCGATCATCCCAACTTTGTTTGTCCCTACGCCTGATTGCGGCTCGCCAACGCTCGTCATCGGCGCGGCAACGTTCCAAATCCAGACGATTCAAATTACACCGGATAGTTCGCTGTCTGTGCCTCTCGATACTTCCGGGATTGCCTATTGGGTGCAAGGCACGGACACGCATTACGTGTTCGCATTAAGCCCCACGCCTGACAATCTTTCGCTGGTCTCCACGCTCACAGCAGGCAGCGCCGCGAAAGCGACATGGACGAATTGCAATTCAACCGCCTATGTTCTGTTTGCGCCCGAACCGGGAATCCTCGACGCTTCAATCCTATCCGATCAATCGCTGGCCGGTATTACCATTTTCTTTCAAAGCGACACATCCGGAAATGGTTTTGTCGTGAGGGGGGAACTGACCGAGGAACAAATCAGCGCGATCAACACGCCCGCTTCTGATGGATCGGAAATACAAGCGGAAATTTCTCTTTTAGAAACAACCGCCTCGCCGGACGGAACAATCATCAGGATCGGTGTTTCGATTCAGAATTATGGGGGAACGGCGTTTACGCTTTCAACGACTGACGTAACGCTGACAGCGCAGGATGGCGCGCCGCTCCTTATGGCAGTCAGTGAACCGCCTTTGCCAAAAGAAATCCAACCCGGCGCGACCGAAACGATCTACTTTACATTCCCGCGTCCCGCTTCTCCAACCGCTGTGTTGAAAATTTTTACCATTGAATATGATATCGAGGGGTATTGATGAGCTTGCTTGCTTAACAACGTCCCGAAGGTTTCTCGAAAAACTTTGTTGAGAAGTTGAACCTTCGGGACGTTTTGGATGAAAAAGAATCTGCGCCGCTAACTGGGCAACGGCGCAGATTCTCATAAAAGGTGCCCCCTGGTATCCCCCAAGTTTGTTTATTTCAGTTTGAAGAAAGCTTCAAGCTTAGAACCATCTAGCGTGGTCATCGTCACACGATAGCATTTGCCAGCAGCGGAACCAGGAGTCTTCCAGTTGAAGATGAACTGTCCGCCAGTCGTATCGTAGCGCAGAACTGTGCCTCCAGTAGCAGTAGTTTCGATAAGATCTTCAGCCGCTGTCTGACTGCAAGAAACCTGCGCATATGTAAGCAAGTTGACGAAAGTGACGTCGGTGATCTCAACACCACTCAACTTGGTAAAGACCTCAAACTTGAGCGGTACAGTGGAGCCACTCTTGACAGTATTGTAGACATTATTCATATCCACCGGCTGGTAGAAGCCCTTGAGGACCCAACTCTCAACGTGATAGGTGCGTGTCTCAATCTTCGAGTTGCCAGCCAAATCATAGGCAGTGGCAGTCATGGTGTGTGAACCGAACGACGTGCCGTAGCCAGTGACTGTACAACCATTAGGACCGGAGGTAGCATCGCTGGCGGTGCAAGTCGGGGCAGCCGGGACAAAGCCGAAGTCGTAGTTGCCGCCATCAGCAGGACCACCAACCCATGCGAGGGAAGGAGCGGTCTTGTCAATGTTGACAGTGACCACATTGCTCAGATCGCTTGTGTTGCCCGCCGCATCCATCACGGTCTGTGCAGTGGAGGAAACTCCGAGACCTTCCGTGTTCAACAATTGATCGACAGGGCAACCAACGGCACCAGACAGCGTATCTGCGCAGGTGAAGTGAACTGTTACATCAGTGACGTACCAGCCATTCAAACCAAGTGTGCCCGCTGAAACTGCTGCGCTGATTGTCGGCTTGGTCATGTCAATCTTGATTCCGGTCGCTTCGGCTTTGTTGCTCTGGTTTCCGGCTTTGTCATAGCAGTAGCCAGATGCAGATTGGCCAGCGCCTTCACTGCTCAACACAACAGGTGCATCGCAGGAGTCAATGCCAGAGAGGCCATCGGCGCCGCTGAAGCTCACCGTTACATTGGTGTTATTCCAACCATTGCCGTTCGCCGCAGGAGAAGCGCTTGCACTCGCGGATGGGGCGGTCTTATCAATGTTGATGTCGTTCACTGAAGCGCTAGCAGAATTACCAGCCTTATCAGATACAGTGAAAGTATGGGATTGTCCAGCGCCTTCTAACGTGAAGTTGAAAGAACCTGAGGCTGGTGAGTCAAGACCGGAAAGTGCATCGCTAGCCGTGTAGCTGGAAGCCACATCAGTGTTATTCCAGCCGTTCGCGTTAGCAGGTGTATCGCGTTGAGCCAAGATACTTGGAGCAGTCTTGTCAATATTGACGTCACTCACTGTTGCACTAGCGCTATTCCCGGCAAGATCGGTCACCGTGAAAGTATGCGATTGTCCAGCGCCCTCTGAGGTGAAATCAAATGAACCAGTCGCGGCTGAGGCAAGTCCGGACAATCCATCGCTCGCAGTATAGCTGGCTGTGACATTCGTGTTGTTCCAGCCATTGGCATTCGCGGCTGGTGTGCGACCTGCGCTGATAGATGGTACAGTCTTGTCAATGTTGATGTCGGTCTGGGTATCAGAATCAGTGTTGCCTGCCAAATCTTGGCAGGTAGCCGATTCACTCTGACCTGCGCCTTCAGCACTTACGGTTTTATTGATTGTCGCAGCGACGACACCGGAGCCATCGTCAGTACAAGACCATTCAAGAGCCACATCAGTGTTGTTCCAGCCATTGCCATTCGCAGGTGTGCGGCTGACCAGGGCGATGACAGGAGCAGTCGCGTCGATGTTGACTGAGACATTGGTGGAGTTTTCATTGTCAGCAACATCGCTGGCATTACCTGCATAGGATAACCCCGAACCTTCACCGCTGAATATATAAGGTGACTCACAAAAATCAATACCCGAATATCCATCACTACAAGAGAATGTTGCAGTCACAGATCCGTTATACCAGCCATTGCCATTGGCGGCAGGCACTGAGGCATTGATGGTTGGCAATTCTTTGTCAATATCAATATTCGAGACGGCCGCAGAAGCTGAATTTCCAGCGTTATCCACAGCGGTTCCAGATGCAGACTGATCGGCCCCGTTGTTTGTCAAGGTCTGATTTGGACCACAGGAGTAAACACCAGATGTTCCATCGGAGCAAGTGAAGTTAACATTGACGTCAGTCTTATTCCATCCGGCGCCGTTGGGGGCAGGCGTAGCCGCACCGGAAATGGAAGGCGCAGTCGCATCGCGCTTGATTGATACGGTTACCGGTCCAGCAGAACCGCCAGCGCTTGAGGCTGAACATGAGTAATTTGTCGCGGGCTGATCCGCCGTAATGCTCTGATCAACACAGCCGGTCTTGGTAACAGTAGACTCGGGATCGGTTACACTCCAAATCAGTGACACATTGCTCTTGTACCAGCCATTACTGCCATCGGGAGAGGAGGGAGTAAGGGTATAGCCGATGATGGGCGGGGTAGTGTCGCCCACAACCGTCAGCGTATACGAAACAGTTACGTTTCCTGTAATGCTGGAGGGATCGTTTGCGCCAGCAGGAGACAAAGCAACAGCGAAGCGGGCAATAAAAGTATATGTCCCGGGAGTTGATGGCGCAATAATAGACACTGTACTATCGCCATTGTCTCCAATGGGAGAAGGCGGGGAAGCGGGACAAGTACTACCATCATCGGGCCATGCGACGGGGATAGCCCCAATTGTCGCCGTACTCGCGCCTAGGCTACCACCGGCCGGCACTGTTGAGCCAGAAGATGTATATGATAGAACAGCTAACTGTCCGTTATCAACATGTCGATTGCCCGCACATACTAATTTAAAGCTGGCCTTTGGAGTCAGCGTTGCTCCTGGGGCGACATTCCCCAAGTCATATGAGGCTTGATCGCCGCCCGTGATGACATCAGCATCAGGCGTAATCGTATCCGCCAGTGCCAGCGACGTTACCAACATCGCCAGGATCACCGCCAGCGTCATTGCTATTGAGAATTTATTTTTCATTTCGGGTACTCCTTTCAAGAGTAAAAAAAGAATTTAGACTGAGAGAAAATTTGTGTTTCAGAGCGAAACTTTCTAATAGTAGTTTTGAATATCCCGCCGAATGGGGCGCGCCTCCTTTGGTCGAATTAGCCCTCACGCGGGCAAGAACGTAGAAAACAAAAAGCCGCCTGCCCAGGGTCTGGAGGAAAAAATGAAGGTTTCCTTCCCAAAGCGCAACGCGGCGAGCGAGCCTCCTATATGTGGTCTGGGAAACCTGGGTGGTATTTCGAGCGGCGGTTTGAGTGAACATTTTCATTTTAGTAAACTCCTGTTTTCACTTCTGCAAGCACGACATCAAGACGCCTTGCAAATATGCCGGTTACAGAGTTACCGTCGCAAATCCGTTGTAAAGTGCGGGTCGCAGGTCTCAAATCGTTACCTGCGCGTCACAAAGAGGGAAAATCAACAAAAAAAGCCCCCAAACGCAATGCGTTGGGGCAAAAGTCAAATTTCCCTTTATAGGTCGGGAGGGGTCTACTCGCTGATCAGTTTATACCCCACCCCGGTCACGGTCTGGATGATCTGCGGGGCGGCTGGGTCTGCCTCGATCTTGCGGCGCAGGCGATAGACCACGTTCTTGAGCATCGTGTTATCCACCTCGCCCGTATATCCCCAAACTCTTTGGTACAACTCCTCGGTCGTCATGGTATGACCCGCGCGGCTGATCAGGTTATACAAGAGGCGCAGTTCCAGGTTCGTCA
>Ga0247727_10007413_pt1 | contig 20893 bp, 18 predicted proteins | sample WisWelCaveWW1625_FD_202498 | JGI IMG/M metagenome (GOLD analysis project Ga0247727, IMG submission 202498) | Biofilm microbial communities from Wishing Well Cave, Virginia, United States - WW16-25 | ecosystem: Environmental > Aquatic > Deep subsurface > Groundwater > Cave microbial mat | place... | reverse complement strand
AACCAGCCATGATAAAGTCTGAATCTGGCACTTTAAATATGGATCCTCCGCCATCATTAAAAGCTCTAGAAGTTACTGATATTGAGCAAGTCAAAATTAAAAAGGAAGAATCTATAGAGAGTGATCGCGATAATTATGAAAGTAAACCTATGGAACCTTTAACTGAAAGTTTTTCTGTTGATAAAAAAATTGCTTCTCCATTTAAGTTGCCTCAAGGTGAAAATGTAAGGATTACAAGTCCTGTCGGCGAAAGAGTAAATCCTGTTACTGGTGAAAAAAAACATCATAATGGTATAGATCTTGCATTGACAACGCGCGGAAAAGCAGAAGGTGTTCAAGTACAATCTGTAATGTCTGGTAAAGTAAAAACAGTAAATGTTGGAGATTTGAATTATGTAGAGATAGAATCTGTTGTTGATGGCCACACGCATCTTTCTAGATATTTACATTTAGGATCTAATATTCCTGTTAAAGAAGGACAAAATGTAAATGCTGGAGATATTATTGGTGAAGTTGGATCAAAGGATGATTATTCTACTGCAGCACATTTACATTTTGAAAAGTATGTTGATGGAAAGTTAGACCTGCATCCTGAAAGATTACTTGGTTTAGAACTGCCAAGCGAGGCCGATAGTAGAAAGGAATTTGCTACTAGAGTGATATTAAGAAAAAAATAATTTATGATAAATTAAATTCTGTTTGAGTCAGCTTTTTATCAAATAGTCCCGGCAAAAGCAGCTGTTCGACTGGCTTTTGTATTTTATCTTCTAATTTGCTTGGAGGCATAGAAAAGAGATAGCCTTGTCCTCTAGAATTATCATAAAATGCTGGATCAAAAAGATAGCCATTGAGTCTCCAATTATTATCTCTATAACTTACTCTTTTCATATATAACATTAGTAATTTTAGTATAAAAATTAAATTGCTGTTTAATATATAGCTTTAAAAATAACTTGTTTCTATGATATTTACGGCTCCGTAGCTCAGCCTGGCCAGAGCACTGGACTCTTAATCCAGGTGTCGCGGGTTCAAATCCCGTCGGGGCCATTTCTGGATTTGAACATCTAGAGAATTTAAAGAATTCTCTGTCCCTTCGGTTGGTAAACCTTCAGGAATCCCGTCGGGGCCATTTATCTTATATGAATTGAAATCTTGCATGCTGGATTTAAGTAGATTCTTTCTCCAGTCATCTTTTCTTCTTGTAATTGTTTGTATGCCGATTCAGAAATTTTTAAATGATATTCTGCCGCCTTTTCCCAGTATACATCTGGCGGGCTTGTTGCAAGATCAAGGGATTCGTTCCATTTTGATGTTTTTCCTCTTTTAATTTTCAGCAGTATCTCATCAGAATATTCTCTTTGCGAGTATCTTTTTATTATTCCAACTAATGAATTTTTTTCTAGACTTTTCAATTCTTCTTTAGAAAGGGTTATGCTAATCTCCCATTCCATCGATGTAGCTCTCATATCAAAAGAGACTTATCTGTATTTTCTCCAGGTGTGGTTGCACTTGGTGCATTTATAGAACTTAGTTTCTGATTCATCAGATGCGCGAGTTTGAATTGTCCAGAAATAAGCTTTTTTGTTTTTGCATTCAGGGCATGTTATCTGCACTTCAGGGTAGACATTGCTTTCTTCTTCATTAATGACTGCAACTGAGCCGCGCTTTTCCATCTTTTCAGAAATTTCAATTTTTGGAGCTTTTTTCTGCTTGTGGCCGCAGCTGGCGCAAGCTGCCTTTCCTTCCTTTACTTCTATTATTCCGCCGCATTTAGGACAAAATTCCATTTTCTTTTTTACCTATTTTTATATAATGCCTTAGTTTTTAATTGTTTGGATTACTTTTTTCTTTGTTACTTACAGAATCCTCTTTGGTTTTGAGGCTTTTGAAGATCGAAGAATATAAGCTTCAGCCAGCCAAGCAAAGGTATTTTTGCTGAAGCTTTTCCGATCACATTATTTTCTGAAATACTTTTTTCAATGCTTATTTGATCTGAATTGTGATCTCCCTTTGTTCCTAGGGGATTGAGGGAGATGAGCCTGTGAATTAAAGGATGAGTTGTCTGCGCTTTGAATATTATAATATCTCCAAGTTCATATTTTGGTTTAGATACAACTAGAACTATATCTCCCTTATTTAGTCCGTTTTTGAATTCAAATGAATTGAAATCATCTATGGAAATATTTTTCTCCCCATACCATGCTTCATTCTTTGTCCACCACTCATCAAATGAAGATTCATGATACATAGAGCAGGATTCTACAACTACCAGCGGCAGAGGGGATCCGGTTGCCAGTGTAAGAAGAGGAAACAAAATTAATTTTATTAATATAAATACAAGAAGGACAGAGACTATCCAGGACTCCCAGGTGTCTGCTTTAAGAAATTCCCAGAATTTTTTTATTTTATTTTTAATTTCCATTAAGACTTATTATTTAATATGTTTTTTAATTCTTCCTAGAACCAAGGTTCTAGGATTCCTATAATAAATTTAACAAGCTAATTATTTTACTAGCTTAGATACCACTTATTAATTACTACAGAATCGTAATATTTATATACCCATAGTTTATAGATTTCTTATGAATAAAAAGCTAATAAATCTAGCACTTTTAACATTAGGAATTCTATTGATAATTTTATCAGGAGTAGCAATAGTTGTTCAGGGTGCAGTTCCACTTTATACTACTACTACTTGTGCGGCAACTATGAGTATAAGTTCAACATGCGGTGGTTATAGTAAAACTTGTTCATTTGGAACTGCCGGATTAATAACTAATGAAAGCACAACAACATACAGCGGCGGATGTAATATTGTTGGAACAGAACTAAATGATTTTTATGGCCAGCCATGCTCATGTTCGACATGTGGACAGGCAGTCTCTTGTACAGCTACTAATACTTTCTTTGGATTTAATGATACTTTAGCACCACAAGTTTTCGGACTAATTCCTGCAGCAGGAACAGCATTTGTTGTACCTCAAACAATACAGATTGGCGCAACTGTAACAGATGATTTGGCAATCGGCAGAGTACTAGCAAATATAACTTTGCCGGACGGCACTGTACAGCAAATAGTATTGTCTAATACTACTGCTAATATGTCTAATAGCTTCTTCAATGGTTCATTTACAATTCCAGCTTTGTTTGGAGTATATACTGTAAGATTCATTGCAAATGATACAAGCAATAATGTAAATAGCACTGAGACAACTACATTTTTACTTATTTCTGATGTAACTCCTCCAGTAATAGCATTTGTAGCCCCATCAGAAGCCAATAATGCATTCATTAACAGAGGAAATATTATTATTAATGTTTCTGCTACAGATCTAAATCTTGCAAATATAACATCAAGATTGTTTAATTCAGCAGGCACATTAATAAATAATCTTGTAACAATTACAAGCCCTAACTTTGTCAATGTAACTGGCTTGGCTGATGGAGTTTATACTTTCAATGCAACAGCTATTGATTTAGCAAGCAATACTGCATCAACAGCAACAAGAACAGTAACAATTGATAGAGTTTCTCCAACTCTTTTAACATTTTCTCCTACAAATGGAAGTACAGTTACTACTTCACCAGCTGTTTTAAGCGCTGCCTTAAATGAAGCAGGTACATGCATTTATTCATTAAATGGCGGAGCAACAAATGTAACTATGACTGCAAATGCAACAGCAACAGGATTTACAGACAGTCCTGTTTTAGCAGATGGAAATTATGTTATGAATCTTTTCTGTGCTGATCTAGCTGGAAATACTGCAAGCATGCAAGTTATCAGCTTTACAGTAAATGTACCTTCTGGAGGCAGCGGAGGAAATAATAACAATAATAATAATAATGATGAAGAAGACGATGATATATTTGTAATACCTAGCTTTGATGCTTATGCATCTACAGCTGTATCTGGAACTGGATTGTCTGGATTATTCGGCGACAGCGGATCTATAAATTTAAAGGGAAAAATAAAATCTGCATTCGGCGAGGGCTTTAGCGGATTCTTCTTATTGATTGTAATTCTTTTGATAATCGGAATACTTGCTTTAATTTTCTTAATTGCCGGACTTTTAGGCAAGGGCAACAAAAAGAAAGTCGATAAAAAAGCCCCTGTTACTCCAGCAGTCGGTAAAAAATCAAAGAAGTAATTCTTGATATTCTATGAGATTGAAGTGTTCTTAGATTCCTATAAATAAATTGTTAATAATTCTTTTGTTTCTGGAATTTGGTAAAGAAAACATAATGTTTATTATTTTTATGTTTTCTGTTCCAAAAACTACAAAGATAATTAGTTTTTGGTAAAAGGAACTTTTATAAAAGAAGTTTATTAGTAAATTTTACGATCGCGTAGCTCAGTCTGGTAGAGCACTGCTCTGATACGGCAGGGGTCCCAGGTTCAAATCCTGGCGCGATCACTCCCTTATTTATTCTATTTTAAATTCTATAAGAATCTTGTTTTTATCGAGCGAGAGGGTTTTCAAAGGAAGGCTTATTGGAAGAGTGTTTGTATAAACTTTATCACCTATAGCCTTTATTTCATACCCTGATTCGAGCTTTGAAACAAATATATCTTGGGGAGATGATATTCCAGGAGCATTTAGTTCGTAAATAATTTTATCGCTAAGTCTTTTAACAGAGGTTTTTGCGCTGGTTCTTGCGAGATGAGACATTCTTGTTAATTGTTCTTCTGTAATCTTTCTTTTTGGCACTGCTGGTTTAACCTGCTGTCCTATTTGTATTTTTATTCCATTTGGAAATGTCTGAACTTCAGTTTTATTAGTTTTTTCAAGCTCCCTAAACTGCTTGTCTAAACTTTTAACTAATGTATTCATTAAAGAACCGATAATCTTATCCGTTATGCCAAAATTTTCTCCTTCGGATGAAGAATGGTTTATTGAATCATTTTTCCCAAGAAGGCCGTACTCTTTCGCCTCTTTTTCATTTGCCAGAGTATTGCCGCAGTAAGGGCAAAAGCTAAATTTATTTTCAACTTTTGAACTGCAGGATTCACATTTTGTATTTGCCTTTTTGCCGAAAAACATACTTATTTTAGGAATCAGAAACATTTAAACTTTCCTAATTATTTATTTTTATTTAAAGATATTTTTAAGCCAGCCTATTTCAGTTTGTATCGCTTTAAATGGATGAGTAAGACTTATATGGACTTGAGGAATTCTTTTTGCCTTTTTTTCTTCTTTAATTATCGGGAGGAAAGAAATCGCTACCAGCAGTCTAAATATTGAAGCAATTATAAAGACGATGAAGAAAGAATTTATCGGCAGATCGAATATGCTGATGTATTTCAAGATAATTCCCCCAATAATTGAGCCGATAAATGTTCCTATTCCAACCATTATATTAAGGTGTGCAACTCCGGCTCCAAGATATTTCGGCTTTACCGTATTATATGTGAAATTTGTGAATGCAATTACAAAAGCAGCGTTTGCAATTCCAGAAACAATCTGTGGAAATATTATTATTGTAAGTGGTGTTTTGAAAATAAGCCACAAGAGAGGGCCTAAAATAAACGCAAAGTTGGAAATATACATTAATTTTAAATTTCCATATTTATCAGAGAATTTTCCCGCCAAGGGAAGAAATAGAAGATAAAATATTGTGGAGCTTAAAACCACACTAATATACATAGGATAACTAAATTGAAGGTCTTGAAGCATATAGACTGCAAAAAATGGAGAAGCAATCATTATTGCTATATGAAATATTGCTTGATAGAGGGAGAATTTTTTAAAGTTTTTATTTTGTTTTAATAGAGTTGATGTAGATATATGATTTTCTCTGCCAATCTTGAATCTTGCTGGTGAATATTGCTGACTGAAAAAAATGTATGAAACAAGCCTAAATAAAAATGCAAGAAAGAATAAGATGCCAAATCCCATTATTGCATATCCTTTCTTTTCCAAAGGGCCCAATATCGCCAGCCCAACAAGAACTGCCGAAATTTCTACTATGCCCGTTACTAAATTTCTTTTGCTGAAGTATTTTCCTTTTTTATCTTTAGGAACAATATCTCCCATCCAACTGAACCATGCAGGATAAGATAGACTACCAAATATCGAAACGATAGTAAATAATATAATCAAACTATATAACAGATAATTTGTTGCTGCACCTTTAAAATAAAGGTATGCCAATGCTGCAATTGGGAGCCATGTCAGCGCCTGCAGAAGAACGAAGGCAAGAACGATTTTTTTCCTATGATATTTACCTATTAATTTGCTTCCAAAAAACTGGGCAAGCGGAGAGAGGAGACCAGATAAAGAGCTTAACAAACCAATATGAATTGGCTGGGCATTAAGAGCAAGGGCATATGGCGTTAAATATGAATTTGCGACTCCTGCTGAAAAACTTGCAGCAGATCCCTCTTTTATGCTAACATCAAGAGATTTTTTCTTTAATTCTGATTCAGAGGGGTTTTTCATTTTAAAATAGAACCAAGTTCTATGACTCCTATAAATTATATAAAAAACTTTGTTAATAAAAGTTGCTAAATTAACGAGACATTAATCTTAAGGGATTTATTAAACTCAAAGAAACGGGAAGTGTTTTAAATTTCTTTATTTCTTTTATTTGAGGCAAGAAAACAACCATTGCTATAAATCTAAAAATTAGAGAGACTAAAAATACAAAGATAAACGGATTTATCAAAGAAACTGAAGGATGAAGATAATCAAGAATGACTGCCCCAAGTATAGAACCTAAGAATATGCCTGCACCCACTAGAACACTTGTATATGCTATACATATTGCTCTTCTTTGTGGAGTTACTGTATCATAAATGAAATTAGTTGTAGATATAGCCCAGGTAGCGCCAGCTAATCCAGAAATTAATTGGACAATAAAAATTATTTTCAGTGGATCTTTAATAAATAACCAGAGCGCAATGCCTATTACAAAAAGAGCATTTGACAGATACATTAATTTGATATTTCTGTATTTATCAGAAAACTTTCCAGCCATGGGGGAAAAAAGCAAGGTAAATATTGCTCCGCTTACAATTATACTTGTATATGTTATATATCCGAATTTTAATTCCTGCAGCATATAAACTGCAAAGAACGGTCCAGCGATAGTTGTAGAGAAATTTAGAAATGCATTATACATTGCGAATTTAGTGAAATTTCTGTATTTTATAACGAAATCCCAAAATGAAAAATAATATTCTTTCTTTAATTTAAATTTTGGACAGTGCTGTTGGCTGAAGAATTTGTAGGAAACAAGACGAGTGATGCATGCCAGGCCAAAAAGTATAGAGAAGCCTATCATTAAATATCCTTTTTTTTCAAATATTTCTAACAAGAACGCACCGATTAGTATTGCTCCAAGCCCTATTGCTCCAGTAATTTTATTTCTTCTTGCAAAATATTTTCCCCGCTCATTTTCTGGAATGATATCACCCATCCAGGAAAACCAGGCAGGAATTGTTATTCCTCCAAGAATTGCTAATATTGTATAAAATACTACTAGCAAAAAAGGAAGCTGCCCGCTGAACAGTGATGCAGCAAAAAAGATTGCAATAATACTGATTGGAAGCCAGATCAGCGCCTGCAATAGTACAAATTTTGTGATAATTTTTTTCTTGAACGAGTTTCTATTAATCTAGATCCAAAAGATTGTGCTATTGGTGATAGGAGATTTGGAAATGATGTTAAAAGACCGATTTGCAACGGGCTTGCTTTTAGTGCTACGGCAAAGGGCGCGATGAAGTTATCTCCAAAACCGGCAGATATTGCTGAATAAGATCCCTCTTTTATGCTTATATTCAGCGCTTTTTGATTTGTTTGCTCAATTTTATTTGTTTTTTTCATTTTATTATATTTGGATTATTATTTTCCATCAACGAAATATTTAAATACCAGTATACACATCTTGTATATACTAAAAAGGTATACTTAAAAATAAAATGACTGATATATTCGACGCAAAAATAATGTGTAAAAACTGCAGCAATGAAATGAGGCAGATAATTGTAAAAAAGAATGGTTTAGACTTGAGGGCTATGGAATGTGCAAAATGCGGTGATAAAATCATACATCCAGCTGATTTGAACGGCATGGAGAAGTTTAAGGGTTTGAAAGGCAAAACATTCAGTGTTAAATTAAGAATGGTTGGAAACAGCCATGCCATAAGTATTCCTAAAGAGATTATTGATTTTATGAATGAAACACATAAAGAAACCAGAAAAAATATGGATGATATGGTCCGGCTTTGTTTCGAAGACTTTAAAAAATTAAGCTTGAATTTTGGAAATGATAAGTTTGGAATTATAGATAACGAAGAACATGAAAGCTTAAATGAACAAGAGAATATTGAAAGAATAAGGAGATTGCGGAGGAAAGACAGATAATGAAAAAGAATGATGATGTAAAATTAAAAGTTGTTGAGGCTTTACAAGATGATGTTTATAAGGGAATTGCTAGAATAGATCAGGGATTAATGAAAATCCTCGGATTAAACAGGGGAGACGTTATTTCTGTTAAAGGAGGCAGAGATACAGTCGCGATAGTTGATAGAGCTTATCCTGCTGATGTCGGGGAAAGAATAATTAGAATTGACGGATTGATAAGAAGAAATGCAAAAACTAGTGTTGGCGATATGGTTAATATACAAAAAGCAACATTAAGGCCTGCAACAAAAGTTTCTATTGCTCCTGCGCAACAGGGAGTTATTGTTCAAGGTGACCCTGAAGTATTCAAAAATGGATTGCTTGGAAGAGCAGTAAACAAAGGAGATATAATGGCTTTAGGAGCAATTCATAGAAGAAAAGATATTGGAAACGAAGGTTTTGAAAATATGTTTAATGATTTGAATGAGCTTTTCGGAGCAAATATGGGCTTCTCTGGATTTCAGCAAGTAAGATTTTTAGTAGTGTCAACAACACCTGCACAGCCTTGTGTAATAAATGAAAATACAGAAGTTATTTTGAATTCTAAAGCAGTTGATCTCGCTGAAGAAGCAATTCCAGATGTAACTTATGAAGATGTTGGAGGACTTACTGAGGAAGTAAAGAAAATAAGAGAAATGGTTGAACTTCCATTGAAGCATCCAGAAATATTTGAAAAGCTTGGAATTGAACCTCCAAAGGGAGTTATTTTACATGGACCTCCTGGAACAGGAAAAACACTGCTGGCAAAAGCAGTTGCAAATGAAACGGAGGCAAATTTTATTTTACTTAATGGCCCGGAAATTATGAGCAAGTTTTATGGAGAATCTGAAAAGAAGATTAGAGATATTTTTGAAGATGCTGAAAAAAATGCTCCAAGTATTATTTTTATAGATGAGATTGATGCTATTGCTCCTAAGAGAGAGGATGTGCAGGGCGAAGTAGAAAGACGCGTCGTATCACAATTACTTACAATGATGGATGGTTTGAAATCCAGGGGAAAGGTTGTTGTTATCGGAGCTACAAATAGAGTTAATTCAATTGATCCTGCTCTAAGACGCCCAGGCAGATTTGACAGAGAAGTTTCAATTTCTGTTCCCGACAAAAAGGGCAGATTGAATATATTAAAAATACATACAAGAAACATGCCTATGGCTAAAGACATAAATTTGGATATGCTTGCTGGAAGAACTCACGGATTTGTCGGAGCAGATCTATCTGCATTAACAAAAGAAGCGGCAATGATTGTTCTTAGAAAATTACTTCCTGAACTAAAGATAGAAGATGACAGCCCAATTCCGCAGGAAGTTTTAGATAAGATAATTATTAGAGCAGAAGATTTTCAAGATGCTTTGAAAGTTGTTCGTCCAAGCGCTATGCGTGAAGTTCTTGTTGAGACTCCTAATATTGGATGGGATGATATCGGCGGTTTAGAAAAAACTAAAATGGATTTGAAAGAGGCTGTTGAATGGCCGATAAAACATCCTGCAGGATTTAAGAGACTAGGAATAAGAGCACCAAGAGGAATTTTACTTTATGGACCTCCTGGAACAGGAAAAACATTACTAGCAAAAGCAGTTGCGAAAGAATCAGAAGCTAATTTTATACATGTTAAAGGTCCTAGTTTGTTAAGTATGTGGGTTGGAAAATCAGAAGAAGGAGTTAGAAAAATATTTGAGAGAGCAAGACAAGTTTCTCCGTGCGTTGTTTTCTTTGATGAAATAGATGCAATGGCAGGCAGACGTGGTTTGGAAAGCGGAACAAAAGTAACTGAGCGTGTGTTGAACCAGCTGCTTTCTGAAATTGATGGTTTGGAAAATTTGAAAGATGTTACAATCATTGGAGCTACAAACAGGCCCGATATGCTTGATTCAGCTTTACTAAGGCCGGGAAGATTTGATCGTGTGATTTTGGTTGATGTTCCAGATGAAGCAAGCAGGGAGAGAATTTTTGGAGTACATACAAAGAACACCCCCTTGTCCAGCGATATTGGAATAAAAGAATTAGTAAAATTAACTGAAGGGTTTGTCGGAGCAGATATTGAAAGTTTAGTTAGAGAAGCTTCGATGAATGCTTTAAGAAAAAGTCATGATGCAAAAGAAGTCACAAAACATGATTTCGAAGAAGCTTTCAAGAGAGTCAAGCCTTCAGTGTCTGTAGATACTGCAAAGAGATATAAGAAACTTGAAGAGCATTATTTGAAGGTTGCAAAAGCCGGCGGAATGGAAGTCGGACCTATCTATACTGGATAGAACCAAGGTTCTATGACTCCTATAAGACCTTTGGCAAGCCAATACAAGGTCTTACGAACCCTATAATAAATTTAGCAAGCTAATTTTATGTCTCCACTACTGAATTACTACACTGTAAAAATATTTATATAGCCATAATTCCAACGAATTTGGAATGGAAAAGAGACCTATTTCATTTTTATTTGATAGAAAGCATAGCTTAAATTTTGTTGTTCTACTTTTTGTTTTTGCTATTTTATCTGTTTTAGTATCAGCAGCGCACGTTGTTTTAACTTCAAGCGGGGGAACTAGCCTTAATTTTAATGAAGATATTTCAAATTTATACAATATATCTGTAAATGTTACTGATCTTGGACAGAGTGCAAATATAACTCAAGTTAATATAACTCTGCCTGCCAGTTTTTCATTTTTGTCGAATTCTGCAAATACATCTGCTTTAACATATACATTTGTAAATACATCAATTGTTTTGTCATGGAATTCAAGCTTTTTGATCAATGGAACCAGCGGAGCCAATTTAACCTTCTTCTTTTTCAATGCAACAGCTTCTACTCCCGGAGCATATAATATAACTGTAACCTCGGTAAATGCAAGCGGAGTTTTTAATTCCAATATTTCTGTTACAATAAATGATACAACTGCTCCAACAATTACAATTTATAATATTATATTCAATGACGGCAATATTTCAAATGCTGACATTGTGCATATGTCTCCTAGAAATCAAGACAACATTAGAGATGGAATAAAAATTAATATTACAGCAAGCGAGATAGTTAATTTTTCTGTAAGTATTCTGTCTGGGGGTTTCACTTCTACTAATAATAATGCAAATAATACTGTAGAGCCCTCATCATGCTTCTGGAATGCAACATCAACTCAATGTGCAGGCGGAACTAATCTTTCTGACGGTACCTATATAATTAATATTATAATGACTGATGTTGCTGGAAATATAGCAGTAAACAGCACAAAGTCGATTGTAGTTGACGGTAAATCACCTTCAATAACTGATAATTCCGGCTTATCTGCAGGATATTTCAACAGCACAAAACTGATCAACGTAACAATAACTGACGCAAATACGGTAAATGCAACATTATTTGTCAATGGAACTGCAGTAAACTCATCAAGCACGAGCAATAATACACAATTAACTTTCATATTATTAAATGGAAATCATTCATATTATGTTGCTGCAAATGATCTTGCAATAAATAGAAATTCCACTTCAAATGTTTCTGGAATTATTGTTGATACGACTATTCCACTAGTCGCCTTTACAAGTCCGACATTTTCAACAGGATCTAATTTGTCCCAAAATTCTTTATTCGTTAATATTTCTTTGACTGAAATAAATTTGGCAAATATTACTTATTTATTATATAATTCAAGCAGTTTAGTAAATAGTACAATATTTACTTCAGGAACGACATCAATCAATTTCACAAATCTTCCAAATACTGACTACACATATCAAGTAAATGCTACAGATTTTGCAGGCAATAAAAATTCTACTGAAGTTAGATTGATTAGATTGGACACAACTGCCCCAAGCGCAACATTGCTTTTATCATCAAATAATACATTTAACTCCACAACGACACAAAATCTTACAGCAAATATTACAGATAACTTGGGAATAAGAAATGCAACGCTTAATATTTTCAATTCAACTAGTTTAGTTAATCAGACAGAAATTATATTTACCAGCGGAAATGTAGTGCAGAGTGTTGTAGGAGTTGTTCTAACACTTGTTGATGGATCGTATAAATGGTTTTACAAAATATTTGATTGGAGCGGGAATAGTTTCACAACTCAGAATAACACGCTGACAATTGATACCATAAATCCAAGTTTGATAATTACTTATCCTACAAATACGACTTATACTTCAGTTCAAACAAATCTAAACTATACAGCTTCTGATACTAACTTGCAAACCTGCAGATATTCTACAAACAGCACAGTAAATGTAACAATTACATGCGGGACTAATGCTACTGGCATAAGTTCAGGAGAGGGAAGTTCAACCTGGAGTGTATATGTAAATGACAGCGCAGGGAATACTAATACCAGCAGAGTAACTTTCTTTGTAGACAGCATAAAACCTGCAGTTCAATTTGTTTCTCCAACAGATGCAAACAGTTCATATTTATCAAGATCTAATATTGTGATCAACGCAACAGCATCTGATACAAATTTTGCTAATGTAACAATTAGACTATTCAATTCAACTGCATTGGTTAATGTAAGCAACTCAACTGGCTCGCCTATTTTTGTTAATTACAGCAGTTTATTGGACGGAGTTTATACTTTCAACGCAACAGCTCTTGATATTTTAAGCAATTCAAATACTACTGAAACTAGAAGGGTAACTATAGATACAACAGTTCCTTTAGTAGATTATGCAGCTCCAACTCAAGCTGATGGCGCCAATGTTTCTGCAAACTTTATTTTTGTTAATGTCAGCGCGACAGAATTAAATGAAGCAAATATTACATTCAGATTATTCAATTCAACAGGTTTAGTAAATCAAACAATATTTTCAACTGCACAGAGAAGTATAAACTTTACAAGTTTAACTGCAGGAATTTATTTCTATAATGTAACTATTATTGATCTTGCCAGCAATGTAAATAGAACTGGAACAAGAAATATAACTTTGAATGATATAATTGCTCCTACTGGCGTACTTCTTGCCCCAGCAAATAATACTTTTGCAAGCAATGCAACTCAGAATTATACAGTAAATGCAACAGATAATTTGGGAATAAAGAACGCTACTTTAAACATTGTGAACTCAACCGGATCGATAATTAATCAGGCAACTACTACATTTGTTGGAGGAGTTGTACAGTCTGTAATCGGCACAGTTGTTACATTAGTTGATGGAGCATATCAATGGTTCTACAGCATATTCGACTTCGGGGGTAACAGTGTTATAGTCGGCAATAGAACAATAACTATTGATACAACTATTCCTTCAATACAATATGGAACAGGAACAGAAACATCAGGAGTTACATACAATAGAACGAATATTGTAGTTAATGCAACAGCATCTGATACAAATTTTGCAAACGTAACAATCAGATTGTTTAATTCTGCTGGTTTAGTTAGCCAGACTACGACAATTACAAGCCCTAACTTTATCAATGCAACAGGCTTGGCTGATGGAGTTTATACTTTCAACGCAACAGCAGTCGATTTAGCTGGAAATATAAATTCAGCCGCAACAAGAACAATAACTATTGATACGATTGCTCCAAGTGTTTCATTTGTCAGTCCGCAGAATACAACTTATTTCAATCTTAGCATACCCATCACTATTTCAAGCAATGGAAATAATGTTTCATTCTTTAATGGAACAGCCAATGAAACTTATACTGCAGCAGTAAACAGAACATTTTCAGAAGGAAGCAAGACAATATTTGCTTATGCAGTCGATTTAGCTGGAAACTTTAATACAACAAGCGTGACTTTCTTTGTAATTTCAGCACCAGTTGTAACATTAAATTCACCTGCCGATGGGTTTGCAAGCATGTCTAGCTCTATCACTCTTGATTGTTCCGCTATAGACAACATTCAAGTAAAAAATATTTCTTTATATCTAAATGGATTTTTGAATCAAACTAATTTTGGAACAGCAAGCACCTTATCACTATCAAAAACATTTAATCTACCTGATGGAACATATACCTGGAGATGCGCAGCCTTTGACGATAGAAATACTTCTAGCACGACCGCAACAAGAACATTTATCATAGACACAGTAAAACCATTAGTAACTATAAATTCTCCAATCTTAGATCAAAGGTTTAATGCAAATAATTTTGCCATCAATATTTCTTTAAGTGAGCCAGGATACTGCGAGTATAATGTTGATAATGGTGGAAATATTACTTTAACAAATACAACTAGCACTGTATTTATCGGGACAAGCAGTCCATTGAATGACGGCTTGCATTCATTCAGAGCTTTCTGCAGAGACAGCGCTGGAAATAGAAATGATACAGAAAATGTAAGCAACTTTATAATAGACCAGCCATCTTCGGCCGGCTTGCCGACTACTAGCAGCGGTGGAGGCGGCGGTGGAGGCGGAGGAGGTACAAAGTTTGCCAATATTGAAGGAGAGTTTATTGGAAAGACAATAAGTGTTGATGCAACCAGCGGATTTTCAGGTACTTTATCAGAGGGAGACAGATTTGAATTTGATCTTAATGGACAAAAACATACTCTTAAACTGGAAAAGCTTGTTGGACAAACTGCAATTATAATTATCAAATCAGATCCTATTGAGCTTGAAATTTCTTTAGGAGAAATCAAGAAAGTAGACGTTGATTCAGATAAAACATACGATCTGGAAGTTTCTTTTGTAAGCTTGAATGACGGAAGGGCTGAGATATCTGTAAGAAAGATATCTGAGAAAGTGCCGGAATCTGCATTTAACAATTTAATTACAGGAAAAACATTAGCAGAAGCAAGTCCAGAAGAGCTGACTGTTTATTCCGCGATAGGAACACTTGCGCTTTTAATAATCTTATTTATAATTATTATTTTCTTTTTGTCTACAAGAAGACGCCCTGCAATGCCCCAACATCAAAATAATATAAAACAAAATTCTAAGCTAGCTAGAAAATCAAATATTAATCGCAGGAAATAATGGTATTTGAAAAACCACAAGGAAAGACAGATGTTAAAGTCAATTATGCCGGCCAGATCATATTTGAACACTATCAGAGGCTTGTTTATCAGTTAGAGCTAAAAGCAAACTGGCTGATAGGTATATGTTCTGTTATTATTATTATGATAATTACAAGATATGAGACCATAACTTTTAATTCGTTAAGCGCAATAGGCGAGCTGATAATTGTAATGGGCTGCTTATTTTCTATAATCAATTTAATGTTTCTTCTTGTTCCCAAAATGTTTTCTTCGAGAAAATATGGAAATGCATTACATGAAGTTAATGTATTTGAAGGAAGAAACATACTAAAAAACTTTACAAAGACTGAGTTTGCAGATTATTTATCAAAACTAACTCATGATGAAAATGAAGTTCATAAGTCATACACTAATTCTATTTATCAATTGGTTGCTTTGAGACTTCCAAGCTATTCAAGAAGACTTAAAATTGGCGGATGGACTTTGATTATTTCTCTGCTTATCGGGGCTTCAGTAATTTTAGCAAGTTATTTTATTTAGTTGTAATAATCTTTTCTTTTTTTGTTAAAAGTACTGTGTGTTCTGCTTGGGAAACCGGCTTGCCACTTATTTCAATAAGCTGAGGATAATGATGCACAATCTTTGCTTCTTCGATTCTTTTCAAAGCCAAAAGACTGCGAGAGCCGAATTTTTTATATATCCAGCGCGAGCAGAAAGGAAGGGTTTGATATTCTTCAGTTATATATTGCAAAACTTCGCGGGCAAAACCATCGCGAACAGATCCAGGTTTTTCAATAACATAAATTCCTGAAGGTCTGCCGTCACGGACTGCTCCGGATCCGCTAGTTGCAAATGGCTCTATGGCGTATGCCCCTAATTCTATTATTTTTTCCTGTGAATTATTGAAATTTGGAATGGTTATTCCCGCATGCAAATTGTAAACATCTATAGAATGCCCTGAGAGGTTTGCTATCGGCTGGAATCCGTGAGATTTAATTGTGCTTTCAATTATCTGGCCAATTTCATTTAGCTTTGCCCCCACATTTATTTTATCCAAAGCAGAGTTTAAAGCAGATTCTGCCGCATGAATCAGAGATTTATTTTCATTAGAATTCTCAAGATCAATTGAAAAAGCATTGTCTGCTATGAATCCATCGACATGCACTCCAATATCTACTTTTAGCAAGCCAGATGCAATAGTTTGATCATTAAATCCAGGGGTTGAATGAGCTGCAATTTCATTAATCGAAAGATTTACAGGAAAAGCAGGCTTTGCGCCTAAATCTTCTATTTTTCTCTCTATTTTTTCCGCAATTTTAAGCAAAGACATTCCAGGCTTTACAATAGATCGCGCATATTTTACTGCTTCTGAGGCAATTTTACCTGCTTTGATATATTTTTCGTGATTATCATCTGTTTTTTCAGATTTTACGCTTGATTTTTCCTGTTTAGCTTTGACTAGCTTTGCCCCTTCGTTTTCAGATTTTACAGACTGGCTTTTAGCTCCAAAACTGCTTGATCCTCCATAGTGTTTTTCTGTCATAGATTTTAGTTATTTTTTGAGTATAAAAATTGTTTTATACTTTAAAAAACAGGAAATTTTATGATAATTAATGGCGAGAAGGTTGAGATATGGGCCGAAGTAAAAACAAAGTCTAAGTATGGTTTTGTCGCTAAAGAAAGCTGGATGGATAGATTTCATATTGCTGATCAAATAGGAGATAGGATTGCTGTGCATGTTGATCATGAATTTGATGGATCCCGCGATAGAATTGTTCAAGCTAAATCTCTTACTGATAAAGAAATTATAGCCAAAGGATGGCATAAAACAGATGATGACATACAAAGATCTTTTGATGCCGGCGCAGATTATATTTGGGTTGTCGGCAGGTTTTCTATGTTAAAACCTGATAAACTTTTAATTGAACCATTGCATTTGAGAGAAATTCAAAGCATTCCTTCAGAGTATTGGGTTGTCTGGAATGCTAGAGATTTGAATACAGGAAAACAGAGAGATAAAGAACAATCATTTGAAAAGGCTAGAGAAATGTGGCAGGGCCAGTTATGTCAAGCCAGTTTTATAAAAACAGTTAAAGATATAAAAGCCGGGGCAAATGTAATTTTAGTAGGTACATATTTGCCTGAATTTGCAGAGTCTATTAGAAATTATCAAAATCCTTATTTTATATAAGAACAATTAAATTTATTTTCTCAGTCTTCTATCTTTAGGAACATAATTAAATATTTTTTCTCCGTTTGATTTTCCGCATCCTAAAAAGTCAGACTGGTATTTTATTACAACTGTGCCCTTCTCCGTTTTAATATCTAAATCATGGCCTTTGATCCATAATTTAAACTGATCTGCATTTATTTCCACTATGCTTGAAGTTATCTGGCTTTGAAGAATTTGAGTTGCGTCGAAACTAAATCTTAAATCGTTTGATCTTTCTTTGTTTATCAGATATATTCCTATTATTTCTACATGAGCAATTTTTGCAAGCTCGAATATTTCTTCTTTGCTTAAAGAGCCAGAAAATCCTCGGATTTTTTCTTTTCCTGTTTCGAAAAGAAGATATGGGAGATCAGAGATTCCAAATTGATTTTTTAGTTGTTCTACAATTTTTCTTTTCTCTGGAGACTTGATAAAATGCACGTTCATTTTATCTCTGTCTCCTGATTTTCCCATGGAAAAATTATCCAGGTATTTTCATCAGATTTAGTTTTAACATACCAATTAGGTTTAACTTTTGTCCAGGGCGTTGAGAATAAAGTTGCTATCTTTCTGTTTTTTAAACTTGAGAGCTTCTTGCCTTCATCGCTTATATCATCCACAACCAAGGTATTTAGAGTCGGATATAAAATAAGAGGAATATTTAATTTGTGAGAAAGATAAACTGCCAAAACAAGGCCACCCCTAGGAACACCATAGATACCATCAAATTTCATTTCTGATTCTATTATTTGTTTTGCCAACTGCTCTGCTAATTTATCAAACTCATTCCAATTTAGTATTATCTTATTTTTCATTTGATTTCCTCCAGCAGAGTCATTTTACAGACAAAGAATCCCTCAGAATCATTATCCTGCGGATATATGCGGCAGGCTTTTTCAACTTCTTTGTTGAAAGATTCGCCTTTCCAAGAAGTTACTCCCGGCCGGCATTTTATAGGCAAGGAAATTGATTCAATTTTAACTGGGAAATTTTTGAGAGCGAAATTAACGATCTCTTCGTTTTCTTCTGGAGCGTGAGTACAAGTGCTATAAACAATAGTTCCGCCAACTTTAAGGCATTTTATTGCAAGCGCAAAGAATTTTTTCTGCTGCCTTGAAAGTTTGTCAACAACTTTTGGATTCCATATTACAAATGTTTTTGGTGAAGAACGAAGTGTACCTTCTCCAGAGCAGGGGGCATCAAGAAGAATTTTATCAAATTTAAAATTTGTTTCTGCCATTCTAGAAGCCAGACCGACAGCATCATTCTTCGTTATTATTGTATTTGTTACGCCGCATCTTTCTAGATTTGCGGCAAGTATCATTATTCTATCTATTTTTAGATCATTTGCTATTAATGTTCCAGTATTTTCCATTCTTGCTGCCATTTGTGTTGTTTTTGAGCCTGGAGAGGCAAATAAATCTAAAACAAACTCGTTTGGTTTAGGATCGAGAGCCAAAACAGACATCATTGATGATATTTCCTGGACATAATAATACCCCAATATATGCTCAATTGCGTTTCCCAATTCTCCCGGACCGAGATCATTTTGTATTAACATAATCTCGGGAAAATTATTAAATGGCTGCACAACAGTCCACTTTTTATTTAATCTTTTTATTAATTCTTCATGCGTTATTTTCAGAGTGTTGCATCTAATAAAATTTCTAGGTCCAATATGAATTATTTTATTGAATTTTTCAAAATCTGATTCATCAGGCATGAGTTTTCGCATTCTGTCCTCGAAAAGAGGTTTCATTTCATATACCATAAATTATAATATAAGGAAGGGGTTTTAAGCCTTCTTATAATTTATTTTGCAAAAATATTTATATACTATATATTCTACTTAATTTTGAAAGTATCATCGGGTGTTTTAAAAAAAGATGACAAAAAGTATCAACAAAAAATTATTTTTATATTTAGCAGTGCTTTCTTTTTTTGCAATTTCTTTATCATTATTTAGTGTTCAAGCAGTAAGTGCTTTTTCAATCACAGTAGATACTGGCAATGTTGCTAACTGGTATATTCCTGGAACAAGTGCTACTCCTTATCAACCTGCCGGAACTCAAGTGATTTCTATGGCTGCTGGAAGCTACACATTCAACGGAGCATATGGCCTTGATACATTTACATTCACAGTCGACGGCAGTGGTGATGTTACATGTTCAAATTCTTTTGTAACTTGTTCAGGCTCAAGTGTTACAATCAATGCTCCAACAATTACAGTAAATACTAATGGAGTAAGCAACTGGTGGATTCATGGAGTAAATGCACCATATCAAGCAGCCGGAACTCAAAATCTTAATATTCTTCCTGGAACTTACACATTCAACGGAGCTTACGGATTATCTACTTTCACATTCACGGTTAGTTCTGCAGGCACTGTATCAACTTCTTCACCACTTGCGTCTGCAAGCGGAACATCACTAACAATTAATGCTCCAATTATTAAAATAAATACTGGCTGTGCTAATAACTGGTGGATTCATGGAGTAAATGCACCATATCAAGCAGCCGGAACTCAAAATCTTGAAATTCTTCCTGGAACTTACACATTCTATAGTGCATATGGTGTAGATTCATTTTCATTTAGTATAGACTCACTCGGAAATCCATCATTTTCTTCTACTACTGTTGCTGGTTGTACAGTTACATTGACTGCCGTGCCTAGAATTACAGTAGATACAACTGGATATAGCAACACATATGCTATAGATGGAGGTCCAGTAGATATACCTTATCAAAGTCCTGGAGGTATTCTACAGTTTGCACTTCCGGCAGGAGCTTATGCTTTCAGAACAGATAGCGGTGGAAGATTTTCATTTACTGTTGATTCACTTGGAAAAGTACAGTATGATCCTAGCTTAGAAAATTTCTTAGATGGTGATGATACAACTACTCTCAAAGTAATTGGATTTCCAGTTACAGTCGATTCTACTTCATATGATAGCGGTAACCGCTGGAGACTAGACGGAGCTAATCCTGTTGTTTATAGATTGGGCGGTTCTATCGCGACTTATAATATTGTACCTGGATCTTATGTGATATTTGAAGATAACGGAGGGCCTAGTCCTCCATTTACAGTTAATTCCGACGGTACTTGCACTCCCACTACACTTACTTCTGGATTTGGATATGGTACATTTAAATTATTATGTGCAGATTCAACTGCTCCTGTAACTACAAAAGCACAGGTTGATTCCGACGGAGATACTTTTGAAGATTCATTTACTTTAACATGCGATGATGCAGAAAGCGGTTGTGATCAGATAATATATTCCATAAACAATGGACCTAGTACATCATATAATTGCGGCGGAGCCAATACATGCAGTACTTCAGTGACTGCTCCAATCG
>Ga0247727_10007412_pt1 | contig 20894 bp, 15 predicted proteins | sample WisWelCaveWW1625_FD_202498 | JGI IMG/M metagenome (GOLD analysis project Ga0247727, IMG submission 202498) | Biofilm microbial communities from Wishing Well Cave, Virginia, United States - WW16-25 | ecosystem: Environmental > Aquatic > Deep subsurface > Groundwater > Cave microbial mat | place... | reverse complement strand
CGCCTTCGATCCTGAGCAACGGGAGCAATTGTGGAAGGCCCGCAAGGCCCTCTATCCCACGCTCTATCGATTCGATCCACGGAAGAAGCCTATCAACTTTGTCGACGACGTGGTGGTGCCGGCTGAACGGATCAGCGAACTCATTCGGTATCTGGAAGAGTTCTTCGCCGGCCAGCGCGTGCCGGTCGCAATTTTCGGTCATATCGGGAATGGGAACGCCCACATCATTCCCTTGCTGGACGTGAACGACCAAAATGATTTTCAGAAGATGGTGCAGGGCTATCACGAGATTCACCAAACGGTCTTGGGTCGCTTCGGTGGCTCGATCTGTGGGGAGCACGGGGATGGCCGGGTGCGTGCCGAATATGTGAAGACGATGTTCGGCCCGGAACTCTACGATTTGTTTGTGCGCGTGAAGCAGAGCTTTGATCCCTCCGGAGTGCTCAACCCCGGCATCAAGATCAGCGACCGGCCCTTCACGGACCATATCGACTATGTGCGATTGTCGAAATCCTGCGCGACCTGCGCCAAGTGTAACGTAGTCTGTCCGGTCTATGATGTGTTTCAATCGGAAGACATGAGTTCGCGGGGGTGGTTCGAGATCGTTACCGATAAGAACTATAGCTATCTCAATTCGAAGCGAGTCGTGGAGGCCTGTCTCAACTGTAAGTCCTGTCGCACAGCCTGTCCAGCCGGAGTCGATGTGTCTCAGCTCATTCTGGACCGGCGCGCCGAGCATCCGAATAAGATGGCCGGTGTCATCTTTCGATTCCATGCACAAACAGCACGATTTGAACGATTCTTAAAGCTTCTCGCGAGGTATCAGCCGATATGGGACCGGCCTCTGATGCGGCGGCTGCTCGATCATCTGACGAAGCCCTTCATGCGCCGTATAGCCGAGACGGCAAGATTGTCGTCTCAGCTTGTGCTGCCTCGACTCGCCCAACGTCATCTCCGTGACCGCTATCCCGAGCTGATTCTCCAAGCTGGGCAGGCTGGTCGCTCCCCGGTGGCCTATTTTCATGGCTGTGCGGCTAACTACTTCGATGATGGGGTAGGGGATGCCGTAATCGCCGTGCTGCGGAAACATGGGGTCGAACCGGACCTGCCGCCGCAACGCTGTTCCGGGACGCCGATTGAAACCTACGGGCATCGTGCGTTGGCCAAAGAAGGGGCAAGGGTCAATCTCGCCTCCATGGCAGGCTACGACAAGGTGGTGACCGGGTGCGCCTCCTGCACCCTCATGCTCAAGGATTACCCCACCTTGTTCGCGGGGGATCCGGAGCAAGCGGCCGCCCAGGCTTTGGCCAAACGGGTCACTCATATTTCAGAGTTCGTGGCGCAATCGCCGGTGAAACCGGCCATGGCCAGTCAGCAGCCCGCGAAATGCAAGGTGGCCTATCATTCTTCTTGCCATCTGCGAGCCGCGGGAGTCACCAAAGAGCCTCGTGCTATTCTGAAAGGCTTGCCAGGCGTCGAGTATGTGGAGATGCCGGACGCCGATCGCTGTGCCGGCGGAGCGGGGACCTATCTCGTGAAGGATTTCGAGACGTCGCAGCGCATTGTCGAGCGCAAGCGGCGGGCCGTCGAACAGAGCGGCGCCGAGGTGGTGGCCACGAGTTGCCCGGCCTGTATGATTCAACTGAGCACGGGGTTGCAGGGCGCAGCAAAGGTCAAGCACGTGGCTCAACTCATTCAAGACGCTTACAACGCAGCAGATCGGGAGTAGGTCTGTCTGGTCTATCTGGTCTTTCTCGTCTATCTGGTTTAGAGCAAGACCAGGAAGGGAAATAGCTGGCCAGACACACGAGATAGACCGAATAGACCAGACAGACCAAACAGACAAGATAGACCAAACAACGAGGAAGCTATGGTTACAGTGCTGGTCTTTGGATTGACGCTTCGCGATGCGGTGGGAGAGACAGAATTCGAGTGTGAGGTTTCTGAGCCGACCACGGTCAGGAGACTCATTGAATCGAACCAGGATCGTATGGGCCCGCTGGTGCAATTTCTGGCGGATCGAGAAGTGATGATTACGGTGAACAAGAAAGTGAGCGATGAGGATACGCTGGTCAAGGACGCCGATATTGTAAAATTATCCTACCAGTCGAGAATGACGTATGATGGGACGCGAGACATCCCCATATAGTCTGCGTGACGCGCGAGACAGGCGAGAAACGCGCGACACGAAGTTCTGAGTTTTGAGTTCGAAGTTCAGAAAACCTCGATCTTCGAAACTCGAACCCTCGTCCGCCCCGCCCGTTCCGCTCTTCCCATTCGCTTCTGATCCAGAAACAAAAACTCAGAACTCAAAACTCACAACTCAGAACTGGCTTCATTTCGCTCGTCCCGCCTGTCTCGCGTGGCTAACGCGTCCGGCGTTTGGCTTTGGCCGTCGGTGGGGCAGTGAGCGGATTGTCGGGCCAGGAATGTTTGGGATAGCGGCCACGGAGTTCTTTTTTCACATCGAGATAGGCCGACTTCCAGAAGCTGGAGAGATTCTTCGTGATCTGGACGGGCCTGCGCGCCGGTGACAGGAGATGCAGCATGACCGGAATCATCCCGTCGACAAGGCAGGGCGTGTCCTTGCAGCCGAACATTTCTTGCAACCGCACAGCCAGGATGGGCAGATCAGGCGTCTCGTATTCCACGCGAACGTTCGATCCACTCGGGACCGTCAGATGGGTGGGGGCCCAACGTTCGAGTTGGCGTTGCTGTTCCCAGGAGAGGAGCGCGTGCAACGGCTGGGTGAGATCGAGCCGCGCGACACGGTCGAGCGTCGTCAGGCCGGATAGATAGGGACCAAGCCAGTCGTCGAGCGTTCGCAACAGCGCCTCGTCCGACAGATCGGGCCATTGTGACTCTTGTCCTTCTGTCCGGCGTAGAAATGCCACTCTCGCCCGCCACTGACGAAGCTCCGGGTTCCAGGCCAGCCTGTCGAGTCCGGCCCCACGAATGCCCTGTAACAAGGCCGCCAAAATCATCGAAGGATCAGGCTTCGAGAGCCCCTGCTCAGACAGAATGAGCGAACCCAATCGGTGTTGTCTCGTCGCACGAACCACCTGTGCTGTGTCATCCCACGATACTTCATCCACTACTCGAATCTGATCTGCATACAGGGTCTCAAGATCGCGAAGTTGTACCGGTGCTGCCAGATCGATCCTGGCCCATTGCGTGCCGCCGTCCAGGTCGGCAATGACCAAATAGTCTTCTGCGCCGAGCGGGTCAGGGTTCGCAAAGAGGGCGCCACGGCCATTGGCCATGAGATAGCGTCCGGTGCTCTCACTTTGGCGTTGGGCGATGCGATCCGGATAGGCGAGTGCGAGCAACAGACCGGCCTCATCGAGGCTGTCCTGCCTATCCGAACGAGCAGATCGCGGAAGTTGTCGTTGCCACAGGTCGGCGGTGCGTGTCACTCGCTGGCAGGCCGCGCGGTCGACGGTCGCACCGGCCGCGTGATCGTGCTGTCCATGCACGACATCCAAGCGGAGTCGCAGATCGGCGTTGCGCCAGCCGGAGGGGCCTCGCAGAATATCACGCTCGCTGAGCAGAGCCGCCAGCTCACAGGCAAGATTGCCGAGTTGCAATGGCACAGCCTTGAGCAGCATGTGCGCGAGACGTGGATGCAGCGGCAGCTCGGCCATCTGTGTTCCATGAGCGGTGATCTGTCCCTCTGTATTGAGTGCGCCGAGGCCGGTGAGCAACTCTCTTGCCTGGGCCACAGACCCGGCCGGTGGGGGAGTGAGCCAGGACAACTCGGCTGGATTTGCGGTGCCCCAGAGGGCCAATTCGAGCAGCAGTGGCGCCAGGTCGGCATCGAGCATTTCCGGCGGGCGACGAAGGGCCAACGATTGGTGCTCCGCAGAGGTCCAGAGGCGAGAACAGACCCCCGGCTCAAGACGACCGGCCCGGCCACGACGCTGCTCGGCAGAATCCTGGGTGACGCGAATGGTCTCCAGTCTCGTGAGTCCCGAGCGCGGATCGAACCGAGGCACTCGCAGCAAGCCGGCATCGATGACGACGCGTATTCCGTCGATCGTCAAACTGGTCTCAGCAATCGAGGTGGCCAGCACGATCTTTCTCATGCCCGGTTGAGCGGGAGCGATCGCGCGGTCCTGCGCCTCTTGTGGCAGGTCGCCATGGAGCGGCGCGATGAGGATGTTCGAGTCCAGCTTCAGATCGAGAAGCTTTCGTTCGACGCGGCGAATCTCTGCCATGCCAGGCAGAAAGACCAAGAGACTGCCTTGGTCCTTCGTGAGCGAACGCCGGATTGATTGTACGACTGCCACATCGAGATGGCCGGAGAGCGGCTGATCAAGATAACGAGTCTCTACCGGAAACATCCGTCCTTCGCAGGCAATGACAGGGGCATTGCCCAAGAGATCTGCGACCGGCCCACAGTCCAACGTGGCCGACATCACGAGCAGGCGGAGATCCGGACGAAAGAGCCATTGTGATTCGAGACAGAGGGCCAGTCCTGTATCGGCCTGCAGGCTCCGTTCGTGGAATTCATCGAAGAGGACGATCGCATAAGCACTGAGCGCAGGATCTTGCTGGAGCAGGCGGACGAGGATGCCTTCCGTGACCACTTCAATTCTGGTCTTGGGCCCCACCTTCGTGTCGAGCCTCATGCGATAGCCGACTGTCTCGCCGACCGGTTCACCCAGCGTGCTTGCCATGCGATGGGCCGCGGCTCGTGCTGCGAGCCGCCGTGGTTCCAACATGAGCAGCCTCTTTCCGCCAAGCCAGGGAGCATCGAGCAAGGCCAGCGGCACTCTCGTCGTTTTCCCCGCGCCAGGTGCGGCCGTCAGCAACGCGTTGCATCCCTCCGTCAGCGCGCGACGAAGATTCGGCAGCACAGCTTCTATTGGGAGTGTAGACATGATAGGTTCGGGGCTCTAACAGGCTGTTGAAAAAGCCCGCCAGCTTCGTTCTCGGCTCGAAAGCATCCTCAACGTAGCCCAGAGGCTACGTCTCCGGTGCTTTCATCGGCTGCGGCCTTGCTGGACAGTCTTTTTGAACAACCTGGGGTTCTGCTGCAACCGTTCGGGACTTTCCCAGACTGTATTCTTCCGGGTCCACAATGGTATTTCAGTATTCTGCCTGACTGTAACAGACTTGCAGTAGTTGGGAAAAGGAAACAGACGCATGGCCGACTATCGATCGACTCGCGTGCATTTTAGAAAGGCCATCGCGATATTCTATGAAACATGAAACCCCACACCCATCTGAGGAAACGCCGGCGAAGGGATTTTCTCCGGGCTTTGCGGCGCTGGGCCTTGAAGCAGCACTGCTGACCACGCTCGATACGCTGGGCTATGAGGAGCCCACGCCTATCCAACGGGAGGCGATTCCCCCGTTGTTGGCAGGTCGGGATCTCTTGGGCCAAGCAGCAACCGGGACCGGCAAGACGGCAGCTTTCACGCTGCCGCTGCTCCAGCGCATCGCCCATTCGGCGCGGCGTTGCCCTTCCGCGCTCATCCTGGTGCCGACCAGAGAGTTGGCCATACAGGTCGGCGAAGCAGTCACGCGCTATGGCAAAGAATTGAAGATCTCCGTGCTTCCGGTCTATGGAGGACAGGCAATCGGTCCGCAGTTCCATGCGCTCAAGCGCGGTGTCGATGTCGTCGTGGCGACGCCTGGGCGGGCGCTGGACCATATCCGCCGAAAAACGCTGCAGCTCAAGACGATCCAGATGGTCGTGCTGGATGAGGCCGATGAGATGCTCGATATGGGATTTGCCGAGGATCTGGACGCCATTCTGGAACAGACACCCAAGGAGCGGCAGACAGCGTTGTTCTCCGCCACCATGCCGCTTCGGATTGCCTCCATTGCCAAGCGCCATCTCAAGGACCCGGTCGAGATCAAGATTGCCAAGGAGCCGCTCAAGGCGGGGACTGCTCCGCGCGTACACCAAACGGCCTACATCGTTGCCAGACAACACAAAGTGGCGGCACTGGCTCGAATTCTGGACACGGAGGCTCCTAAATCGGCCCTCGTGTTCTGTCGCACGCGCATCGAAGTCGATGAACTCACGGCCATGTTGACAGGCCGTGGGCACAAGGCCGAAGCGATCCATGGAGGCATGAATCAGTCCCAGCGCGATCGCGTAATGAATTCGTTCCGGTCCGGGCAGACCGAACTCCTCGTCGCCACCGATGTAGCGGCGCGGGGATTGGATATACCATCTGTGTCGCATGTGGTGAACTACGATCTGCCCATGTCTCCCGAAGGCTATGTCCATCGGATCGGACGAACCGGGCGGGCCGGGCGTGAAGGCGCGGCGCTCACCGTCATTGACCCACGCGAGCAGCGGTTATTGTGGACCATCGAGCAGCTCACGAAAGCCAAAATCGTCGTGACTCCAGTGCCGACCATCGCCGACCTTCGCCTAAAACGGCTCGCGCGAACCAAGAGCGCGGTTGAGGAGGTGCTTGCGGCCGGTGACCTGGACCAGTTCCGGGCCGTTGTCGCGTCGCTCGCCGAACGGGGAGACGCAATGGAGCTGGCGGCGGCAGCCATCAAACTCGTCTTCCGCATGCAGGGGGGAGAGCGGAAGGAACAGGATATTCCGGCAGCGTCGAGCAGGCCGCCGGAGCGGCCATCCATGGCGCGGCGCCCTATGGGAGATCCTCCTGGGCGAGTTGGTGGCATGATGCCGAGAGAGGGACAGGGCAGACCGTTCAACGCGCCCAGTCGTGGCGGACGAACGGTGGGGATGGCCAAGGTGTATATCGGCGCAGGCAAGGAGGCAGGGATCCGGCCAGGCGATCTCGTCGGGGCGATTGCCAACGAGGCCGGACTCAATTCGAATGTGATCGGCGCCGTCGAAGTGATGGATCGATTCTCGCTGGTGGAAGTGCCGGAAGTGCTGGCCCGTGAGATCATCGAGACCCTTAGTCGTACCAGGATCAAAGGACAGAAGGTGGCAGTGAGATTGTTTCTGGAGCAGCCAAGGGGTGGGAGGGCATAGCCAGGTGCCTTTCTTGCTCGCAGGACGCGGCCCTCAGCCTACATCTCCGACTTCCTCCCGCAACTGAAACGTGAGGGAGGCATATTCTTTCATGCAGTAGGCGAGCAGCCGTTCGGAGCCGAAGAGCATGACCATGCGGCCGTCCCGATCCACGAGCCGGCGTGTGTCCTGCGGCCAGTAGATGCGGGCAATCACGTCGGGATCGCCTCTCACCCAGCGAGCCAGGATAAAAGGCATCCGCTCGACGAGGGTCTTAACTCCATACTCGGTTTCGAGGCGAGAGGCGACGACATCGAATTGGAGTTCTCCCACGGCAGCCAGGACCGGCTCCCGACGCACATGATCGGGTGAATAGAACACCTGCATGACCCCTTCTTCTTCGAGCTGCTGGAGTCCCTTCTGGAACTGTTTCTGCTTCGTGAGGTTCTGGCTGCGAAGTACGCCAAAACATTCAGGTGGGAAAAGTGGAATCGCATCGAAGGAGCGGGGACTGCCGGAGCAGAGTGTGTCGCCGATGGCAAAGAGGCCGGGATTCACCAGCCCGACGACGTCGCCCGGGTAGGCCTCCTCAATCGTCTCCCGGTCACGGCCAAAGAGCCGGTGCGGTCGCGTCATCCGGATCTTCCGGTCCAGGCGCGCATGATAGACCATCATGTCCTTCTCAAAGCGGCCTGACACGATACGCAAAAATGCCATTCTATCGCGATGTTGTGGGTCCATATTCGCCTGAATCTTGAACACGAAGCCGGAGAACTTCTCGTCCGTGGGTTGCACCTGTCCCTGCGAGCTCATGCGCGGTCCCGGCGGAGGTGCGAGTTGGAGGAACCCGTTCAGAAAGGGCTCGACGCCGAAGTTCGTGAGGGCGCTCCCGAAGAAGACCGGCGTGAGTTGGCCGGCGAGAAAGCGGGCGCGATCGAACGTGGTACCGGCGCCGGTCAGCAGGGCAATTTCTTCTTGTAATGGACCATAGGCCTCACCCAGCGTCTCAGCCAGGCTCGGGTGAGGAAAGGTCTCCACCCTCATCGGCGCCCGGCGCTGGTTATGCAGCGTCCGTTGAAAGAACAGCACTTGCGGTTCTTGAAGATCGTATAGCCCTTGAAACCCCGATCCTTCCCCAATGGGCCAATTGAACGGGACTGCCGTCATGCCCAAGGTCTGTTCGATCTCCTCAAGGAGTTCGTATGGATGGCGCCCTGGCAGATCCATCTTATTGATGAAGGTCATGATCGGGATGTTGCGTTTGCGACAGACGGCGAAGAGTTTCTTGGTTTGCGGCTCGATGCCTTTGGCGCAGTCGAGCACCATGACTGCGCTATCCACGGCCATGAGGGTGCGGTAGGTGTCTTCGCTGAAGTCTTGGTGGCCCGGCGTGTCGAGCAGATTGACCCTCACGCCTTGATAATCGAACTGAAGCGCGGTGGAGGTGATTGAAATCCCGCGCGCCTGCTCCAACTCCATCCAGTCAGACTTCGCGGCACGCTGATGCGACCGGGCCTGCACCGCCCCGGCCAGGTGCACCGCGCCGGCGTAGAGGAGGAGCTTCTCAGTCAGCGTGGTCTTTCCCGCGTCCGGGTGCGAAATAATGGCAAACGTGCGCCGCCGGGCCACTTCGCGCGCCAATTCATCGGACGATGACTTCTCAATCGGCAATGACATAGAACTTCTTTCTCTAGTTCGAGGCACCAAGCAAGATAGTCACAGGGAATGTTTTAACACCTGGCAGAGGAGAAAATACAGGAGGGGGATCGGAAGGCCCTTGCACGGGCTACTGGCACGTTCGGGAGATCGATTGCAAAGCAATCGGAGGGGTGGGCGGGTAAGAAATCCGCTCTCAGTGGAAGATCAATCAGTCCTCAGATGGATGGCGCTATGACATAGATCACGGCGGCCTTTGCAGACTTCGTGCTTGAAAGCCATGGCGTATGAGTTTACGTTCATACAGGTTGAAGTGTTGTCTGGAAGGTAGTATGTTGAAAAACTCACTCAACATGGAGCTGCTCTGATGAAGGATACTGATTGGGTATTGGGAGATATGGTGTGGGCCATTGTGGGGGTGGCCGTTATCCTCGGGCTAATGGTGTTGAATGCGTATGTTCAGCGACTAGCTAGAATTGAGGAGGAGCAACAAATAGGACTCCTGGGTTCCGATCCTCTTAATCGCCAGAGATCAGCAGCTTCTCAGAGTCGTCGACCTGACGACATCTGACGTCCTGGCTGCCTGTGGAACTCGGCGTGTCTTCCCTCCAATTCCCGACACACTTGCTTTCCTCACATTCTGCCCACGGTTCAAAATCTCACGCCATCTTCGCCCAGTGGGGAGGGTAGCCTGCTTATCCTTCCGCTCGCGGAGCATGCACAATCGAGGATCGACCAGTGCACTCTTTGAAGAAAAAAACAAGCGTGCGTGGAAGGATAATGAGAAAGCGGCCAGGGTGCCCTTCGAGCTAGCGGATTGTTGCATTCATTTCTCACAAAATAGCCATCACCGTCGCATTGCGCCTTAAAGCAATAGGGGACTGAATAAGGCGAAGCGTTAAGCGGGCGGGCCTGTAAGCGGCCTGTCCTCTTCTTTTTGTGTTGTTGAGGCCTCTCTCGCGGGGTGGCATAGCCTGGAGCGGAAATCGCCGGAGGAACGGGGCGCCCATCGAGACTGCCAGGAAGGAAAGCGGAAACTGACTGAGTCTGCGATGGAATTTCCGAAGGGTTCCGCCTGGCACAGTCCGAAAGGGCCGTTTCGTGAGGTGCTGGAACGAAGGGTTCTGCCACCCCGCCCACGCTTCGTCAGAGAAGAAAACGGGGACATTCTACTGTTCTGATCGATCTCGGGGGTGGCGTGCGCAGTGGATTGACTGAATGGTGTCGGAGGGGATTAGGCCCGGCTGGTTTCGAGGCGGTCCATGCGGGTTTTCAAGGCGGAGATGTCCGTTTCCAAGGTGTGGATGCGCTGGTCGAGCCAGCCCGCATTTCTTTGAACTCGTCACGAATCTCCCCGCGGTGTTCTTGCAACTCATGTCGAATGGTGGCGTGACCTTCCGCGATCTGGCGAATGTCGCTTCTGAGCCCTTCGGCCACTACGCCAAAATGACGTTTGATCTCTTCCATCTGCTCGGCGTTCATGGGTCGCTTGTATAGACTGATCCAATCAAAAATGCAACGGTGATTTCCGCCAGCGAGACAAGAATGGTTGCTTTTTGCGACGCGCGGGACAGGGCAGGTGCCGTAACCGCATTTTGAAATCCCCGCGGGGTGAGCCGATGGGAAGCTGACCGATACATTCTGCTCCCGCCAAACACTTTGGATGCGCCATTACTTAGCAGGGCACTGAACAAGGCGACGCGTTCTGCCTTTTTATTTACTGCGGACCTCCATCGATCTTGACAGTGGGACTATTGAATGTCATCCTGTTGTTGAAATATTCAACAACAGGAGCCCTGGTATGGCCACTGTGAATTTTAGCGTGCCGCCAGATGTCAAAGAAGCGTTCGACAAGGCCTTTCGTCGTCAGAACAAGAGTGCGGTGTTGACCGATCTCATGCGGCAAGCTGTGGACGAACGACGGCGCCGTCAACGACGGGCCAAGGCCGTTGAGATGTTGTTGGCGTTGCGGAAGCAGGCGCGACGTGTCTCTGATAAGGATGTCCGAGCGGCAAGGAGACGTGGAAGACCGTGACGACGGTGGTGCTTGATGCGAGCGTGATCGTAAAGTGGATATTTGCGGATTGTGCTGAAGAACCATACTCCCTCCAAGCCCTTCAGATTCTTCAGTTCATCAAAGAGTCTCGTCTATCGGTCGTTCAGCCGCCGCACTGGCTTGCCGAGGTGGCAGCGGTCACTGTGCGTTTAGAATCTCAACGGGCTCGTCAGGCTGTCTCGCTCTTGCACGCCCTTGAGTTTCCTGTTTCAGTCGGCGTCGAGATCTACCAGAAGGCCTGCGAGCTGTCGGCCTCATTGAACCAGCACATGTTCGATACCTTGTATCACGCGGTGGCTCTGAGCAAACCTGGCGCCGTACTTGTTACTGCCGATGAACAGTATTATCGAAAGGCCTATAAAGCCGGGCGGATCGTTCGACTGCGGGAGTATAGTCTGGCCTCTCCTGAATGAGGGCTAGGGCCATGACATCCACGGTTCTCTCATGAGAGGTGCGCGATTTCCCGCTGACGCTGCATAGTCTGAGGCCGAATCATGATCGTGGGACCGTCTCGGCAAGTTGACGCCACCTGCAGAACGACGTAGCCTGTCGCTGGCCCTTGAACCACAGGAGGAGGAATCATCATGGAACTTCAACCGTTACAGGATTGGGCACTGATCGAACCGTCGGAAGCCAAGGAAAAGACTGCCGGGGGGTTGTTTATCCCAGACACAGCCAAGGAAATACCCGTAGAAGGAAAGGTCCTGGCCGTGGGGAAGGGGCGCTGGGAAACACTGGAGAAGAAGTCGGGTAGTATACCCAAAAAGAAAGAGGAAAAGGTCTTCAAGCCCACGGTCCTCAAACCGGGCGATCAGGTCCTCTACGAGAAATACGGAACGACCGAAGTCGATCTGGACGGCAAGGAACTCGTTCTCGTCCGCGAGTCCGACGTCTTGGGCTTGGTGGGGTAAGGAGAAAGCAAGGGGCATCGCATGACTGAGCCTGAGATTACCAAGCCGGATGCCGGCGAGCTTATTCGGAAGCTGCATGAGAGGCCACAGATGCCTTTGGCCGAGTGGCTGCGAGCCCCTGCGCACGTGCACTACAAAGCGTTTCGCATGCGTGACCCGCCAGTGCAGCGGCCGGCGAGCCGTGAGGAATTCAGGTCTCTTCTGGAGGCCTTCAAGATCTCCGCGGACGCGATGACCATCCATGACACGTTTGGCTATGGCGTGAAGGTGGAAGCGAGCGGCGAGCGGCTGATTCTGATCTGGCAAGCGCACACAGAGTACTACAGTTATCAAACCTGGCATATTCCCTCCGGCCACGCTGGGGAGGTGACCTTTGGACCGATGACTTTCCCGCAGTACCGGTCTCCGATCACTCCGCTCGGTGCGGAAGTGTGCCGTCTGGATCTCCTGCTGATGCTCAAACCGTTGCCGGCCAGTGAGGCATTGCGCCCTCAACTCCCCGGCCCGGTCATGTACGGCAGCCGGATTCTCGATGAGGAAACCGCGCTGGTCACCAGCTTCACACCGGACAAGCATGGGCGCGAGCGTTATTGGGTCACGGTAGGGTCTGGCAGGTCCAGCAGCTCTCATCTGCAAGACATCGTCGATGCTGTTGTCCGGATCGAAACCTACTACCACTTATTGCTCATGCAGAAGCCGTTGTTTTCGGCTGCGATCGATCAGGCCTACAAGTTCGAGCAGGTGCACTTGAAGCAGCGTGAAATCATCAGCGAACATATCGGCCACGCCGACTCCCTGGCTCTGCAGCGTTGGCTCAATGGGCTGACGCAAGACTGGTTAAAAACTACTCGGCTGTCCAGCAAGCTGCACTTCGAGCTGTCCGCCTCGGTTCCCTACGACAAGATCGTGCACCGCACGCTGGCCTCTCTCGACGAACGTACGCTCCCCCTATATCGTCCGATGTCCGAGTATGTCCTCAGCGGGATCACCGGGGTGGCGGAGGGCAATCAACAACTCCTGAAGCGGATGGACACTCTTCGCAGCGGATTTGAAGGGACAATTTCCATTCTTCGCGCCCGCGTCGATCTCATGCTGCAATCCCAGAATCTGACGCTCTTGATCAGCGTCGACAAGACGACGAAGAGCCAGGCCATCCTCCAGTATACGGTCGAAGGTCTGTCGGTCATTGTGATTGCCTACTATCTCAGCGGGCTCATGGCCTATATCTTCAAGGGTCTTCATGAGATGGGGTGGCTGCACAATCCTGATATTGCCGCCGCATTGTTCGTTCCGCTCTCACTCGGTCTCGCATTGGGGATTACGATCTTCGGACGAAAACTTCTCCACAAGAAATTCTCCGGCGAATCCACCCCCGCAGCATCAGAGAAGCCTCAGGCCTAGCAAGAAGACCGTTACTTGGTTTGTCTTGTTCGTCTCGTCTAGCTGGTTGAAGAGGTCCATCTTATCTATCTGGTCTATTCGGTGGGTCTTGCCCGTGCAATCAGTTGACTAGAAAGACAGACCAGACCTCTCTGACCAGATAGACCAGACAGACGAGATAGACCAAACAGACCAGATGCTATGCCTCCGTTGGCGGTTCAAGGCAATCGATAAGATAGCGCGGTCGTGCGGGAGGATCGGTGGCGATCTGTTGGGCGTGGCAGGGGGGAATATCTTCCTTCAGTCGCTTCAGGAGCCTGAGGACCTTCATATTGGGAGGCACCTCACATACCCATAGGTGCGTGCCGGACTCCAGCTCCTCGATGTGCCGTTGCACGCGAAATCCCGGATGCTCCATGAAATACGCCGATAAGAACCCTCCGATGGCCTGAACCACCCAGGGGTGTGCGGTGGCATAGCGGTAGCTGATCCGAAGATCAACCACTTGTATGGGCTCTTGCTCATCCATCGTTGCACGAGAGTATAGCCTGTTTGGCCAGGGCCGCGCGACAGGCGCGAGAAGCGAGACTCGCGTGACTTGCGAGAAAAACAGGACAGATGAGACATATTGGGAATGTTGAATGATCAATGGTGAATGTTCAGTCGCTGGGATGAGCAAGACGGGGGGAGAGATCAAGGTTTTCAGAACTTCGAACCCAGAACTTCGGGCTTCATGTCGCGCCTCTCGCGCACGTCTTGCCTGTCTCGCGCACGCTTAGGGACACAAACAGTGAGATACAAATGAACATCGCCATTATCGGTGGAGGGCCGGCTGGGCTCATGGCCGCGGAGACGGCAAATGCCGCAGGCGCGCAGGTCGATCTCTATGACGCCATGGCGTCGGTCGGTCGTAAGTTTCTCCTGGCCGGGAAAGGTGGCCTGAATCTCACGCACTCGGAGCCCACTGAGAAATTTCTCTCACGCTATGGGGCACGGCGCGCGCAGATGGCGCCGCTGCTTGCGTCGTTCGGACCCGATGCGCTCCGAGCCTGGTCCCGTGGGCTTGGCATCGAAACATTTGTGGGCTCTTCCGGGCGCGTGTTCCCCAAGGATTTGAAGGCCGCGCCGTTGCTGCGTTCGTGGCTCCGTCGGTTGCGCAAAACCGGCGTCCAATTCCATGTTCGACATCGGTGGACCGGCTGGGACGAGCAAGGGGTGCTGCGTTTTAGCACGCCGGAGGGAAACCGCTTTGTTCAGGCCGATGCGGTAATTCTGGCGCTCGGCGGCGGCAGTTGGCCGAAGCTCGGCTCTGATGCCTCATGGGTGTCGCTGCTGGCAGGCCGAGGGATTCACATTGCGCCGTTACAACCGGCGAACTGTGGCTTCAATGTGGGCTGGAGCGAGCATTTTCGAACGAAGTTTGCCGGGCATCCGGTCAAGTCGGTGGCCATTGTGATGCGGAGTCATACCGGTACCGAGTCCTGGCATCCTGGCGAGTTCGTCGTCACCGAAACCGGCATAGAAGGCGGCGTGGTCTACGCAGTCTCTGCCTCTCTCCGCGACGAGATTTTGGCAACGGGTTCGGCCACGTTGAGGCTCGACCTGGCCCCTGACCGAGACGTGCCGCGTCTGACTCACGACCTGTCGAGGCCGCGCGGCAAACGCACGATGGCGACGCATCTTCAGCGGCAGGCCCATATCGAAGGTGTAAAGGCAGGGCTGCTTCGTGAGGTGGTGTCGAAAGAGGACTTCACGGACCCAGCTCGTCTGGCTGCCGCGATCAAATCGTTGCCGTTGAAACTCGTTGCCCCACGTCCTCTGGAGGAAGCGATCAGCACAGCTGGAGGAGTCACTTTCGAAGCGCTAGACGAACGATTGATGATCCGTACGCTACCCGGCAGCTTCTGCGCGGGAGAAATGCTGGATTGGGAAGCGCCGACCGGCGGCTATTTGCTCACGGCTTGTTTCGCCACTGGTCGAGCAGCTGGTAATGGAGCGGTGAAGTGGCTCAACAAAAGCGTGAAGCGTGAAACGTGAAGCGTTATTCGCGCGAGACTCACGAGAAAAGCGGGACGGGCGAGAGGGGGGAATGCTGAATGCGAAATGATGAATGTTGAATTGTCGGACTGACCTTCAGCCTTCGGACCGCGTCTGTCTCACAGATCTTACCTGTCCTGCGCTTCACGCTTCACGAACGACGCTTCACACGCAAGGAGAAATTTACTGAGGAGCGGCGACCAGCCCGTTGACGATTCCGATGGATCGGTATTTCTGGTCCCGTTGAACCATCAATTGAGGGAGGGGGAGGTCATTGAGCTGGGAGAGTTGGTTGCTGAGGGATTTAGCGACTCGATCGGTGATGGCATTGAGATCCCGATGGGCGCCGCCGAGCGGTTCGGGAATCACTTCGTCCACGATATGGAGGTCGACCAGGTCTTTCGCCGTCATCTTCAAGGCGGCGGCGGCATCGGGAACTTTAGCCGGATCGTCCCACAGGATGGCGGCGCAGCCTTCCGGCGAAATCACCGAATAGACCCCATGCTCCAACATGAGGACGCGATCTGAGACGCCTAATGCGAGTGCCCCGCCGCTGCCGCCTTCACCGATGACAATGGAAATAATCGGGACCGCGAGCCGGGCCATCACATACAGATTGCGGGCAATGGCTTCAGCTTGGCCGCGCTCTTCCGCGCCGATGCCGGGGTAGGCGCCCGGTGTGTCGATAAAGGTGATGATCGGGCGCCCAAACTTCTCGGCCAGCTTCATGAGACGCAGGGCTTTTCGATAGCCTTCGGGGTTCGGCATTCCAAAGTTCCGTTGCATCCGTTCTTTCAGGGTCTTCCCTTTTTGATGGCCAATGACCATGATCGACCGGTCGTTGAATCTGGCGAAGCCTCCGACGATAGCACGATCGTCGCCAAACGTGCGGTCCCCATGAAACTCAAGAAATTCCCTGAAGAGGTAACTGACGTAATCGAGGGTACTGGGTCGTTGGGGGTGCCGGGCGAGTTGCGTGCGCTGCCAGGGAGTCAGTTTGCCGTACAGGGCCTGTTCGACCTGGGCCAGCTTCATCCGCAGCTTGCGGATCTCGTCCTGAGAGGCCGATTTCCCGGCAGGGGCAGCCGCGAGTTTTTCGATCTTTTCTTCGATCTCGCGGATCGGCTTTTCAAACTCGAGGTAATCGCGCATAGTGAACTGGTTTGTTTGGTTTATCTGGTTTGGTTGGTTTTTTGGTTGAACGAAACTAATCAGATGAACCAAATAAACAAAACAAGCCAAATGAACTAAATAACGGTCTTGAATGAGCGGTCAGGATAGCAGAAAAATGGCCCCCTTGCCTAGCACTTCTTCAACATCTGCCACAAAGCGTTCGCTGGGGGCGACAGCCAGGTGAGGGAGGGGGGCCGTCTCGGCTTCCAGCGCTGAATCCATAGGCAACGTGAGCGAGACGGCCGTCCCTCCCGGGTGACGCAGAAAGACCTCGCGGAGGCGAGGCAACTGTTCCGTCACGTCTGGGTGATCCGTCAGCCGAATGCGGACCCGCTTGATCGTCTGCGCTTGCACCTCGGTGAGCGGCTCGATCTTGCTCCCGCGAATCTTCGTGCCTTTATCTCCCCGGTCCACCGTGCCGGTGATGCGCACGAGGCGTTCCGGTACTATGAGGTCGGCGGCGTTTTTGTAGAGATCCGGAAAGACAATGATCTCGACCATGCCCTGGAGGTCTTCCAGGGTGAGATAGGCCATTCGGTCGCCCTTCTTGGTCAGCATGCTTTTGACGGTCGTGATGATTCCGCAGAGTTTCACCTCCCGACCGTCCGACAATTCTGGCAGGCTGATGGTCGAAGCCGTGGCAAGCGTCTGGATGGCGACCTCATAGCGCGCCAGCGGATGGGAAGAAATATAGAAGCCTGTCAGCTCCCGTTCGTGTTTCAATCGCTCGCTTTGGTCCCATTCCGGAATGTTGGGCAGCGGCGGCATGGCCGGATGCTCCGCAGAATCTTGTCCGTTCAGCTCGTCGCCAAAAATATTGGTCTGCCCCAGATCCCGTTCGCGCTGCGCGGCCGCACCGTCCTCGACGGCTTGATCCAGGACCGCGGCCAGTTGAGAACGTTTCGCGCCGGTTGAATCAAACGCGCCGGTCTTGATCAGCCCCTCGAGCATGCGCTTATTGACCTTACGGAGATCGACGCGACGACAGAACTCAAAGAAGGACTTAAAGGGGCCGGTTTCGTTCCGAATCTCGATGATCGATTCGACGGCCCCTTCGCCGACATTCTTGATGGCCGCCAGGCCGAACCGGATGGCGTGATCCACCACGGTAAAGTTCTTATGGCTTTCGTTGACGTCGGGGGGCAGGACCTTGATATTGAGGTCGCGGCACTCCGTGAAGTAGCCGACGATTTTGTCGGCGTTGCCCATGTCGGTGGTCATCAGGGCGACCATGAACTCAGTCGGGTAGTGCGCTTTCAAATAGCCGGTCTGGTAGCAGACGACGGCATAGGCCGCCGCGTGCGACTTGTTGAACCCGTAGCCTGCAAACTTCTGGATCAGTTCGTAGAGCTTTTCCGCTTTCCTGTCGGGAATCTTGTTCGTCTTGGCGCCGGCCAGGAACTGTTCGCGCAGCTTCTCCATCTCCTCCGGTTTCTTTTTGCCCATCGCGCGCCGGAGAATGTCGGCTTGGCCGAGCGAGAAGCCCGCCACCTTGTTGGCAATCGCCATCACCTGTTCCTGATAGACGATGACCCCGTAGGTGTCCTTCAGGATCGGTTCGAGTTCCGGCACTTCGTACGCGATCGGAATCCTGCCCTGCTTTCGTTTGATGAAGTCGGGAATCAGATCCATCGGGCCGGGGCGATAGAGCGCGATGATGGCGATGATGTCCTCGAAGCGGTCCGGTTTCAGGCCGGTCAGGAGATCGCGCATTCCGGAGCTTTCCAACTGGAAGAGGCCGATCGTCTTTCCTGAGGAGAGGAGGGCAAAGGTCTTGGGGTCGTCGAACGGCACCTGCTCCATGACCAACGGGGAATTGCCGGGATGCCTCTCATTGATCAGATCCTCGGCGCGTTTGATCATCGTGAGGGTTTTGAGGCCCAGGAAATCGAATTTGACGAGCCCGATCTTTTCCACGTCGCCCATCGAATATTGGGTAACGATTTCGTCGTTGGGTCCTTTGTAGAGCGGCACGTGGTCTGTGAGCGGCCCTTCCGAAATGACCACGCCGGCGGCGTGTGTCGAGGCATGCCGGGCCAGTCCTTCGAGGGAGCGGGCGATGCCCATCAGCTCTTTCACCCGCGTATCGGTCTCGACGAGATCGCGCAGCTTCGGTTCTTGATCGAGTGCCTGCTGGAGCGTGATGTTGAGCTGATTCGGTACGAGCTTGGCCACGCGATCGACTTCGGCATAGGGAATTTCCAGCACCCGGCCCACATCCCGAATCGCGGCTCTCGCCCCGAGCGTCCCGAATGTAATGATCTGGGCGACGTGGTCCTTGCCGTACTTGTCGACCACGTAGTTGATGACCTCGCCCCGGCGTTCCATGCAGAAGTCCATGTCGATATCGGGGAGGGACACGCGCTCGGAATTCAGAAACCGTTCGAACAAGAGCGTGTAGACGAGGGGGTCGAGATCCGTGATGCGCAGCGCATAGGCGACGAGACTCCCGGCGGCGGAGCCTCGCCCCGGTCCGACCGGAATGCCGCGCGAGCGGGCAAACTTGATGATGTCCCATACGATGAGGAAATAGCCGGCGAACCCCATCGAACAGATGATCGTCAGCTCCTCACGCAAGCGCAGCTCATAGACCGCAGACAGGATCTGGCTGGGCCGTTCTTGTAGCCTGGCCGTCAATCCCTCCAGCGCCAGACGCTCCAGATAGCTTTCCCGCGTGAAGCTCTCCGGCACGTTGTATTGCGGGAGATGCGTTTTGTTCAGCGCCAGTTGGAGATCGCAGTTGTCCGCAATCCGACAGGTATTGGTGACGGCATTGGGGAACTCAATAAAAGCGGCCGAGACTTCTTCCGTCGATTTCACATACAGCTGATCCGTATCGAACTTCATGCGATTTGGGTCGCTGATCGTCTTGCCGGTTTGCAGGCAAAGCATCAACTCGTGCGGGCGGAAATCTTCCTTTTTAAGATAATGGCAATCGTTGGTGCCGGCCAAAGGGATGTCTATTTTCTTGGCGATCTCGAGCAGGCCGCTATTCGCGACTCGCTGGTGGTCCAACCCGTTCGCCTGCACCTCAAGGTAGAAGTGTTCCTTTCCGAAGATTTCCTGAAACTCCCCGGCCACAGCCATGGCGCCGGCCATGTCCTTCTGGCCGATGAGGTAAGGGATCTCGCCGCTCAAGCAGCCGGACAGGGCAATCAGTCCCTCATGGTGCTCTTTTAAAATTTCTTTATCCATCCGTGGCTTATAGTAGAATCCTTCAAGATACGCTTTACTGACTAGTTTGATCAGATTCTGATAGCCGGTCAGATTTCTCGCCAGGAGGATCAGGTGATAGTAGTCGTTGTGGGCGAGGCCGCTATCTTTGGCAGCTAAGCGACTGCCGGGGGCCATGTAGGCTTCGCAGCCGATGATGGGTTTGATGCCTGCATCGTTGGCTTTGCGGTAGAACTCGATCGCCCCGAACATGTTGCCATGGTCAGTCATCGCCACAGCCGGCTGATTAAACGATTTGATCTGCCGGACGAGCGGCTCGATTTGATTCGCGCCGTCCAAGAGGCTGAACTGGGTGTGGAGATGGAGATGCACGAAGGACGAAGCCATGGCGGGATTCTAGGAGTGCGGGGAAGGGGAAGTCAACGAGGGTGGAACGGCGTTGCTAGCCCGCATTATTCATGGCGCTGTTACTGCAATCGCGAGCTATCTGGCGAGAGGCAAGTGGCCAGAGGCTAGAGGTGAAGACTTCCGATCGGAAGCACAGCGCTTTCCTCTAGCCCCTAGCCTCGTGCCCCTCGCCTGGCCTGATGGCAGGCTAGCGTGATCCGATCGTTCGTGCTATAGAGCCACATCGGTTCGCGTCGAACAACCCAGAAAACGAATTGCAAAATGCCGACTTCCATTGAGTTGATCTTCATCGTTTTCTCCACCCTCGTCGTTCTGAGCATTTTGACGATCAAGCTCTCGAATCGGTTTGGCATCCCCGCACTGGTCTTGTTCCTCGCCATCGGCATGTTGGCAGGGTCCGAAGGTCTCGGCGGCATCTATTTCGACAATCCGCCTCTGGTGCAGTCACTGGGTATCCTTGCGCTTGTCTTGATTCTGTTTGCGGGTGGCTTGGACACGGAGTGGGCGGAGGTGCATCCCATCCTGTGGCAGGGGCTGTCTCTCTCGACGATCGGCGTTCTGCTCACTGCGCTGCTGGTCGGAGTGTTTGTCTCCTGGGTCCAGGGGTTCTCATTCCTGGAGGGCCTCCTGCTCGGCGCGATTGTGTCGACCACCGATGCCGCGGCCGTCTTCATGGTGCTGCGGGCGCGGAACGCCAAGTTCCCCCGGCGATTGATCCAATTGCTCGAATTGGAATCCGGCAGCAACGATCCGATGGCGGTCGTGCTGACGATCGCGCTGATTCGACTGTTGACGGAACCCTCGACCTCCTTCGGAGAGCTTGTCTTATTCTTTGTAATGCAAATGGCCGTGGGGGCAGTGCTTGGCATTGCAATGGGAGAGATCATGAGACGGTCCTTCAATTGGCTCGACTTGGAGTTGGAAGGCATTTATCCGGTGCTGTCGCTGGCGCTGGCGCTGCTGACCTACGGTCTGACCACGTTCCTGAACGGGAGCGGTTTTCTTGCCGTGTACCTAGCGGGGCTCACCATGCAGAGAAAGCCGTTTACTCACCAGCAGAGTATCTTGCGTTTTCACGATGGGCTGGCCTGGCTGATGCAAGTCACCATGTTTTTGATGCTGGGGTTACAGGTATTTGCGGCAAGGC
>Ga0247727_10007411_pt1 | contig 20894 bp, 18 predicted proteins | sample WisWelCaveWW1625_FD_202498 | JGI IMG/M metagenome (GOLD analysis project Ga0247727, IMG submission 202498) | Biofilm microbial communities from Wishing Well Cave, Virginia, United States - WW16-25 | ecosystem: Environmental > Aquatic > Deep subsurface > Groundwater > Cave microbial mat | place... | reverse complement strand
GCGAGAAAAAATTTCTCGCGGTGCAAGGGCGCGCGCACACGTATGAAGGTTATCCCGCCACACAAATCGGTTTTATGATTCATCTCCTGGCGGAGTTGGGCGTGCAACGTTTGATCGTCACCAACGCCGCGGGCGGAATCAATCCGCAATTTGCGCCAGGCGATTTGATGTTGATCGAGGATCACATCAATTTGATGTTCGGCAATCCGCTGCGCGGGCAGCATCGCAAAGAATGGGGCGAGCGTTGGCCCGATATGCACGCGCCCTATGATCCCGCTTTGCAAAAGCTCGCGCGGCAAATTGCTTTGGATTTGCGCATTCCTTTACGGCGAGGCGTATTGTTGGTCGTGCGTGGCCCGAGCCATGAAACCGCGGCGGAAATACAAATGGCGAAGCGCGCCGGCGCAGATGCGGTGACCACGTCAACCGTGCCGGAAGTTTTGGTTGCGGTTTCGCGGCGCATGCAAGTGCTCGGGCTTTCGTGCATCACCAATATGGCCACCGGCTTGAGCTTGCAAAGACTCGATCACGCCCAAGCCACGGCAACGGCGAATCGCATCAGCGCAACTTTCACGCAGCTTTTGACGGGCCTCATCAAACGTATTGGATGAAATATGAAACGAACAAAGAGCAACAAGCGTCCCCAGCTTCTCGTTGTGGGCGACCGGGTTTTGATCGAGCCGGACGAGGGCGAAGAGCGCACGGAGGTGGGATTGTATTTGCCCAAATGGGCGGTTGAAAGAGAATCCGTGCAAAGCGGAAAAATCGTAGCGACCGGTCCGGGCACGCCGTTGCCGGATTTCAAGGAGATGGACGACGAGCCGTGGCGCGTCACCCGGCGTGAATCGCGCCACATTCCCATGCAAGCGCGCGAAGGCGACTTTGCCGTGTTCCTGCGCAAAGCCGCGGTGGAAATTAAAGTGGAAGGCACAACTTATTTGGTCGTGCCGCAAGGGGCAATTTTGATTTTGATGAGGGAGAAGAAAGGGGAGGATGAGGATTGAAGAGCTACTAATAAAAAAGAAAATGTCGGATCTTGTGTGTTGAGCACTCGCCGCAAGCTGGATTACGCGATTATCTGCGTTTGAATGTAGATTTTGGGTAAAGGCTGCAAAACAAAGATCAACAAGCGTATAGGCGAAAAGTTACTGGTCTGGCAATCAAAAATTCATCGCCGCTTTGTGATTAAATCAACGGGCGTTTTCTTTTGGATCACGGCGGTTCTTTTTGCAACCATCTTAACGGTGTATGTTTATTTCATCCGTCAAGCAACCTTCTCTAATCCTAGATCAAACTTAATCAATCCATTTGTAATGGGCGTTATCGTTTCATGTGAAGTGCTGGTTTCGATTACCCTCATAGTCTTTACGTACCGTGAGAAAAGACGTGCCCAGGATTTTGCGAATCGAATACTATGTCCTGATGCTGAAAGATCTCACCGGGCGACGGATTACTGATTGAAACCTCCGAAACGTCTCTAGCGCACCACGCGCATGCTCACCGCGAGCCCCATGCCTTTGCCTAAAAGCGGCACCACTCCTCCCAACGCTCCTGCGGCAAGATCGAAATTAAAATCGCCGGCGTGCAGGCCGAATCCGATACTTGATCCAATTTGGTGAGGCCCGCCGAAACGCAAGCCCCCGCGAGTGGAGAGCACGGGAGCGACATTCAATTCCACGCCGAGGCGCAGCTCCGGCGTTTGCGTTACGCCATAGGCGCGCCGCAAACCTTGCAACACGTCCGCACTCACAATAAAATCTTTCCACTCGCGCGAAGCGCCGAGGTGCAACACCGGCGGCAAATTAATCGCAAAGCTTTGTCCGCCGTTTTTTTGCGAGGAATTGCCGAACACCGCGTTCTCGTCATCTTCCACGGCCACGAGTGTCAACGAATCGGCGTGCACACCGTACTCGTAGCGTCGCACGTTGCGATTCCAGGTGATCATTGCCACAGCATTGTGCAGCGCGAGGCCGAGTCGCCATTGTCGCCGCAGCACTGCGGTTGCTCCGAGATCGAAGCCCAAGCCGCGGCCGCCCGAAGCAAGGCGCGCTTGCGCGGAGGCCTCGCCGGAAATGCCGATGAGGGTCGTCATCACCTGGCCCTTGGCCTCCGTTACTTCCACGAAGCCGAGGCCGTGCAGATATTTAATCGTTCCGCCCAGCGCGAGCTTGAAGCTCTTTTGCGGCAAAATCAGCGTGTGCCCATAAGCAACTCCCACGCTTGCCCAAGCCAGGGCCGAGCCTGCCGCGTTGGAAAAATCATAGCGGCGATTCAGCGCGTTGCCGTTTAAAAGCAGATCAACCACGTCGCGCGGCAAGTTCGCATCCGAAGCGGCGTCGAGACTGATCATCGCCGCGAAGTTGTGAAGGGAGAAACCGAGCAAATCGAGGCCGCTGCCGGCGCGAAAATTCCAGCCCTCCGCGGGCAGGCGTTGCACGATCGTTTGTTTATCAGCAACGGAAAGCTTTGCGCCGTTGTAGAGATTGTAGTCGGCTTGATTGAAAGCATTGTTGCTCACGCCCAATCCCAAGGAGGCAAACATCAGCGAGAATCGTGGCGTGGCGCGCAAGCCCAGCGTGGCGGGATTCCAGCGCACGGCCTCGGCGCCGTAGGCTTGCGTGAGATACGCGCCGCCCATGCCGAAAGCGCGCGCGTTGCTCTGCGCTTGGCCGAAGAGAGAAGAGGCCAGAAAGAGCAGGGACCGGGCCGCGAGTCGAAATATGCAAAGCGAGTTCATGAGCGAGCTTTCATTTCAAAGTTTCTTCATCCATCTGCAACCGCATCGTCGCGAGGGCTTGCACCTCGACGTAATCTTCCATGGCAATGCGAATGACTTTGCCGTTCGAGCCGGGCAGCGTGAGCAACACGCCGACATAGAGCGGCGAAGCTTGAAAGAGCTTGAGCTGCGTTTCATTCAACGCCAGTACGGCCTCGCTGCTGCGCGGCTGTAATGCCCGCCCGGTGAGCGGATCGAGCGGCGGAAGCGCGATCTTAACCGGCCCCACCACCAAATCGGGCGCGCGAAAAACATTGGCGGACTTGCGCGCCAAGTGCACCGCGGCCGAAGCTTCAAACGGCAGGCGATTGTCGAGGCGCAGCGTAATGCCGCCGCGCAACAGATGCTTGGTAATGCGCTCGCGCGTGGCTTCGTCGATGGTGAGCGTGCTCACTTCCGATTCGACTCTTTGCGCCGGCAAAACCAGTGCGAGCGGCGTATCAAATCGCAAAGACGTGGCGACGGCGTCGTTTTCGCTCACGCTGCCGGTGTAACTTCTCTCTCCCACCCAAACTCTGCCCGTCACTTTCAGCGTGTGCGGCAGAGCCTCCAAAAAATTTTGAATCGTAGCGCCGTCGATCACGATGCGCGATTCGACCGGAGTGCCGTCGGCCTGCCCCGGCGCAATGCGCTCGCGAATAAACAATTGCACCTTCGGACCTTTTTCGGGAAAGCCTTCCACACGCAAATCGGTTTGCACCGGAAAGTCGATGCCGTTGCGCAAAATGATTTGCAATTGCGCCTCCAACAAGCGTAAGCTGTCCAAGCCCGTGGGCAAATTTAATTCAAAACTCTGCGGCGCAAGCGTGATTTGCTTCGCCGTAATCGCTCCCTGTATTTTCGAGAAGACGATCCTTGTGCTCGCACACGCGGCGCGCACGCCGGCCGCGCTCGTCAGCGTCACAAATTCGTTCGCGCTATTGAGTGTGCGCACCTTCCAAATAAAACGAATTTTCTGTTGCCCAAACGGCGCCGGGCGCGGCTGCAAATCGTATCCGGCGAGATTGAGATTCAAGACACTGCTGCCGTTCGATTGCAGTGTGATCGCCGCTTTTAACGTATCGTTGTTGCGCGCGCGAAAATCCGGCAAGGCCACCGCGATTTCCGTGCGCACCGGAAAATTGCCTTGCAGGTTCAACGTGAGCGCGCCGGATTTGACGCGCGCAGAGACGAGTTGCAGTGAATCGCCAAGTGCGATTTCACCGGCGTCTTCGAACTTCAACGTTCCGATACGCGCGCGTGCGCTCTCCACTTCAAACGCCGAGGCCGTCAACGTCAAGCGCGCTTTGCTTTCCGGATCGATGAACACGAGATTGCCGCGACTGCCCGGCGATTGGCCGGAGATCACCGGCGTGATGTTGTTCGAAAAACCGCGGCCGCCGAGATCGAGCACGCGCGTCATTTCGCCGTTCGGCGGAATTTCCGAATTATGATCGAAAGCCGCGATCAACGTATCCGCAGTGCTTTCGCGCAGCTCAATGTGCAGCGGCCCGAGCGGCACGGGCAAACCATTCCGCAAATAAACCGTGATTGTGCCCGTAACGCGATCCACCACAAAGAAGCTGTCAAAATCTTGCAGGTTGAGCAGAACCAGTGAAAATCCCAATGCCGGGATCGGCGCGGTTTGCCCGGCTTGATTGCCGGCAGCAGGATAAATTTGCCGCAAAGAGAGTTCGACGTTCAGCGGCGAGGACGCCGGGATTTTGAAACGACCGAGTTGATAGTTGAACGACTCTTGCAGCGCGTTGATCGCCATGCGCTCGCCCACGCCAAAAGAGTCCAATTCCACGGTCGAGGCAAAGTGTACCAACCCGTCTTGATCGGCGTAGAAATCATTTTCGTCGGCAATGATTTCTTGCATCGCATAGCGCTTGTTGATGAGCGGGAGATTGATTTCCGTTTCCCAGCTCGGCGCTTGCGGCGGAGCGAGTTGGCAAGAGGCAAAAAGCAAAGTACAAAAGGCAAGAGTCGCGAATGCGCGCTGCACATGTTTTCTCGGATGCAGATTCCAAAAGCCAAGCGAAGAAATTTCGCGCATTCCCCCCTTGAGGGGGGCCAGGGGGGTGTTAGAGGGGCGACGACTTCTTTCAGATTTATCAACCCACACTACATTTCTTCGAAAAGTTGTTTTCGCGCCATCAGAATAAGTAGGAGACATATAAAGCTCTTCGCGCTTGAATGATTGCAAGGATTCTGTGCGTGCTGCCCCACACTGAACGCCAACAGGAATGCAATCTAAATACCCGCGTTCCTCGCAATTGACGGAAAGCGGAAGACGGAAGAGTTAGCTTGTGAAGCAAGCGGGAATTTTTGGCAGCGGCTTACGCGCTTGCAAGCGGGAACACGTTATTGTTAGAGCGCTGAGGGGAAAATGAAGAAGGGCGGATTATGAAACGCGCAGGAAAGCTTTACTTTGAGGATAATCACAAACGAGACGGGCATTCGTGAGGAGGTCTTCGACCCCCAAAAGAAACGGGGCCAAATCATCTTTAGAGAAATAGGCTTCGAGGGGTAATTCGTGACGACTAAATTACGCCTTCCTGAGGCATTGATTATCACGGCGCGTCCGGCTCAAATCGTCCAATGTCGGGGCAGATGACTATTGATCACGGCTGAGAAGTATTGCGTCTCTTCAAGTGGAATCGGCTGATAGCGCTCGTCAACGCGGCGATATCCTTTGATCAGCGTGCCGGTCTCGACGCCGGCTTCGCCGATGAAATATTCCTGCACACCGATAGTTTCGTAAAAATACGGTTTGAAGTGCAGATCGTGTTCGCGGGAATGCTGAGAGAGAATTTCGATAACCAACAACGGCACTCGAAATTCGTTGTGGCGCTCGGTTCTTTCCGTCACGAAAATATCCGGCGCGTAAGTGCCGGAGGCCGTGCCCATGCCGGCAAACTCCTCCAGCTTCTGTTTGATAAAGCGCGGCGAAGCCCCAAAGCGTCTCAATCCCGCCACGAAGTTTTCGATTTGGATCATATTTTTAAAGTCACCGAAGCTGTTGATCTGCCAATCGTCCAAATAGCGAAAGGTGTCGAATTTGGCAAGGTACTCGGTGTTTTCCAACCTGTTCATCAACTCGCAATAAATTCGGCCGGCAAAATCACTGTGAGAATCCTTGCGCGGTGCAATATCGAACTCCTCGTGAATTTGAAAAATGGTCGGAACCTTTTCCAATACTTCCGGCATGTTGGTCCTCCTGGTGAAGAAAGAAGTTTCGGCTTGTGACCTTTGGGATTGAACGTGGGATTGAACGACGCCAATTTAAGGAGATCTGTTTTTGTATGCAAGGCGTTGTCGCGATTTTTCTGTAAGGAGGGCGATCTGTTTGCGACCAAGCAACGTATCTATTTGTGACTAGCATTACAACGTTACGTTGGCCGTCCCTCCACCCTTTAAATGTCATTCAGACGGAATCATTTTGAGCGCTCGGTACCGAGGCCCAACGAAGTATAATCCCAGTGCGTAAAAAGTTTCCTTCTGAATGACAGACCCAAGTTTAGGGGGACTTTGAGAACTTGCCATTGCAGTGCCATGCTCATGCCTTGACAATGCTCCGGAATTTCGTGGTTGCATTTTCCATTACTTGTCAGCAAAATGACCGCATGCAATTTTCGCAATAATTTTTTGACGGAGACCACCTCGATGAACGCCGAAAAAAAACGTCTCGCCGAAGCGCGCACGAAAATCGCCCCGTGGAAAAAATGGGGTCCGTACGTCACTGAGCGGCAATGGGGCACGGTGCGCGAAGATTACAGTCCCCATGGCAACGCGTGGGAATTCGTTTCGCACGACGCGGCGCGCAGCAAAGCTTTTCGTTGGGGAGAAGAAGGTCTCGCCGGCATTTCCGACGAGCGGCAATTGCTCTGTTTTAGCCTCGCGCTGTGGAACGGCAAAGATCCCATTCTCAAAGAGCGCATGTTCGGCTTGACCGGCAACGAGGGCAATCACGGCGAGGACGTGAAAGAGTATTATTATTATCTCGACAGCACGCCCACGCATTCGTACATGAAGATGCTCTACAAATATCCACAGCGCGAGTTTCCGTATGCTTGGCTGGTTGAAGAGAATCGCCGGCGGGGCAAAGGCGAAACGGAGCTTGAGTTGATCGACACGGGCATCTTTAACGATGATCGCTATTTCGACATCTTCATCGAATACGCGAAGGCCGCACCCGAAGATCTGCTGGTAAAAATCACGGTACACAATCGCGGCCTGGAAGAAGCGCGCATCAGTTTGTTGCCGCAGCTTTGGTTTCGCAATACGTGGGCGTGGGCACAGAACGGCCATAAACCCACGCTCGCGGAAACGGCAAAAGGCGTTATCGAAGCGAAGCAAGGCGACCTCGGCACGTTCCGGTTGTATTGCGAAGGCGGCTGCGAGCTATTGTTCTGCGAAAATGAAACAAACGCTCGGCGCTTATATGGCGTGCAAGACGGCCGCGGAACGTTTAAAGACGGCATCAATGACTGCGTCGTACATGGCGAAAAGAGCGCCGTCAATTCCTCGCACAACGGCACGAAAGCCGCGGCGCACTATCAGCTCACGATTCCTGCGGGTGGATCGGCCACCGTGCGTTTGCGTTTGGCAAAGACGACGCTCAACAAGCCTTTCAGCGATTTCGAGCCGCTCTTCACGCAACGTTTGCAAGAGGCCGACGAGTTTTATGAAGAAGTGCAAGAGCACATTGCAAATGCCGATGAGAAGAACGTGCAGCGCCAAGCGTTCGCAGGCATGTTGTGGTCGAAGCAATTTTTCTATTTCGATATTCCACAATGGCTCAAAGGCGACCCCGGCCAGCCCGCGCCGCCGATGAATCGTTTGCGCGGCCGCAATCATGAATGGCTGCACCTCAACAACGCGGACATTATTTCGATGCCGGATAAGTGGGAATATCCCTGGTATGCCGCGTGGGATTTGGCGTTTCATTGTCTGCCCCTCGCGTTGATCGACGCGGAGTTTGCCAAGGATCAGCTCGTGCTACTCACGCGCGAATGGTACATGCATCCCAACGGCCAATTGCCCGCATATGAATGGGCCTTCGGCGACGTGAATCCGCCGGTGCATGCATGGGCCACGTGGCGCGTGTTTCAAATCGACCGCAAGCAAAGCGGCGGCAAAGGCGATCTCATGTTCCTCGAGCGCGTGTTCCAAAAGCTGCTGCTGAACTTCACGTGGTGGGTCAATCGCAAAGACGCGCACGGCATGAACATTTTTCAAGGCGGCTTTTTGGGATTGGACAACATCGGCGTGTTCGACCGTAGCGCGCCGCTGCCCACCGGCGGCCACATCGCGCAAGCCGACGGCACAAGCTGGATGGCGATGTACTCGCTCAACATGATGCGCATCGCGCTCGAGCTCGCAAAGCACAATCACGTGTATGAAGACCTGGCCACGAAGTTCTTTGAACACTTTCTTTATATTGCGGGCGCAACGGCCAACATCGGCGGCGAGGGCATCAATCTGTGGGATTATAATGACGAGTTTTTCTACGACGTTTTGCACTTGCCCGATGATTCGCGTGTGCCGCTCAAAGTGCGCTCGATGGTCGGCTTGATTCCGCTCTTCGCGGTCGAAACGCTCGAACCGGATTTGCTTGAACAAGTGCCGGAGTTCAAACAGCGCCTCGAATGGTTTCTGAGTTATCGCCCGGATTTGGCGAGCTTGGTTTCGCGTTGGAATGAAGCGGGCAAGGGCGAGCGCCGTTTGCTCTCGCTCTTGCGCGGGCATCGCATGAAGATGCTGCTCAAGCGCATGTTGGATGAAACCGAGTTTCTTTCGGATTACGGCGTGCGCGCGCTTTCGCGTTATCATCAGGATCATCCCTACGTGTTCCATGCCATGGGCAATCCTTTCACGGTTTCATATCAGCCCGGCGAATCCGACAGCGGCCTCTTCGGCGGCAATTCCAACTGGCGCGGCCCAATTTGGTTTCCGGTAAATTTTCTGCTGATCGAATCGCTGCAAAAATTTCATCACTACTACGGCGATGATTTCAAGATCGAGTGTCCCACCGGCTCCGGAAATTATGTGACGATCGACGAAGTCGCGAATGAACTATCGCGCCGTTTGGCCCGGGTCTTCTTGAAAGATGAGCACGGCAAACGGCCGGTGTTCAATTACAACGAGAAGATTCAAACCGACCCGCACTTCCGCGATTATGTTTTGTTTCATGAATACTTCCACGGCGACAACGGCCGCGGCGTCGGCGCCTCACATCAAACCGGCTGGACCGGCGTGGTCGCGAAGCTGTTGCAGCCGAGAGGGTGAATTGGAGTGATGGAGTTTTGGAGTGATGGATTGTTTGGGGAGGATTTTGAAGTGCGCTTTTCCAGAGCATGTTCCTACAGCAGCTTGGCCGCTGCATCAACAAAATCCCTGCGCCATTACGACACGTGTGATTTAAGAAACCTCGGCCAAGCCGAGGTTGGAACATTTACAAATTTGGTGGGATTAAAGCGTGGGGCGAGGTTGTTATCAACGGCAATGCAAAAATGCGGCTTGCACTTGAGTGTGTCATTCTGTAAGAACCTTATCTAACGCTGGGCACAATTTTCAAAACTAACTTTGTGCCGAGCACGAGGGAAGGTTTTTCCAGAATGACAATATCAGAACGTGTTTCAAACTAAACTTCAACGAGTACAAGTAATGGAATCGAAAATGCAATACCCGACAACCTTTTCAAACCTACTGCTCGCGCTCTTCGCCGTCGGAAGCATCTCCACGGCCTGCGCGCGAACGGGAGAGGAAACTCAGATGACACAAGAAGCCTTTGCTGCCGGCGATAGCAGCAAGACGATTGCAAAACTTCAAAAGTCGCGCGAGGAATGGCGGCGCTTGTTGCCGAGACAAGAGTATGCTGTGCTGTTCGAAGAAGACACGGAATATCCGCGTTCCAGCCCGTTGAATCAGGAAAAGCGGGAAGGCACGTTCATTTGCGCGGCGTGTTATCTGCCGTTGTTTTCCTCAAACGCGAAATATGAAAGCGGCACGGGTTGGCCGAGTTTTTTTCAGCCACTCCTCAAAGAGCATCTCGGCACTTACACCGACTATAAAATCGGTGTGGGGCGCACGGAGTATCATTGCGCGCGCTGCGGCGGGCATCAAGGCCACGTGTTCGAGGACGGCCCGGAGCCGACGGGCTTGCGCTACTGCAACAACGGCGTCGCGCTGAAATTCGTTCCCAAGGGCGAACAGCTTCCGCCGCTTCGACAATAGATTTGTTCGCAAGTTCGAAATCCTTGCGCACGACACACGGATCAAAAGCGCACGCGGCAAAGCTTGGCCGATGCGTATCATAAAAGAGCTTTTAATTTTTAGAAAACCATTTTTAGCCATGAGATCTTACCCTATGAACATGCTCTCGATTTTCGCGGCGCTAGTTTTATCTTCGTGTCAAACTTCCGAACAACCCGCGTACAATGCCGCTGCGGCGGCGATCACTGCCGAGCAAGCGAAAAACCTTGCGCCGGCGACTTTTGCGGGCGGCTGCTTTTGGTGCATGGAAGCGCCTTTTGATAAACTTCCCGGCGTTATCGCAACGATCTCGGGTTATACCGGCGGATTCAAAAAGAATCCGAGTTATGAAGAAGTTTCCGCGGGCACAACCGGCCATGCGGAAGCCGTGCAAGTGACCTATGATTCCACGAAGATCAGTTACTTGCAACTGCTGCAAGTGTTCTGGCGCAACATCGATCCGCTCGCGGCGAATCGGCAATTTTGCGACGGCGGCACGCAATATCGCTCCGGCATTTTTTATCATAATGAAAGGCAACGCCGATTAGCCGAGGCTTCGAAACAGGAGCTCGTGCAATCCGGCCGCTTCAAACAGTCGATCGTGACGGAGATCGTCACGGCCGCGGAATTTTATCCCGCCGAAGAATATCATCAAGATTTTTATAAGAAGAATCCGTTACGTTATCAAGCTTATCGCACGGGCTGCGGCCGCGATCGGCGATTGCAGGAATTGTGGGGCGCGTCGCATTAGAGAAATTGCGTGAAGGAAAAAATTTCTGCAAGAAACCTCCTCACCCTGCGCACCTCTTAGAAATAAGAACCGGTTCCAGCGCGAGGGAAGGTTCTTCCAGAATGACGACTTTGAGGTTTTTACAAACCAACCGCAACGAGCATAACGCAAAGCCGGCGGAGGAAGAACCAAACTTTTATCTGTCGGCTTTGGCTTGTCATCCCGCTTTCCGTGCTCCCAAGTTTCCCGCCTTCTCCCATCTGAATTCCATCGCAACAACCAGACAAGGCGCTTGCGCCGCTTATTGCATTTGCCTTTCTATTTTTGATTGAGTATGTTCGCGGCGCTAACTGCGGAATGACGGTTCTTGTGGTTGTGATCATAACAACAAACTCGGAGGAAAACGCCATGTCCACTCGTCGTGAATTTCTCGGCGCGCTTGGCCGCACGACTTCGACGGCTTATGCGGCTGCGACGCTCGATCTCGGGCGCGCCTTGCGCGCGCTCGAAGCCTTCGCGCAGCACCCCGGTTCGCCGGAGGAAGTTGCGGGCAACGAAGAGCTGTGGTTCGAGGTGCAGCAAGCGTTCACGGTCGATCGCAGCTTGATCAATCTCAACAACGGCGGCGTGAGTCCTTCGCCCGCCATCGTGCAAGCCGCGATGAAGCGCCATCTTGACTTTTCCAACACTGCGCCGGTTTATACCATGTGGCAAATTCTCGAGCCGCAGCGCGAAGGCGTGCGCCGCGAATTGGCAAAGACCTTCGGCTGTTCCTCCGAAGAAATCGCGCTCACACGCAACGCCTCCGAGAGTTTGCAGATTTGCCAGCTCGGCTTCGATCTCAAGCCCGGCGACGAGGTGCTCACCACCACGCAGGATTATCCGCGCATGATCACCACCTGGCAACAGCGCGAGCGCCGCGACGGCATCAAGCTCAAACAATTTTCCATTCCCGTGCCGAGCGAAAATCCCGCGGAGATCGTTTCTTTGTTTGAAAAAAATATTGCGTCGAAAACCAAGCTCATTCTCATGTGCCACATGATTAATCTCACCGGCCAAATTCTGCCCGTGAAGGGCGTCGTGCGCATGGCGCGCGCGAAGGGCATTCCGGTGATCGTGGACGGCGCGCACGCCTTCGCGCACTTCGATTTCACGCACGCGGATTTGGATTGCGATTATTACGCGACGAGCTTGCACAAATGGCTGTTCGCGCCGCACGGCACGGGCATGCTCTACGTGCGCCAAGACAAGATCGCGAAGCTCTGGCCCATGATGGCCGCGCCCGAAAAGATGGACGGCGATATTCGCAAGTTCGAAGAGATCGGCACGCACCCGGCCGCGAATTATCTCGCAATTGCCGAGGCGCTCACCTTCCATCACGGCATAGGCGCGAAACGCAAAGAGGCCCGCATGATTCATCTGCGCGACCGTTGGGTCACGCGCTTGATGCAGAACGAACGCATCAAACTCAACACGAGTTTAAAACCCGGCTTTGCCTGCGGGCTTGCCAACGTGCAAGTCAAAGGCATTGACTCCGTCGAGCTTGCGGCTTTTCTGTGGAACAAGCATCGCATCATCGTGGTGCCGATCAAACACGCGGAGTTCGAGGGCTTGCGTGTGACGCCAAGCGTTTATACCACGGTGCAAGAGATCGATCGCTTCGCGGAGGTCGTCGAAGACGTAATGAAGAACGGTTTGCCGAAAACGTAACGCCAACCTCCAAACTGCCGCCCGGCAGTCGTGACGACTGCGATACTCTATTAGCCGTAGATTCAGTTTATGAATCGTTCAGCTCAAACCACTCGCCAAACCAACGAGACGACCATCAACCTCGCGCTCGCTCTCGACGGTAGCGGCAAAGCTCGCATTGCGACGGGCATCGGCTTCTTCGATCACATGCTGAATCTGTTCGTCGCGCACGCGCTCATTGATTTGGAGTTGAAAGCTGAAGGCGATCTCACTGTGGATTTTCATCACACCGTGGAAGACGTGGGAATTTGTTTGGGCACGACACTCGCACAAGCGTTGGGTGACAAAGCCGGAATCCGCCGCTATGGCGTTGCGCACGTGCCGTTAGATGAAGCGCTCGCACGCACCGTCGTCGATTTCTGCGGACGCGGCTTTCTTCATTTCACCCACGACCTCAATGGCAAATTTGCCGGCGCGTTTCCCGGCGAGTTGGTGGAAGATTTTTTGTTGGCCGTGTGCAGCAACGCGAAGCTCACTTTGCACTGCGATATTCTGCGCGGCCGCAATGTGCATCACATGATCGAAGTGGTCTTCAAATCTTTCGGACAGGCCGTGCGCCAGGCCGTGGAAAAAGATTCGCGGCGCGAAGGCGTGCCTTCCACGAAAGGCGTGCTTTAACACCGCGCGTAGCGGGCCCCTTCAGGGGCTGCTGTGACTAAAGTCACTACTACAAACGTATGATCGACGTTATCGACTACAACGCCGGCAATCTCTTCAGCGTGCTGAAAGCATTGCAAGCGCTGGGCGCGGAGCCGCTCGTGCTCAAAACGCCGAGCGCGTATCGCGGCGGAAAAATTATCATTCCCGGCGTGGGCGCATTCGGTGATGCGATGCAGCAGTTGCGCGCCACCGGCTTCGATGAGTTTATCCGCACGCAAGCGGCCGCAGGCAAACCCGTGCTCGGCATCTGTCTCGGCCTGCAAGTGCTCTTTGCCGGCAGCACGGAGTCTCCGAAGGTGAAAGGCCTCGGCCTTTTTAACGAAGAGATCGTGCGTTTTCCGGCGCATGAAAAAGTGCCGCACATGGGTTGGAATCAGCTTGAAGTTAAAGACGATTCAAAAATTTTGCGCGGCGTGCGCACGGGTGATTACGTTTACTTTGCGCATTCGTATTGTGCGCCGGCTAAGGGTGCGCAATATGAAGCTGCGGTGTGTCATTACAATATTCCGTTCGCGGCCGTCGTTGCGAAAGAGAATTTGTGCGGCGTGCAATTCCATCCTGAAAAAAGCCAGAGCGTCGGCATGCGCATTCTCCAAAATTTCGTCGCGCTATGTTGATCTATCCCGCGATTGATTTGCGCCACGGCCAGGTGGTGCGCTTGCGGCAAGGCGACCGCGACCAAACGACCGTTTATAGCACCAATCCCCTCGAAACGGCGCGAGCATTTCTCGCCGAAGGCGCGCAGCGGCTGCACGTTATCGATCTCGACGGCGCGTTTGCCGAACAATCCGCGAATCGCGCTTTGATTAAAAAAATGGCGCACACACTTTCGTGCCGCGTGCAATGCGGCGGCGGCGTACGAACATTAGAGGACATTGTTGAGCTATTGGAGGCGGGCGTGGCGCGTGTGATTTTGGGTACGGTGGCGGTGCGCCAACCCGAGTTGGTGAAAATTGCGGTGCAGAAATTTGGCGCGCAACATTTGGCAATTGCCCTCGATGCGCGCGAGGGCTGCGTTGCCGTAGAGGGTTGGGAAAATACCAGCGCATTGGATGCAGTAGAATTTGCGCAGCGACTCGCGGACAACGGCATCGAGTTGGTGATTCACACCGACATCGCGCGCGACGGTATGATGAGCGGCGTCAATCTTTCCGCGTTGCAAGAAATGCTGGAACGCACCAACTTGCGCGTGATCGCTTCCGGCGGCGTGCGCGATATGGGCGATCTGCACAAGCTGCGCTCTCTCAATCAACCTCGTCTTGATGGTGTGATCGTGGGGCGCGCACTGTATGAGGGCACGTTTAGCCTGCCGGAAGCAATAAAAATAGCTGTGAATTGAAAATTTTAAATTGGCACTTGTCAATTTAAAATTTCCTCACGAGAAAGAGATGCTCGCGAAACGCATCATCCCTTGTCTCGATGTGAAAGACGGGCGCGTGGTCAAAGGCGTAAACTTCGTCAATTTGATCGACGCCGGCGATCCGGTGGCGCACGCGAAGTTTTATGATGAAGAAGGCGCGGACGAGCTGGTGTTTCTCGACATCACGGCTTCGTCCGAGGCGCGCGCGATTCTTATTGGCATGGTCGAGCGCGTGGCGGAGAGCATTCACATTCCCTTCACCGTGGGCGGCGGCGTTCGCAGCGTGGATGACATGCGCGAGATCTTGCGCGCGGGCGCGGATAAAATCTCGATCAACACCGCGGCGCTTTTGCAGCCCGAGCTTATTGATTACGGCGCGGAAATTTTCGGCAGCCAGTGCGTCGTCGTCGCAATCGATGCGCGCTGGAACGACGCGGCATGGGAAGTATTCACCCACGGCGGCAGAAAAAGTGCGAACCGCAATGCCTTGGAATGGGCGAAGGAAGCGCAAGCACGCGGCGCAGGCGAGTTGTTGGTGACTTCCATGGACAAAGACGGCACGCGCTCCGGCTTCGATCTGCCTCTTTTGCAAGCGTTGAGCGAGATCGTGACCATTCCCATCATCGCTTCGGGCGGCGCGGGCGCGATATCACATTTCGTCGAGGCCGTGCAGCAAGGCCAGGCCGACGCCGTGCTCGCCGCTTCATTATTTCACTTTCGCGAGTTGCACATCAACGACCTCAAACGGGCGTTTCGCGAAAGCGGCATTCCCACACGCTATGAATCCTGAATTGCTCGACAAAATAACGTTTGATGCGAACGGTTTGGCACCCGCGATTTTGCAAGATCATTTCACCGGCCGCGTGCTCATGCTGGCTTATATGAATCGCGCCAGCCTGGAAAGAACTTTGGCAACCGGCCATTGTTGGTTCTATAGCCGGAGTCGCCAAGAGCTTTGGGAAAAAGGCGCGATCTCCGGCAATTTTCAACACGTGCAAGAGATTCTTCTCGACTGCGACGGCGACACGTTGCTCATTCGCGTGAAAGGCGCGGGGCCGGCTTGTCACACGGGTAGCGTGAGTTGCTTCGACCTTCCGGAATCGAATGATAAAGCAGTGGCAGCGACTTTTTTTGAGATGGTGGATTATCTTTCGCGTTTGCTGCACGAGCGTAATCTGGAAAGGCCCGAAGGCAGTTATACCACGAGACTGTTCAATGCCGGCACGCGCCAAATCGCGAAGAAGCTCGGTGAAGAGGGCGTCGAAGTCGCGCTCGCTGCGGTTGCCGAAGCGGATGACCGTTTTGCGGAAGAGGCCGCGGATCTTGTTTACAACTTGCTCGTGTTGCTGGAAGCGCGGAGCGTGGGGTTGGATAAAATTGGTGAAGTGTTACGGCAACGCGCGCGTAAATAGTATGCGCCCAGAACGTGTTCCACCCTCGGCTTGGCCGAGGGTTTAAGATCGGATTTTCAAAAAAAGCTTGTCATGCCTTCAATGCAACGGCCAAGCCGTTGCAAGAACTCTCTTCTTCATTCGTATGTCTACTTCTAGCGCTCCCCTCCGCCCTGCCTGGATAGAGATTGATCTCAACCAACTGCGCCGCAACTTGGAAATCATTCGCAACGACATGCCGCCGGGGTTGCGTTGGTGCGCGGTGGTGAAAGATGGTGCTTACGGCCATGGCGCGGCGGCGATTGCGTGCGAAACGTTGCGCGCAGGCGCCTCTTGTTTGGCTGTTGCCACAGTTGAAGAAGGCGTGCAACTACGCTCAGAAAATATTCCAACCCCAATTCTCGTCTTCGGCGAAAGAATAGAGGAGGAATTGGAATGTTGCCTTGCGCAGCAACTCACTTGCTTGGTGAATGATGAGGCGCAGGCACAAAGGCTGGATCGCCTCGCGCGCAAGCGCGAACAAAACATCACCGTACACGTCGAAGTCGACACCGGCTTGAGCCGTCACGGTGTGCGCTGGAGCAAAGCCGCGGCTCTTGTTTGTGCGTTGCAAGCCTATCCCAATTTAGAAATCGGCGGGCTTATGACGCACTTCGCGAGGTCTGATGAGTTGGATAAAACCTTTGCACATGAACAGCTTCGTCGTTTTTATGAAGTGCTCAATGACTTGCGCGCGCGCGGCATTCAGATTCCCTTGCGCCACACGTGCAACAGCGGCGGCTATCTCGATTTGCGGCACGCGCACTTCGAGATGGTGCGCATGGGCATTTTGCCGTTAGGCGTATATCCTTCGCAAGTGTGCCGTCGAATCGAGGGGCTCAATCCAATCATGCAAGTGAAAGCGCGTGTGGCCGCGTTGCAGCACATCGAGGCGGGCGATCATGTGGGCTACGGCATGCGTTACACGGCAGAGCGTCCGCGCACGATTGCGGTGCTTCCGTTGGGTTATGGCGACGGCTATCCGCGCGTGCGCAATGCGGGCCACGTTCTCATTCACGGCCGGCGCGCGCCCATTGTCGGCGGCAACGCGATGGATGCAATGATGGTCGATGTCACTGACATTCCAAATGTGCAGCAGCGGGACGAGGCGGTGATTTTAGGGGAGCAAGAGGGGGAAACGATTTCAATTCACGATCTCGCGAAGTTGGGGGGCACGGTGTCGTATGACGTGATGACGAAGCTCCGCATACGGTTGCCGCGAGTCTATTTGGACGGAGTGGTGGAGTAATGGAGTGTTGGCGCGATGAAATCCAACACTCCACGACTCCGACACCTCACGACACGACGAGCTTTGCGATGGCTGACATGGCTTCCGGCGGAATAAGGTGTTCGCCCTCAAATTCAAACAACTCGACGGGAAATCCTGCTGCCGACAATTGCGTTTGCGCTTCGTGCGCCTTTTGCAAGGGAACGATTTGATCGCGGCGCCCGTGTACGAGCAAAACGCGCAGCGACGGCAATGCACTTAATCTTTCTCCGACATCCGGCGGCAAATCTCCTCCACATGCGATCATACCTGAAAGGGGCATGGCGCTGTGCGCCCACATGCGATAGGCCATGGACACGCCCTGTGAAAACCCCAACACAAACACGCGCTGCGCATCGATCCGATACTCGCGCTGCAATAGCGCATAAAATTTTTCCATGTACGCGGCGAAGTCTCGAATGGATTGATCGCGCTCATAACGGGTCAGCCACGAAAAGCCGACGGTTCGATCCGCCAAACTTTTATAGAATTGATGAGGAGCTTGAGGCGCGGCCACGAGTACGCCGCGTTGCACGAGCGGTTCGAAAATTTTTATGAACTCCGCGGCCACTTGGCCGAAGCCGTGCAACACAAGCAACACCGGCGCAGGCGTATCCGCTTCCGGCGCAGAGGTCGCGTAATAAACCGTGTGCTCGATCGGCATTTTGCCGGTGCGTATGGGCATAAACCTGAACTCTCCTTAGGAGAAACACGATGACTTCGTTAGAAGGCAAAGTCGCCATTGTTACGGGTGCGAGCAGCGGCATTGGCGAGGCCACGGCTTGGGCGTTGGCGCAGGCTGGTGTGAAAGTCGCGCTCGCAGCCAGACGCAAAGATCGCTTGGGGAATCTCAACAAGAAGATTGCGGATCATAACGGACAAGCTTTCATCGCGCCAATGGACGTTACCAACCCGGACGAGTGGCACGCCGTCGCGAAGCAAACGCTGAAGAAATGGGCACGGCTTGATATTCTCGTCAACAACGCGGGCGTGATGCTGCTCTCTTATATGGACAAACTCAAAGTGGAGGAGTGGCTGCACATGCTCGACGTGAATGTGAAAGGCGTATTGCACGGCCTCGCCACGGTCTTGCCTCTCATGCGCGCGCAACGCAGCGGCGAGATTATCAACATCTCCTCGGATGCCGCCGTCAAAGTTTTTCCCGGCTCCGCGATTTACAGCGGCACCAAAGCGGCGGTGAATTGGATCTCGGAGGGCTTGCGCGCCGAGCTGGCGAGAGAGAAGATGCCGATTCGCGTGACGAGCATCATGCCCGGCGCCGTGGCCACCGAACTGGCTTCGCACATTACCGATCAAGACATCTTCGCTTATTTCAGAACGCATCCTCCCATCGAGTTTATGAAGCCGGAAGACATTGCCGCGGCGGTGCTGTATGCTCTGCAACAGCCGGCGCACGTGGACGTCAATCAAATTCTCGTACGCCCGAGCCAGCAGGCGACTTGATGCTGGTTGCAGGATACTCGCTCAGCCAGCAACGAGAACCCAGCAACCAGAAATAAAAAACCCCGCCAAAAGACGGGGTTGAAGGAGTCAAAGTGATTTCAAGCTTTGGTAACTTTGGAGGCTTGCAATCCCTTGGGGCCGCGCTCGACTTCGAACTGCACGCGCTCGCCTTCATTGAGAGTGCGGAAGCCTTCGCCTTGAATGGCTTTGAAGTGCACAAACACGTCATCGCCGCTTTCACGCTTGATGAAGCCGTAACCTTTGGCTTCATTGAACCATTTGACTGTGCCGGTTTCCATTATCTGGACCGCCTTTCATTGTGTAAAGTTAAACAGGCTCGGCGAGCCTAAGCTCGCGCGAATGGAGTTGGAGCGTACAACCAGCTTTTGCAACTATTGCTCTCACACAGACAAGAGCGCGAGCGCCCTTGCGAACATGCACGGGGTAAAACCGGATGGAACGCTGGTTGAACACGACAACCTTCGCAGCCTGACCCTCGACAATGATGAATAGCAGAAGGCCACGACGCGGCACAATCCAGATTCGACCCTTCCCCAGAAGGAGAAGGCAATAAACGCAACGCAAAAACGGTGTACAAGAACGTGGCGCAACATAGGACGATTTTTTTACAAATGCAAGCTTTGATTTGATATGTTTAGCTACGACCAAGCCATTCGTCTCCTCGATTCCCGCCTCACTTTTGATGCGCGCCGGCGCAGCGAGATCTGCTGCATCTCGCACGCACACATGGATCACATTCGCTTGCACGATTTTGTGTATGCCACGGCGCCGACGCTCGCGTTCATGCAAGCGCGGCTCGGCAAAAAAGTGCGCGGCCATGCACTCCCATTCAATCAACCATTCGAGGTGGAAGGCTATCGCATCTCGTTTCATCCCGCCGGACATATTCTCGGCTCGGCACAGATTATGGCGGAGCGCGAAGGCCGGAGTTTGCTCTACACCGGCGATTTCAAAATGGAAGAGAGCGCCACAGCGGAGCCGTTGCAGTTGCAGCCGTGCGATCTTTTGATTATGGAATGCACGTTCGGCCGGCCGCACTATAAATTTCCTCCGCGCGCGGAGTTGGCGATGAGGCTATGTGAATGGGTCAACCAAGCCTTGCGCGAAGGCAGGGTTCCAATCATTCATGCTTATGCTCTCGGCAAAGCGCAAGAGGCGATGAAGATTCTTGCGGACAACGGTTTCAAGCTGCTCGCGCATCACACGATCATGCCCTTTGTGCGGCTTTATGAAAAATTCGGACAGCACTTTGGCGAGGTGGAGCTTTTGCGCAGCACGAGTGCGGTGGCGGGGAAAGTGCTCATCGCACCGCACAATGCGCGCGAAGATCGCATGCTCAAGCGCATTGCCATTCGCAAGACCATGCTGCTCTCCGGCTGGGCCGTGGACGCGGGTTTCAAATACCGCTGCCGTGTCGATGAAGCGTTGCCTTTTTCCGACCATGCCGATTTTCCGGCGTTGCTGGAGTTTGTGCGACGCGTGAACCCTCAAAAAATTTTCACCACACACGGGCCCAAGGAATTTGCCGGATACTTGCGCAGCCTCGGCTATAGCGCGCAGCCTTTGGAGGGCACGAAACAGGGCGAGTTGTTTTGAAAATTCAAAACCACCGATCCAACACGCGATAATACGCGCCGGCGAGCGGCAGAAACCACGGGCGCTTGCGATAGAAAAAGCGCGCAGGCAATTGCAGTCCAAAAAATGGAAAGTCGTTTGTGTTTGCGCCGAGGAGCTTTTGCGCCAGCCAATAGCCGAAGAGCACGCTCATCACCACGCCGTGCCCACCGTAGCCCATCGCATAGTGCAAACCCTCGTGCGCGCCGAGGTGCGGCATTTGATCGAACGTGAACCCGACGTTGCCGTGCCAGGCATAGTCGATCTTCGTCGCAGCGAGTTGCGGAAATACGGAGAGCATGTCGGCGCGCAATATCTTCGCAGCCTCCTCGTCGCTCATAGGCGAAAAGCTCGTACGGCCGCCAAAGAGCAAGCGGTCATCGGGCGTGCGGCGAAAATAGAACAGGAAGTTTTTCGTGTCATACACCATGCGATTCGCGGGCAACAACTCTTCCGCGAGCGCACGGCCCAACGGTTCGGTCACGATGATATAACTTCCCACCGGAATGATGCGGCGACGCAAATTGCGCAACATGGCGGGCGTGTAGCCATTGGTGGCGACGACGACTTCCTTTGCGCGCAAC
>Ga0247727_10007410_pt1 | contig 20897 bp, 15 predicted proteins | sample WisWelCaveWW1625_FD_202498 | JGI IMG/M metagenome (GOLD analysis project Ga0247727, IMG submission 202498) | Biofilm microbial communities from Wishing Well Cave, Virginia, United States - WW16-25 | ecosystem: Environmental > Aquatic > Deep subsurface > Groundwater > Cave microbial mat | place... | reverse complement strand
CGTACCGGGGAAGGCAGAATATTCAAGAGCTGGTGAGTGACCGATCCCGGCAGATCTTCAAAAAGTTCAGTACGGTCGTCCGGGGAAAGTTCGGACACCATATCGCGCAGGTGATCACTTCCCAATTGTCGGGTCAGAGTCAGCTGGTGTTCCAGATCCATTTCGCTGAACGCCTCTGCCGCAAGGGGTTTGGGAAGGAGACGGAAGAGGACCGGCTGATCCTCCTCCTTTAAACTTTGAATCAGATCGGCAATATCCGCAAACGGCCAGTCGGTTAAAACATCCTTCAGGGTGCGCCAGTCCTTGCTGTGAATCAGTTCTTGGATTTCAGGCCCGAGCAGGACCGAGAGGATTGGCAATTTTATTTTTCTGTGATGCGGCATAGTGCAGCGGAATAAATTTTTAAGGGTCGCTGGAAAGACAACCAGCCTTCATCGAGGAAGATAAAATATTTTTCGGAAGTGCACCAAATATTTTATGGGAAATACGACTCTCAAAAAATTCTTGATAGGGTTAAAAAGAAAGACCCTGCCACTATTGAAAAAAGAGACAGGGTCTGAGTTTGATGGAAATCGAGCAACGTTCAATTTCGCGGAAGAACAAACTATTTTTTGTCTTCTTTAATCACTTCAAAATCCGCATCGACGGCCTCTCCTGCTTTTTGTTCATCCCGGGAGTGTGGCGATTCCGCCTCCCCCCGGCCAACCCCCGCTCCGGATGCTGCACCCGATTGAGATGTACGGCTCCGTGCCTGGCTATAGAGATTACTCGATATTTGCTGGGACGCGTGCGTAACCGCTTCCATCGCCGAACGCATCATCGGCAAATCGTTATTTTTCAGCGCGGATTTCAAATCATTTAAAGCAGCCTCGACTTTTTGACGCTCCGCGGAGCCGACTTTGTCTCTCTGTTCCTCCAATAATTTTTCCGTGGCATAGACTAATTGGTCAGCCTGATTGCGCGTTTCTATTTTTTCACGCTCGGATTTGTCTTCCCGTTCGTGAAGCTTGGCCTCATCGACCATCCGTTTGATCTCCTGCTCCGTTAAACCGGAAGAGACTTCAATGCGAACCTTCTGTTCTTTTCCGGTGCCCAGGTCTCGGGCAGAAACATGCAGAATGCCGTTGGCATCAATGTCGAAGGTGACTTCGATCTGAGGGATACCGCGCGCTGCCGGAAGAATACCGATCAGATCAAAGCGGCCGATCTGTTTATTATCCCGCGCCATCTCGCGCTCGCCCTGGATCACCTGGATGCTCACCATCGTCTGGTTGTCTTCGGCAGTTGAAAAAATTTGCGATTTCTTGGTGGGGATGGTTGAATTGCGGTCAATCAGTTTGGTCGAGACACCCCCCAACGTTTCAATACCGAGGGAGAGGGGAATGACATCCAGCAAGAGCACATCCTTAACCGCCTCATCCCCGGAGAGAATCCCGGCCTGAATGGCTGCTCCGATGGCGACCGCCTCATCCGGATTGACGCTCTGGTTGGGTTCTTTTTGAAAGAACTCCTTGACTTTTCTTTGAACCAGGGGAATCCGTGTCGAACCACCGACTAAAACAACCTCGTCAATCTCCTTTGCCGAAATGTTGGCATCGCGAATCGCTTTGCGGCAAGGTTCAATACTGCGTTCAACAAGTTCTGCGATCAATTGCTCAAGTTTTGCACGGGTAAGAGTCAGCTCAAGATGTTTCGGGCCGCTGGCATCCGCCGTAATAAACGGCAGATTCACCTGAGCCTGCAGGGTAGACGACAATTCACACTTCGCTTTTTCAGCCGCCTCCTTGAGACGCTGTAAGGCCATCGGATCTTTGCGGATATCCACCCCGCTTTGTTTTTTAAAATCTTCCGCAATATAATCCATCAAAATTTTATCAATGTCATCGCCGCCCAAATGGGTATCTCCATTTGTGGCCTTAACCTCAAAAACCCCTTCCCCGATTTCCAGGATAGAGACATCGAAAGTACCGCCACCAAAGTCGTAGACCGCGATCACTCCGTTTTTCTTTTTATCAAGGCCGTAGGCCAAGGCTGAAGCAGTCGGTTCATTGATGATCCGGACTACATCGAGGCCGGCAATACGGCCGGCGTCCTTGGTCGCCTGGCGCTGGGCATCGTTAAAATAAGCCGGCACCGTAATGACCGCTTTTTCCACTTTTTCACCAAGGTAGCTTTCCGCAGATTTCTTTAAATCCTGCAGAACGATAGCGGAGATCTCCGGAGGGGAATATTCCTTTTCACGGGTCATCACGCGGACTTCTTCATGGGGCCCCTTTGTAACCTTATAAGGAACTATTTTTTCTTCCCGCGCGACTTCATGATATTTTCTTCCCATGAAGCGCTTTATGGAAAAGATGGTATTGGTCGGATTGGTAATGGCCTGGCGTTTCGCGACATGCCCCACCAGTCGTTCACCGTCCTTGGTAAAACCGACGACCGAGGGGGTGAGACGGCTGCCTTCGGCATTAGTGATAACCACCGCTTTTCCGCCTTCCATAACCGTGACCACGGAATTCGTAGTCCCTAAGTCAATCCCGATTGTCTTACTCATATTATAATCCTCCTTAATAAATTGTTAGTATGGGGATGAACCCGAATTTTCGGATTCGGGCTGTTCTTTAACAGGAACCGGAATCGGCTCTCCGAAGACCGGAATATTAATCAGCTGATCGAGCCACTCCCGAACTTTTTCGACCCATGGATTCTTGCTGCGCATGTTTGAATTCCTTTAGAGAGTGATGAATAAAGAATTAAAATTTCAAAAAACAGGATTAACGAATTTTATGCCAAATCCGCACGTCACTACAACACATTGATTTTATGATAAATAGAAAAATGTTAAAAATGTTAAAACAATAAAATTGTTTAATATTAAGACAAGGGTTGTACGATCTTGATACGACTTTCTACCCGTTTAGGCAGAAAGCCATCATTCCGTCCATGACAACTCTAAAATAATTTCATCCTGAGCTTTCGTTCAATATAAAATATTTTCGAGGAGGGACTGCGGAGAAGATTGAGAAAGAGGAAAACCGGAAAGCTAATCAAATAAACTCATCTGGAGGGGCCTTGCTTTTTTAAAATGGTCGGTCGAAAGTTTTGGCGCGGGCCGGATTAATCCCGCCTTCTGGCAGGCCAGCGCAAACCATTGCTTGATTTGCTCTGCATAAAATCCTTCTCCCTTCATGCGCGTCCCGAAGTGAGGCTGATATAACTTTCCACCGCGCATGTCACGGATAAGATTTAATATTTTCTTTTTCTTAGTAGGAAAATGCAGGTCAAGCCATTGTTCAAATAATTCTTTGACAGCATGGGGCAGGCGCAGCATCACATAATCGGCAAAGCGTGCCCCCGCATCTGCGCAGGCCTGAAGAATATGGAATATTTCTTGATCATTTAATCCTGGAATAACCGGAGCCAGGAGGACCCCGACCGGAATTCCGGCCTTAGCCAGAGTCTTAATCGCCAGGATCCGTCGTTCCGGCATGGAAGCCCGCGGTTCTAAAATACGGGTCAAGTCTGGTTTAAGAGAAGTGACCGAAATGCTAATGCTCACAGCCTTGACTTCTGCCAGACATTTCAAATAATCAAGATCGCGGGTCACCAGAAAATTTTTTGTAATGATCATAACCGGATTGCAAAATTCGGAAAATACGCTGAGGCAGGCACGGGTGATCTGCAATTTTCTTTCAACAGGCTGGTAGCAATCCGTATTTCCGCTCAACGCGACCGGCTGCGGAACCCAGCCCGGACGCGAAAGCATCTTGCGTAGTAATTGGGGAGCATCTTTTTTAACCATAATTTTTGTTTCAAAATCAAGACCGGCCGAGAATCCCAGGTACTCATGCGTTGGCCGTGCATAACAATAAACACAGCCGTGTTCACAACCGCGATAGGGATTAATGCTATAAGCGAATGGAATATCGGGACTATCATTGCGGGAAACAATCGTTTGCGAAGTGTCTTTAAAAAATTCAGTTTTTGGGGAAATATTCTCATCAGCGCCTTCTAAATGTTCCTGTTCAACGGCAAGCTTGTCGAACCGATTAGCGGGGTTGCTGCTGCTCCCCCGCCCCTTGAGTGGGGAAACGGCAGGCGATGAAAAAAAGGTTTGATTCATAGAGTGCGTGTAAGAACGATTCAGGTAAAAATGATGCAGGGATAGGATTCTGTCAAAAAACTTTTAATTCATCATTAAGAGGGCTTCTAAAATACATTCTTATACACCGTATATAACAGCGGCTTCCCGTTCTGCCAGGCGGAACACAAGCAAGAGGGACCTTGATGCTGAACGGAAACGTCTTTAAATCAATCCATATCTTTTCAGATAATCGATTAAACTCGGATTTTGTAAAGAGAGCGGCGGAAGATAGGGCCCCGCCCATTTCCGGGTCCACCAATCTTTTGTTCTATCTTTAAAAAGAGTGAAATGATATTCAAATAAATCCGCCTTGATAAAGCGCGGTGCCTGCTCCGGAAATGGATTGTCATCCATCAGTTGAGAGACAATCGGATCCCCTTGCAACAGTTTATAAATCAGATGAATGAACCAGGGATTCTGGGCCGGCGTTTGCATCGCGGCAAACCAGATCTGCCAGTCGAGCCGCGGCTGATAGGGAGCGATCACCGGCGGCCGGCGTGAAAGAGTACCGGGCTTATATTTAAATTCATAAGTTCGCCAGACTGTAGAATCCGAAATTAAAGAATCGGTCGTCCCTTCAAGAATAATTTCATTGCGGACTTTGCCCACACTGCCAAACGCGCCGTAGGTATTGACCAGGTGAAATGGATCAAAAGAGCGGTTCATCGCCTGCTCTGAGGAAAATAGATTTAATACCGGCTGAATACTGAGCAACACAACCACTCCCGTATAAATATAAATGGCCCATTTCCGTCCGTGAAGGATCTTTCCTTCCATTCGGTTCTCCACCCTTTGCCGCAGCTTCTCAGGAACGACAAATTTAAGAATATGGTCATCAAAGGCAGAGAGACTGATCAGAATGGTTAAATAATTCAGAAAAGAGAGGTTGCCGCTTAAAATTAGAATGAATTGAAAAAAAATTATAAAAATTCCGCCTGTGTAGCGCAGCGGCCTTGAAAGAAACAGGAAAAAGGGAACAATCAGCTCTACAAAGTGATTAAACAAGACTCCCGTGTAGTGAAAAGCCGCCGGAAGTTGGTGCAGAAACCAGCTCAGAGGATTGGGGATGGGTTGTGTTTCATAATGATAAATCAAGCAGGTTAAATCATGCCAGCAGGGGTCGCCTCTTAATTTAATTAAACCGGCGCCGAACATGATCCGAAAGGTCAGCCAGCGCAGCAAAATAAAAATAATTTTAGGGGGCGCACACTCTGTTTTCCACAAGCCCGGCTTTAAGACCGGGCCGAGAAACATTGCAAGGAATCCTGTTTCTAAAAGGAGCATTTCCCAGCCGTAGCCATAAAATATCTGGCCGATGCTGCAAAAGGAAAGATGAATCAGCCAAAGTAAGAACAGGGAGGGGATATTCATGATCCCCGCCATTAAGAGAGCAGCAAGGACAAGTCCAAGATAAGCAAAGAAAAAAAGAAAAGGATCTGAGCAATTTATAAAAAACAAAGACGGCTGATCAAAAAAGGAGCTCCACGGACCGCCGTAATGATGGATCAGCTTTTGAAGATAGAGAAAAGACGGCAGCAGGCCCTTGCTGCTGAGCAGGCCTTCCAGTTGCCGGACCAGGGACAGGAAAGCAAAGAAATAAATGAAACCGAGAGACCGTAAAAAAAAAGTCCTGGTCAGCCAATAAGTAGATGGAGTTCCTGCTCGATTCAGTATGACTCCTCGGGCCAGGGACTTAGTCCATTGCTTCAATTTATTTTTCATCTCGGATAAATATACAGACTTCTTGGTCTCTCATAAAAAGATTTTTGTTTTCTTATCAAAGCCCAATAATTTCTTGCCCCGGAAATTTAAAATAGATTAATTTTCTGAAAATTGATACATTAAAAATAGAGTTTCAAAAATATTAAAAGGAGCCGTGTATGGCTGAGAAGATCCGTGTAACGGTTTGGAATGAAGGGCGACACGAAAAAGAGAATAAGAAGATTGCTGAACTTTATCCGCAGGGAATCCACGGGGCCATTGCGGCAGATCTGGAAAAATCCGCTGAATTGGAGGTGCGCACGGCAACATTGGACGATCCGGATCAAGGATTGCCGGATGCAGTCCTGCAAACTACAGATGTGCTGATCTGGTGGGGACACCGCGCCCATCGCGAGGTGCAGGATGCCCTGGTAGAAAAAATTCAACTGCGGATTTTGTCCGGGATGGGTCTGATTGTTCTACATTCCGGGCATTACAGTAAAATTTTTAAACGGATGATGGGAACCTACTGTTCCCTGAAGTGGCGGGATATCGGCGAGAAAGAACGTCTCTGGAATCTTGCGCCCGGCCATCCCGTCACCGCCGGTATTGGCGACTATTTTGAAATTCCTAAAGAAGAGATGTACGGCGAGCGGTTTGATATTCCCGAACCCGATCAGTTGATTTTTGTTTCGTGGTTTGCCGGTGGAGAGGTCTTTCGCAGCGGTTGTACCTGGGAACGGGGGCAAGGCCGCATTTTTTATTTTAGACCCGGGCATGAGTCCTATCCCACTTATCATGATTCAAATGTACTCAAGGTCATCGGCAATGCGGTGCGCTGGGCAAAACCCAGAGTCTGGATGGGAACCCAGGACTCTCCCAATGTCCCGAAACCGCTGGAGAACCTTGCGCTTTCTAAAAAATAATCATTTCTGTTAAGAAAGGAAAACCTATGCTGCAGATCGGTATGATTGGTACCGGCGGAATGGCCAATGCGCATGCGGAAAAATTCAAAATATTTAAAGACGTTAAGATCACCGCTTGCTGTGATGTGGATCCGGAACGGGGCCGGAATTATTCCGAAAAATGGATGATCCCAAGGGTTTATACCGATTACCGGGAACTGCTGGCTAAAGAAGAGCTGGATGGCGTAGCGGTTGTGACACCCGACATTTATCATGCTCCCATTTCCATGGCGGCGATCAACAAGGGGCTGGCCGTACTCTGTGAAAAACCCATGGCGACCACGCTGGACGAGGCCAGACAGATGGTGCGGCTCGCGCGGCGGAAAAAAGTCATCAACATGGTCAATTTTAGTTACCGACATTCGGCGGCCGTGCAGGCTGCGGCTCAAAAAGTCCGGAACGGGGAAATCGGAAATCTTTGTCATGTGGAAGCGAGTTACTTACAGAGTTGGATCGTCAGCCGGATCTGGGGAGATTGGCGTAAGCAGCGCTGGACGATCTGGCGGATGAGCAAGGCGAACCGGAATTTAGGATGTTTGGGAGATATCGGTTGTCATATTTATGATATGACAGCTTTTATCTGCGGAGATTTTTCTGAAATATTCTGCCGGCTTAAAAATTTTAAGAAAGACGTACCCGGACAAAAACTCCAGGGATTTAGACTGGATGCCAATGATAGTTTCGCCTCCGCCGTTGCATTCAAGTCAGGGGCAACCGGAATCATTCATGGTTCGCGCTACGCCGGGGGCTATGGGAACACGCTCAGTATCCGGATTTTTGGAACGAAGGGGTCGCTTGAGATTAATCTTGACCAGAGCGCGGATCAATACCGCTTAATTCAGGGAAACAAGGCTCTGGATACCAAGACTTGGACCCTGGTGAAAGGCAAACCGACTCCCAATAATCATCAACGTTTTATCCGGGCGATTAAGAGCGGCCGGAATGATGTGTCGGATTTTGTGAATGGTTTAAAGAATCAAGCCTATTTGCATTATAGTCTGCTTTCAGACCGACTGGGACGGTCCTTAAAAATTAAATTTTAGGAAATAAATAATATTTTTTTTGAATACCTATAGAGAGGAACTGATGGAAAAAATGGATCCGCGGGTTGATTTGTACATCGCCCGATCCGCTGATTTTGCCAAACCCATTCTTAACCGCCTGCGTAAACTGGTGCACCGAACCTGTCCGGCCGTGAGCGAAACGATGAAGTGGGGATTCCCGCATTTTGAATACAAGGGGATCCTCTGCAGCATGGCTTCTTTTAAACAGCATTGTGCCCTTGGTTTTTGGAAGGCCGCCCTGATGAAGGATCCGCATAAAGTAATGACAACTGTCGGAAAAACCGCCATGGGACACTTCGGGCGTATCACGCAATCGTCAGACCTGCCCGGGGATAGGATATTGGTACAGTATATTCGGCAAGCCGTGAAACTGAATGAAGGCCAAATCAAACTGCCGCCGCGGACCCGCTTAAGCGGGAAAAAAGAACTGAAAATTCCGGATTACTTGATGCAGGCGCTTCGCAAAAACAAAAAAGCGCTGGAAACGTTTAATCATTTTAGTTACAGCAATAAACGGGATTATCTGGAATGGGTGACGGAAGCGAAGACAGAAGCAACCCGCGCAAGGCGTCTGGCAATGACCGTGGAATGGATGAAGGAAGGAAAAATCCGGAATTGGAAGTATCTGATGCCCAGTCCTCATCTCAGAACTGCGTCAGGAATTTAGGGCCGCAAGCCCTCTCTGCCGAGTATCGCTGCGGCTCCCTGTGCAGGCGGGTGAAATAACAAAGAGCGGTTAGTTTTCGATTGCTATTTTTTCGCCTCTTGAAAGAAGCGAAGCTTCATACACCTTCATTAACTGATATGAAAACTCAAGCGAACCGAGGGTGGGAATTTTATTTTCCAATACACAGTCACAAAAATATTTTAATTCATGATAGAACCCCTGCGTCATTTCCGCCTTATTCTCTAGCGAAGCGAGGGTGTTCTGGGATTCCCAGACAATGGCACCGCTGTCTTCACCGGCAGCCGTAAAGTCGGCTGTGTTGATATAAGAAAAAGGAATATCTCTTAATAGAGTCACCCTGCGGCTGTTTTCAATGACGGCTTCGCACCGTTCCCCGTAAAAAGTATACCGTTCGGTAGGCTGGCCCACAATTCTCTTCCCCGTAGGATGAAAATTACCCACCACCCTGTTTTTAAAACAGAGCACACACAAGGCCGGTTCATCCTGATTCAAATAAGTCATCACCGACTCAATTTCACCGCCCACAGCCAGCATCAGGGAAAGCGGATGGCAGCCATTATTCAGCCAGTCGTTGGGCGTTCCCTGCAAAAGGATCTCTTTTCCCTGACCGGGAATTTTAACCGGATATTGTCCTAATATTGTTTCCAAGCGTCCATACCGGTTGCTCCTGAAAATTTCAATGACTTTTTTTGTGGCGGGCATAAAGACCTTCTTAAATCCAACCACGGCTTTTTGATTCCCGCGTGCCTGAATCATCTGCTTGACCTGCGTAGCCGTTGCGGCAGGAGGTTTTTCCATAAAAACATGGAGACCGGCAGAGAAGGCTTCGATGGAGAGTTCGGGATGCAGTTGCGGGGATACGGCAATGATCACCGCATCCAGAGGAATTTGTTTGTACAGATCCTGCGTCTTTGTAAAAACATGTTTGACCCCATACTGCGCCGCGGTTTTTTTGGCTAAAGATTCATTGATGTCGCAAATCGCCTGCAGTTGGACCGGCAAGAAAGTCAACGTCGGCAAAAGATTGCGGTAGGCATGGAGACCGGCTCCCACCAGACCGATTCTTAATCTTTTTTCGTAATCACGCTGATAACTCACAAAACCTTCCCTGCTCTGACCGCTTTAAGCCCCTGCGATCCATCCCCCGGCGTTCCCTTCAGAGATCCCGTAAAAAATTGAGCAAAATTTGTTCTGATGAATTCCAAGTCTTTTTCAAGCGTCGCCCCGTAATCAACCCCTGGCATCTTTTCACCATGAGACGGATTCAGACAAACGGCCAAGACCTGCTTGGTCTGGAACACCTCATTGAGGATCTCTTTCACCGGCCAACTGGCATCGGCCAAAGCCGATTTATAGAGAAGTTTCCGGCTTCCTTTGTCCGCGATCCCACCTTTAATATGCACATACGTAACCAGCGGCTTCAAGGCTTGAAATACGGATAGCGCCGGAAAAGTTCCGGCCTGCCACAAATTTTGGACATCCCAGGTCAAGGAAAGACGATCCGCACTGGAAAGACTCTGAAAAAACTGGAGAATGTCTGCCGCTGAGGAAAACAAATTAGGTCCTACTTCATTCTCAATCGTCACTCTGAATCCGGCCTCATCAATTTTTTCCACGGCCTGGTCATAGCAGGGCAAGATCCAGGGATGAGATTGATTCAGATAGTCCATGAGATCCGAAGGGAAGGGTCTCGCCGAGGCCTTGGCCGAGAGGAGTCTCACAAAATAAGGTTCAAAAATGCGGGCTCTCTCGATTAACAGGGAAACTTTCTCAAGATGCTGCTGCCGGAAATACTCTTCCCCCTTCTCAACATCTTCGCCAAAGAGCGTCGAGGACAAGCAGAAAACATTCAGATTCTGTTTGTCAATTTCTTGCTTGGCCTTTTGAACTTCCTTCAAGGATAGAGATAAAAGATCTTTTCCAAAAATACCGTCTTTTAAGTCAAGCCAATCGATTCCAATGTTTTTGTGGCGTTTTAAAGCCGCCGCAAAATCCCCCGGCATCATGCTGTTAAGAACCGTTAATATTTTTTTATGGAAATGCTCCATGCTAACCCTTCATTTTAACCCGTCGTTGACCGGTTGAAAAAGAAATAAAGAGAACGGCCTTCTTTTTGCCCACATTGCGCGCGTGATGATAGAGTTGAGCCGGAATCACAATCGTGTCACCGGCTTTCAAAAACGCGGTCTTCTTTCCCGCAAGCGTATGTCGGATCGTCCCTTCCTGAACGTACAAAACCTCCATACAATTGGGGTGCATATGCGAAGCATTGGCCTGGCCGGGCTTTAAGATACATTTGCCGACCGTTAGATCAGACAAGGGGCTCAGGGTTTTATTCGCAAACCATTCCAGCGCCCCCCAGTCGAACGCTTGAACCTGATTTGTCGATTTTTTAAGAACTTGACATTGTTTCATAACCCAGTTCCTTCATTTTCATACAAAGTTATTGGAATAGCAATACGTTGTCAAAAATAAATACTTGCCGCAGGAAAAGTGAATAATTTTAAGACTGAGGTGAATCAGTGATGAAAGGACTGGGAACAATCAATCGCAGGAAGAACTGAGGTGGGCGCATTCTCTGATGACGAGGAAAGAAGAGCATAACGCAGATCCTGAATGTTCTCTCTTATTCTCCTTTACCGATGACCACGTCGGTCCGTTATTCAGTTAATTGAATCCGGCAGGCAAAACCCCGTTCTCAATCCGGACAGATTTATTTAACCAGATACATCTTATGGGAATAGACCGTTCCCGCTAAAGCAACCTTCACCCAATAAATCCCCGCACCAAAATTTTTGGATTCAAAAACAAATTCCGCTCCCGGCAGTTGTGCTTCTTTCACAAGGACACCCTGAACATCATAAATTTGCAGAAGCGGCCGCGCCATCAGGAATTCTTCCGGCGATAACCCCTCGATGCTGATCCGCGTTGCGGATACAAAGGGATTCGGATAATTCCGGATCTTCAGATCGGGTTGCATAATCTTTCGTTCCGCTGGCTGCGCGATGGACACAGGTGGGGTATAGATCGGGGCAGTCGAAACAAATTTAAACGCATCCGCCACCACCTTCCCGTTGGCTTTGTTGGTTATCAAGACATAGGAAGAGTCGACACTGTTTTTTACAAAATCAAATTCGCCTAACAGATTCCACTTCCCGCCGTTGCGGGTCTGGTCAATCGTGGTTTGAAAGTAGCCGTTCTTATGCTTGAGCAGTACGGGCACGTTGCTGGCCGCCCCGGACAGGGTGCCATGCCATTCGTAGACCTTGTATTTGCCTTCCACGTTAAACAGGGCCCGGTACAGGGCCGTATTCTCACCACTGCCCTGACTACTGTATTTATACATAAACAGATTGACCCAGTCCGTGGAACTGAGCTGATAAAAATCATTCCCGCTACGGCTGTCTGTCCAGTTTCCTGTATAGAGAGCCGGGGATTGTCTTGGGGTCGTGGCGTGCTGTTCATTATCCAAAATAATATCACAGATCACAACCTGCGGCTGACGAACCAAGACAACGCCATCTTTCGAGGTGAATTTTATACTGGTAAAATAATTTCCGTTGTTCATGGAAAGGTCCTGATTTCCGAGAAAATGATAATAGGGTCCATTATATCCCGGCAGCGCCGCGAGCTGGGCATCGGTTACGGTGGTCCCGTTTAAGCCGTTACAATTGATAACCGCGCCGTTGTCAAAAAAGCGTACCCGCAGAACGGTCCCGATATTCTGGTAATTACCCGTGGGATACCCGAGGGGTACATCAAATTCATCAAAAAATTTGTTAAAATGATGCTCGTTGTAAAAGAAACCATCTCCTGCCGGGCGATCACTGAAACTATAATAACCATCCCCGAGGGCCACAAAACTTAACTGGTAACGCATCCACTTAACGCTGGTTGGCAGGGCTGCCCGTCCATCAAAGAGGATGGTGTGAGGCTGACGCAGCGTTTGCATATGGCTCATATACGTATTGATATTATACCGCGTGTCATCCTCGTGCGCATGTTCAAGAAGCCAGCCATTCACTTCAGCGTGGTGATTAACGCCCCAGCCCCAGTTATTGACTAAAAAATATTTGTTCGCGGCCATCAGTGAACGCAAGCGGGTACAAATGGCATTCGTCCCTGCCAGCCATTGCTCTTCGGTCCAGCCCGGGGGATGTTCAAGATAGTCATTGGAGCCATTGCGGTCCAGATCAATATCTCCCGCGACCTTACTGTTTTCAGACGGCGAGTCATAGAATCCGTCCGTTGCTACCCCGTCAAAAACTGACAGATCGATCGCCTGATTTACCAGATAGTCGGGTAAGTATGTGTAGTATGGAAGATTATTCTTGCTCGGGGCAGGCGGACAAAGAACAGACATATCCATAAAGAAATCCCAATCAAAATAGAGTGGGATATGGCTGCCATCGGCGCGGCGGGTATGCCACTCATTGACGCCAGGGTCCGGACCGGAATTAAAATCGGTGGTGGGCAGGAGCACAATATCCGGTTTTAAGGCCTTGATGCGCTTTGCCCAACTCGTGTTAAAAATTTGAATTTGTAATACATCAAAGCGTGCATACCATTCATCGACCGCTCCGCCCCATTGATCCCATCCCAAACGCGGATAGGGATGGGAAAATAAGAGAGACGTGGAGAATAATAGTTGGCCGATTAGATTAAATTTCATTTCGGAACCGCTAGTGAGATGTTCAATTCCATGATTTATATTTATAATATTTACGCATAAAATTCAATTGAATTAACGAATGACAGAATTAAAATTAATCTCCATATTTGGCTGATAATATCTGGAAGGAGGCGCTTCCTTGAAGGACACTGTTTTGTCCTTGTTTTATTTTTAAATTCAAATTAAAATTGGGGATGCTGTCCATCTCAAAATATTCATAATAACGAAAGGGCCAGCCGTAAGAGGCGTTCAGGCTCCAGGCAAATTGGTTAGTCTTGGGCTTTTTATAGGTCGGGACTCCATAACTGTCATACATAATATTGGCCATTTCTTTTTCCCCCTGTCTCAGATTATAAATTGATCCATACCGTGCAAAGACCACGTCGTGCCCCCAGGCTTCCATAATATGATAATAATCCTGGCGGAAATTTCCGCTGGAAGCACTGATGCCGCTCGTGTCCGGAACCCTTTCTACCACATTGGCAAAATAAGGGACCTGATCTCCGTAATCCGATATCTTAAAACCATTGATCACATTGCCATCCGCATCATATTGTTCAAATACGGGGGTATTGGGCCAATTATGTCCTAAAAACCAGACCCGGCCATGCAACGAGGTTAAGCCGACATCCTTGATCTTTGTTTTATCAATCTGGCCCCTCGAGTTTGAGCCATTATTAAACTGTCCGCGTAAATAAATGTCCCGGTTACTCACAATATTTAAATGTTTGGGAAGCAAAAATGCCTTTTCAATAATCAGCGGTTCTTCCGAAAAAATCGTACCATTACTGATATCCGAAGGGCTTATCTGCGTCATGTCAATCACCTTGGCATTCTCCACGTAAGATCCTCCTTCAATAAAGGCATTCTCATAGCCATAATTATGCACACTTTCGTTACGGATGGATCCGCTTCCTCCCAGCGTGCTCGAACTAATCACGAGTCCTCCGCTGTTGGCCGAATTTTTTAATCCGGCGCTGTCGATCGGATCAAAGATGACCGAATCAACGCCCATCTGGCCGTCCTGGGTCAACGTATCAAATACCGTATTGGCTGTACTGATCCAATTTGGATTGGATGATCCCATTCCAGCGGGCCATTCGTTAAAGTGGTCGCGGAATTCGCTTCCGAAATCTCCATTCCGCAGCCATAACTGAATTATTTGAGAGGCAGTGAGGGGCGGATCACCCGGCTTAATCACCCAGAGCCGTCCGCCATTAGGGCTCGGATTATAGCCCGGATTTCCAAATATTCCCGGAGTGGATACTCCTTTCATCAGGTAATAGTGCTCATAACCCCCATTGCCTAAATTAAAATAGGCATTGGAGAAGATCGGTGTATTATAAACTTCACCCTGTCCAACACTGATCCCGATCCGCCAGTTATCGTAAATTCCAAAACCCGTGGGATATCCGGAAGGCCGGTAACGTCCGACCATGTTGATTTTTGTTTGTCTTAAATTCAACTGGCCCAGTATATTCGCCTTAATTAAATCCCCCTGCGGATAAATTTTGATGCGTAATTCTTCGTCCTCTCCGCTGCCGGACAAACTTGGGTATGAACTAACCCCCTTGGTCCAAGACCAGACATACTCTCCGCTCAACGAATCGATTTTTCCAAACTGGCCGGCAATGGGCAACTGAGGAATTAATACTGAATCCGCATGCATTTGAACCGTATTCCCATTGCTGAGATGGGTAAAGCGCTTTCCGTGGGCAATCTCAATTTCACGGCAGGTAATCGCAATTCCTGTTTCTGCCAAATAATCCACCTGTTTTTTTTCCATAAAGTCTCCGCTGGTTCGGATCTCCACAGTGGTTTTATTGAGAATCAACAAACCCAGCAGAGTCAATATGACTGCAATGATTAATACGGATATCAGGATAATCCCCTTTTGATTCATAACTAATTTATTAGGTAAAAAATATCCGTCATGGCCGGTTTCTTTAAAACCTTTCATGACCATGACGGTCTCAGTAAGGGAGAACAGATTTATTAATTTTAAAATTACTTTCATGTATACAGATATAATCCGAAAAGGATACCAAAATTATAAATTAATTAAATTTATCTTAACTCATTTAAATACAATTTGTTAAATAATAATTTGTTGTGTTAAATAATGTTTCTTTAAAATTATAATCCCTTCATAATCATTGCTCTTTCGGTTAAATAGATGTTTCAATTTTGTCTTAATTTACACTGAGCAGGCAATCCTCTTGAATAATAGAAAAACTTGTGAAATATTATATCCGCAGCCTTTTATGGACAAAGCGGGTCAGTCCTTGGCTCTGTTGAGAGACAAGGCTCTAGGGGGTACGGACTGTAAAATCCGTGGAAAGCAAAGCAGGTGTTATATTGCATAATGAAAAAAAATTTCAGTATTTATCATTCTCTTCCGATCCCATTATGTTCTTCCAAAATAAATATTCCAAGATCAGGAATTTGTATCTTTCAAGTTAGAACAACAAACATTTTCATGAAAAAGAGCGAAATCGGAAATCATAGAATCATCACGCTATCTTATTTTTAATAAAAGCTTTACTTGTATCTTGTGATTTTATTTTATATAATTTGCAAATAAGATTCCAGATCTTGACTGGTTTATCACGAAACAAGATTAAGAGGTTCATGAATAGCAGCGCCCTGATATTATTTTCATATAAACCTTGGGAGAACCCATGAAATTCTTAATTTCTATCCTATGCCTTTCCATTCTTTTTATTAAAATGCCCTTTTGTCAACCTCTCTGGGTCATGGAAAAAACTCAGTCCATCAACTATGATTCCGTCCAGCTTCACATCATTGAACAGGCTTTCAAGGATGAGCTGGAGACTCAGGGGAAAGTCCGCATTCTTCCACTCAATACAGCAGTGGATACCATTGCCCAGGCCAGAATGGATTCTCTGAATGCCAATCAGGCTGTTTTCGGAATTAGCGGGAGTATTAATAAAATTAATGAAACGATTTTTTTGAATATAGAAAAGTATAATCAAAAAGGGGAGTCGGTTTTTAAAGACCACTTTACCGTTCAAGAGAATGAAGAAATTGATGTCCTGATCAAGAGAGTGGCAAAGTCGCTGATCGATGAAATTCCTTTTAAAACAACTGCCGAAACAGAAACGATTACAAAGAGAGAAAGCCAGCTTAAATTGCGCATGGGGGGTAATATTCTTTTAATCGGCCGCGTTGGGTTTCTGTATCCGTTGGGAGAGTCCTTCCGACCTCAGCGGATCACCAGCCCTTCCTGGGGTGTAGAGGATACGACTTATGAAGAGGGTTCCGTCCTTTCCATGGAAGCCGGATTTCTGTTTGATGTCAATTGGGCCATTTTTGAAGCGACTATGAATTTTGATGCGAATCGGGCTTTGTACTTTACAGTGGGTGGTGAATATCCCCTTTCCAAAAAAAACATTTCTCCCTATGTCGGAGGTGAAGTCAGCATAGCCCTGGTGAATAAAGAATTTGAATCTGCGGGAGATGATAGAGCAGAAAAAGGATCTGACGGAATCGCCCTGGGAGGACGCGCCGGATTATTGTTTCTCCGCAATCATCAATTCCATTTTTTTCTGGAAACAAGAGGCCTGATCGTTCTGAATAAAGATTTCGACAGCGGTTTACGGGTTACGGTGGGTTTGGCGATGTATTAATTTTTATTATTCACTCTCAAATTTTCCGCGCCTCGATTTTTTTCAATACCAACATTCTTTCAGCATTTTCATCCGATTATTCAGGATTTCTCATTATAATATGGCAGCGGTAGCGTGTACGGAACGCTTTGCTATTTTTAAGATACAACTGCCGCAAGACTCCTTGCAAATCATCCTCCACATTCCAAATAATCCCCAGGTATCTATTTTTTACAAGTTTCCCAAAGTTGTCGTTCTTACCAACGAGTCGCTCTTTCATTTTGCTCGTGTCCTTGTTAAATTTTTTCCGACTCCCGGGATTTATGATGGCATTACAACGAAGCGGCTATGCCTGGATTTAACCGGGGTACAAATAGCTGTCCTTACCTGCTCAATGGATGATGATCTCATTAAATCTGGATTCAGTGGTTCGTAAAGACTGAAATAGGAGTTCTTTTAAGATAGCGTGATCGGGTTTATTCGATAAATAAGAAGAATATGAAGAAACTATATTGATAGATATAATAATTTATTTAGAATTATGCACGTAAAATGGCACGTAGATTCTATCGATGTTAATTTTACAAAAGTTTAATTATCATATCTTATTATAAATCATTAAATTAAAAAATTGTTAACATAAAAATATCTGGTATGATAATTGCCTCTCTTAAATTAAATTAATTTGCAAAGGGGATAATATGAAATCGTCTTCTCTCTTTATAGTTAAGAATCATTTTATACAGATTCGTTTTAGATCAGCATGTTTGAGGAGATTACATTGGGCAGTTTCGGTCTGGCTCTTCTCTGTTTCTTTCCTTTATAGTGCCTACAATCCTTCCTATCCGCGCACGGCAGCCTTTGTCTGGGGCATCAGCAATTACGAGTATTACGCAAAATTTGATCTGATTTTGTGCAGCGTGAATTCTCCTTCGGTGGCACAAGGCTTAAAGGCCATTAATCCGGCTATTAAAATAGTTCCCGCACGCGATATCAATGGTGGTGCAGGTATGACTCTTCCGGATGACTGGAAAACCCGTACCTCTACCGGCGGAGGTGCCGTATTTTGTAATCTATATTTTCCGGGTGATTTTTTTGCCAACATGACAGATTTTTGTCCGCGCCTGCCGCTGTACGGCAATCAGCGCTATAACGAATACGTCGACGATCAGTTTATGCAGGTTATCGACCTGAATTATTTTGACGGCTTTGGCACGGATGGCTTGTGGACAACTTACTATGGAGGCGCTCCGTGTAATGGGGATATTGATCTGGATTACAACGGATTGAATGACCGGGTGGAAACGGGGAAGGGCAGCGGCTGGGTGGAAGTCCAAATCCAGACAGGCGCCTTGAAAATTATTGCCAATCTCCGCTTGGCATTAGATAATTTTGGTCCGGATAAGCTGCTTATCATTAATTCAGGCGGACCCCATGAATTCGGCCGCGAGAACACCAACGGTTTTGTCTATGAACATTTTTCTGGGTGTTACAGCTTTATCGGCGAAAAAAGCCGTTTCGATGAATGGTTTGCCAAGAGCGCCCAGCCGTCCACCGCTATTCTGAATTCTAATTTTTCTGATAGTTCCCCCAAGCCGTTCCGTAACGATCTGCAACTCATGCGCTACACTATGACTTTGGGCTGCCTTACCGGTGTTTACACCGAATATGAAGATCAGGAAAGTCATAACTGGAAAAAATATTATGACGAATATGAAATTGATCTCGGTCTTCCCACCGGCTCAGCGCAAAAGATTTCCAACGAGGTCTGGGTGCGTTTTTTCGAAAATGGCATGGTGCTCATTAATGGTAATGATAATAAAGTAGATGTCACGGTCGGCGTAGATCAGGTTAAAGTTCTGCCGGGATATAATCCCGGTCCGGACGGAAGTTATCACTGCATCAAGGGTAATCAGGACCTGGCGGTGAATGGCGCCAATGCGTTAAACAACGGTCTTCCTTTTGATGCCGGTCATCCCATTACCTTAACGGTTCGCCAGGCATATGGATTAAACCAAAATGGAGTCTTGATACCGGTCATTGGGGACGGAATTATTTTATTACGTATACCCCAAGCCGTGGTTGCAGACATTGTGGTCGAAAACTGGAATTCCGGAACGTCTCCCGGTGCCATTTCTCCATCGGAAAATCGTACACAATTGCTGTCCGGTTTTTCCCAGGAGCGCAGTTGCAATGCGGGAAGTAATTATTACAATTTAACCTGCCGGGTGGATAATAATTTTGATCCCAATACGGGGCCACCCGATGAACCCTATCAATCCCCGCCGTTTGCGACTGCGCCGGGAGGGTCAAACGCGCAGGCCGTCTTTGTTCCCAATATCGGTGTCGCGGGGCAGTATACGGTATACGAATGGCACGGGAGTTTAAATGGTGGCGGTCTGGCGGCGAATGTACGGTATCTGGTCAATCATGCCGCAGGGACGGATACGGTGATCGTGGATCAGAGCCGGAACACCGGGCAGTGGAACTACCTGGGATTCTATATGTTTACCAACGGTCAGGCCAACAATGTCACGATTTCTGCAGCGGGGGCGTCCGGCACGGTGATGGCCGATGCGGTAAAATTTGTATATCAGGGCGGACCGTCTGAAGACAAGAATCCGCCGCAGTTAATCAGTGTTTCGGCGCTCTCGGCCGACTCTATCCGCATCGTGTTCAGCGAACCTCTGCAAAAGGCAAGTGCAGAGAATCCGTTAAACTATGTGGTAGATCAGAGCATTGGAAATCCTGCGGCTTGTTTTTTTAACGGGGTGAATGAAGTGGGATTGAAATTGGGAAAATTGTTGACCAAGAACCAAAATTATCAATTGACTGTGACCGGTGTTGCGGATTTGGCAGGCAATGCCATGCCGGCCACCAGCCGTTCCTTTGTTTTTCAGGTCAATTTTATAGAAGATATCTGGGTCGCCAGCGGGAAGGCATATTCTGCCGCGGTTGTGAAGGAAGGGGACAAAGCGTTTAATGACCGGGATTATCTGGTCAAGACGATTTCTGCAAACAGCAGCGGCGCGACATGGGTGATGACTGCCATGGATGACAAGGCCGGGATGCAGAATCCTTTTCTCACGTATCGCGTAACAGAAAATGCCACAGTCTGGACTGGGTTCTCTACAGCTTCTTCGCTTCCGGCTTGGCCGGCAACGGAGGGCTGGAAACCGACAGGCGAGAAAGTCGTCATCAACATTCAGGGTACGGATTTTGATTTTGTGCTGTATGAAAAGAATTTTGCCGCAAACAGCACGGTGAGTTTGGGGGGGAATGAAGACACCCAGAACCGTCACATGTACATTATTCTGAACAAACCCGCGGCATTACAGGACATCGTCGGTCCGAATGGTTTTGGCGTGCGCTCTGCGGACGGGCTCTTGTCTGGTTTTCCTAACCCGTTTAAAGGACAGGTAGAGATTTATTACCGGATACCGGCATTGAATCATCCTGTTCCAGTCCATCTCAGCGTTTACAACATCCACGGCCAGGAGGTTCGCAGATTAGTCCAGCAGCAGATCGGGGGGGGGACCTATTCAGCCAGTTGGGATGGAAAAAATAACGAGAGTAAGACACTTCAGGCCGGACTCTATCTGGTCCGGCTGGACTATGGCCGGCAGAGCGTTCAGCAAAAGATTTTATTGCTGAAATAAAAAACATTAAAATGGGTCATCCTTCCAGCAGGGAGGTGAAATTATTAATTTAAAATTGGAAAGTTAAAATTTTAGAAATTTCAGAAAAAAGGGAGAGATTATGCTATTTAAAATTACACTGTTTTTTTTCTTCATTCTTGTGTCGCTGAGTCCGGCTCAACCGAGCATCGTTTTTCAGGACGACTTCAATGCCGCCAGTATTGATCCCGCGGTCTGGCAGGTGTGGAACCTTGACGCGGCAATGTGTGCGGGTTCTGGCGGCAGTATGTGGTTACAGGGCGGAAATGCTGTTTTTCGCTGTAATAACGCTTTTGCTTCCCGCGTCGGAATTACCCGTAAACAGACACTCGATCTGGCCGGAAAAAAAACAGTTATTTC
>Ga0247727_10007409_pt1 | contig 20900 bp, 17 predicted proteins | sample WisWelCaveWW1625_FD_202498 | JGI IMG/M metagenome (GOLD analysis project Ga0247727, IMG submission 202498) | Biofilm microbial communities from Wishing Well Cave, Virginia, United States - WW16-25 | ecosystem: Environmental > Aquatic > Deep subsurface > Groundwater > Cave microbial mat | place... | reverse complement strand
CGGCTTGCACCAGGCCCAGCCGCCGGGCGTCCCGATTGCCCATGAGAATGAGGTCCATGGGGGGACAGAATCACGGACGCGTTAGCCGGTGACATTTTCACTGACGTTCCACAACACCCGAGGGCCGCTGGCCCCCGGCGGCGCGGGGCGCTAGTCTGCGGCGACGGAGGGTTCAGGTGTTCGAAACCTTGAACGAGCAGGAATGGGAACAGGTCGACCGGGTCTGGGACCTGCTCGACGAGGGCGAGTTCGAGCGCGCGCGGCTCGAAGCCGATGCCCTGCTCCAGCGTCGCGGCTCCCACCCGGATCTCAAGGTCGTGGATGCCGCGGTGGCCATCGACGAGGGCCGCGCCGAGTACGCGCTGCACGCGCTGCACGGCGCCGAAGCCTCGGCGGATCCGGCGTTGTTCTTCCATCTTCGCTCCCTGGCACGCTTCCACCTGGTGCAGGTGGAAGCCGCGCGTGACGATGCGGAGCAGGCGCTCGCGATCCGGCCCGACCTTGCCGAGGCCTGCGCCCTGCTGGCGAAGATCCACGATTTCCTCGGGGACGCCGAGCGAGCGGCGGAGTACTCCGATATCGCCTGCGAGCTGGACTCCGAGGCTTTCCCGCTCCCGCTCGACGTAGACGACGAAGCGTTCGATCGACTGGTGGACGAAAGTCTTCAGGAGCTTCCGGCGCGCGTGCGGGAACACCTCGAGGAGATCCCGGTGATCGTGGAGTCGGTTCCGGCACGCGAAGTGTTGACGGCCGAGCAGCCGCCTCTGCCCCCCGACCTCCTCGGACTGTTCGTGGGGCGGCACTTGCTCGAGCGGCGCCACGACGACCTGCCCGGGTCTCCCGGCGCGATCTACCTGTTCCGCAAGAACCTGCTCCGGCACTGCCGCGACCGCGAGGAATTGACGCGCGAGGTGCGCATCACGGTCCAGCACGAAGTCGGGCATCTCCTGGGGCTCGACGAAGACGATCTGGAAGCCTGGGGGCTGGCCTGACCGCTCTGCCTGCCTGACCGTCCGGCCGCCATCCCGGGCGTCGCGGGGGAAATGGCCCCAGGGCGGTCCTAGCGGCCGCGGCGACGCGGCCGGCGTCGGGACGGGAGGAAGTAGACGTTCACCGCCACGATCAGCGCCGCGCCGGCGAGGGTCACGATCCATGCGGCGGCGGTCACGGGCGGAAGCCCCGCAACCGCAGCGCCGACGCCACGACCGAGACGCTCGAGAACGCCATCGCCAGCGACGCCAGCATCGGATGGAGCGTGCCCTCCCATCCCAGCACCGGTCCCACCGGACCACCGGAACGGAGGAAGACGTAGAGCAGGCCGGCGGCGACGGGGATGCCGACGACGTTGTAGGCGAACGCCCAGAAGAGGTTCTGGCGGATCACCTGGAGCGTGCGGCGCGCCAGACGGAGCGCGACGCTCACCCCCTCGAGATCCGCCCGCAGCAGCGTGATGCCGCTCGCCTCCATGGCCACGTCGGTGCCGCTCCCCATCGCGATGCCGAGATCGGCCTGGGCGAGCGCGGGCGCGTCGTTGATGCCGTCCCCCACCATCGCCACCCGGCGCCCCCGGGACTGGAGTTCGCTCACGCGCGCGCTCTTCTCCCCGGGCAGCACCTCGGCCAGCACGCGCTCGGGCCGGATTCCGGCGGCGCGCGCCACCGCCGCCGCGGTACGGCGGTGGTCTCCGGTGAGCAGCCACACCTCGTTCCCCTCCCGCCCCAGCGCGGCCACGGTCGACGCCGCGCCGTCCTTGAGCCGGTCGCCGAGCGCCAGCAGGCCGAGGGGGGCGCCGTCCAGGGCCACCGCGACCACCGTTCGGCCCTCGTCCTCGAGACGCGCCCGGTCGCGCTCCAGATCGCCGAGGGCGACGCCCATTTCGGCCAGCAGCGCCGGGGCGCCGACGATCACCGGACGCCCGTCCAGAACGCCGACGACGCCGCGCCCCGGCATGGCCACGAAGTCGTCGGGCTCGCGCAACGACGCCCCCCGCTCGATCGCCCCGCGCACCACCGAGCCCGCGAGCGGGTGTTCGCTGCGCCGCTCCACCGAAGCCGCGACCGCGAGCAGCGCGAGCGACTCCACCCCTGGCACCGGGACGACGTCGTGGAGCTCGGGGCGTCCGTAGGTGAGCGTGCCGGTCTTGTCGAACACCACGGTGTCGATCCCGTCGGCGGACTCCAGCGCGTCGGCGCCGCGGATCAGCACGCCGAGTTCCGCGCCGCGCCCGGTGCCGACCATCAGCGCGGTGGGGGTGGCGAGGCCGAGCGCGCACGGGCAGGCGATGATCAGCACCGCCACGGCCTGGAGCAGCGCCTGGATCGTGCGGGGCTGCGGACCGAAGTCGAACCACAGCACGAACGCGGCGATCGCGATCGAGATCACCACCGGGACGAACACGGCCGCGATGCGGTCGGCGAGCCGCGCCACCTGGGCCTTGCTGCCCTGGGCGCGCTCCACCAGCCGCACGATCCGCATCAGGGCGGTGTCGGCGCCGACCCGCTCGGCCCGCATCCGGAACGCGCCCGTCTGGTTGAGCGTCGCGCCCGTCACCGCGTCGCCGGGCTTCACGTCGACGGGAAGGGGTTCGCCGGTGAGCATGGAGGCGTCCACGGCCGAGCGGCCCTCCACCACCACACCGTCCACCGGGACCTTCTCTCCCGGCCTCACCAGCAGCACGTCACCGGGATGGACGGCGTCGAGCGCGACCTCTTCGATTGCGCCCCCGTCGCCGACGCGCCGCGCTGTGGGGGGCGAGAGGTCGAGCAGGCGCCGGATGGCCTGCGACGTCCCGGCTCGCGCCCTGGCTTCCAGCAGCCGCCCGACCAGGATGAGAGTCACGATCACCACCGCGGTGTCGAAATAGACGTGTGGCTGGCTCCCCGCGGCGCGGAACCACCCGGGCGCGAGCGTGGCGGCGGCGGAATAGAGGTAGGCCGCGAGGGTGCCCAGCGCGATGAGCAGGTTCATGTCGGCCGAGCGGCGCCGAACGCCGTTCCATCCGCCGCGCACGAACGGCCACCCCGCCCACCACTGGACCGGAGTGGCGAGCGCCAGCTGGATCGCGTTCTGAATCTCCATCGGCACGCGATCGAACGGCGGCAGCATGCCCAGGTTTCCGAGCAGGACGACCGGCGCGCTCAGCGACGCCGCCACGATCAGGCGCCGCCGCGTGGCGGCCAGCTCCGCCGCGCGCTCGCGCGCCTCGGCGTCGTCGGGCATGGCCGAGGTGACGGGGCGCGCGTCGTAGCCCACCGCGCGCACCGCTGAGACCAGGTCTTCGAGGGTCACCGCACCGGCGAGGCGGACGTGCGCGCGCTCGGTGGCCAGGTTGACCGAGGCCTCGGCCACTCCTGCCACCGATCCGAGCGCCTGCTCGACCCGCGAGACGCAGCCGGCGCAGTGCATGCCTCCGATCCGGAGGTCGAGGTCCGCACCGGTCCCGGCAGCGCCGGGCGCCGGGCGGGCATCGCTCCGTTCGAGTCGCGAGAGTGGAATGAAGGTCATGTGGTGGCGTTCCCCCGGCAGCATGGACGCCTTTGGATGCTGGGACGACCCCGCGCGGCTACGGTGCCCGTTCCGGGCCGACGTCGCGCTCCTGGCGCATTCGCCATTCGGACGAAAGGATGGCGTAGTCTTCCAGATCCTCGAACTCGCCCCACTTGCGCACGTGGCCGCGCCGGCACCCTTCGTACTGCATCCCGATCTTCTGCAATACCCGGCCGGAGGCCGCGTTGCGACGGTAGTGGGAGGCGTGGATCCGGTGGAGGCCGAGCTCCTCGAAGCCGTAGCGGAGCACCGCTTCGCCGGCTTCGGTCGCGAAGCCCTGTCCCCAGTACGGCACTCCGATCCAGTACCCCAGCTCGGCGCGGAAGTGCTCGGGCTCGATCCGCAGCCCGATCCCGCCCATGAACAGCACGCCCTCGCGGCGGACGATCGCGAACGTGGCCTCGCGCCCCTCGGCGAAGGCGGGCGCCTGCTTCGCGATCCATTTCTCGGCCACCCCGTCCTCGTAGGGATGCGGAATGTTGAGCGTGGTCGATGCCACCTCGCGCGCTCCGGCCAGCCGCTGGACGTGCGGCGCGTCCTCCAGCGTCATCGGCCTCAGGACCAGGCGCGGGGTGACCAGGGTGGCGCGGCGTTCCACGGCGCTCAGCTCCGGGACACCCGCGCCGCTTCGGGCGCCGGGTCATCCTCCACCCGCTCCAGGCCCAGCGTGCCCCGGCCGCAGCGCAGGCATGGAATGCGGTAGTGCCGGAGGTCCGAGCGCTCGACGAAGGGGAACACCTGGTCCAGCGCCCGGCCTGCTTCGCCCGCCGCCACTTCCCGGACCGCACGCTGGAGCGCTTCATCCAGCGACCGGCCCGCCTCGCCGCGGACGAACGGCTCCGAACGCAGCTTTGCGAGGACGGCCAGCGCGAGCGGCTGTGCGGTCGCTGCCGCCTCGACGGCCATTCCGAGCGCCGTGTAGCCGAGCAGCACCATCGCCCGATCGCAGAACGTGTCGAACTCCACTTCCAGCTCGGCGGCGCGCGCCACGCGCGCATCGGCACACTCGGCCGCCCCGTCGAGGCGCGACTGCGCCCGCTCGACGACCAGGCTGAACAGCAGCCGGCCCACGGTGTGGTCGCTCCAGAACGACGAGGGCTCGCCGGCTTCGGCGCGCGCCGCCGTGATCCGATCGGGCGGCGGCAGGCCGGGGGCCGTGGACACGGCCTCGAGCAGGATCAGCGCCGAGCGGTTCCAGCGCGCTTCCCAGGCATCTCCGGCGTTCGCGAAGTCGTCGCGGGCGCCGCCGAAGTCCCCGCGCCGGGCGCGCAGCGCGCCCCGGTCGAGGTGCGCCGGCCGATGGCCCGGATCGAGTTCGACCGCGCGGTCGAAGGCGCGCTCGGCCCCGGGGAGATCCCCGAGGCGCTGGCGCGCGACGCCGAGCGCGAACGCGACGCGCCCCTCATCGAGCGGGAGCCGTTCCAGCTTCTCGCGGGCTTCGCGGAACGCCCCGGCCGCGAGCCGCTCGAAGGCGTCCCGCGCCGCCGCCGGATCGGCGGGAGCGGAGGCGGGGGGATCGAGGTCGGTGAGGAAACGGGGCCGCTCGGGAACCAGCGGCCGCAACCGTCGCGGAACGCCGAGCCAGGCTTCGAGCACCGCCACCAGGTTCTGAATCTCGCCGTAGATCTCTTCGAATCGCGGCGACTCCACGGTGAGCGGCTCGCCGCAGCGGGCGCAGCGTGGCGCGGGAGCGTCGGCGGGCACGACTGCCGGATGCTGACAGGCCTCGCACCAGGCGTCGATCTCGCCGTTGCGCGGACCGAGCCAGGCCCCGGCGCTACAGTGATCGCAGCCGACGTAGCTTCGAGGCAAGGCCTTTCCTCCTCGCGCGCCGCGGACTCAAAACGGCGAGCGGGGACGTGTCACTCGTCCCCGCTCGCAGGACATCGGAAACTCACTTCTGGCGGACCTTGTCCTTGAGCGCGCGCCCCGCGCGGAATGCGGGCAGCCGGGCCGCCTGGATGACGAGCGGCTCCCCGGTGCGCGGATTACGCCCCTGCCGTGCCGAGCGCCGGCGGGTCTCGAAAGTTCCGAAGCCCGCGAGCCGGACGGCCTTGCCCTGTGAAAGGCTGGAAGGAATCAACCCCATCTGCTTCCCCTCGACGCCGAACAGCGTGTCGAGGGCGCGCCGGGACTGGCGAAGCGACAAGCCGGTCCGACGCGAGAACGAGCGCGTGAGCTCGCCCTTGTTCATCCCGAATTCCTCCTCCGGGTCCGGCCGGGACCCCCCGGGTGGCTTGGCGAGCGAGAGCTTCGCACCGCACCGGGTGGTGTCAACGCTTTTCTGGCCCGGCGCGGGCTCGCCGAACGGCGCCGCGTCTATTGGATGCCGCCGATGCTGCCGATGCGGGTGCCGCGCTCGATGTAGATCTCGCGCTGCTCCTTCACGCCGAACCGGAAGTAGTACTCCGCTTCGCCGCCGATCGTGAAGATGCGGGTGAAGCTGGCCTGCCAGCAGTGAAGGTCCCGGGTGAGCCCGAAGCGCTGGGTCAGGATCTCGCGCTGGGTGAGGTCGATCGCAGCGGAGTATTCCAGGCGCCAGGCCGGCGTGAGGCCGAGGCGGGCCACGCCGTTGGCGGTTCGCGTGCTGGACCAATCGGGGCCGGCTCCGTAGCCGCCGCCGTAGGAGAAGGCCAGCCCTACCGTCCAGGGCTCGGTGGGGCCGGCTTCGGGAGCGGCCGGGCGGCGGTCGAGCGGCAGCTCCGGCGGCGCGGCGGGGACGGCGGCCCGGGAGCCACCGAGATTCAAGCCGAAACTGTAGCCGAGCGAGCGCACCGGGCGCGGGTTGTAGGTGTCGGTGACCCACGAAAGATCGGCGGACATCCTCCCCGACGGAGACAGGCGCACGTTCGAGTTGAGCGCCGAAAGGGGGTGCTGGAGACGCTGCTCACGGTAGAGAAAATTGTAGGAGCCGTTGATGTCCCAGCTAAGCAGGTTGTCTATGCGCTCCACCTGGTCGCCGCGCTTGAGCTTCACCTGCCAGCGCTGCGCGAGCGTGAAATCCATGCGCGAGCTCTTGAATCCCGAGATCCCGATCCCGCCGAAGCCGGTGAATCGCTCGCGGCGCGCGCCCAGAGAATCCAGGAACAGCAGGTGGTCGAAGTTGGGGCTGTACTGAAACGCGACGCTGGGAAACACCACGTGCCGCAGGCCCACGACGGGACCGAGCCTGAGCCGCGAGGTGCCATAGAACGTGGTGCTGGTGGAAAACGTACCCCGCCACGTGCCGGTGGGCACGATCTTGTGGCCCAGGTTGTCCTGGTCGAAGAGCACGGCGTTGGTGCTGATCTGTGGCGACACGTTGAGCCAGCCCAGCAGCCGGCGCGAATCGCGCAGCGACGCGATGGACGCCACCGCCCAGCGGCTGGACTCGATCTGCCGGATGACCGTCGTCGAGTCGAGCGTCACGCTGTCGCGGTTGAAGTACTCGTAGCGGTCGACCATGCCGAACCGCTCGCGCTGCGACAGCAACTGGGCGCTGAGGGTGGCGTAGAGCGTGGACAGCGAACGCCCCAGCCGGCTGCCGCGGAGCCCGCCCAGCGTGCCGATCGCGCGCGTCGGGAATGCCACCGACAGGCTGGGGCGCTGCTCGGTGAGGTTGGCGAGCGAGGCCCTCGTCCCCGGCTTCGGCCCCTGCAGCGGACCGCGGTCGTCCGGATCCTTGATGCCTTCGTCCGCGTCGAGGTCCTGGCGGCGGTCGAGTGCCACCGCGACGCTCGCCCAGTCGGCGTTGTGGGTGAGGGCGAGGCTCGAGTTGAGGAAACGGTTGAGCCTCTGGGAGAGCGGGCTTCCGAACAGGTTGCTGCGGCGATAATCGCGGCCGGACACGATGGACGCGCGCGCCGAGAGGTGCGTTTGGGGTCCCAGCTCCTGGTTGTGGTTGGCGTCGATGTTGTAGCGATCGATGTCGTCGGCCTCGCTGCGCGCGAAGGTGCCGCTGAAGTAGCCGTCGAGGGCGTAGAGGAGCCGGTAGTTGCCCTCCCCGCGGATCAGCCACGTGGGCTCGGCCTGGTAGTAGTCCGTGGCGACGGTGAGATCCATGTAGTCGTTGGGAGCCCAGTAGTAGCCGGCGTTACGGATGAATTGCCCGGCCTGGTTGCTGAACCCGAACTCCACCTGAGGGAGCAGGAAGCCGGAGTGGCGCCCGGGTTTGATCGGGAAGACCCAGAAGGGCAACACCAGCAGCGGAACGTTCTTGACGTAGAACACCACCGGCTTCGCGATCAGCTTGTCCTTGAGGAAAATCTTCATCCACCTGGCCTGGAAGTGATAGTGCGGCTGCTCGAGCGAACAGGTGCTGTAGGAGCCCGATTTCACGTCGAGCTCGTTCTCGTCCACCTTGCGGATGCGCTCGCCGTGGTAGAGGCCGCGCTCGTACGCCGTCTGCGCCTGGTAGATGGTGCCCTGGCGCGACTCGAGGTCGTAGGTCATGAGATGACCCGTGACCTTGTCGCCGCGATCGAGAAGCTCGGGATCGCCGCTCGCGATCAGCGTCTGCTTTCGACTGTCGAACTCGACGCGCTTCGCGTGAAGCTCCATCTCGCGGTAGAAGAGTCGTGCGCGGCTGTCGAGCACGATCCGGTCCTTCGGCACCTGGAACTCGATCTGGGCGGCGTCGTAGCGGACGACTTCGCTCCGGGCCGCGGTCGTGTCGCCCGCATTCACCGCGAGCCGGTACTCGCCCTGCGCCTTGCCGCGCACCAGGGCCCGGTCGATCTTGCGGTTGTGGAAGTGGACCGTGATGGTGTCGCCCTGAGCCCGGTTGACCTCCGGGGTCTTCCCCTCGCGCGCGACCGCCTGGTACTCGTTGCGGGCCCCGCCCACGGCGCGCAAGCTGTCCATCTCCTCATCCGTGAAGAACACCTCGATGCGATCGCCGGCGAGACGGCTGGTCTCGCCGACCGTGTTCGGCCCCGCCCCGCGGTAGTCCATCACCGCCTGGTTGCGGACCACGAAGCGCTGCAGGGCGCGCTTTTCGGTCCACACCTCCAGGGTGTCTCCCGTCACGGTGGTCTCGTGGTCCCAGGCCCGCGGGTTGCCGTAGAGCCAGCCGCGCTGGGCCGCGTCGTCGAACAGGGCGTAACGGCCGGTAGCCTGGAGCGTGTCGCGCTGAACCCGCACCGAGTCGACCGCCTCGGCCACGCGGGTCTGGGTATTGAGGGTGAGCCGGAGCGCCCGGATCGTGGCTACCCGGTCTTCCTCGTCGCGCGTCTCGAGCACGGGATCCCCGGTGGCGAGGGCGTCGTGCGTGCGCCGGTTGAAATCCACCGCCCGGGCGCGGAGCGTCATCTTGTCCCTCTTCGCGTCCCCCCGGACGTTGCCGCGCGCCCGAACCATGAGCGAGTCCCGCTCGTAGGTGAGCTGGTCGCACGTCACCGTCTGCGTGCTGTCCTGGGCCACCACGCCCCCATAGAGATCCGCGAGGCCCGTCCTGCGTTCGTAGGTCCCGAACGGAGCGCGGATCGTGGCCCCGCGATCGGTGATGACGACGTTCCCGCTCACCTGGAGCAGGTCCTGGTCCTCTGCGTACTGGGCGTGTTCGCAGCGCAGGGTCGTGGTCGTGTCGACCAGGAGGACGTTTCCGTCCAGGAAGAGCATCCCTTCGGTCTTGTGGTAGCGCCCGTTGTCGGCCGTGATGACGGTGCCGCCGCGCGAGATCCGCACGTCGCCGTTGAGCAACACGATGTCGCCAGCCGCTCCGCGCGTGCCGGTGACGTTGGCGGCACTGATGTGGAGCGGCGGCTGGGCGGTGGCGGGCGCGGCGGCCAGGAGGAGGAGCAGGATGAGGAGCACACGCGACGGGGCGGCGATCCCACCGGTGGACCGGCCGCTCACAGCCGCTCCCCCGGGGCACCCCCGAACGCCTCCATCGCCTCGCCCACGGCGAACAGCGATCCCGTCACCAGCACCCGGCCCTCGGGGCCGATTCCGCTCAGCGCGCGCCGCGCCGCCGCGGCCACGCCCGGGGCGGTCTCCGGCGCGAACCCCGTCACCGCCGCCAGACCCTCGAGCATGCCTTTCTCCATGGCGCGCCCGCTGCGCGTCCGGGTGACGACCAGGCGCGCGGAAGAAAAGCCCTCGCGCAGGACACCCAGAACGGCGGCCGCGTCCTTGTCCCGCGAGAGCGCGAGCACGATTGCGGCCGGGGGTGATTCATGGCGCGCCTGCCACTGTGCGACCAGGCCGCGCATGGCCTCGGGGTTGTGCGCCCCGTCCCACCACAGTCGGGGCTCCTTCGGGCACGGCTCGAACCGCCCCGGCCACCGCGCCTTCTCGAGGCCGCGCTGGAGCGCGGCGGTGGAGATCTTCCATTCCTGTCGCCGCAGCACGGCCAGTACCTCGACCGCGGTCGCGACGTTGTCGAGCAGGAAGCCGGCCGGAGGACGGAGCCGCAGCTTCTCAGCCCACGGCATCGCTTCCAGCTCGCTCCAGCGCGCTCTCTGCCCGCCCCGGATCCGGGTCGAGTGCGACCACGCCCGGGTCACGGGCAGCGCGGGCGCCCCCTGCCGCACCGCCTGCCATTCCACCACCTGCCGGGCCCGCCGGTCGGGGATCCGGAACACGACCGGAACCCCGGACTTGATGATGCCGGCCTTCTCGGCCGCGACCTTCTCGATCGTGTCACCGAGGATATCGGTGTGGTCGAGCCCGATCGAGGTGATGGCGGTCACCGCCGGGGCGATCACGTTGGTGCAGTCGAGCCTTCCGCCCAGCCCCACTTCCACGACCGCCACCTCGACACGCTTCACGGCGAAGTAGTCGAAGGCGAGAGCCGTGCACACCTCGAAGAAAGTCCTCTCCCGCCCCTCCGGTAGCGCCCGCAGGGAGACGAGGCGCTTCTCGAGCCAGCGGGCGTCGGCCCACCGGCCCCGCACGCGGATGCGTTCGCGGAAGTCCACCAAGTGCGGCGATGTGAAGAGGCCGGTGCGGTACCCCGACTCGCGCAGCACGCGCTCGACCAGCGCGCACACCGAGCCCTTGCCGTTGGTGCCGGCCACGTGCACGGCGCGGAACTTGAAGTGCGGATTCCCGAGCGCACCCAGAAGCGCGTGGGTGCCGTCGAGGTCGAGTTTGTCCTTGTGGCGCTCGAGCCCGTAGAGCGCCTCGAGCGCGTGCTGAAGCTGCGTGCTCACCTCGTACCGGTTTCGGCCCGGACCTTGCCGTCCGCAGCGATGCGGTCGGCGACACCGGCATGCGGCGACGGCTCGCCATCGCGCGCGAAGCCGCGGGTGGAGCGCCAGAAGAACTCCAGGATCTTCGACACTTCGTCTCGCATCTGCTTGCGCGGCACGATCCGGTCCACGAAGCCCTTCTCCAGCACGAACTCGGCGCGCTGGAAGCCCGGCGGCAGGTCTTCGCCGATCGTCTGGCGGATCACGCGCGCCCCGGCGAAGCCCACCAGCGCGTTCGGCTCGGCGAGGATCACGTCGCCGAGGGACGCGTAGGAGGCCAGCACCCCCGCGGTCGAAGGATCGGTCAGGATCGAGAGGAACGGCAGCCGCGAATCTTGAAGCCGCGCCAGCAGGGCCGCGGTCTTGGCCATCTGCATGAGGGACAGTATGCCCTCCTGCATGCGCGCTCCGCCGGTGGCCGACACCACGATCAGTGCCCGGCGCTCCGCGATCGCGGTTTCGATGGAGCGCGCCACCTTCTCCCCCACGACCGAGCCCATGCTGCCGCCCATGAAGAAGAAATCCATGATCGTGAGGCTCACGGGCTTGCCACCCACGGTCGCGACCCCGGAGAGCGCGGCGTCGTTCATGCCATTCTCGCGCTGGGCCGCCTTCAGCCGATCCGGATAGGGCATGCGCGCGTCGCGGAACCCGAGCGGGTCCCCGGCCCGAAGATCCGCGAAGCGCTCCTCGAAGGAGTCGGGGTCGGCCAGCAGTCCGAGGTACGTGGACGCCGGGACGCGGAAATGGTGCCCGCAGTGCGGGCAGGTCCAGAGGTTCTCATCGAGTACGCTCTGGAACAACGCTTCGCCGCAGCCGTCGCACTTGGTCCACAGGCCCTCGGGGACATCGGCCCCGGGGACCTTCGGGGCCTTGATACCGGTGCGTTCGCGCTTGAGCCAGGACATGCGTCAGTTTCCTTCCTTGCACCACTCCATGACCAGGGCATCTTCGCTCGTGTCACGATAATACCCGCGCCGCAGCCCAGCCAGACGAAATCCGTGCGCGCGATAGAGCGCCTGCGCCGCGAAGTTCGATACGCGGACTTCCAGCGCCACGCGCGACACGCCGAGCGCGCTCGCTCGAGCGAGCAGGTCCCGGAGCAGCGCCGTGGCCACGCCGCGGAGGCGCGCCTCGGGGGCCACGGCCAGATTGCCGAGATGAGCCGCGCCCTCGTCGAGCAGGGCCACGCTGTATCCCGCCAGGGTCCCTCCGCGCTCCGCCACTCGCGCATACACCCGCGGTTGGGAGAGTTCTCCCAGGAAAAAGGAGGCGGGCCAGGGATCGCTGAACACCCGCGTCTCGATCGCGGCCACCGCGGGCACGTCGTGCGACTCCATCGGCCGCAGCACGGCCGGATCGGTGGCCGCGACTCGATGGCGAACGCGCTCCTCGGCCTGTGCCGAGCGCACGTAGAGCAGGCGGGTCTCCTGGCCGGCCGCTGGCAGCCCCGCCGCCGGCCCGGCGCCCGAGAGCGCCGCGTCGGCGAGATCGGTCGACGAAAGACCCTCGAACCGCCAGGCGTCATGGGTGGACCCGGGGAAGGCACTCTCGATCGCCTCGCGCCAGCGCGGCACCCCGGGCCCCACGCAGAGCACGGTCGCGAGCCCGGCGGCGTCGCGCGCTTCCCGGATCGCGGCCAGCAGCGGGTCGCACGCGCGAACGCGAGGAGCCGCGACCAGCCGCACGGCCCCTCGGGTGTCGGCGCGGTGAAAACCGGCGTACGCTTCGGCCCGGCCGGCGGGCACGATCGGAACCACCAGCGCGCCACCGGCGCGCGACGAGTGCGCCGGGTGCGACCCGTACGCCAGGGCGGAGAGCGAGGAAGCCCCGAGGACCTTCGCCCCGCTCGCCAGCGACAGAGCCTGCGCGGTGGCGAGCCCCACGCGCACGCCGGTGAAGGATCCCGGTCCGAGGTCCACGGCGATCCAGCGCAACTGAGCGGGCGCCAGGCCCGCCCGCTCGAGCGCTTCGGCCATCAGGCCGGCGACACGGCGGGTATGCCCGCGGCCGATTTCTTCGACGACGCGCGAGCGTTCCGCGCCCCCGGCGTCACGCACGACAACATCGGCGCGTTCGGTGGCGCACTCGATCGCGATGCCACTCACGCGCCACTCCGGGGCCAGGGCGCCACCGCGAGCGCACTCCAGGCCGCCAGCAACGCGCGGCCCCGCTCCCCCTCGGCCCGCGCAGCGATGCGTCGTTCCCTGGGGTCCGCACCGGGCGCGAAGTCGAGGCGAAGCGCTACCCAGAGCCAGGACGCGGCCAGCTTCTCTCCCCACTCCACGACCAGGGCAGCGCGCTCGGCGTATTCCTCCAGCCCGAGGCCCTCCGCCTCCCCACCTTCGAGCCGGTAGAAATCCAGATGCGCGAGCAGAATCCGCCCGTGGTATTCGTGCAGGAGCGCGAAGGTAGGGCTGCGCACGCGGGCTTTGCAGGCGAGCCCGCGGGCGAGGCCGGCGACGAACCGGGTCTTCCCCGCGCCGAGCGGACCGCACAGGGCGAGCACGTCGCCGGTCCGCAGCGCCGGGGCGAGCGCCGCGCCGAGCCCCTCCGTCTCCTCGGTGGAGCGCGTCACGCGCTCGACCCCCCCGATCATCGCCCGCGCGGCGTGAGGGTGACGAGCGGCAGCACCATCTCTTCGATCGAGATGCCGCCGTGCTGGAACGACCCGCGGAACTGGCGCTCGTACTCGTGGAAGCGCGTCGGGTAGACGAAGAAGTAGTCCTCGCGCGCCAGGATGTAGTTCTTGTTGATCCCCTCGTCGGGCAGCATGAAGTCCATCGGACGGCGGAGGATCACCGCTTCCTTGGCGTTGCAGTTCAGGTTGAGGCCGAACTTGTACCGCAGGCTGGTCGAGGTGTCGCGATTCCCGTGCACCAGCGCCGCACGGCGAGCCAGCACCGAGCCATGATCGGTCGTGATGACCACGGTGCAGTCCTGCCCCGCTAGCGCGCGCAGCATGTCGTAGAGCGGGCTGTGCGCGAACCAGGCCTTCATCACGGCCCGGAATGCCGCTTCGTCGGGCGCCAGCTCCTGGAGCAGATCGCTCTCCGAGCGGCCGTGCGCCAGGATGTCGAGGAAGTTGAAGACCAGCGTCACCAGCCCCAGGCCGGTGAACGAGCTGACCTGCCGGCGAGCCTGCTGTGCCTCCTCGGCGTCGATGATCTTGAGGTACTTCATGGGCCGCGTGGGGCGCGCCCGCAGTCGATCGAGCTGGAACTCGAGCAGCTGCCGCTCGAAGCGGTTCTTGGTGCGCTCGTCCTCGCCGCTTTCCTGCCACAGGTCGGGATGGCGGCGGTGAAGCTCCACCGGCAGCAGGCCGGAGAAGATGGCGTTGCGCGAGTAGGGCGTCGCGGTGGGAAGGATCGAGCAGTAGTACTCGCGGCGGACGTCAAAGTAGTCCTCGAGCATGGTCTCCAGGGTCAGCCACTGGTCGAGCCGCATGCAGTCGATGACGATGAACGCCACCCGGCGACCCTGCTGGAGGTGCGGAACCACGGCCCGCGCCACGACGTCGGTCGAAAGCATCGGGCGATCGGCGGCGCCGTGGACCCAAGTGCCGTAGGAGTGCTCGATGAAGCGCCCGAAGTCGTTGTTCAGCGAGCGGCGGAGATCCTGGTGCGCCTGCTTGAGGCCTTGCTCTTCCGGGAGCTGGTCGAAGATCACGTCCCAGCCCGCCACATCCACCGCCAGGTCCACCCATTCGGACCAGCCGAGATGTCGCGGGTCGAGGCCCTGCCAGCGCTGCATCTCTCCCACGTAGTCGCGCGCGCGCTGACTCTCCTGGAGCCGTGCGGTATCCAGGACACGCTTGCAGGCGAGGAACACCTGCGAGGGGTTGACCGGTTTGATGAGGTAGTCGCTGATTCGCTTCCCGATCGCCTCTTCCATGAGCGTCTCTTCCTCGCTTTTGGTCACGAGGATCACCGGCAACGAGAGGTCGCGGGCCTTGATGGCGTCGAGCGTGGCGAGGCCCCCGAGCCCCGGCATCATCTCGTCGAGCAGCACGACGTCGTAGCGCCGCTGATCGAGTGCGGCGAGGGCATCCTCGCCGCTGGGAACCGCGGTCACGGCGAAGCCCTTCTGCTCGAGGAATCTGATATGGGGCCGCAGTAGATCGATCTCGTCGTCGGCCCACAGGATCTGGCGTCGGTTTTCTTCGGGCATGGAATGGATGGGCGTCGGACTCGGGGCTGTCGCGAGGGCGGGCCTTCGGTCGCGGAGTGCCGCGAACATCATATACCGCAGCGCGGCCCGGAGCTAGGTGGGCAGGCTGATCACGACCGTGGTGCCTTCGCCCGGGATGCTGCGGCGGATCGACAGCCGCCCGCGGTGATAGTCCTGGACGACGCGTCGCGCCAGCGCGAGTCCCAGCCCCCAGCCGCGGCGCTTGGTGGTGTAGCCCGGGGAGAACGCGCGGCGCTGCTCGGCGAGACTCATCCCGCGGCCGTTGTCGCGCACCACGATCTCGATTCCGCGCCCCTCTTCGCGCGCTTCGACCGACACCTCGATCAGCCCCGGCCGCTTGTCGAGCGCCGACACGGCATTCGAGAGCAGATTCTCGATCACCCATTCGAGGAGCTCGCGGTTGCAGGGCAGCGGCGCGACCTCTGCGTATCGCTCCTCGATGACGAGCTGGTCCTGGCGACCGGGCAGGCGGCGCCGCATGTACTGCACCGCCTGACGCACGACGGCGGACACGTCCTGCACCTCGAGGCGCGGCATCGATCCGACGTGACTGAAACGCTGTGCCACCTTGGTGAGCCGCTCCACGTCGCGCTCCATCTCGTGGAGCGTTTCGTCGAGCTCGGCGCGCGGGATCCTCACCTCGTGGTCCGGGCCCTCGGGTCGGGCGCGCAGCAGCTCGATCCACCCCATGAGGGACGACAGCGGCGTGCCGAGCTGGTGGGCGGTCTCGAGCGCCATGCCGGCCCAGATCGAGCGTCGCTCCGCGCGGCGGATACCCGTGAGCCCCCACGATCCGAACGCCACCATGAGGGCCAGACCCGAGACGGAAAGGTAGGGCATCCAGCGCAGGCGCTCCAGCACCGGGGGATCGCCGTAGTGGAGTTGGCCCAGCTGCCTGCCGGTGATGGGCTGGGTCATCACGATCGGGCGGTTCCGACGATCGAGCGACAGGACCCGGGTGCGCAGGCGTTCGATTCGTTCCTGGATCGCCGGAGCGACGGGCAGGCCCTGGGCCAGGCTGTCGAGCGATGCGTCGGGCACGAGAGCCGGATCGAGACCGACATGGCGCCAGGCGCGGGGCAGCGAATCGTTGTCGGTGATCACGATCGGAAAGTCGATCTGCGCGATCACCTCGGACAGGATGCGCTGGAGCTGGGGATCGCGGGTGGCCGGGAACGACGCCTGGGCGCACAGGCGGGCCAGCACGTCGGAGGTCGTCGTGATCTCCTCCGAAAGCCGGTTCACCATGTGCGTGGTGAAGGTGAACGCCGCGAGGGTCAGCCCGCCGATCGCTACGAAGACGCCCGCGTGCAGCCATTCGTACCGGGACTGCGCCCGTGCCCCGTCGCTGCGCGTCTGCGGCAGCGGGGACCGCGGCACCGGAGCGCTGGAGGGCGTCACGGCGTCACGCCCCGGGGCGCAGCTCCTCGAGGCCGCCGAGATACGGGCGGAGCGCGTCCGGAATGCGGACGGTTCCCGACTCGGTCTGATGGTTCTCGAGCAGCGCGGCGAACGTGCGCGGGAGCGCGACACCCGATGCGTTGAGCGTGTGGGGGATCTCCACCCTGGCCCCGGCCTCGCGCCGAAAGCGCATCCCCATGCGGCGGGCCTGGAAGTCCTCGAAGTTCGAGCACGAGGAGCATTCGAGCCAGGCGCCGGTGCCCGGCGACCACACCTCGAAGTCGTAGCACTTGGCGGCGGCGAAGCTCATGTCGCCGCTGCACAGGAGCATCACCCGGTAGGGGAGCTCCAGCGCCTCGAAGATGTCGCTCACGTCGCGGGCCAGCTTCTCGTGCTCGTCGTAGCTCGTCTCCGGCGCGACGATCTTCACCAGCTCGACCTTGTCGAACTGGTGCACGCGCACCATGCCGCGGGTGTCCTTTCCGTAGGCGCCGGCCTCGCGCCGGTACGAGGCGCAATAGGCGGTGAGGAAGAGGGGCAGCGCGCCCGGCGCGAGGATTTCGTCGCGGTAGATGTTCGTGACCGGAACCTCGGCGGTGGGATTGAGGAACAGGTCGTCCTCTCCCACGTGGTACATGTCGCCCTCCAGCTTGGGCAGCTGCCCGGTGCCGAACAGCGCTGCGCGCCGCACGACGTGCGGTGGCCACACCTCGGTGTAGCCGTGGCGCTGGGTGTGGAAATCGAGCATGAAGTTGATGAGCGCGCGCTCGAGCCGGGCCCCGGGCCCGGTGAACAGCAGGAAGCCCGAACCCGCGATCCGGGCGGCGCGATCGAAATCGAGCAGCCCCAACGCGGTGGCGATCTCCCAGTGCGGGTGGGGCTTGAAGCCGAACTCGCGCGGCTGCCCCCAGGCGCGGACGACCGGATTCCGGTCCGCCCCGCTGCCGGGCGGCACCGACTCGTGCGGAAGGTTCGGGATCCAGGCCGCCCGGGTCTCGCTCTCCTCCTCCAGCCGCTTGAGCTCGGCGTCGAGAACCTTGATCTGGTCGCCCACCTCGCGCATCGCCCGGATGTCGGCCTCGGCATCCTCGCCCGCGCGCTTCTTGCGGGCGATGTCTTCGCTGGCGGTGTTGCGCAGGGCCTTGAGCTCTTCGCTCTGGTGCAGCACCTGGAGCCGGCGTTCTTCGAGCGCGTAGAACGCCGCCAGGTCGACTGGCATGTCTCTGAGCGCCACGCCGGCCTCGACCCGCTCGCGGTTCTGGCGGAGGAATTTCAGATCGTGCATGGCCTCGCCTGTCTAGATCCTCGCTCCGGCTCCTCGCCGCGTCCGCTCACTCCTTCTCCACTCCACCACCGGCTTCCACTGCCGCCTGCCCCTGAGCCAGCTCGCGGGCGCGCGCGTAGGCCCTGCGGGCTTCTTCGTCGCGCCCGAGCTTGGAGAGCGCCATCCCCATGCCGTAATACGCCGCGGGGTCGTCCTTCTTGATCACGGCCGCGGCCGCGTAACGGCGCGCCGCCAGTCCGTAGTTCCCCGCGCGGTACGCGCGGTTTCCCGATTCGATGAGCTCTTGCGCTCGTGCCATCGGAGCCTGCGCCGTCGAAGCGGGCTCGCGCGCGCACGCGGTGGCCAGCAACGACGCCAGTGCGATCCCGACCACGGCGGCGGTGCGGCCCAGGCCGCGGAGCACCGGGCTCATTCCGTCTCTTCGCCCAGGAGCGCCTCGAGAATGTCCCGCGCCCCGCGCTCCAGCATCCGCACGGCCAGTTTCGCCCCGAGCGCCTCGGCGCTCGCCCCCGGCCCTTCGGCTTCGTCGCGCACGATCTCGATGCCGTCGGCGCTCACGACGACCGCTTCCATCACCAGCTGGCCATCCACGATGTTGGCCAGCGCTCCGGCGGGCAGGTCGTCGTACTCACCGAGTTCACCGAGCCAGGCTCTTTCGGCAATGACGGCCTGGTGCGACCCCAGGTCGTCGAGACACCTGACCGCCTGCAGCACGTCTTTGCGCAGCGCCAGCGCCTCGATCCCGAGCGCGCCCTGTCCCGGGCACGGAATGCAGACCTCGGTGGTGAAGATCTCGCTCACGCGGTCGTACCAGCCGAGGCGCTCGGCGTCGGTCGCGGCCATCACCAGGCCTTCGAAGTCGCCGGCCTCGAGCTGGTGCAGGTGCGTGTCGAGGTTGCCTCGGGCCGGCACCGCCCGCAGATCCTCGCGGTAGGCCAGCATCTGGGCGCGGCGGGCCACGCTCGAGGCGCCGAGGCGGTCGCCCCCATCGAGCTCGTCGAGGATGCGGCCGTCCCGGGTCAGCAGCACGTCGAACGGATGTCGCCGCCGCGGCACCGCCACCATCACGAACCCATCGGGTCGCACCAGGGGCACGTCCGGCAGGTCGTGGAGTGCCGCGTCGATCTTCCCGGCCGACAACGCACGATCGAGCTCGTGCGTGAAAGCGCCGACCCGCTGCGGCGCATCGTGTACGTGGTCCCCGGCCCCGGCGATCCGGACGATCTCCACCCCGAGGTGCGGGTGTGCCTGCTCGAGCGCATGCTGGACCTCGTGGGCCAGCGCGGCCGCGAGCCGGCCGCTTCGCACGCCGATGCGCAGTTTGGTGGGCAGCGTCATGACTTCAAGCTCCGAAGAACGGACGGAATCGGAGAATCGTGGCCATGGTGCGGGAACGCCGGGCGCTCCCGGGAGCGGTTGCCGCGCCCCCGGTCAGGCCCCGGCGGCCGTTTTCTTCTTCGAGGACCGGACCGCCCTGCTGCGCACCTTGCGCTTGGAGACCTTGCGCGGCACCCGGCGCGCGGCCGCCTTCTTCTTCGTGGGTTTCGCGGCGCCGGTTTGCGCAGCCGCCCCGGCCATCACTGGGAGCATCGGAATCCCCAGCGAGCGCAGCAGCGACGCGGCCTGCTCCGACGGCTGAGCGCCGCGCGACAGCCATTTCTCGACCTTGTCCTTGTGAACCACCAGCTCGAACGGCCGGGTGAGCGGGTTGTAGTGACCCAGGATCTCCAGGAACCGTCCGTCGCGCTGACGGCGCGAGTCGGCCGCCACCATCCGGTAGAAGGGCCGCTTCTTCGCTCCAGCCCGCATCAGGCGAATCACCACGGACATCGTGCTTCCTCCTCTGTATGAAAGGCCCCGCGACCCGGGGCCGGGTTTGGCCGCTAACGAGTCATGCCGCGCAGCGCCGCGAGACCTCGCGGGCTCTGGCGCAGCCGCTTGAGAATGGTGCGAGCCTGGTCGAATTCCTTGAGCAGGTGGTTGACGTCGGGCACGGTGGTGCCGCTGCCCGCGGCGATGCGCCGGCGTCGGCTGCCGTCGATGACCCGCGGCTGCCGGCGCTCGCGCGGCGTCATGCTCAGGAGGATGGCCTCGAACTTCCGCAGCCGGCGGTTATCGGGCTCGGCCTGCGTCAGCGCCGCCCGGGGAATCCCGGGAAGCATCTTCAGGAGATCTTCGAGCGGCCCCATCTTCCTGAGCTGGCGAAGCTGGTCGAGGAAGTCCTCCAGCGTGAAGTCCGATTTGCGGAGCTTCTCCGCCATGCGCGTCGCCCGGGCTTCGTCCACCGCCAACTGCGCCTTCTCCACCAGACCGATCACGTCGCCCATCCCCAGAATACGGCTCGCGAGCCGTTCCGGATGGAAGACCTTGAGCCCATCGAGTTTTTCCCCCACGCCCAGGAAAAAGATCGGCTTCCCGGTCACCTCGCGCAGCGAAAGCGCCGCGCCGCCCCGTGCGTCGCCGTCCATCTTGGTCAGCACCAGGCCGTCGATGCCGATGTCGTCCGCGAAGGCCTTTCCGATCCGCAGCGCCTCCTGCCCGATCATGCCGTCCACCACCAGCAGCACCTGGTGCGCGCGCACTTCGCGCCGGATGGCGCGCAGCTCCTCCATGAGGTCGGCGTCGATGTGCAGGCGGCCAGCGGTGTCCAGGATGAGGAAGTCGAATCCCCGCCGCCGCGCCTCGTTCAGGGCTTGCCGGGCAATGTCCAGCGGCGTGGTCCCCTCGGGGGCGCGCCAGAATCCGGCCCCGGCCTGATCCGCGACCCGCTCGAGCTGGGTGATGGCTGCCGGCCGGTAGACATCCGTACTGGCCAGCAGGGTCCGCTTGTCTTTCTGACCGAGCCAGGCTGCCAGCTTTCCGGCGAAGGTCGTCTTACCCGACCCCTGGAGGCCCGCCAGGAGTAACACCGTGGGCAGGTGAGGTGAGCCGGCCAGGGTCACCGGGGTCCGTCCCAGGAGCCGGACCAGCTCCTCCCGGACGATCCCGACCACCTGCTGCCCCGGGGTGAGGCTCTTCAGCACCTCATCACCTACGGCGCGGGCCTCGACTCGCGCGATAAACTCTTTCGCGACAGAGACTTGAACGTCTGCTTCGAGGAGAGCCCGGCGCACGTCCCGTAGCGACTCGCGAATGTTGTCCGGGGTCAGCCGAGCCTGCCCCCTTAGGTCCCGGATGATTCCTTCGAACCGGCTGGAAAGTGCTTCGAACACTAAACCTCCGCGTTCGGAAAGGGGGCACGATAGCACAGGCCTCCGGAGCGGAGAAGGGATGGCGCGGCCTCATGATGAGACCCGCTCGAGGAT
>Ga0247727_10007408_pt1 | contig 20900 bp, 10 predicted proteins | sample WisWelCaveWW1625_FD_202498 | JGI IMG/M metagenome (GOLD analysis project Ga0247727, IMG submission 202498) | Biofilm microbial communities from Wishing Well Cave, Virginia, United States - WW16-25 | ecosystem: Environmental > Aquatic > Deep subsurface > Groundwater > Cave microbial mat | place... | reverse complement strand
CGTACTCGCGCTCTGCGGTAAGTTCTGAGAGAAATGTTTGCGGGCTATTCACCGCCTCGCGCGAGTACGTGGCCGGAGGTGCGATCCGATGTCAGCCAACCATCCTTCCGTCCATCTTCTTCAGGCCTTCGTCACCGGCTCGCTTGGTGAGCCGGACGCCGCGACTGTCGAAGATCACGTGGCTGCGTGCGACACGTGCCGCGAGCAACTCGACCGACTTCCGGCCGACAGCCCGCTGGAACGAATCCTGTGTGGGCAGCGCGCGGCAACAGGTGAACCCGACGCGCCGATCCAGCCGTGGATCGCCAAGCTCAAACAACTCGGCCAGTCCGGACTTTCGTCGCAGGCGATTCACGACGCACCGACCGATCCGCACGGCCCGGCCGTGGCCAGCGTCGATACGACCACGCAAGGCGGCCCCGACTGGCAACTGAGCCGACGCGATGAATTCATGCGCATCAAGCGGCTTGGCCCGTCCGCACAACCTGGCCCCGACTGGGAATTGAGTGGGTCTGGCTCGCTCGAATCCTCGCTGCCGCCGGAGTTGCTCGATCACTCGCGCTATCGCGTCGTGAAACTGCTCGGCGCCGGCGGGATGGGGGCCGTGTTCCAGGCGGAGCACAAGCTGATGAAGCGGCCCGTGGCGCTAAAGATCATCAGCCGCCACCTCACGCAAAAGCCGGGCGTCGTCGATCGTTTCCGCCGCGAGGTCGAAGCGGCCGCGCGCCTGTCGCACCCGAACATCGTCACCGCGCACGACGCCGAAGAGGCCGGCCAAACGCACTTCCTCGTCATGGAATTCGTGGAGGGCGAGGATCTGAACAAAGTCGTTTCCGCCCGCGGGCCACTCAGCGTCTCCGACGCCTGCGACTATATCCGGCAAGCGGCCCTCGGCCTGCAGCACGCCTCAGAACACAACATGGTACACCGCGACATCAAGCCGTCGAATCTGATGCTCACGCCCGGCGGGCAAATCAAGATTCTCGACTTCGGACTGGCTCGATTCTTAAGCGAGATCGAGTCGCCGACGCCCGTCACCGAAATCGGCTCTGCAATCGGCACGCCCGATTACGTCGCACCTGAACAGTGCCGCGACGCTCATTCAGCGGGCATCTCCGCCGATATCTACAGCCTCGGTTGCTCGCTCTACTTTCTCCTCACTGGTCAACCGCCGTTTCCTGGCGGGACAGCCATTCAGAAGGTGATGTCGCACATCGAGAGTAGGCCGAAATCAGTTGCCGAAGTGCGAAGCGACGTGCCGGAAGAACTGGTCCAAATCGTCGACCGGCTGATGGCCAAGAAACCATCAGACCGCTGCCAAACGCCGGCTGAGGTGGCCTTGGCCCTGCAGCCATTCTGCCGGAGCGTCCCTGGCCCAATTGATCCAGCCGCTCGGCAATCCGTCTTCCCAACTCCCGCGCTCCCCATCGCCCGCACTCCTTCATCTCGCCGCTGGTTGCGGATGACCGCTGCCGCGGTTCTGATCGGTGCCATCGGTATAGCGTTTGGACCCCAGGTTGTCCGCATCGTCACGAACAAAGGAGTGATCGAGTTCATCAGCGATGCACCGGAGATCGAGGTGGTTGTCCAAGATTCCAAGGGAATCGTGCGCGATCCGATTTCGAAGCGGATCATCACACTTGAGGCGGGCCAGTACAACATCAAGGTCACCGTGAAGGACGAGTCGGGTGAGATGCGATTCGTCACCGATCATTTCACGCTGATGCGCGGCCGCTCGAAGGTGATCGACGCCCGCTGGGAAGTCGCGAGCCCGACCGCGCCGATTCAGTTCCCACTGCTGGCGTCTTCGAGCCACGACGGAACAGTGAAACTGTGGGATGCGGCGAGCCATTCACCATTGACCACTCTTGTCGCGCACGAAGCGGTCGTTGAACGAGTGGTCTTCGCGCCGGACGGAAAGTCGTTTGCAACATCGAGCGGCGACTTCACGATCAAAGTGTGGGACACGCTCACGTTGGACGTGAAGTTCACGCTGGAGAATTCCGGCGGAGTGGAACCGATCGCGTTCAACGCGGACGGGGCGCTGCTGGCTTCGGGAGGAGCCGATGGCGTTGTCCGGATGTGGGATTGCAACACGAGAAAGCTGAAGGTTGAATTCCCCGGCCTCAAGAGCGCGGTGATCAGCCTGGCCGTCTCGCCCGATGGCCGCCTCGTGATCGCCGGTACAAACGCAGGCACGTTGACCGTCTGGAACAGTGGCACTCAGAGAGTCCTGCTCACTCGCCGATTCGACGCGGGGGGCGTGAGCGACATCGCCTTTTCCCCGAGCGGCAAGCTGTTCGCGACGGCGACCGGCGATGGCGTACCAAGGATCTGGGATTCCGGCCAACTGAAAGAGGTCGCGATCCTTGAAGGGGACAAGCACAACGCGGGAATCGAGCGCCTGGCATTCTCGCCGGACGGCAAGTTACTGGCTACGGCATCTGAGGACGCCACGTGCCGGGTCTGGAATGTCGTTGATCCAAAGCGCAGCCGGCTGCTTGGAACTCTCCCGCACAAGGAAAACGTCTGGGGCGTCGCGTTCTCGCCGGACAGCAAGACCATTGCCACCGGGTCGATGGATGGGGGCGTTCGGGTATGGGACTCGACTACCATGCAACTGCTCGCGGAACTCGGAAAGCACTTGCGTTGGGTCACGTCAGTTACTTTTGCTCCGCCAACGTCGCCGGAGCCTACTTCGTTCAAGGATCACAAAGACCCAGTCAAACCCGCATCCGAAGGCTCGTCAGGACCAGCCTCCAGTTCGCTGAACAACCTGTCCCCCAACGCGATCCCTGCCGAACAGCGATTCTCCTGGCAACCGAAAGAGTTGGTGGCCGTCATCGGCGAGCATCACCAGCGGCATTGGGGAACCGTTCGAGATGTCGCCTTCAGCCCCGACGGGAAGCTCGTGGCCAGTTGCGGCGAGGACGGCTACGTTCGAATCTGGGAATCCGAGACGCTGCGCGAAGTCAACAAACTCAAGCCGAAGACGACGCCTGGAGTCTCCGTATTCTCGGTGGCGTTCGCCCCGGCTGGCGGGGTGCTTGCGGCGACCAGTAACTTTGGCGTTCACCTTTGGAACCTCAACGCAGACCCGCCGAAAGAACAACAATTGCCGGGCGTGGGCTGGGGCGAGGATGTCGTTTTCAGTCGGGACGGCAACTTGCTCGCCTTCGGCGATAATGAAAACGCCGTACAAGTCTGGGACCTGACGCAGCCGAAGCCAATACAGAAAGTGCTGCGCGGACACACGGACAATGTGAATTCAGTCGCATTCTCGCCGGACGGCAAGACGCTCGCCTCCGTGGGCTACACGAAGGACAAGACAGTCCGGCTCTGGGACCTGATCGAAAATGAGCCGAGGCAGCAAGCCGTACTGACAAATCACACGGCATCGGTCTATTCGGTAATTTTCGCGCCGGACGGCAAGACGCTGGCGACGGGCGGCGAGGATGGTCTGCGACTCTGGGATTTTGCGGGGGCGGATACGCGGCAACGGGCCGCGGTTGACAGGATCGGCCCAGTGCGGACCCTGGACTTTACCCGCGGCGGAAAAACGTTGGCATCGGGCGGCGATGCGTTCGTAAGACTGTGGAATCTCGAACCGGATCGGCCGAACGAAGTCGCGAAGCTGCGAGCCGATTTCGAGACGGTTTCATCCGTGGCGTTTGCCCCAGACGACAAGTCGCTGGTTTCCGGCGGCGGCGAAGGCACGGTACGAATCTGGGACCTGAGTAGTCCGGAACCGACGGAGCGTCAGCCATTCAAGCCGGAAGGCTATTTCGGGCGCGGGCTGGCGTTCGGGCCGAACGGTCGTACTCTGGCCTGTGTCACGTGGGACCAGAAAGTTCGAGCGTATGACCTTGGCGGTCCGGCACCGACCGAGACAACCGTGTTGAGCGCCCCGCTGTCACTGCACTATTCGCCGATCGTTTTCGCCCCAGATAACCGGACACTGGCCGCCGGCAGCACGGATGGGAAAGTGCGTTTGTGGGACCTGACGCAAGATCCGCGGCGCGAGCCAGAGGAACTCGTCAGCCAATCCGAGGGGACCAGCTCACTGACGTTTTCATCCGACGGCGAAATGCTGGCGACCGCGGGTACCGACGTACGCTTGTGGGACCTTGCCGGTGAACGGACGGAACAGCGGTCGATCCTAAAAGGTGAGATGCCGGCAGTGGTTTCGCTGGCGTTTGGCCCGGAACACAAGACGCTTGCCTGTGGTTGTGCGGACGGCACAATTTGGTTGTGGAACGTGGTTGGCAACGAGCCAACAGTGAAATCGGTGCTGAAACGCCTGCCATCGAATCTGAATGCACTAGCTTGGACACACGACGGTAAGACGCTGGCGGCGTCAAACATCGATTTGGTCCGCTTCTGGGATCTGACCGGCCCGGCACTCAAACAGTGGGACGCATCGGGCGAGCCGCTTCACGTAGTTCGATCCATCGCCTTCGCACCGGATGGAAAATCGCTGGTCTCCGCGGACCTCAAGGGCAAGCTCGTCATCTGGGCCGTCGCGTCCGGCAAGCGACTGCGCAAATGGGAGCTACCGGGACCCATCCGCAACGTCGCATTCGCACCGGACGGTCGCCATCTGGCCACGAGCAACTCCAACGGCACGATCTACATCCTGCGCATCGACTCGACTTCGCCGGCCGGTTCCCGAAAATCGAAGTAGTCGTGACAGATTTCACCTTCGACCTGCACATAGAAAGTGAGTGCCAGATGACCTGACCGCCGAACCTCAAAGAGCTTGGGGACGACCATGATCCGCAAGACGATTTCCAGCCTGTGGCGGCGACTGGTGGGTTCGAGGAACTCTCGGCGTTTCCAAGCGCCGCCTCCGACGCGGTGTCACTTCGACTCGCTGGAGTCGCGGTGCCTGCTGTCGTGGGCTTCGGTCCCTCCGGCCGCCATGCGACAGTGGCCGCCGAGAAACGTGGCGGACGTGCCGGTGACCGCGGGCGAGGCAAGCGGCACGCAGTCCATCTTTTCGAAATCCGAGATCGACTGGTACCGCTTCACATCCGACAACTCGGGTGCGTTCACCGTGCGTGCGGACACCCCGAATAGCACTCTAAACACACTGATCGCAATTTACGATTCCTCCGGGCGGCGCGTCGCGTACGACAACGACAGCGGACCTGATACCGACAGCGTCGTGAACGTCATGCTGCCTTCGCACGAGTCGTTTTATGTGGGCGTCACGAGTTATCGGCAGCGACGCCCCAGGGGTGAATACAATTGGCAGATCGACGCGCCGAATCCGCCCGCTCCGCCACCCACTCCGGTGGACAATGCCGGCAACTCGCCCGCGCTGGCGCGGAACCTTGGCGCACTGAATGGAGTTGTCGAAGCCAGCGATTTCGTTGGGGCCGTGGATTCGGACGATTACTACCGCTTCACGCTCGACGCACCCAGCGAGGTCACCCTGTCGGTTGCGGAAATGACCGGCGACACCGAAGTGCAGCTCATTCGAGATGGCAACGAAAACAACCAAGTCGATTCCGGTGAACTCATCGCGGCGTCCGCGCAGCCGGGCGATACCGCCGAACAAATGAACTCGACACTGGAGCCGGGCACCTACTACATCCGCCTCTGGCCCAATAGCCCCGCGACGAACTACACCCTGCAGATCCACGCAACTCGCATCGTTCCGCCCGACCAGGCCGGTAACCAGCCCGCGGCGGCGCGGAGCATCGACGTTCTGGACGCGACGGTGCAGGCCAACGATTTCGTCGGGGTCGTTGATCCGAACGATTACTATCGCTTCACCGTGGACGCGCGGATCGAGTTTTCCGTGTCGCTCTCGCCACTCTCCGGCGATGCCGACCTGCAGCTCATTCGCGACGACAATCAGAACGGCCAAGTCGAAGTCGGCGAAGTCGTGACGAGTTCCATGCTGCCAGGCAGGTCCACGGAACAGATCAGCAGTAACCTGGAACCCGGCACCTACTACGTTCGCGTGTCCGCCAGCAGTCCGGCCGCGGATTACGCCTTAGAGGCTCAGGCCAGTCGCGTCGTTCCGCCTGACCAGGCCGGCAACGAGGCTTCAGCGGCCCAGGCCCTGGACCTCCTGAATGGCACAGTGCAGGTCAACGATTTCGTTGGGCTGGTCGATCCGGATGATTACTACCGGTTCGCGCTGGACACATCGTGCGAGTTCGTCGTGTCGCTCACGCAATTGACGGGCAATGCGGACCTGCAACTCATTCGCAACGACGATGAGAACGGCCCGACCGTCGCTGGCCAGATCATCGCCGCTTCCACGCAGCCCGGCAACGCGGCGGAACAGATCATTCGGACCCTGGAGCCGGGCAGCTACTACCTTCGCGTGTACGCCAGTGTTGCCGAGGCGAGCTACACGCTGCGGGCACTGGCGAGCCGAGTGGTTCCACCCGATCAGGCTGGCAATCAGCCGCTGCTGGCGCGGAACCTCGGCGGGCTGAATGGTCCAGTAGAGGCAAACGACTTCGTCGGCATAGTCGATCCGAACGATTACTACCGCTTCACGATCGACGCACCCAGCGAGTTCACGCTGTCGGTTTCGCAGTTGACCGCGAACGCCGATGTGCAACTCGTTCGCGACGGAAACGCGAATAGCCAAGTCGATCCCGACGAGATTGCCGCGACTTCAGCCCAACCGGGTAGCTCGCACGAGCAGATTAGCCGGACCTTGGAGCCCGGTGTCTATTTCGTTCGAGTCTTCGCAAGCAGCCCCGCTACGAACTACACGGTGCAGTTACAAGCGATCCGCGTGGTCCCGCCCGACGCGGCCGGCGATCAACCGGCGCGGGCGCGAGACATGGGAGCACTCAACGACACAGTGCTGCTAGACGACTTCATCGGAATCGTCGATCCGAACGATTACTACCGCTTCACGATCGACGCCCCCAGCGATCTCGTACTGTCACTTTCACAACTAACTGCCAACGCCGACGTGCAACTAATCCGAGACGGCAACCAAAACAGTCAAGTCGATGCCGGCGAGATCGTTGCCGTCTCGGCCCAAGCGAGCACCGCCGCGGAACAAATCCGCCGCACACTGCAACCGGGCACGTACTTCGTTTGGGTCTACACGAACAGCCCCGCGACGAACTACGCGCTACAGCTTCAGGTAACGCTCTTTGCTCCTCCCGACCAGGCCGGCAACAATCCCGCATCCGCGCGCAACCTGGGTCTCTTGAACGGAACCACTCAGCCCAGCGATTTCGTCGGAATCGTTGACCCGGAGGATTACTACCGGTTCAACCTCGATACGGCCGCCAACTTCTCTCTGATCCTCTCGCAGTTGGCCGCGGATGCCGACGTTCAACTGGTCCGGGACGCCGATGAGAATGGCCAAATTGGCGCCGACGAGATCGTCGCCGCTTCGACCCAGCCGGGCAACTTGGCGGAACAGATCAGTCGCACGTTGGAGCCGGGCACCTACTTCGTTCGGGTCTACGCCGACAGCCCCGCCACCAACTACACGCTGCGACTTCAGGCGACCCGCGTCGTTCCGCCCGACGAGGCCGGGAACCGGCCCGCATCGGCACGCAACTTGGGCGAACTGAGTTCATCCGTCGATGCGCGTGACTTCCTCGGGATCGTTGACTCGGATGATTACTATCGCTTCACGCTCGACACGCCCGGCGATTTCACACTCTTGCTCTCGGCGATGACCGCCAACGCCGACGTGCAGCTCATTCGCGACATCAACGAGAACGGCCTGGTCGATTTCGGCGAGATCACCGTCACCTCCGCCGAGCCAAACAACTCCCTGGAACAAGTCACTCGAACTCTCGACCCGGGCATCTACTTCGTCCGAGTCTACACCAGCAGTCCCGCGACCAACTACACGCTGCAACTTCAGGCGACTCGCATGTACCCGCGCGACGAGGCCGGGAACCAGCCGGCGGCGGCGAGAAACCTCGGAGCTCTGACCGGCGCCGTGCGCGTCAGCGACTTTGTCGGGACCATCGATACGGACGATTACTATCGTTTCACGCTCGACACGTACACCGATTTCAACCTGGCCCTCTCCCGCTTGACCGCCAATGCGGACGTGCAACTGATCCGCGATGGCAACCACAACGGCTTGATCGACGCCGGTGAAATCACGGCCACCTCAACGCTACCGAGCACCACGCCGGAGCAGATCAGTCGCCCGCTCGACGGCGGCACCTACTACGTCCGCGTGTACGACAGCGGCACCGCGACGAATTACGTGCTCGATCTCAACGCCACGCCCGCGGTTCCGCCCGACCTGGCGGGCCATAGTCTCGTCGCCGCGCGAAACCTCGGCACGCTCAACGGAACTGCGGAACTGCTCGATTTCGTCGGCAATGCGGACACGACCGATTTCTACCGCTTCACCGTGACCAGCACCAGCGACGTAACCCTGCTGCTCTCCGGCCTCGGCGCCGACGCCGACGTCCATTTGATCTGGGATGGGAACGCAAACAACCAGATCGATTTTGGCGAAGTGATCGACTACTCGATTCGGCCCTTCAGCGAGACGGAATGGATCAATCGGGTGCTCGGGGCGGGAACCTATTTCGTCAAGGTGTTTCAGTACGAGGGCGATACAAACTACGTTCTCGATCTGGCGGCGACCGCCACCGTTCCGCTCGACTTCGCCGGCAGTTGGCCCGCGACCGCTTGGAGCTTCGGAAATCTCGACGGCAGTGAAATCGAGTTCGACTTCGTCGGAACGACGGACCCCGTGGACACCTATCGTTTCACGGTGAACTTACCCAGCGACTTCAGCCTCTGGCTTACCGGCTTGAGCGCCGATGCCGACGTTCGCTTGGTGCAGGACGGCAACGGCAATGGGTCGTTCGAGAGCTGGGAAGAGATCGCGCGATCGGAGCGGGCGAGAAACCTAACCGAACACGTCGCTCTGAATCTCTGGCCCGGCACCTATTTCGTTCAAGTGTTCCAATTCAGCGGCGATACAAGCTACACGCTTGAGTTGGCGGCGCCGCCGCAGCAGGTGGACAATGCGTGGCTCATCGACCGCTTCTACGAAATCTTGGAATCAGCCCGGCAGCAGAGCGTGAACGAGCTTGTCGCGCTGAATTTGAATCAACCGTCCTACACCGATGCCATCAGTGCGATTCATGACGCGGCGATCGCGGAAGTCCAGCGATCGGTCCCACTGCTCGGCCTGACTCAGACACCGAGCGACCGGGATGCCATGCTCCGTTGGGTGGACATGCTCGCTCAGGAAGCCATTTCCATGCTGGATCCCACCTGGCAAGTGATCGCTACTAGTAGGGTGCTTGGCGTCCAGATCAGCCAACTATACATGAACAATGCCCTCGCACGAGCTGCGCGATAGTGATGTACGTTCCCGTTTCATTTGGTCACTTCATTCTTGATCCGACGCACAATCCCATTGAGCCCGCTGATCATCTTTTCGCTTTCGGGAACAGACATCCTCGGCGCCAATTTCTGAAACCGCCTGTACTCAAGCGTCCGGCTGATACGCCAGCCACAAGGCCCGATAGTATTTGAGCACGCGAATGGGGTCGGCCGACTCGGGGATTTCCGCGAAGCAGTAGCCTTCGAATCCAAATTGCTTCAAGAGGCGGAACAACTGCCGCCACGGGTAGTTTTCGATGTGGAGGTCGCGCATGTGGACGGCGGCGATCTTCCTTGCGACCAGCCTGAAATTCTTCTCGATCGATGGCGGAGCGCCTTCCTTGGCCGGCTTGTCGAGGTCGGCGTCGTTCGAGTTCCAGCAGACGTAGACGTTGTCGTGATCGCCGTAGTCCATGATTTTCTTTATGTTGGGCAGCTCCTGGGTCACCGCCCCGTGGACTTCGACGCGCACGTGGACGCCGTAGCCGAGGCCGAATTCGCCGCACTCGCGGAGCGATTCGCCGATCTGCTTCAGGGTGTCGTCGAGTGGGATTTCTTTCGGCGCACCATTCGGCCGCACCTTGACGCCGGGGCAGCCGAGATCGTGTGCTAGCTTGATCCATTCCTTGGTTTCCTCGATTCGCTTTTTCACGACTGCTTTGTCGGCCGCCTGGTATTCGCACGTGGTGCCGAGGCCGGCGATCTCGATACCGCCGTCCGCGAATCGCTTGCGAACGTCGCGTCGCTCGGCGGCCGTCAGGCTGAGTTCGACTTTGTGGGCGTGCGTCGTGCGCAACTCGACGCCTTCGAGTTTGCACTCGGTCAGGTTCTTGATGATCGTGGGGATGTCCCAATCTTTGGCGATGTTGTAGGTGACGGTGCCGAGTTTCATGGTGCTATCCTTTCAGCCACAGCCACGATAGCCAAGCGAGGAATGGAAAGCCGATGAAGACCAACAAGTAGGTCAGGATCGTGGTGAGTTTGTTGTCCGGCCACTGAGCCATGGTGCGAACTGCTTAACGTTGGATTGCATGATTTTGGGAGTCGTAGAACGGAATTCATTCCGTTCTTGTCAGGCGAACGGAATGAATTCCGTTCTACGAATCACGCAACTCCGTTTACACTCCCAAGATGGCGGTGCCCCACGTGAGGCCGGCGCCGAATCCGCTCAGGAGCACTTTGTCTTTGCGATTCAAGTGGCCTGCGGAGCGAGCCTCGTCGATGGCGATGGGAACGGAACCGCCGGAGGTATTGCCGTAGCGTTCCAGGTTGTTGAACACCTTGTCGCGTGGGAAGCCGAGCACGTCGGTGGCGGCGTTGATGATGCGGATGTTGGCCTGATGGGGCACGACCAGATCGAGGTCATTCACCGTCAGTCCCGCTCGTTCGAGAACTTCCTCGGTCGAATCGGTCAGGATGTTCACCGCCCACTTGAAAACGGCGCGGCCATCCATTTCCAGGAAGTGCAGGCCCTTGTCGATGTTTTCGGCGGTCGGCACGAGTCGCGAGCCGCACGCTTGTCGTTGCAGTAACGGGCCGCCAGAGCCATCGGCACCGAGACGGTAGGCCAAGAGACCTTGGTCTGGCGCTCCCGGCGCGAGCAACACCGCACCGGCACCATCGCCAAACAGCGGATACGTTTTCGAGTCGTTCGGATTAATGATCCGCGAGTTACAGTCGCCGCCGATTACCAGGCAGAGCTGGCTCTGGCCGGATCCTACCAGGCTCATTCCCAGCACAAGGGCATACATGAAACCGGCACACGCGGCCTGCACGTCCACCGCACCGCAATCGAGTTTCAAGCGGTCTTGCACCATGCACGCCGTCGACGGGAACGACTGATCGGGCGTGAACGTGCCCAGGACGATGAAGTCAATATCGCGCGTGTCGATGTGGGCCGAGTCGATGCAACGTTGCACCGCCTCGACGCAGAGGTCGCTCGTGGCTTGTTCCGGCGCGGCAAACCGCCGCTCGCGGATGCCGGTCCGCTGCACGATCCAATCGGGATCAAAGCCGAGCGTGGCGTGCAGTTCCTCGTTGGTGACGACGCGATCTGGCACGTAGCTGCCCGTGCCGATGATTTGCACGCCCATCAGGCTTCGAGTTCTATCGAAAAGTCGATTTCGACGTGAATGATTGCGCATGCTGGCCGCCGCGAAAGAATCCCTCGTTCGAGCAGTCAACGGGAGATGTTTGGTGGTCCGGATCAACCGGAGGCTCAGGCCGAAGGGCAACGATTCCGCATTCCCCCGCCACTCAAAGTCATTCTCCCATGTGGGTTCGAGAGTATAAGCATCGGACTTATCCCATGCTAGGCGGAAAATGGAGAATTTGGCAAGGGATGGATGAGAGGAATCTTGGGAAAGATACCCAGCCAGCCGCTGGCCCGCTGCGTCACCTGGATTCGGGGCTTTCAGAGACCGATGGGATGGTGGCAGCCAGTTCTTTCTCGCATCGTTCGATGTAAACCGTGACCGGCCGATCGCTGGGGGAAGTTTCGCGGCAGGCGCGAAACATGGCCAGTGCGTTGGTGTAGTCGCGATTGCGAAATGCGGTGAGCCCGGTGATGAACGTGCCGCGAAGTTGTATTTTTTCCGGCGAGAGACGGCCCTTGGCCGACATCAGTTCGTAGGCCCGGACCGGTTCGCGGCGGCCCTTGATTCGGACCAAGTCCAATTCGCGAGCCTCCACCAAGTTCTCGCATCGGTGAAAAGTGGCCTCGCTCATCATCACTTGAGTGTTGTAGGTTTCGTTGAGTTCGCCGATGCGGTAGGCGATGTTGAGATTCTCGCCGGCCACGGTGTAGTCCACGCGGGTGGTGAGCGACATGTTTCCGACCAGCAACTCGCCCGTGTGCAGGCCGACGTGGACGCGCGGAACCGGCAACCCGCGTTCAATCCAAGCGACCTCCATGCTCCGCATCGTGTCGCAGCATTCGAGCGCGGCAAGGCAGGCGCGTTGTGCGTGATCGGGTTGATAAACCGGAGCCCCGAAAAACGCCACCATCGCGTGCCCTTGATACTTGTCCAACGTACCTTCGTGATGATCCTTGATAATCCTGTACATCGTGCCGAAAGTTCGGGCGAGGATCTCCGGCAATCGCTCGCCAGCTACCTGCTGGACGAGTTCTTCGTAGTCGGCGATCTCGGCGAAGAAGACCGTGACCTGCCGGGTCTTTGGCGCGAGCACTTCTTCGACGCCCGCTGCGCCCGCATCAAGCAGTCGCTGGACAATCGTTGGATTGGTCTGGGCCTCGAAGATCGTACGCACGAGTTTTCGTTGGCGGTACTCGGTCAGCCACCGCACGGTCGCCGACGTCGAGTAAAGGGCAACGAGTCCGACGACTCCGGTCACGGGGCTGAGCACAAGGTCCGCAAAGGCCAGCGCACCGAAAGAGAAGTAAATGCTCCCCACCGTGCCGGCCGAGGCACACGCCCCGGCAGCCAGTGGTCGCAACCGCAGAAACGGCCAGAGCAAGGCGCTGGCCGCGACAAACATGAGGATCGCAGACGCTGGATATCCGCAAAGCGTGGCGTAGTTGCCACTCAGAATCGTGTTGACCGCGGCGGCGATCACGGAAACGCCAGGCACACCGCTACCGACCGCCGTCTGTTTCAGGTCGCTCGAACCAGTGGTCGTGTCGCCGATCAGGCACAGCTTGCCGCGCACGTTTCGGTCTAGTTCCCTGCGCACCGAATGGAATTCGCTTTCGATCAATTCGATCTGTCGCTTCAGGTTGAGGACGTTTACCGCGGCATCCTTCAGCGTGTCCTCGCCTTCGGATTGGTCTGGTGTAGCGAGTTTGATTTTTTCCAATATCTGGCGAACGATCCGGTGCTCGAGTATGGCTGGAATGCCGTCGCGGTCAAACTGCTGTTCGAGCTTGGCAGCCCATTCCAGTTCTCCGGCTTTGTAGGCAGCTTGAATGCTCGTGAACTGCTTGTTCCAGCCACCTTCAAGCTTCGCCTCTTGATCCAGAATTGCCACAAATTCGCGAAACCTGTGCCGTGCGAATTTGAGATCGAACTCGTACCGATCTAACTCGATCAGGTCGGCGAGCGAAATCTGTGGGATTACGACATTCCACGGCCGGTGGCTATTCATCGGCCAGTTGATGGCCATGAGTCCACGCGAGTCTAGCGGTACACGCGGGTCAGATCCATCGCACCGAATTGCCGCCGATTCCAGTTGGCACTTTGCCGGCGCCACACCAAGGTGAGACAGTGCGGCGGCCAACGCCTCGTGGAACACCACTCGGTCGCCGCTTCGTTTCACCAGCGGGAGGCTGCGGATCGTGCCGTCACCATCTTCTTCCGCGTCGGCAAAACCGAGCCAATCGGCCGCGTTCGCGAGTTCATAGACCGGCAGTCGCGGCTCATCAGGAACTTCGAGAGCTGTGGATGCTTGTTTCGTTGAATCGCTTTGTAGCGAACCTTTGTTTTTAAGAAGCGACTCAGCCCTGGCTCGATCCAGTGCTTGGACGAAGCGATTCGCATAGCCGGCGGGTACATCTCGGTCCGAGAATGCTTGGGCAATTGCCGCTTCGCTGGTGACATCGGGGCTGTCGCGAATTATGTCTCGCGCCACGCGATTGAAGGCGGTCTGAAGTGCCGGGTCCAGCAGTCGCTGCGCTTGTCCCACATCAATTCGCAGCCGATCGGCCAATTCCGGCGCGCCCGCTCCTGGGTTATCCATCAAACTCCGGCTCATAGCCGAGAGCAACTGATCGTCGCCCGGCATCGTGCGAAATGGGATCGGCAGATAGTACGCGAGCACGAGCTTATCGAGCTGTAGCAGCGCATTGGCCAGGATGTGATCTTCGGAAAACTGGGCCGAGAGGTTGTCGTTTTCGGCTACGCTCGACCGCGGAACGAGTTGACGGTCGGCCTCTGGAAAAGCCGGTTCATCGTGGGGATCAGAAAACAGCACGTCGACGAGCACCACGCGGGCCCCCAACGAGTGAAGTTGCCGGAGGGCCCGGGCGTAGAGATAGCGCGGCAGGGGAAATCCCAATTCCTCGGCCGTGCGGTCGTCGATCGAGATCTGCAAGAGGTCCGGGTGCACCGCCGGCGGCGTACGGTGCCGATAGAACTGGTCCACAACAAGCCAATCAAGCCGCTGGCGTATTCCAAACGGGTCAATCCACCCCCAGACAGCCACGAGGCCGATTGTCAAAGCAGCCAATCGCACGGGGCCGGTCTTGCCGCTCGTAAGTGACCGAGCCCAGAGATTCAGATTTTGCGGCAGCCAGTTCATCAAGTGCGGGAACGGAGTTTTGAATGGAACCGCAAGGTGTCGCCAGCCACCGTGTGAAGCTCGACGATCATTTGGAAACAAGACCCATGCGTTGTCGAATTGCAGGCCGATCGAGCACCGGATCAAGCATCCGGAACCGGTCGGAATCGTTCTGCTCGCGTACTGTTTCTGGTGTCAGCCCCAAGTCCAAAGCCTTCGTGAGATTTTCCTCTGCCTTGCGAAGAACCACGGGCAATCTGGCAAGTCTTGCGGGATCGGTCTCCTTCTTCACCGGTTTGGTTACGGCGGAGAAAACACGAGCTACGTCGAGATAGAAGAACTTTGGGTCCTTGTCCGTGGTTCCGAGTTCCAAAGCCCGCTCCGCGTCGAGAAGCGCCTTGTCGAAATCGTAGAAGCCTTCCCGCGAACTCGCAAATGTGAACGCGCGCGACAAATACAATCGCCCATTGTCGGGATCCAATTCAATCGCCGCGGTGAAGTTCTCTAACGCTTGCTCGTCGTCGTCAAGATTGGCGTGACACTGGCCGCGAATCCAAAAGAGTTGGAAGTTTTGATAACCCAACTCAATTGCTTTCGTCGCCGCGTAGATGGCCAGGTAGTACTTATTCTGACCGTAATACTCATTTGCCTTTCGATGAATCACCACCGGGAGTTGTTTGGGATCATTTTTGGTGGAATCATCCAAAAGTTCCAGTTCTGCCTCAACCCTGACTTCAGCATTGAGCCTCTGAAGGAATTTCGAATGGCTGAGCTTCTCCTCTTTTTCCTTGTTTTCAGCCTCCAATCGCACCTGCTCCAGATGGTTTCTGTAGGTCATGCCCCCAAACACCACCGAGCACGCGACCAAAACGATCGCCACAGCCAAGCGTCGCCGGTTTCGCCGGAGGAATTTGAGAGCGATTTGGCGATTGGGAATTCGGCCGATGTGTCGAAGCGGTTTGTCTTCCAGGAATTGCTTGAGGTCGGCTGCCAGATCAGCGGCGGTTTCATATCTATCATCCTGCTTTGGCCGAAGGCACTTGACGATCAATGCATCAAGATCTGCGGGCACACGTGAGTTCAACTCCCTGGCGGATGGCAATTCGTCATGCCTGCGCTCGATTTGCGAATTGAGTTCGGTCAACCTGTCCTGGTCTTTTCTAGGCTCGCCGAACGGAAATTGACCGGTGAGCACCTCGAAGAAAGTAGCCGCTAGTGAATAGATGTCTGATCTTGGATCTACGTGGTCCGGCGATCCTTGCTGAGTGGGATGAAACGCTTCCAATTGTTCCGGCGGCATGAAGGGCATCGTGCCACCGAAGAATGCCTTGTGGTCGCCCTGCGATTCAACCTGGTTGAATGCGAGATTGAAATCGACCAACAGCGGTTGACCTTGGGCGGTAAGCAGGATGTTTGATGGTTTCAAATCTCGGTGCAGAATTCCGCGAGCATGTGCGTGGGCCAGCGCGCCGGCCAGTGTATACATGAGCCAACAACAAGCGTAAACGTAACTCGCCCGTGCCGGAAATGGTGGCGATTCTGTGTCCGGCTCTTCCATTCGCAGTTCGAGCGGGATCAATTCCCGTAGTGCCTCCAGAACCGAATCGGCTCGCTGCGGTACCAGCCCCGAATCCCGCCAAGTCTTAATCACATCGCCCAACGCCACGGCACATTGATTGGGCATGCACACGGCCTGCAGGCCCGTCAAATCATCGCGGTGTACGGAGTGGACGGGGACGATATGGGGATGCTTCAAGCGTGCGAGCGTTTGATGCTCGATCGTTTGAAGCGAAGTGACCTTCACCACAACCTGCCGATCGCTCAAATTCGTCTGGTGCGCCAGAAAGACGCGGCCGAACGCACCTCGGCCCAGTTCCGAGACCAAGCGGAAATCGAGAAACTCGTCGCCCTCCTCCGGCATATTCAGTACCGGCTGGCCCAATTGATCGAATTGTAAAGACTCGTCGGGAAAAAGACCGTCAATCCGAAACGAGTATTCGAGTGCCTTGCGATGCTCCGGGAATCGCCGATAGTATTCCTCGGATTTCACTTCCTCACGGTATCTCCTTCTTTCACAGTATTCCGCGTAGATGAGATCGACGGTCTTTTCGCGATCGTTGAGTAGATTGGGAAACCGCTCGAAGTACGACTCGATGTGGCACGGCAGCCCACGCTTCTTGCAGTGTCGCAGGTCAAGTGCAATCAGTTCGACAAGTTTGGATCGATCGTCGGCCGGCCGGCCGCTCAGGAATTGCTCGATTGACGTGTCGGGCGCTCGCTTGAGCGTGTCCGCGAATGCAGCCAGGCAAGTTCCCTGCTCCGCGCGGATGATCTCGTCCAACTTTAATGAGCGAGCAATCTCACTGGCGAGCATCATACCTACCTAATTTCAGTAGGACGTCGTGAACGATTCTGCGAGCAGAGCGCTCGTCGATGCCAAGCTGTTCGGCAATCTCACCGTACTTGAATCCCTGGTTACGTAGTTCCAGTACTTTTTTGTGCAGGTCCGACAGAGAGTTCATGACGGTTTCGATCCGTTCCTGTGCGATCATGGCCTGACTCGGCGTGGGGTCGCCCGTTTTGCCCGGAATGTAAAACAATTCGTTGGGCCCGCTGACTTCACGGCGCAGGTCATGTTTCTTGCCATGCCGGCGGCGATATTCGGCGGTTACTTTGGTCTGAGCGACCACGGCGAGGAATCTGGCCAATCGTTGCGGGCTATCGAATTCGAGCTCGCCCTGATTCAGCCGGGCAAAGAATTCACCCCAAACGGACTGAACAAAGTCCATAGAATCGAACTTGGGTCGAAGGATCAACGGAAGCCGGCGACGGACCACGCGGCGCACGTGCGATTCAAAATGAACGAGCAATTCGCGCGCGGCATCCTCGTCGCCCTTGCGGATTCGATCCAGTAACTCTTGAAGATCGGGTACCTCGATCGCCACTGGCCACCTCACCGAAACTGGCTCGTGGATTCGACCCGATCACGTTATCACGTTCGGGATTGATTTAGCAAGCGGGGATTGGCCAGGCGAGACATGGTTTTCAAATGAGGGCGGATACAAACGAACGCGGAGGCTGGTTCGGCGGCGACCGGCCGATCCAATTACCTTGATTGGGCCGGTTCCGTTGAGCGGGCAAGGGAATCAAACAGCACGAATTCTGCGAGAGAAAACGTCAAGTGCCGCGAACAAGAAAAAGGAAACTCCCTTCTCTTCGACGCGGCACTTGGCCTATTGGGCAGTTACACGGAGCCGATTACCCACCGTTCTCAGCGGGGGGGGGCGGCCATGGAAGCGGTGGGAGGGGAATGTCGCCGCCGGACACGCCGGACAGCAATATGCGCCGAGATAATTCCTCGACTCGAAACCGCTTCGTTTCTTGCTTCCTGACGGGCTTGGCTTCGGGACTCCAGAAATTGAATAACATAGCCTTCTCCTTCCGAGAACATGAACGATGAGTGGTCCTGAGGCCGAAGGAATTCCGGCCATTTACGAATACAGGTCACTCAGAATCTTCTGATCGGAAACGATTGAGAAACTGTTTTGGGGAGATTTGTGCGAATGCCGCTGATTAGCGAGCCACACCAACTATAGATCACATTTTCGCCAAGGCCCGCGCGTGCAACAGAAATTACGCAGAGCCCCATTCGATGAGCACGATTGTGCCGACAGGAAGGATTCGCAGGACTTGGGCCGCCCCGCTTGACTATATACTACGCGAGCCAGTCGGGGGGCGGCGATGGTTGGCCTTCGAACTCTTGCCATTTCATGGCTCGGCGAAGCGGTTCGATGCGCAGCACGATTTGACCGTTCTGAAAGATGCGAACTGTACCGCTCGACTGGCTGACCACGATGGCGATCGCTTTGGTGGACTTGGTGACGGCGGCGGCGGCCCAGTGCCGGCTGCCCAGGCCCTTGGACATGGTGATACCCGTGGCCGGCGAATCGACGTAACGCCGCGCGGCAACCACGTCACCGGTCGAATCGATGATGATGGCCCCGTCGAGCTGGGCGATTTCCTTGATCTCTTCACGCACGCGGCGGTCGCGCAGGCTCTTTTCCTTCGCACTGTAACCGTGAAACGGATCGAACCCCATTGCGCGTGACTGCTTCATCACCTTGCGATGGTCGCCGACGACGAACATCGTCCCCACCGGATGACCCTCACGACCCTCACGACCAATCTCGACCGCCAGGTCCACCACCGCCTTGAGCGTATCGAGCGGCACCTGCGTTTCGAGCTTGCGCAGATCGGCCGCCGTCAAGTTTTCCAAATGCTCGTCGAGCCGGATCACGCTCAGGCTGTCGATCTCCTCGTTGTCGAACCCGCGATAGAGTGCCACGACGTTCGCGCCCGGCTTCAGATGCTCATGGGCCACCGCCTCCAGCAGGGCCATGCTCAGCCGGTCGTGAGTTGACCCGTTGCTTTCCTCCATGCGAAGCCAATGGATGTCATTGACACCGCTCGGTGTCTCGGCGACCGCGCCCGGAATCTCTTCGGCAGGAGCCTGGATGACCTCATCCGATCCCGCGACAACCAGTTTGCAGTTGCCCAGCCGCCCCTGCACCGTTTCCCAATCGAGCGGCGATTCGGCGAGCACCACAACGGCATCGCTCTCCGTCTCGTTGAATACGCGACGGGCCAACGCCAGCATGGTGATCAGTCGTTCTGAGATCCCTCGGTCGGGCATTGCGAGCGGCGTCTCCTCCGGTTGAATGGGCCGACAATTCGGTTGACTATGTTCGGCGCCGTCCAATCGTAGCCGCCGACCGGCAGTCGGGCAATCGCGGAACTCGGTAGATTGGACGGATGATGGATCCGTGCGGCCGCTGGGGGGAACTGATGGGGAGGCCGTGGCGATCCTGATGGTCGATTCTGCTTGCGAGCCTGCTGCCACTCTCCGCTCCTCCTGCCATTTCAGGTCCGAGACCCGTTCCGGGGCGGGTCTCAGCCGTTTCAACTCGATGGTCGCCGCCGGCGGTCACTTCTTGCGGCCGGCCGGGTTACCCGCCACGTCGTCTTGAAGCACCTCGCGATAAGTTCCCGTCACGTGCATCTGGCTATCGGTACCGGCGAACTCACTGACCGTCTGGTCGAGCGTCAGCTCGATGCGTCGCAGCACGCCGCGGGTCATATCCAGTTCGAGTTTCCCGCTGGGCAAGAATTGAGCGATCGCCGCCAGTCGTGCTCGGTCCTTAATTTCTTCGGCTGGCCCGCTTGCAAAGTTGATCGTAGCTACCGAATCCGCCACTTTTTCCAATCGGAAGCTCTGCCGAATGCGAATCGCCTCGCCCTCCTTGCCCAACGGGGCCGGCAGCGGCAGCGGAATATCATTCTGCCAACCCGCCCCGGCCGCCACCGCCTCGACCGGCAGGGCATACAACTGCGTCCGCAGCAACGCCAGGAAATGTCCCGCACCCGACGCCTGGGGCTGCCCGAAATCCAGTATTTGCCCGTTCTGCGACAACACCACCTCCACCAGCGGCCGGCCGACCACCGACCGCAGCGGGTTATTCGCATCCTCCTTTTCCGTATCAAACGTGATTTTCGACCCGTCGGGCGTGATTGTCTCCACGCGAGCCCTCAGAATGGAGAGCGACAGCCGCACATTGCCCTTCTCATCGACGCTCAGGACCCGCCATTCCCGCAACCAGCCGGTCGAGGCCCTGAAATCATGCTTCATACCCGCGACCGTGCTCTCCCCTTTCATTACCTGAGTCCCCTCGTATCGCAAAACCTGCCCGGGGCTGAATCGATATTTCAGCGTAACCGCCTCCTCCGCCCCAACGCCCAGCGCTGCGGCCACCAAACCCAGCCCCACCATCCATGACGCGGCTTTCATCGCATGACTCCTTGTATTGATTGGATCGCCGTTGATTCCTAACAGCCCGTGGTAAAAGGGGACAGTCCCTCTACGACCACGCGCCATACCCGGAGAAAACGATTGATCGCAAAGGGACTGTCCCCTTTTACCACGGGCTGCTAAGACCGCCTAACAAAATGGGGACTGGCTCCGAGTCTTCGAGGTGCCTGTCCCCATTTTGTTAGAGCCTCCAAGTACCGCGCCGCATTGAAAAGGGTGTGAATTCGCCGTCCTGGTCCCCCTCACCCTGCCCTCTCCCCCCGCGGCGGGGGGAGAGGGTTGGGCGCAACTCCTTGAGCAAACCGACCAGGGCATCACCCTGCCCTCTCCCCCCGCGGCGGGGGGAGAGGGTTGGGCGCAACTCCTTGAGCAAACCGACCAGGGCATCGTCCTGCCCTCTCCCCCCGCGGCGGGGGGAGAGGGTTGGGCGCAACTCCTTGAGCAA
>Ga0247727_10007407_pt1 | contig 20902 bp, 20 predicted proteins | sample WisWelCaveWW1625_FD_202498 | JGI IMG/M metagenome (GOLD analysis project Ga0247727, IMG submission 202498) | Biofilm microbial communities from Wishing Well Cave, Virginia, United States - WW16-25 | ecosystem: Environmental > Aquatic > Deep subsurface > Groundwater > Cave microbial mat | place... | reverse complement strand
CCCATGGTCAGTGCTACCAGCGGAATGGCAATTCCCCTTTCGTGACCGCTATAACCAACCGGAACATTGAATTTTTTCAATGTTTCAATAAAACGCAAATTCAGACTCTCAAAGGGCGCAGGATAAGTACTCACACTATGAAGCAGAGCAAAAGTGGCTCCAAGCTTCTCGAGAAATCGAACCGTCCGCTCGATTTCGGTCAAGGTAGCCATGCCTGTTGAAAGAATCATGGGCTTACCGGTTGCCGCGATCTTTTCGATCAAGGGAAAATGAATGAGATCCGCAGATGCAACCTTGTAAGCCTGGATCTCCAGTTTCTCCAGCAATTCCAGACTCGTTTCATCCCATGGCGTGCACATCAGCCGTATGCCTCGTTTGCCACAATGCTTTTTAATCGCATAAAAATCAGAGGCTGATAATTCCGACTGCTTCAGAACCGGAATCATGTACTGAAAAGCCCATTCCGCAGTGTTGGGATTTTCCAATAACTCGGCAGGATATAGCTGCTGCAAATTGCGTTTCTGAAATTTGACCGCGTCCACTCCTGCATTCGTAGCGATATCAACCAATTGCAATGCGGTATTGAGATTCCCATTATGGTTAATGCCAGCTTCGGCAATGATAAAGCATGGCTGACCCTCACCCACCAGACGATCACCGATATGAAAAGATTGGGCCATTTTTACCCCTTATCCTGGAGTTTGCACCAATGGGAAAAGACCGTTTCCGAAAAGGCCAAATCCTCCGAGGTATTGATATCAATCGCACTCCAAGGGTCCATTTCATAAAGAACGATCTTACCCCCCAGCCGATTTTTAAATTGATGTAATACCCATGGCTTGAAGACATAGATTGATCCATTTTCCACATACTGTTTTTGGAGATCTTGTCTGCGAGGACGATTTTGATGGTCGTAATTCACCGATCGAGGCTTTCCATCAGCTATCTGCCATAAAAAACAATGCGATGGAATCACAGAAAGCAAGGAGTCCGCGCCGTCATCGATTAATTTTTGAACCGCCCGGTCGATATCCACGGACCTTCGGATAGGCGAGGTGCATTGCAAAAATACAATCAAGTCTGGATGACATCCACCCGCTTCACGGAGATGCTCCAAGGTGTACAACAGTACGGACTCGGATGTCGCTGTATCATCGCTGATTTCTATCGGTCGCCAAACCACCTCGGCGCCGTAATGTTGCGCGGTAGATGCAATCTCCGAATCGTCCGTGGAAACAACAACCCGGTTGACTGTACGAGCCCGCCGTGCCTGTTCAACGGTATGTCCTAAAAGTGGTTTACCCTGAAACGACAGAATATTTTTACGTGGAATACCTTTTGAACCTCCACGCGCCGGAATAATGGCAATCACATAAGGCTGAGGGGCAGTCATCCGTTCGATTTCAACAAATCTGGTCCGCACATTCCAACGGACCCCGAAAGATCATCGATCAAGATACACATCCCCCTGGGTTCGATACATATAATTCACAAGAACAGACCGGGATCGGTTGACCTGGGGTGACCCCCGATGAATGCCGCGCACATCCGCAAGAATCAAGGTCCCCGCCTCCCCGCAGATTTGGACCTCCCAATCCAACACGGAGTGAAGATCCTCCTCATAGAAGCTGGTGGGCGATCCTTCCCGGTTCCCCAGGATCTGCTTCTTGATGCGAATCCAGTGGCTGCGGTGCGTGCCCCGCAGGTAGGTGAAGGGTCCATTTCCAGCATCCACATCATCGAGGTAAAGGAATGGTTTGAACTGCTTCCCAAACCAATCGATATGATAATATCGCGTATTGGAGTTCGTCTGAATATTATGCTGATAAACCAGCGCTCCACTGTGCATCGGAAACCCATAATATCCCTGAGCCACTCGTAAAATGAACGGGTCATTTCGAAAACTCTTCAATTCCTCCACCAATCGTTCCACGTGATAGATGCGACGAACTCCTTCATCGTAGGACCGTTTATCCCAAAATCGCATGTAAGCTCCACTTTCAAAATCCCGGTTCATACCATCTTTGAGATGAGCCTCCAGCCGATCCCGCATCTCCAGCGCTTTTTCCCGTGGCCAATAATTTTTAATCACGGCAAAACCATCCTGCCGCAATTCTTCGACACACGCCCGTTCCCTCTCCGGAAACTCTCCCGGGAAAGGAGGATGACGGACAAAATCCATCAAATCCTCCCTCCACATTCCCCTGTTCTGCCGGATGTTCCGGATCATCATTGCAAGTTGCATCGCTTCACCTCGTTACCAAGAAGTCTGCATTTTGGGCGACACTTTCCCGTTGACGTATGTGATGCTGAATCCATTTTCGCTTTAATCGCTGAAAAATACCTGTGGGGGCCGCTCTCTCATCCGACAACCCAAATCCCATCTGGTCTGCCACCAGTCTGGATAAAATATCACAGTCCGCCACGAAATGCGAAATTTCCTCACGAAGATGCGGCGCCAGCTTCACCGCACGGTTGTAATATTCATCTCCTTCCGACATTTTCCCGTTCCCATAGGCCAGGCAGGCCAACAGCAAATGGGTGCGTACCCGCGCGTGGGAGTCTGCCAGTCCATTCTCTATATTTTCCAGAAATCCTTGAGCCGCATCCCAATGTTGCACGCTGAATTCAAAGCTGCCCTGAAGATAACTGTTCACTGCCTCTTGTGACTGAAGAACGGGTCCGGAAGTCAGTGTCTCCTCTTTGCGCGCAGGATCTTCTCGGAAGAATCGCCCTATCCTCTGAAGCCATTGCTTTTCCTTCATTTCCAGATTCCCGGCTGTAAATTTCTGACAAAGATCCAGTATTTCATCATGAAGCCCCAACTGCATGGAAGCCCCCAGAGCATCCAGTATGTCCCGAAATTCAGATATATCCCCAGATTCCTCCCTATTTCCCCTTTTCTCCATGACCATCTCGTAAGGATTGGTTGCAAAAACCTGAAATGGACTTTTCCTCACCGGCAAGATGCTGAGAAGATGGAATCGTTCCACCGGATAATCGGAAGGCCATCGGATTTCGTCCTTGCCATGGGCATTGAGACTGTAGAACACACCATCTGCCGCCAGTGTCTTCTCGGTAAAATGAAAATAGTCTTCCACACTGCTCCGGCTCATTTCCTGGAAGCTGTAGGAATTGATCACCAGATCGAAAGGGCCTTTCATCTTCTGCAAAAATGCGGGGATGAGAAAAACAAGATCTTCGGCCGGATCCACGACTCCTTCTTCTTTCAAAAAGGCAGCCTTCTTTTCCGGAAAACTTGACGGAAGATAAAAGGCGCTCAGAAAAAGATTCTCCGGCAGGTCGCAGATGACATAACTTTGGATCGAAAGCTGCTGGAGTAACTGACATGCCGCCTGGCCATAGCCCGACCCGATCTCCAAAACACGTAATGGCCGATTGAAAAGCTTTCTTTTCCGGCACAATTCGATGATCCGGTAACTGGTCAGCGCGCTGATGATGGCACCGGCGCTCAGGTAATGGCCGTTGAACTCGAAGCCAATCGGGGCGCCCACCGGCGATTCCTTCCAACCACCAAAGTAGTCCTGCGGCACAGTCTGACGGATAATGGCATAGGCCGCCCGTGCATACGCTTCATCCGCTTCCCCGTTCTCACACATCCGGTCCGCCAGAGGGTAGGTGGCTCCATGTCGCATCCGAAGCATTTCCTCAAAACCCGGATAATTTTGCCGGAGTGGATCCTCAAAAACCTCCTTCCAGAATTTCGAAAGATCCTTCCGGTCATCCATCCATCCCTGTTCTCGAAGATAAGCGATGTAATTCAAAGAGGCGTTGTAATGGACCTTCAATTCCTGCAGGTCTGGCAGGGGATCCTTTTTCATAGTATTGGGCCGATCAGGAATGAAGTGACGCAAAATCCGTTTCAGATGTCCCCAGCAAACGCGCCAGTCTTCCTTGTTTGAAAAGATTTCGTTGCTTCCGTGAACATTCCACGATCGCCTGACGGGCTTTTTTCAACAAGAAGGGATCCACTCCGCATGCCATCGCCTGATCGAGAAGTTCCAGCGCGTAATCCGGAAAACCGTATACCTCGAAGATGCCAGCCGCCTTGATCACGGTTAAAGGTTTCGCCTCCCTGAGGTCCCAGCGGTTCGTATTCTTGAAGAACAGAAGATCCAGTCCAACCACCTGGGATTTTCCGGAAAGCCCTGTACCGGCGCCGACCTTCCGTTTCCAGGCAGCCGCAATTCCCACATCAAAAAGAGAAAATCCGTGGTCCAACAGCAATTCAAACACATCCCCCATCAAATGTTGGCCGCGATGAACCTCCTGCGTCCATGTTTCCACCAACACCCCCAAAACCTGCCTCTCCAGGGTGGCTGATCCTCCTTTCAGAATCTCGTATTCCGACCCTTGAGTATCCACTTTGAGAAAGTCGCACTTCAGTCGCTTTTCCTTGAGAATCCTGTCAAGGGGAACACATGGCGCCATCATCACACGTTGAGTTTCCCGTGGCTTCCAGTGCGGATCCTCATACCTCCGAAGATCTTCCAGATTGGGTGGATGAACGCTGGAACATGAGGGAACCGCAGCATAATGAATTTTCAGCTTTCCCGCGGAAGACCACAGGGCGGTTGGAAGATACTGGATGGTTCCGGAACCGCTCTGATTGAGACGGTCGCACTCCTTCGGATCCGGCTCAAAACCCATGACCCGGATGGCGGCAGGATCCACCCGGCGCCATGGCTCTCCCATCCCTCCCCGCGCTCCTGCATCCACTAACGACAAGGGGTCCGGCCGCACCCATTCCGTAAAACAGGGTGAGAACAGGAGTCTGGGTGAATACCGTATGGAAGCCATGTCCCCTGAAAAAATCATTCTCCTGGAACCTGTTTTTTTCAAATCGATGAGCCCTCCGCAGACCGGCGCCATTTCGCCGCTTCCATTTCCGGATCCTGACAGTTTCTCAGTGCCCCGAGTCGCTCCTCACCCTCCTTCAAAACACTCAGAAAATCCTCCATGGAAAGCGGCACAACATTCTGACCATTTCCCAAATTCATATGACGTCCCAGCCGGCGGTCCAGGTTGGAAAGCAGAAGATGTCCATCTTCAAATTCCAGTTGGCGCCGTTCAAAAAAGCGCTTCAGATGATCACGGAAAACAGCCTTGGTCGATCTTTCTCCGAGAGAGTTCCTCACTTCATCAAAATTCAACGAGGGAGTCCGTACGGAAAACAAAGCTTCCTCGATGCGCTCGGGAAAGCGCCTCATATCCCGCACTTCAAAGAAGAAGGGTTCTCTGCGCAATGGCGGTGGTAACAGGGAACCGATGCAGGCCATGCCCACCACAGGAATTCCCGAACACCAGGCATAGGCCGCCACGCGACATCGCCTTTCCTCATTTGCAAAGTGAACAAAAACTCTCGATGACCGGTAAAAATGAGCCAGCGTTTCAAGATCAAATGGAAATGGATTACGGTAGCTGGTTGTCAGGAGAGTGAACCGATTTTTTTCGTCCTCTGAAAACATCTGATCGTAGATTTCCCGAACGTTATAAAGGGTGGTTGGAACGTCCGCCTTGTTATAATCCGGAATTGGACACAGATGCAGTACCCTGTATTTGCACCCACGATCATAGAGAGTACGGATGCACTGGAAAAATTCCGGGATCCGTTTGAAAAAGACGGCCCGAGCAACATAAAGAATATCCCAGAACTTTTCGCCTTCCGACGGTCTGAAGCATTCAGGCACAAAATTGCAGGCGTCCATGGGAATGAGTGGAACCTCCCTGCCATTGATCTCCTTGAGATCCTCCTCACCCGCCATGTGAAAATCAAAGAGTGGATTATAGGTCAGGCTGTAATCATGCCAGTTGTGGTGTAATCCCACCACCCAGTTTTTCTTCATGGATGCTATCTTCCGCTGCAATTCCTTGTCCTTGAGTATGAGCCTGTCCCGTTCCTGTGTAGTAAAGGTGACGATCCCATTTCCCTTCGCGGTGGGAACTTTTAAAATACATGCCATGCTCTGGAATCAGTAATGCAGGACATGCACCTGATCTTTCGCGGATTCATCCCGATACACATCCACACGCGTACAACCCATTTTAGTGAGAATGAGTCGGTAGTAATCTTTGCCCATCTTTCGGCGAAGATACGGAACTTTGCTCTCTTGCCCTACATCCATCTCCTTGAGTTCAACCGTATCATCCTCAAAATCCGGCGGTTCGAAGAAGCGAATAATGATCCCTCTGGCAAGTTTTTGGGCCTTGAGAAGCGATTTTTCTGGTGAAGACATTATTTCAATGACATGCGAGTAAATGGCAAAGTCATATTTGCCATCGACCATCCCCAACTCACTGACGTCGTCTTTAATGAGCCGTATGTTCTCGTCGTTCCTGTGAATTGTTTTTGCCGCCTCCAGCAGTGCCGCTGAGAAGTCGACCCCGACATAAAAACAATGAAGTCCCATGGCCTTGAAGTGCTCGTATAACTGTGCGTTGCCGCACCCCAGATCCAACACGGATATTTTTCGCGTGCCGGAATATTTTTTCAGGATTTCGAGAACAATGGCTTTGGAGTTTTCAGATGGATAGCCATGAGTTTTCAGGTATCCAAGAGCCACATCCGGTGAAAACGAATTCCACGAGTCTTCAAGTTTATCCATTTTTATCTCTGAGATTTTTATCCGCAGATTTCGCAGATGAACGCAGAAGCTCTGCGTGAGTCATTCCGCTTCTCAGCTTTCGTCGGATCCTCCGCAAAAATGAGCGGGCTCTTTGATAAAAAGAGCGGGATTCTCTGAAGTTATCGAACAACTTCATGCCTCTTGGAATTTTCATTATCTCCGGCTGATGCATGCCATTCCGGTTTTAACAGGCCGCTATTTCAACTTCCTGGTTTCCCATGTGCCCGGGGAAATTACATGCCCTGCCCTTTCCTTCCGATATCCCTTCATATGCGTATTCTGTGATAATTCTTCGATCTCAAAGTGCAATACCGATTCCAGATCCTGAATCAAACGATCCGGCGTGCCTGCGGTGATGCGAGCCGAATAAACACCGGCTTTAAAGAACATTTTCGGAATGGTGTGCCTGGCTTCATACGTTCCAGGCTGTCGAAGCGGCAGTTTGTCCATCCCATCCGTATCAAAAGAATGGACCACATCCACCATGTTTCGAGCCAGCGTAAGCGTAATCTGAAGTCCTTGAAGACTGGTTGTCACCTGATAGGTGATGGAAAAAACGAGGCTTTGGGCAATATCAAATGAGGAAGTCTCCCTTCCCGTATCATCATATAGTTTAACGGCAGCGACTGAACACGGAAGGGATGGATTTACCGATAATTGAGTCTGACATCCACCCTGGCTGATCAGTCGCGAGTAAGCTTCCAGCACATCTGTCACCTGCCCTTGAGCAAGTTGTTTTCCATGATGCAAAAGGATCGCGCGATTGCACAGTTCGACGATCGCACCCATATTGTGGCTCACAAACAGGATGGTTCTGCCACTTCTGGCCACCTCGCTCATTCTTCCAAGGCATTTCTTCTGAAACGCCCAATCGCCCACTGCAAGGACTTCATCGACGATCAGAATCTCCGGTTCCAGGTGAGCCGCCACCGCAAAAGCCAGGCGCAAATACATACCACTTGAATAGAACTTCACCGGTGTATCCAAAAACTTCTCAACCTCCGCAAACGCAACGATTTCATCGCACTTGCGGGCAACCTCGGCGCGGCGCATGCCCAGGATTTCGCCATTAAGAAAGATATTCTCGCGCCCTGTCAGCTCCCGATGAAAGCCTGTGCCCACCTCCAGGAGAGAAGCCATCTTCCCCCGGTAACGAACCACACCACATGTAGGCCATGTAATGCGGGACATGATTTTGAGAAGCGTTGACTTCCCTGCGCCATTCCTCCCGACGACGCCAACCACTTCGCCCTCATGAATTTCCATGTTGATATCACGAAGCGCCCAGAACTCCGAATCCTCTTCCAAATCGGAAACCGGTGTCGCACCCGCACGTGAACTTCCGGCGCCAAAGGGATTCAGGCGTGATAAGCAGTTTTTCGTGAAATCAGTCAATGCTTCACGAAAATTGAGGTTCAGAGGTTGGACCTCACCCCGGCGATATTTCTTGCCAAGATCTTCAACGCGGATTGCCCAACTCATAATAGATCCACTATTCGCTGTTCACGTGTCCGGAAAAAAAGAATGCCAAGAAAAAGAAGACCAACTGCCACGAAAAAATTACAGGCAAGCAGCTTGTAGGGAATGTAATCGCCCAAAAGCAGGGCACGGTAGGTTTCGATCACTCCAGCCATCGGATTGATATAAGCGAATACCATAAGCCACTCTCCCCATCGCGTCTCCAGAAGGCGCTTAAGAGAATAAATCACCGGACTGGCCAGCATCATCACCTGTATCATAAAGGGTATGACATATCGAACGTCCCGGTACTGTGCGTTCAGGATCGCAAGAACAAGCCCCATTCCCATGGCTGCACTTAACTGCAGCCCAAGGAGTATTGGAGTAAACAGAATGAATTTCCATGTCCAATATGCCCGGACAATGATTTCTGACGGAGGATTGTAAAATATGGTCCAGTAATCCCAGGCAATCGCAACAATATTAAAGACCAACCAGCCGATGGCAAAATCAATGACCGTTCCAAGCACCATTGCCCCGGGAGCGATCAGGCGTGGAAAATATACCTTCGTGATCAGGCCTGCGCTGCTCTCCAGACTGCCGGCGGCCTGGGACAATGCGTTGGTGAAGCAGGTCCACGGTATCAAGGCTGCCAGATAAAAGAGCGGATAAGGCAGTCCCTGCGAATCCATCCGCGCCACACGCCCGAAAATAATGGAAAAGGCCACCGCCGTACAGAGTGGCTGAATCAGCACCCATGCCACTCCAAGAACGGTTTGCTTGTAACGAACCTTGATATCCCGTTCCACCAAAGCCCGAAACAGATCGCGATAACTCCAAAGATCACGCAGATACTGCCAGGTTCGGATCCTCTGGTCCGCAGCGATAATGGTTTCAGACAGCATTTGATTTGAAGAATCTAAGCGACCGATTTCAGATGTGACCTGTCCAGAATGAGGCGCGCCTGACTTTGAAGATGATCCAGAAGCAAGGCAACGCGCTTTTGATCATTGAGATGGGAAATAAACTCAGCCTCCATGCCCTTGAACGGACCACTCGTAATCAGAACACGCTGTCCAGGGCTCAAATGGGCGGTTGGATCAAAGATCTCGACATCCCTCTCAAGACTCCAGGCAATCAGATTTTCGATCACCCGCTGGGGCACAACGGCTGACAATTCGCCAAAATGCACAAGGCCTATGATTTGCGGCCGGCTGACAATAAAGCGACTGGCTTTTTGCCATATGAACTTTGCAAAAAAGTATCTTGGGAACAGAGGGCGCTGCACCAAACGGGCGTGACCGGCAACCATCATACTGGTCTTGATGCGCGGAAAATAAATCTCCAGGTCCCCCACATTTTGTCGTGTATCGTCAGTCAACTTTTTGAGAGACAAAACCGCCTGAAGCTCGTGCGCTGGCTTCGTGTGAACACAAAACCACCGAGGCGTCCGGTATTCGATTCGTATGAGGGATGAAGACAAAGCTACCGCACCCTGGTCAGCGTTCTGGAAAACACTGCAGGTTCATCAGTTTAGGAATTCACCCTCATGCATGCCCGATCCGGATTGGCCCGACCTTCTCACCGTCTTCGGAAAATGGCGATGTTTGGATGTTCATTTTTTAACGTATCACACAAATCCCAGAACCCCTCCCATCCTCCCCTTACCAAGGGGAGGAGTAAGGTGGGGTGGTGAGAAATGCAGGTGAACTGTATCATGCGGGTTTTTGAGAAAAATTCTGAATGGCTCCCTGTTGACGCTTTGTCGTGTTGCGTCCAGCTGCATAATTGTAATAACCCGTGTAATAGTAGTAGTAGTAGTAGTGGGCGGAAGTGGTGTCGATGTGATTCAGCACCACGCCAAAAATCTTTGCGCCGCGTTGTTTCAGGAGCGTCATTGAGCGGTTCACAAAGCGAATGGAAGTCTGGTTTGCCTTTACAATAAAAATGGTTCCGTCAACCACCGGGGCGATGGAAAGCGTGTCGTCGGTGGCCAGGGCGGGCGGCGTGTCAATCACGATGCGCTGATACATCCGGTCGGAATCTTCCAGGAGATGCTTGAAATTTTCGCTCATGATCAGCTCGCCAGGATTGGGCGGTGTGGTTCCGGCCCGCAGAAGATCCAGATTGGAAACGCTTGTCGGCACCACACACTCCGTCAGGTTGGCCTGGCCGCTCAGAATCTCGGACAGCCCTATGCCGTTCTCCATCTTGAAATAATTGTGGATGTTCATTTTTCTCATATCCGCATCGATCAACAGCGTCCGCCCTCCTTCAACCTGGGCCAGACAGATTGCCAGATTCACAGCACATGTGGTTTTGCCATCATTCGGGATTGCGCTGGTAACCACAATCGTGCGCGCCTGCCCGCCTGTTGGAGAAAACATCAATGATGAACGGATGTTGCGGAAGGATTCCGAAAATATGTTCTGTGGTGGAAGATTCACCATCAACAGGGAGCTATCCTCGCCCCCGGGGATCATGGGAACCTGCCCAAGCACGGTTTCCTGAAGCATATCCTGCAGTTCATCCAGATTTTTCACGCGGTCATCAAACCGCTCAAGTAAAAAAATGATCGCGATGGTCAGCAGAAGCCCCAGCCCGCCTGTCACCATCACATTCCGGGTTCGGTTGGGGGCAATGGCTGTGGAAGAAGCCTTGGCCGGTTCGTTGATCTGGATGAGTTCCTGTCCAACAGTGGTGCTGATACCAATTTCCTGGACTCGTTTCAAAAGAATATCGTAGAGCTCCTTGATAGGAGAGAGATTGGATTTAAGGAACGCGAATTCGCTCGCTTTTTGATTGGCTTCAAAAGCCTGCTTTTCCCAGTCAACGAGGCTCTTTTCCAGTGCTTCTTTCTGTTTGATAAGCGATTCCCGATACAAGGCAATCTGCTCCTTGTTTTGTTCACGAATAACCTTTAACAGACGTTCCTTGCGCTGGATTTCCTCATCAATCCGAATGATCTTGGGATGTTTTGACTGGAGATTCTTCAACAAATCGTCCCGTTCAGCACGAAGGAGAGTGATCTCGTTTTTAATGCTCGCACCATCGGATGGTAGCCTCAGGTTTTTAGGAGAAGGGATAAGCTCCCGTTCCTCGCCTTTTTGAGGCTCGTCCTTTTCTCTGGGTGCAGGCTTCACACCTTCCACCAGGGGCGTGATTGGGGCGCGATTCAACGTCTGTTCGTTCGTTTCCGTATCCAGCAGATCGATTTCTGTGCGCACTTCCGCCAGTCGCCGCTTGAGGTCCAGCATATACTGGGAGGCAAGGCTCCCCTGCCCCTCAATGTAAATCATGTTGTTTTGCTTTTGGAAATCGAGAAGGTCTGCTTCGGCCTTTTGGCGCTCCTTGTTCAGTCGATCCACCTCACGCAAGAGAATGACTGCAGCGCTTTCGGAGGTCTGTTCGCGTATCTTTTTCTTGTAGACAATATACTCCTCCATCACCTGATTCAGAAACAGCCTCGCATATTCGTGAGACGTGCTCGTCACGCTGAAGTGAAAGATGGCGGTGTTCCGTTCCTGGATCACGTTCAAACCGGGACTGGAGGTAATGCCGAATTTCTTCGCAAAATCCACAAGCTTCTCGGCCGCAGGACCGGTCACCACCGAGCTCTGCATCAGTCTAACCTGCGTGCCATAAAAGTTGGCTGCCTCTTCCACATAGGCATCACCCACCGGTGAACGGATTTGCGGACTGACCATCATGCGCCCCGTCGCCATGTAGACATCCGGCTCTTTGTAGGAGGTATATCCCCGATAAATCATCGGGATGACAACACAGATTCCAAAAAGCCACCATCGCTTGAGCGCAATGTCACGGTATTTCTCAAACTGAATGGCAAAGTTGATCCGATCCATCACGTTGGTGGTCAACGGAGGCGGCGGTTGATCTGGAAAAGGGAGGGATGCCATTGCGGGAGATTAGAAATTGATCAACTTTTCCCTGACAATAACCATGTCATCCGGTTGAAGTTCAATATCCTTGTCAACCTCTCCGTTCTTCAACACCGCGTCAACATCGGCAATGATCTGCTCGGTCTTCCCGTCGGCTTTTTTTCGAACGATGACCACTTTTTTTGAATTTGCAAATGATCCGAACCCGGCAGCTTTCAGAATCGCACGGCTGAGCATGTATTTTTCACCCACCGGCATATCCTGCATGCCTTGAGATTTTACCTGACCCACAACCATGATTTGCCTGGGCTTTGCCATGGCGGAGGTTAATAGAAATTTGGGCGCCATCTCTTCCATGGAAAGAACCACAGTCGCTTTATCTTTCTGATAAATCTCTTTCTCCAACACAGCCTTGATCTCCTCACATGCCTGGGGAACCGTCCTCCCGGCGACCACCACCCGTCCAAGATAGGGAATCTCGATCTCCCCCGCGGCGGATACCGCCAAAACTTTTCCCTCCTCGCGATCTTCGAGCACACGATAGTTCAGCTTGTCACCTACGGATATGACGTACTCATCTTTATTGAGAGCGGATACTGTGTTGGTCAGAACGGACACCGCATTGGTGATGGAACGAGACTGGATCGGCGCCGTGTTCACCGGTATTTTCACCGGCGCTGCATGCGCTGGCACGGTATTGATTGGAACCACATTGGACGAGACCGTGTCGACTGGAACTGCAAGGGGCGGCACCGCATTAATCGGCGCCACATTCGTCGCAAACGCCTCCCCATCCGACCCAAAACCATTCAAGACAAGCCCGCCGCACACTGCCACCAGCAAGAGCGGCCCTGTGGAGAATCGGCGGGTGGATCGAATGATTGTCATGAAATTACCATCCTAAAATTGATGACTGACCGCCATGGTAACCCGATTTTGTTCGTAACTGCTGTCGAGACGGTCGGAGGTTTTTTCCGTTCGCTGATAGGTCAGGTTCACCATGGTTGCTTCAAAAAGCTGATAGCCCAGCTCTGTGCTCAGGGTATAATTGGTTCTTTTCTCAGCAGTCAGGGACTGTGAATCTTCGGACCATTGGTGACCGAAGCTGATTGTTGTTTTGATATCGCGAAGGATATCCGGCCGCAGATCATAAGTCACTTCACGGATATCTGTGAAATTCGAGCCGATGCCCAATGTTGTAAACCGCCGGAAACCCACAGAGTGATCCACCCAGCGGTTCAGCTTGTGTGACAGTGACATGGAATAAACCATGGATCCGAAATCTGTATTATCACCAATCTTCCCTCCTCGTTCAAAATCAGAACCCTGAAAGCTCATCATGGCTCCCCCCGACAGGTATTCCGTCAGCACCATGCTGGCGAACAGTCCGGTTGAGTAGCCGTTGCTGCCATTTTGCGTGGACTCCTCATAGGTCGTAAGGGAATAGGAACTCAAGAGTCCCGCGTTCAGAGTTGGAGAGATTCGCACACCCGCCATGGCATTCAGGCCTTGAGAGGTGTGATCCAGAAAGGTAAAGCGCTCATTTTCCAAACTTTGGAAGGTATCACGCTGATATCCACCGCTTACAAAAAGCTTGTTGAGATCCCATTCCATGTTCAGACCCTGAGCGGTTGTCAACCGTCGAAAGGTTGCCAGGTTGCTGAGCTGAGCCACCGTCGCCGGATCCTGCTGAAGGGACATGCGGCTGGAAACCGTGAACCGAATATCCTTGATGTAAAAGTCAAACTCACCAGCCGAATCAGGCTGGATTAAAATTGTCTCCGAGTCGAATTCCGGATGGTTCATGTATTTCGCATAGCCCAGGCCAAGAGAAGCGTTCAAACCATTAAGCGCGGTGACAGGCCAGGCCACACCAATTCCCAGACTGGGCGTCATAATGATATCGTCCTCCGTTCTGGTTTGAGATAAACCGATGTTATCATTGTACTCCTGGGACAACCCTCCGCTAAAGGAAATCTCCACAGGGCCCAATCGAAGGTTGGGACTGCCACGCTTGAATTTTTTGCTTTCCTTCCTGACTGCAGCAGCCTCCGAACCTGTTTGAGACATCCGCACATCATATTGTGCCATACAAATCCCCACCCGGCCAAAAACGAGGAAAAGCACAAAGGTAACGCACAAATGTCTGGCGCCTTGATAAGACATGCTGAAAGTGTTGGAAAAATAAGATTTCTCGGGAGGAGATATTTACCATATGTGATGGTTTTTTGAAAGGAAAATATATCCCAATATTTACGTAACTCGTTGCGCCTGAATAAGTAGCGATATTGGGTGTGGCCCAGACATAATCCAAATTCTCAAAATCTAAGTTTAAAAGATTTCTGTCCGGGGAGCACACGCGGCCCGCATGTTCCGTCGGGCGGCTCGCCCGACAGCCTCCCTCGGAAAAATCGGCGAGCCGCTTCGGCAAGCTCAGGACTCGTCCCGAGCGAAGTCGAGGGGCGAGCCACCGATTTTGCACACGCGAGCCGCGTGTGCTCCCCAACCCTTCGTCCCTGTTTACCTCTGGAATGGCCGTGAACCGGATTCAACGTAGCAAGACATCCAAACTGATCTGTCCCATCCAGAGGAGGAAAAACAGGTACAACCAGGCACATACGGTGACGAAATAGCCCAGCAGAATGAACAACCCATCCTCCTCCATCATACCCGCAGCCAGGAACACAATGGCAACCGCTGGGAACCAATTGGTCAGAGGCGCAATTGGCGGTATCGGAAGCATGAGTGCAACACCACTGATAGAAGTGGCAAGACCATTAACCAGCCTGAAAATGGACCAGCGCTGGATAAAATACAACCGTGGACGAAGCAACTTTTCCGCCCGTTTCGCCACTCGAACAGCCACAGTCATCATGCGCTGAAAGCTCGCATGGGAAATCCGGCGCTTCAACAACCAGTCCGGAATGAACGGGCGTTTTCCGATGGAAATCCGTATCCCGAAGAGGGCAATCGCCAGACCAACCGGTATGGATGAACCGGGGATGGTGACGGGAATGAGAAAGGGCAATGTCAAAAAAATTATCAATAGAAGGAATCCCCTTCCACGTGTGGTTTGAAGGATTTGACCAAAGGAAACGTCCTTCCCATCCGCTTGATCCAGAGCATGCTGAAGATCCTCCGACAATCGCGAAGGCCCGGGCGACGGCGCGCTGCTGGTCCATCCATCCAACGGGGCGGGAAATGTCTCGGGCATCCGTCAGTCAGGATCTTTGATCCGTAGAAGACGACACCGGGATCAGATTGACAGCCTTGGCCCCTTTTGCATCCTGCATAACTTCAAATTCCACACTCTGCCCCTCCATCAATATTTTTAAACTATCGGATTTGATGTTGGAATAATGAATAAAGACATCGCTTTCGCCATTTTCCCGTTGAATAAAACCATAACCCTTCTTCTCATTGAACCATTTGATGGTGCCGCGTGCCATTTTAAAGTTCTCCATTAAATGCGCCAATTTTCTGAACGAGAATCGCTTGTGCCTGAGTTGAGAGGTCAGAACAGTACAAACAAGCTTTGGAAAAAAAGGGTTGACGGGACAGGGACCAACGAATTGTAGTGTCCTTTAGCTCAACGGCGTGCTTACGTCAACGCTAAATTCCATCATGCCAAACACCTTCGGACATATTTTTCGAGTCACAACCTTCGGAGAATCTCACGGTGGCGCTGTGGGCGTGGTGGTGGATGGTTGTCCACCGCGACTCCGCCTTTCCGAAAGCGATATTCAGCCCGACCTGGATCGCCGCCGGCCGGGCCAAAGCCATATTGTCACTCAACGAAAGGAAACTGACGTCGTCCAAATCCTTTCCGGTGTGTTTCAGGGCAGGACCATCGGCACGCCAATCGCGATGATCGTGCAAAATGAAGACGCCCGTCCGGAATCCTATTCTGAGGTGAAAACGAAATTCCGTCCTTCCCATGCCGACTTCACCTATTTGGCGAAATACGGCATCCGAAACTGGCAGGGAGGCGGCCGGGCCTCGGCCAGGGAAACCGTGGGACGGGTTGCCGCGGCGGCCATTGCCCGCAAATGGTTGCTCGAAAAATTCGGGATCGAGGTGGTCGCGTATGTCAAACGAGTCCACAAAATTGAAGCCGGAAAAATCCCGCCCCATGTCAACCTGAAGCAGGTGGAAGCCAGCATCATCCGATGCCCGGATCCGACAACGGCACGGCGGATGATTGCTCTTGTGGAACGCATTCGACGTGAAGGAAATTCTGTGGGCGGCGTGGTTGAATGCGTCGCCCGTCGCGTCCCGCCAGGTCTGGGCGATCCGGTTTTTGACAAGTTGGAGGCTGATCTCGCCAAGGCGCTGATGTCCCTGCCTGCAAGCAAGGGTTTTGAAATAGGTTCCGGTTTTGCAGGCGCCTGCCTCAAGGGATCCGAGCATAATGATCGTTTCGAAATCCGTGGCGGACGGATCCGCACAGCAACCAACCGCTCCGGTGGCATCCAGGGGGGGATCAGTAATGGCGAGGACATCATCCTCCGGGTTGCCTTTAAACCCACTGCGACTCTCATGCAAAAACAGCAAACCGTGACAACCCGCAGGCGCGCCGCCATTCTCCAGCCCAAAGGACGGCACGATCCTTGCGTTCTCCCTCGGGCTGTTCCCATGGTGGAATCCATGGTCCTGCTGGTTCTGGCCGATCACGCCCTTCGACAAAAAACAATCAGGTAATCTATGGATAAAAGCTTTTTCACCAGCGAAGAACCCTGGCGCATCTTTCGAATCATGTCGGAATTTGTGGAGGCGTTTGAAACTCTCTCAAAAATCGGCCGGGCCGTTACGATCTTTGGCTCAGCGCGAACCCGGCCAAGGGACCCCTACTACAAGAAAGCCGTCACAACCGGAACCCTGTTGGCCAGGCAGAAATTCGCCGTCATTACCGGGGGAGGCCCCGGAATCATGGAAGCCGCCAACAAGGGCGCCAAGAAAGGTGGCGGCGTCTCGGTGGGATTGAATATTGAGCTCCCGACAGAACAGCTCCCCAACCCCTATCAGACGCTTCCGATCCGATTTCATTACTTTTTCTGCCGCAAGGTTTGCTTTGTGAAATACTCCTCCGCCTTCGTGCTGTTTCCCGGTGGATTTGGCACGCTTGATGAATTTTTCGAAGCCCTTACCCTTGTGCAAACTGAGAGAATCGAGCGGTTCCCCATCATTTTGGTCGGCAAAAAGCACTGGCGTGGTTTGGCCGTCTGGATCGAAAAGACCCTCTCAAAAAGTGGATTGATCTCCCCCAATGATATCAACCTGTTCAAGATCGTCGAGGAACCGGAGGAAATTCTTCAAAACATCCAGCATTTTTGCCTGACCAATGACGATCATGGTGACGGAAATTGATTATTCCCCGTTGGAAGCCTTTCGAAGGCTTCAGCATTTACGACACGTTGTCTTCCTGGATTCAGCCAGATTTCACCCGCAACATGGCCGCTATTCCATCCTCGCCGCTGATCCGAGATTGATCGTCTCTGCGAGTGACGAACAAACCACCGTTTCTGCGCGTCCCGGACGAATCATCGTGCCGGGTGACCCTTGGGAGGTTCTGGATGCCATGCTCTCACGCTTTCGTCTCCATGATCCTGTTGTCACACCGCAACTGCCAATCGGGGCGGCAATTGGCTTTTTGAGCTATGATATGGGACGGTGGCTTGAAAGGACAGCCGCCTTGCGTCCGCCGCTTTTGCCGGCGCCTGATTTGTGGTTTGGGTTTTATGATGTGCTTTTCGTTTTTGATCACATTGAAAAACGCGGCTGGCTTATCTCCAGCGGGCTGGACGAAAGCGGGGTCTCCAGCGGAGCGGAGGCGGAATTTCGTCGCGACCAATTTCTCGACGAACTCCAATCCGATATCGCGCTGTTTTCTTCCTCTGGTAATCGCGTGGAAACCATCATGCCCATCTGCTCCCAATCCGACCATGAGAAGGCGATTTATCGGGCGCTCGAATATATTCGTCGTGGAGATATTTACCAGGTGAACCTCGCGCATGGCTTTCTGGGCGCCGTGTCGGAATTGCCGCAAAATCTTTATCTGCGCCTCCGTCAAAGCAACCCGGCGCCATTCGGAGCCTACATGGATTTCGGAACAGGACAAATCCTCAGCTCATCACCGGAACGGTTCCTTCACATGGATCGTCGAAAAATTCAATCCCGTCCCATCAAGGGCACCTGTCCGCGCACTGGAAACCCGGCTGTGGATTGGAAGGAAGCTGAGACCCTCCTTCGATCAACCAAAAATCGCGCTGAACTGCTGATGATCACCGACCTGTTGCGAAACGATCTTGGAAAGGTGGCAGAGTATGGGAGTGTTTCCGTGCCGGACCTGGTCTGTAATGAGGAATACGCAACCGTCTGCCATCTTGTTTCGACCATCGAAGCGCGCCTGCGCCCGCACGTATTGCACCTTGACGCGGTGGCTGCCTGTTTTCCCGGTGGTTCTGTGACCGGCGCGCCGAAATTGAGAGCCATGGAAATCATCCGCGAACTGGAGCCGTGTGGCCGTGGAATTTATACCGGTGTCCTGGGTTATATCGGGTTTAATGGCATTTCCGATTTCAACATCCTCATCCGCACTCTCATTCACCGGGATGGCCAGGTCTGTTTCCACGTGGGCGGCGGAATCGTGGCTGATTCTGATCCAAGGTTGGAATATGAAGAAACTCTTCATAAAGCCCGGGGAATATTGAATCTTTGGAAGTCACCTCCACTCCTGCAACGACATGTGAAAGCTATGGAAAATTAACAGGGTGAAGTAAAGCCTCACCAAACAGCGCATTTCCATGCTCAATGAACTGGATATCCTTCGAGATGTTTGACGCCGCGCGTGCCATCGTACTTGCTTCGTTTCCACCGGGACTGGATGAAACGGAAAAACGAAGGCTCCTGCTTCAACGATTCTATCCGACCCTGCAGGATCAGCCGTAAATTCAATAACCATGCTTGCATTTGGTGGCGGCGTGAAGTTTCTTGTTGATGCTCACCTGCCGCCATAACTTCATCCCATGCAAGTTTCATTCTTCTCCATTCTGACGATTTTTATGATGGGGTTCTCTCGCATGGGTACAGCATCACAACCGGGCTCAGTCCTTCTTTCTCAATCATCCGACATGATGGATTTGAATGCCAGGCTTGAACCGTTGCGTCAGAAATTTGGATTGCCCGCATTGGCGGCTGCTGTGGTCAGAGGTGAGAAAATTGTCGGACAGGGTGCAGTCGGCGTGCGAAAGCAAGGCTCTCATGAAATGGTCACTCTGACAGACAAATTTCATATTGGCTCGAACACCAAATCAATGACAGCAACCATCGCTGCCATGTTGGTAGAAGAAGGTAAATTGTCGTGGCAGACGACACTTTCCGAAGTATTTCCGGAAATCAAGACGATGAGCGCTCAATATCAGGCTGTGACCCTGGAACAATTACTCTCTCATCGCAGTGGCGCACCAGAAAATCTCGATCAAGATGCGCTATGGAGTCGAATCCGGGCACATCAGGGAACACCCACGGAACAGCGGATGTTTTTACTCAAGAATTTGACCGCTCAGCCACCGGAGGTTTCACCTGGCACAAAATTTATTTACTCAAATGCAGGTGTCGTCATGGCCGGCGCCATGCTCGAAAAAGTGACTGGGAAAACCTGGGAGGATCTCATGCAGAAAATGCTTTTTGACCCTCTTGGGATGACCGCCGCCGGGTTTGGCGCACCTGCGAGTCCAGACAAGGTGGATCAACCTTGGGGACACCTTTTCTTGTTGGGCAAATTATCACCAATTCCACCGGGGCCGGGGGCTGATAATCCAGCTGCTATTGGACCCGCTGGAACGGTCCACTGTTCCATTGGTGACTATGCCAAATATGCCGCATTTCATCTGCAAGGTGCGAATGGAAAAGGGAAACTGTTGAAGGCCGAAACTTTCACCAAATTGCACACGCCTGTTTCTGGACAAGATTATGCCCTGGGTTGGATCGCTGTTGAGCGAGATTGGGCAGGAGGAAGAGCGTTGACGCATGCAGGGTCGAACACCATGTTTTTTGCTCTGATATGGATTGCACCCCGCAAGAATATTGCAGTGGTCGTTGCCACTAATTTGGGTAGCGACAAAGCATTTGAAGGGTGCGACCAAACTGTCTCGGCTCTCATTCAGGATTAATTTGGTAAAGAGGGTTGTTGTTGAAACTCATGCCGATCGAGATTAAGTTCATCAGAGGACGCACCATGAAACGATCCCATCATCCAGAAAAACGATCAGAAAATCTTCTCTCCCGAATTACGATCAATCCGGACATCTGCCACGAAAAACCGACCATCCGCAACCTGCGTTATCCCGCAGAAGCCATGCTGGAATATCTTGCTGCCGGCAACACGGTCGATGAGCTTCTGGCGGAATTTCCAGATCTGGAACGGGAGGATTTGCTGGCCTGCCTGCAATTTGCTGCTGAAACTCTCAAGCTGAAAAGCCGTCATCTGGTGGTAGCGTGAAGTTCCTGATTGATGCCCACCTCTCACCGGTACTTTGTACCTGCCTGAACGCGTCGCGTTGGGGCATGATGCCATTCACACCCGCGATCTTCCTGCACAAAACACCACGGGGGACGAGCGCATCAATGTCATCTCCCTTCGGGAAAAGCGGGTGGTTATATCCAAAGACCTGGACTTCTATTACTCTCACATCCTTCAACAAAAACCTTGGAAATTGCTGCTCATCCGCACTGGAAATATCCGTACCCAGGATCTCAAGCAATTATTTCAAGCTAACCCGACTTTCTCAACCCACGGTGAAAAGTCGATTTTTTTCTGAACTTTTCGGTTCAGAATGAAGTTTTTGGGCAAAAGGTCTCCCCTACATTGAGGGCGGCGGGGCGTGTGGGATGAGGGTT
>Ga0247727_10007406_pt1 | contig 20903 bp, 16 predicted proteins | sample WisWelCaveWW1625_FD_202498 | JGI IMG/M metagenome (GOLD analysis project Ga0247727, IMG submission 202498) | Biofilm microbial communities from Wishing Well Cave, Virginia, United States - WW16-25 | ecosystem: Environmental > Aquatic > Deep subsurface > Groundwater > Cave microbial mat | place... | reverse complement strand
GAGAACGACGGCTCGGCCTCCAGACCGGGCTCGAACGTGAGCTGGCGAACGACCGTGTCGGTGTCCACGGCGGGAGGTGGGACGGCCTTCGGCCGGCGCACGGCGTAGCCGCCCGCGAACGCCAGGGCCACTGCACCCACGGCCAGCGGTACGAGCCACCGGGGCCTCGTCCCGCGCGCGGTCTCGGCCCCGAGCCCCGGTCCCTCGAGAGCTGCTGGCTCCTCGAGAGGCGCGGCGAGCGCGATCCGCGCCTCGCCGATGTCGCGCAAGCGCCGCTTCGGGTCCCGCTCGAGGCAGCGCCGCAGCAAGAGGCGCACGCTCTTTGGCGTGGCCGCGGGCAGTGCCGTCCAGTCCGGCTCGCGGGTGAGCACGGCGGCGAGCACGTCCGAGACGGTCTCGCCGGTGAAGAGCGGGCGTCCCGCGAGCAGCTCGTGCACCAGCGCGCCGAAAGCCCAGACGTCCGCGCGCTTGTCGACGCTCTTCCCGCGCGCCTGCTCCGGCGACATGTAGGCCGCGGTGCCCAGGATCATGCCCGCGGCGGTGCCGGTGTGCGCGAGCGTGGGAGACTGCGACAGGTCCGGAGCGGATCCTGAGGCCGTTTCGCTGGCCCACGCCTTGGCGAGCCCGAAGTCGAGCACCTTCACCTTGCCATCCGGCGTGACCTTGACGTTGGCGGGCTTGAGGTCGCGGTGCACCACGCCGTGCTCGTGCGCCTCCTCGAGCGCCTCGGCGACCTGTCGCGCGACCTCGAGCGCTTCGTCGACCGGGAGCGGTCCGCGCTTCAAGCGCTCGGCGAGGTCCTCGCCCGGCACCAGCTCCATCGCCAGGAAATGGATCCGCGTCCCCTCGTCGCCGGTTGCGGTCTCGAAGCCGTACACGTGGGCGACGTTCGAGTGGTTGAGCGCCGCGAGCAGGCGCGCCTCGCGCTCGAAGCGGGCCAGCCGCTCAGGATCTCCCGCGACCTCGGCCGGCAGCACCTTGATCGCGACATCGCGCTGCAGCTTCGTGTCGGTGGCGCGCCAGACCTCGCCCATCCCACCGGCGCCGAGCGGCGCGACGATCACATACGGCCCGAGCCTTTGGTCTGGGGCGAGACTCATGGACCCGCTTTCTCGAGAAGCGCCCCGGCATTCTAGACGCTCCCGGTGCCAGACGGTTGCGCGTGTTACGATCTCGAGGGTCGACCCTCAGGCCCGCTGGAGGGTCCATGCCGGTACCTCATTCCGCTCCCCCGCGCCGGAGTCCCGTCGCACGCCGCGCGCCAGTCCGAGCTCAGCCGCGAAGCCGCCGTCCATCGACCGGCCGCTGGCTCGTGGCCTTCGCGCTCCTGGCCGTGGCGGGTTCCGCCGGCGGAGCCCTGTCGTTCATGAAGATGCGAGCGGCCTCACCGGGTCCTGCACCCGCGGCCGCGAGCGTTCCGACGCCTCCGGCTCCCGTCGAGCCCGCAGAGCCCACGCCGGCCACGGTGAGCGAGGAGCAGGTCCAGCAAGCGGTGGCCGAAGCGTCCCTGCTGGCACCCGAGGCCGCGCGAGCGTTGCTCACGGAAGCGGCCCGCCACGGTCGGGTCCCCGGCCACGCGCTCGACAGCGCCCTTTACGTCGCGAGCGTCGGTTTCGCGGACCTTGACCGGGCAACGCTCGACGAGCTGGGTAAGCTCGTTACGCGGAGCTGGAGCGCGCGATCAGCGGCCGACCAGGGCCGCATCCAGGCATACATGCAATACGCCCGCGCGGGCGAGCCGCTGTCGCCCGAAGCGGTCGCCGCGGGGCGCGCGCTCTTTGACGAGAGCGTGCGCTCGCTGCCCCCGGCGGCGCAGGGTCGCCTGACGACGCTCTTCGGGAAGGCGGTCACAACCGGTATCGCCCACCAGCAGCAGGCGGAGGAGCGCACGCGGGTGGCGGCGCTCACACCCCTCCCGGCGGTCGAGACGCCGCCTCCCGCGCGGGCCGACACCGCGCCCCAGTCCGCACAGTCGAGGGCCCACGCGAGCCGCTGGCCGGCGACGAGCGCGACGAGCCACGTCGCTGCTGGCACGACCGATGGGCCGAGCGCTGGGTCCGAGACAGGCGATCGTGGCTCCAGCGGACAGAGCGAGAGCTACTGGAGATCGCGGGCGCAAAGCGCCCGCTCGGCGGTCAGCGCAGCCGAGAAACGCGTGCGCGATCTCGAGGAAAAGGCCACGCGCGCCGGGCCCGTGGTGCCCGGACCATCGACGACAGCGTGTCAGACCGGAGCCCCCGCCCGGTCGGGAGAGGTTCTTGGCCCCTCTGCCTGGGAACGCACACGCCTCGTCGTTCACTGCGACGCCGAGATCCTCCGGCAGCAGCAGGCTCTCGCCATCCAGTCTCAACTCGAGGCGGCCCGCGGCGCCCTGAAGCAGGCGCAGAAGTCGCTCGAGGCGCTCGAGGAAGAGGCGCGCCGCGCCGGCGCGCTCCCCGGCTGGCTGCGCTGATCCTTGTCCTCGGCCGGCAGCACCTTGATCGCGACGTCGCGCTGCAGCTTCGTGTCGGTGGCGCGCCAGACCTCGCCCATCCCGCCGGCGCCGAGCGGCGCGACGATCGCGTACGGCCCGAGGCGTCATCCGGGCGCGAGGCTCAGTGGCTGAGTCTCCTCTGAAGGAGCGTCGCGGCATTCTAGCCTTGGCGGGTGTTCGCGAGGTGCGCAGGGTCACGCGGGGTGAAGTCGGTTCTGAGGAAAGTCGCCTGAAGGCACGGCCAGCGCTCCCCGAGCTGCTTGTTTCGGACCTCTGTGTCGGACCTAGCTTGACCGGCCCGCGTGTGAAGCTTTAGCCTCATGGGGAGGGCACGACACGAATGGCGACCCAGGCATCCGCGGCGGACCTCATCGCCGCGCTCGGCCGCGTGGACGGCAAGGCCGAGATCGTGGACGGAGAGATCGTCGTGATGTCGCCCGCAGGCTACATGCACAACCGATCGGCGGGGAACATCTATCTGAGCCTGCGCCAGTCCGAGAGGGAAACCAGGCGCGGACGCGCCCTTTCCGACAACGCGGGTTTCGTCGTGGATCTCCCGCACCGAAAGTCGTTCTCACCGGACGCCGCCTTCTACATCGGTTCGCCGCCGGGCCCCGGCTTCCTTCAGGCGGCGCCCATATTCGCCGTCGAGGTGCGGAGCCCAGACGACTACGGACCGTCGGCGGAGAAGGCAATGGTCGCCAAACGGGCCGACTACTTCGCGGCGGGGACGGCCGTCGTCTGGGACGTCGACGTGCTGCGGGAGGCTTGGATCGCTGTCTATCGCGCCGCGGCGCCCGATCGTCCCACGGTCTATCGCCGCGGCGAGGTTGCCGAAGCCGAGCCCGCTCTGCCCGGCTGGACTTTCCCGGTCGTTGACCTCTTCGACTAACCGAAGTTCCCCCGCGCGCTACCCCGCCGTTGACGGCCATCACCCCGGTCGCAGCCCCCGGGTTCAGCGCGCGGCGACAGCGGGGCGCACCCGCTGGAGCTCGGGCAGGTCGCCGTCGGCCTCGGCCCACAGGCGCGCGGCCGTCGCGAACGCCTCTCGCAAGGCCGCGGCGTCGCCGCGCTTCTCGGCCACGAGGCCCAGCGCGTAGTGGCCGCCGGCGTAGGCGCGGTCGTGTTCGAGCATCTGCCGCGCCATGCGCTCGGCGAGCTCCCAGTCCGAAGCCTCGCGCGCGGTGCGGGCGATCGTCTCGAGCACGAACAGCGCCTGCATCCAGGCATCGGGGCCCGGCAGCGCGCGCAGGCGCTTCCCGACGTCCTCGAGTAGCGCGCGGCCCGCCTCCTGCTCGCCGGTACGGAGCTGGAGCGAGCCCTTCACGAGGTCGAGGTAGGGTCGCAGTGCGTTGCGCGCGGCCCACGGGCCCGGGTCGACCGCCTCGAACTCCCGCTGGGCCAGCTCGGCTTCGGCGCGAGCCTCATCGATAGCGCCAGAGCCGAGCGCCGCTTGTGCAAGCGTGACGTGGCCGAGCGAGCGCGCCGCCGCGAAACGCGACGCGACCAGCGTAGCGGCCGCCTCGCGCGCTTCCGCGACGCGCCCGCGGTTCAGCAGGAAGGCCGGCCACTCCTTCTTGTTGAAGGCCGAGTACTCGTAGGGTGGCGGCATGCCGAACGAGCGGCGCATCAGTGTCTCGGCTTCGCGCATTTGTCCCTGGTGCTGGTGCGAGGTCGCGAGCAGGTCGAGGTTGTGCTGGTGGTGCCAGTCGAGCTCGGCCGGGATGCCCTCGGCGGCGTAGTAGGCGGTCTCGAGCTCGTTCGCCTTCCGGAACTCCACGATCGCGTGCTGGGTGCGGCCCACGCGCCGCAGGTCGTGCGCCCACATGTGGTGCGCGTGCGGCACGGCCGGGGCGAGCCTCACGTAGGCCTCGCCGTGGACGAGCGCGTCGTCGATGCGACCGATCATCTCGTGCGAATGGACGAGGTAGTGGTGGGCGGCGAAATGGCCGGGGCTCACGCTGAGCGCGTGCTCGTAGAATGCGACCGACGACGCACCGCCCCGCTGGCCGCGTCCCGCGGCCGAGGCTTCCTCGGTGTTGCCGCGCAGGAGCCACAGCTCGACGTCGTTCATGTCCTGGGCCAACGCATCGTCGAGCGCTTTCTTGTAGGCCGCGTGCTTCTCGACGCTCGCCTGATCCTCGAGCGCGTCGAGCTGGACCCGGCGCAGCGCGAGGCGCCGCCTCTCGCGAGGCGTGAGGTCCGCGGCGAGTGTCTCGGCCGCGGCGAGCGAGGCGCGCGCCGACGGCTTGTCCTCGAGCGCAGTCGCGACGCGCGACAGGCCGAGGTGGGCGAGCGCCAGCTTAGGGTCGTGGCGCAGCGCCTGACGGAAGGCGCGCGCGGCCTCGATCCACACGTACGAGTGCAGATAGGCGACGCCCTGGTCGTAGAACGCCTGGGCCTCGGACGAGGCCGTCGTCACGGGATCGTGCGACTGGCCCGGCCGGCGCCCGGCACCGTTGCCGTCGCGCAGGGCGACCGATTTCTCAAGCAGGCCCTTCGGGACGTAGCCCACGGCCGCGCACGCGGCGTGCGGGTCGTCGGGGGCCACCTGCGAGAACGCGGGCAGCGGCAGGGCGAACAGGCACAGGGCCAGCAGGGCTTTCTGCAAGGGAACCTCGCCCAGAAGTTAGAACCTCGCACCCCGCGAGGTCAAGCAGCCCACGAGCGACGATACGTCAGCGTCCTCGCGCGGCCACGATCTCAGGACGGCCGAGCGCGAGCGAATCGGGTGGCGGGACCGCTCGATCGGGGACGCACCGGGTCGGCGCGGGTGGGACGCGCCGGAGTCCGGCGCGTCCCGTTTCGTCAGGAACGGCCTACGGCTTCTTCGGAGTCCAGAAGGCCAGATCCTTGGCCTTCGTCGCGGCGTCCACGTAGCTCTGCTTCGGGTCCAGGCGATAGCGGTTCGTCGACAGGTTGAGCACGCTCTCCTTCATGAACTTGCCGAGCACGCCCATTTCCTCGGCGGTCGCGCCCTTCATCGTGGCCTCGCCCTCGGCCATCATCTTGTCGAAATCGCCGAACGACGCGACGGACGAGAAGGTGAGATATGTGCCGTCCGGAGCGCCGCCCACGACCCGGTAGGTGCGCCAGCTGGCGTTCGGGGCCGAACGGGCCGCCGCGGCCTTGTAGGTCTTGGTGGCCGCGGCCCAGGCGTCGTCGTGTCCGAGCCGGATGCGCCAGGTCGAGATCTCCCAGTAGCGCATCTTGGCGATGTCGGGGAACGCGCCGTGGCTCAGCTCCGGCACGGCCACCGCCTGAAGGGCCGTGGCGTCCGCCAGGAACTCACCGTCCGTCTTGGCCAGCCGTTCGTACTCGGTCGAGAGGCCGGGCTGTGCTTCCTCCCAGGCCACCGACTCGCCGTACGCCGCCTGCGAGGCGTACGAAGTGACGTACCAGGCTTCCAGCGGGCCCGTGATCGACGCGAGCGCGAGGTAGCTGTACGGGGACTTCGCCTTCTCGGCCGCCGCGGGCCAACCCTTCTCCCACTGCGCGTGGTCGGCCATGCGGCCGGGCTTGACCTGCTCGCGGAAGATGTGGATGAAATTCGGCTGGGTCGTGGGCGGCGCCTGTGCGAAGGCGGTCGCGGAAACGCTGGCAACGAGCGCCAGGACGGCAAGGCTCAATTGGGTCTTGCGCAAGGTCTGCCCACCTCCCGGAGGGCATGGAGATCCGTTACCCGGAGGGTGAACGAACCTTTCGACCAGGAAAGCCGCAACTCCGAGTCTGGAGCCGGCAGTTCGAGGACGTCATTCTTGGGGAACGATGCAGAGAGACTCTACCCCGCGAGGCGCCCTGTCAAGCGCGCTCCGTTCGGGAGATCGGCAGATCGGCAGGGCGCGCTCAGCTCGGCGGCTGCGGGAAACCCATGCGTCGCACGATCGCTTCGAAGCGCGGGTTGCCCACGAGGGTGGGGTCGATTCCGGGCATGATGGATGCGTAGGCCATGTTCGGCGTCCGGTCCTCGATGTCGTGGACGGGGCCGGTCGACAGCGGGTCGAGCTCGGCCGCCTTCCGGCTCTGCGCGAGCCCCTCGTCGAGGCGGCCCATGGCGGTCAGGAACCACCCGTACTCCTCCTGCACGGCGCGGCTGCCCGGATTCAGCTTTAGCGCGCGACGGAACTCCGACTCCGCGCCCGCCCAGTCCCACTCGAAGAAGAAGCGGACGAGGCCGAGCGCGGTGTGGGCCTCGGCGAGGTCCGGGTCGAGCTCGAGCGCGCGGTTCACGGCGGCGCGGGACTTCTGCAGCGGCTCGTCCCGGCCAATCGCGCGGAGGAAGGCCTGGCGGGTGTAGGCCTCGGCGAGGCCTGCGTGAGCCAGGGCGTAGTCCGGCGCCCGCGCCACGGCCTGCTGGAGGTAGTCGACGCCCTTGTCCATCTCCTGCTGGTTGCCTACGAGGAAGCTGCGCCCCTTGAGATACAGGCGATACGCTTCAGGGTCGTCGCTCGCGCGGCGGGCGAGCTTCTCCTCTTGCTCGCCGCTCAGCTGGCGGCGGAGCGTCCGCGCGATGGTGGCCGCGATCTCGCCTTCGACCGTGACCACGTCGTCGGCCCGCCGGCTGTACTTCTCACCCCAGAGCTGCGCGTCGTCGCGGACGCTCACGAGCTCTGCGGTGATGGCGAGGTTCGAGCCGCGCTGGGCGAGAGTGCCGAGCAGCAAGGCATCGACGCCCAGCTTCCGGCCGATCTCGGTCGGGGCCAGCGCCTTCCCCTTGAAGGCGAAGGCGGACGTCCTCGAGATGACACGCAGCCCGGGCAGGCTCGAGAGCTTGTGGATGAGGCTCTCCGAGATCCCGTCGCTCAGGTACTCGATCGCCGGGTCGCCAGTCGCGTTCTCGAACGGCAGCACGGCCACCGACCCGATCGAGGCGCCCCTCGCGGTCCCGCGGTAGAGGACGCCCCCTCCCACCCCGAGGGCTGCGACGAGGCCGGCCGCGCCGAGCAGCAGAAGGCGTCTGCTTTCCCCGCGCGGGGCCTTCGTCACCGGGCTCGTCCCCGAGGCCCGGTCGCGCTGGAGGTTCCGCAGGTCCACCACGATGTCGCGCGCCGACGTGTAGCGCCGGTCCCGGTCCTTCTCGAGGCACTTGCGCACGATGCGCTCGAGCTCCGCCGGCACGTCCTTCCGCGACGCCCCCATCTCAGCCGGCGTGGCGTGGCAGATCTGGTCGATCGTCTGGGTCGCGGTGTTGCCGGCGAAGGGCAGCCGGCCCGTCGCGAGCTCGTAGAGCACGATGCCGAGGCTGAAGAGATCGGTCCGGGCGTCCACGTCCTTGCCCAGGGCCTGCTCGGGGCTCATGTAGGGAACCGTTCCCACGACGACTCCGGCCCGCGTGTGGGCGTCCGTGCTGAGCTGGCTGTCGACCGCAGCGGGGCGATCGCCGGTCCGCCTCGCGAGGCCGAAGTCGAGGACCTTCACCTGCCCCTTCGGGGTAACGACGGCGTTCGCGGACTTGATGTCCCGGTGGACGATCCCTCTGGCGTGCGCCTCCTCGAGGGCCTCGGCCATCTGCACGCCCAGCTCCACGATGCGGTCCACGTCGAGCGGCCCGTGCGCGACGAGCTGGCGCAGGTTCTCGCCCTCCACGTACTCCATCGCGATGAAGTGGGTGCCGTCCTGCTCGCCCACGTCGTAGACGTGGGCGATGTGCAGGGCCGAGGCGGCGCGGCCTCGCGCTCGAAACGCTGGCGGTAGTGCGCGTCCCCGGACAGCTCCGCGGGCAGTATCTTGACCGCCACGCTGCGGTCGAGACGCACATCCCGCGCCCGGTAGACCTCGCCCATCCCTCCGGCACCGAGCGGAGCGACGATCTCGTACGGACCGAGACGCTGGCCGGCGGCGAGCGTCACCGGGCTCTCTCGCGGCCCATGCTTCAGCGAGGAGTCTACTCCAGTGCGACCTCGCCGGGGCCGCCGCGATTCCGGCGTCAGGCCACCGGGACGAAGTAGCGCAGGCCCGACAAGGCGTGGATGTACGTGACGCCCAGCCAGGGGCGTGACGGCGGGCGCGACGACGGCCGCGTCAGTTCAGCAGGCGGGTCTGGCCGCGGATCTCACCGCCCGGGTAGAGCGTGGTGTGGAAGTTCACGTACGCCGTGCCGGCGCGCATCTCTTGGATCAACGTGTTGAAGTCGTAGTTGACCATGTTCGCGGCCGTGAACGAGCCCTCGGCGATCGTGCCCTGGGTGATGCTCCGTGCCGGATTCTGGACTTGGAGAAGGAACACACGCACGGACCCGTTCACTCCCGCGGCGCCGGAGTGGCTGCGGCCCATCGTGTAGTTGTTGAGGTTCGAGGCCAGGACGATGAAGGTCACCGTCGTGCCGTCGAACGTGAAGCGCGCCGTGCCGCTGGCGTCGCTCGTGCGTGCGGGAACCTCGTTGGCGGGGCTCAGGGCGGCATCGAAGAACGTCAGGTTTTCGTCCGAGCCACAACTGACACCGAGTGTGGCGGCGAGAAGAACGGCCATGAGGGCGGCTCGACGCATGCTCTACCTCCTGGGTGGGGCCTGGCCCACCCTCATCGAATGACGATCGTGCCCTGGACCAACGTGTTCGTGGACTGTCCGTGGTCATGGTAACCGCAGATCCGTGCGGTGCTGAAGGCGCCGGTCTGTCGGAACTGGCCCGGCGCGAGGGCCGACACCTCGTTTATCGGCGGGCAGTTCTCGTGGGTCGGATGCGGGTCCGAGGACATCTCGTGCACGGTGTTGGCCATGTTGACGAAGGTGACCCGGCTGCCCACCGGGATCTCGATCTGCTTCGGGCTCACGCCGGCAGCGGTGATCGTGACCGTCGGCCCGGGCGGAGGGGTCCCCGTGCTGGGCGGCGTCGTCGGGCCCGTGCCCGAGGACGACGAGCCCCCACACGCAGGCAAGCCGATCACGAGAGCCGCAGCCATCCACCTCGACCACATCCGTGAACACCTCACTTGAACGAGAACGTGCCGCCAACCGGAGCAAGAGATGTGCCGTGTGGACCGAATGCCGCAAGTCGTTGCAGCGCGGCGATCCCATTCGTCGCCGGCGTTACGCGCGGCGTAAGTCCTTACCCGCGCCGAAAGGCAGGCCAGGAGATCTCGTGCCGCTCGCCGTGCAACTGCCCGTCCTGTTGCCTGCCCGTCCTTGCCCGAAAAGCAGAAAGCCGATAGCCTCGCGCCGCTCGCTCTACAAGGAGGCGATCGCATGAGACCGGCTCCGCATTGCGTCCGTCTGGCGGCCATCGGCGCCGTCTTTGCCCTGAGCGCGCCTGCACAGGCGCAGACGCCGAGCTTCAACTGTCGCGACGGGAAGGACGCGCCGCCGCGCTTGCAGATCGTCCAAAACCTGTGGGGCCTGCGAGCGCATCCCTCGGCCGCGGAAGAGTGGCCCGAGGAGAGGAAGCTGCGCGAGATCAAGGCCGCGGGCTTCGATGCGTTCGACGTGTGGGTCGGCGGGGCGAAGGAAGAGGATCTCGTTCGTTGGAAAGGCCTCGCTGAACAGCACGGGCTGGGCATCGGTGTCGAGTTCGGCCCCGCGCGCGTCGAGGACGCCGACGCCGGCATCGCGGCCGCGAAGCGGCTCGGCTCGGTCTACCTCGACGCCCACGTCGCGAGCTACTTCACACCGGAAGCCGAAGCGGAAGCTCTGCTGCGGGGCCTCGTCGAGCGCTGCCGCGGGGCGGACATGCCGCTCGTGATCCAGACGCACCGCGGGCGGGTGACGCAGGACCTGCTCCGCACCGTGGCCTACGCGAAAGCGATCCCGGACCTGCGCTTCGACCTCGATTTCTCGCACTACCTCGTGGCGGGGGAGATCGGCGGGGCCTTGGCAGCTTCGGCCGAGGCCGCGTTCGCCGTGCTGATGGAGCGCGCGACCATGCTCGACGGCCGTGTCTCGAACGGCGAGCAGGTACAAGTCGATCTGCTGAACCCGGTCTACCGCGAGCACCTCGATCGCGTCGCGGCGCTCTGGAAGCGCGTGATGGTCGGCTGGCTCCGCGGCGCCCGCCGCGGCGACGTGTTCCCGTTCCGCGTCGAGCTGGGTCCGCCCGGGTACGCGATCCTGGGCAGCGACGGCCGCGAGATCTCGGACCGCTGGGCACAGCAGAAGGCCCTGCGGGACCTGGTCGAGCGGCTGTGGAACGAAGCGGTCGCCGAGATCGGCACGGGAGCGCGCCACGGGCGCTGAGGGGCGGGACGGCTAGAATCCTCGCGGGAGGGACGCGGTGCCACAACCTTCAACCTCGTACCGGACTTGGGTCGTCGCGTTGTCGTTCTTCAGCTCGTGGGTCGCGCTCGCGTGCGCCTTCGGAGCGCCGGTCGCGGGAGACGGGCCGCTCGCCGTCCCGCTCGTCCTGGGCCTGTGGACGACCGCCGTGCTGGCCGCACTGGTCACGGGCGGCGCCTGGCTCGCCTACGAGAAGACCCGCCGCTTCGGCGGTGTCCTGCTCGGGGTCTTCGCGTTCAACTGGGTCGTGCTCGCCTTCAACGTGCGCTTCTACGACGACTGGAAGCTGGAGAACTGGCTCACCGTGCCCTTCGTGGTACTGCCCTACGCCACCCACCGCTGGTTCCGTCTCTCCGACAGCTCCTACGGTTTGCTCTTCGTCTACATGATGCTGCACATCGTGGGCTCGCACTACACCTACGCGGAAGTGCCCTTCGGCTTCTGGCTGCAGCATCTCTTCGACCAGTCCCGGAACCACTACGACCGCATCGTCCATTTCTCCTTCGGCCTGCTGCTCGCCTACCCGACCCGGGAGATGGTGGTCCGCATCAGCAACGCACGGGGCTGGTGGGGCCTGTGGTTCCCGATCGAGTTCGTGCTCGCCTTCTCGTGCGTCTACGAGCTTTTGGAGTGGGGCATCGCGGAGGTCTTCGGCGGCGACCTCGGCATCGCCTACCTGGGATCGCAGGGCGACGTCTGGGACGCGCAGAAGGACATGGCTCTGGCCGGGCTCGGAGCGGTCGTCACCATGGCCGTCGTCCTCTTCGTGCGCCTCGCCTACGACCGTGTCGCTTTCGGCCGCGAGCTATGGGAGAGCCTCCGGGTGAAGCGGCGCGAGGTCATGGGCGAGCAGGCGCTCGAGCGGCTGCCCGGGCTTCGGGAGCAGTAGCGGTCGCGCTTCACCGCGAACTCGAGCGGGCTGATGGACGACCGAGGATCGCGCGCTCATCCTCTTTATTGGGACCGCCTCCTGGGATCGAGCAGGATCGCGGCCGCCGTGAGCCCCCCGTCGACCCGCAGGTCGTGGCCGGTCACGAAGCGGGCGTCCTCCGAACAGAGAAAGGCGATCACGTCGGCCACTTCCTCGGGAGTCCCGTAGCGGCGCATGGGATTGCGGTCCCGCACCTTCTCGCGGATCGCCGACGAATGCAGGGACTCGGTCTGTGGGGTGGCGATGGGGCCGGGCGACACGGAGTTGACGGTGATGCCGTGCCCGGCGAGGTCCACCGCGCAGGACTTGGCGAGGGCGAGCACGCCCCCCTTCGATGCCGAGTAGGCCGCCCGCTCCGACCAGACCTGCGACCCGCTGATCGACGCGAGCATCACGATGCGCCCAAAGCCCTGCCGGATCATGATCGGCGCCGCGGCCCTCACGCACAGGAAGCTGCCGGTGAGGTTGATCGCGAGGACGCGGTCCCAGTCCTCGAGTGTCGTTTCCCAGGCGGTGCCCGGGTGGCTGACCCCAGCGCTCGTGACCAGGATGTCGAGGCCGGCCATGCGTTCCGCGGCCTCCCGGGTCCCGCTCTCGACCTGGGCCCAGTCGGTCACATCCATCACCAGCCCGGAGACGCTGCCCGCCTCGGCGAGCGCGCGGGCCGTTTTGTCGACGCGGTCCGCGGCGATGTCCGCGACTACGACCGCGGCGCCCTCGGCGAGCAGCCTTCGTGCCGTCGCCCGGCCGATCCCGCTCGCGCCGCCGGTCACGAGCGCGCGGCGCCCACGCAGCCTCAACGCGAACGGCCCACGGAAGGCGTCGGCGAGAGCTCCAGGCCGACCACGCTGTCGAGAGTCAAAGCACGCCGCCGATGTCGATGTGGATCTTGGTCACGCCGGCGGGGTCCGCGCTCCACTCCGCGAGCGCCGCACCCGTTTCCTCGAGGGCTATGACACGGCTCACGAGGGCTTCACGCGGGAAGTCGCTCTCCGCGAGCATGGCGGCCACGCTCTCGAAGTCCGGGCGGAGCGCGTTGCGCGAGCCCAGCAGGTCCAGCTCCTTCTGCACGAAGTATTTCGTCCGGCAGGCGACGTCTTCGGGGGTGTAGCCGATGAAGACCACGCGCCCGGCGAAGGCCACCTCGTCGACCGCCGCCCGAAAGGTCGCCGGGATGCCCACCGCTTCGATCACCACCAGCGGACCGTCACCATCCGTCAGCTCCTGGAGCGAGCCGTGCAGGTCCGACGCCTGCGAGTTGACGCCATGGCGGGCGCCGACGCGGCGGGCCAGCTCGAGCTTGCGGTCGTCCACGTCCACGGCGATGACCCTCGCGCCCCGGCGTGCGGCAGCGGCGATCGCCCCCAAGCCGATCGCGCCACAACCGAAGACGGCGACGGTCTCGCCGCTCGCCACCCGGCCGCGGGTGACCGCGTGGAAACCGACGGTCAGAGGCTCGACGAGCGCCATGTCCTGGAGGGAAAGGCCGTCCCGCGTGAGCAGCTTCTCCGTCCGCACCACGATGCGCTCGGTGGCCGCGCCGTCGCACTGCACACCGAGCGTGCGGTTGTCCCGACAGGTATTGGACCGCCCCTGGCGGCAGGCGGTGCACCGCCCGCAGGGGTTGTAGGGCACCACGAAGACCGGGGTGCCGGGCGCGAGCTCGCCGTCCGGCACACCCGGGCCGCGCTCCTCGACGATGGCGCTCAGCTCGTGGCCGGGGATGCGGGGATACGTCACCATGGGGTTCCGGCCACGGAAGCTGTTGAGGTCGGTCCCACACAGGCCGAGAACCGCCACGCGCACCCGCACCTCGCCGGGACCCGGAGCGGGCTCGGGGATCTCGACCATCTCCGTTCGGCCGGGCTCGACGATGCGGAACGCTTTCATGTCGGGAGCCCCGGCCCGTTCTAGAGGAAGAAGCGCTCGCGGCGCCGAGCCGTCTCCCAGTCGCGGCGCGCCTTCTGAACGGCCTCGCTCGTCGAAACCTCGGCGGGCGGCACGTCCCACCAGGACTCGTAGCCCGCCACGCGCGCTTCGCGGTCGGTCTCGATCGTGACCACGGTCGTGCGCGGCTGCCTTCTGGCCTCGGCCAGGGCGGCCCGGAGCTCGGCGATGCTCCGCGTGGGAATGACGTGGGCCCCGAGGCTTCTGGCGTTCTGCGCGAAGTCCACCCGGACCGGCGGCCCCGAGAGCTGGCCGTCCGCTCCGCGCCCGCGGTAGCGCGTGCCGAACCCGCCCGAGCCGAGCGATTCCGAGAGCCCCCCGATGGAGCCGAAGCCGCCGTTGTCGATCAGCACGACCACGAGCTTCACGCTCTCCTGGAGCGCCGTGACGATCTCCTGCGACATCATGAGCCAAGACCCGTCGCCGACCATGGCGAAGACCTCGCGGTCGGGAGCGGCCATCTTCACACCCAGCGCCCCCGCCACCTCGTAGCCCATGCAGGAGTAGCCGTACTCCAGGTGATAGCCCTTGGGGTCGCGCGTGCGCCAGAGCTTGTGGAGGTCGCCGGGCAGGCTTCCCGCCGCGCACACCACCACGTCCCGCGGACCGGCGGCGGCGTTCACGGCGCCGATCACCTCGCCCTGGCTCGGAAGCGGGCCGTGGCCGAGGTCGTGGATGCGCTGCACCTCCGTGTCCCACTCGCGGTTGAAGCGAAGGGCGCGCTCACGGTACGCCGGCTCGACGCTGAAGCCACGGAGGGCCTCGGCGAGCGCCTCGATCGTGGCGCGCGCGTCGCCGATCACCGGCAGGCCCGCGTGCTTGCAGGCGTCGAAGTCGCAGACGTTGACGTTGACGAAGCGGACGCCCTTGTCCTGGAAGGCGGTCTTGGAGGCGGTGGTGAAGTCGGAGTAACGCGTGCCGACGCCGATCACCAGATCGGCCTCGCGGGCGGTGATGTTGGCGCCCGGGGTTCCGGTGGTGCCGATGGCCCCGAGCGCGAGGGGATCGTCGAACGGCAGCGCCCCCTTGCCGGCCTGGGTCTCGCCGACGGGTATGCCCGTGGCCCTGGCGAAGCTGCGCAGGGCGTCCGTGGCTTCCGAGTACAGCACACCGCCCCCCGCGACGAGCAGCGGCCGCTTGGACGCGCGGATCATCTCGACCGCGCGAGCCACGGCCTCGAGGTCGGGACGGGCCCGCCGGATCCACCAGACGCGGCGCGCGAACAGCTCCTCCGGGTAGTCCCAGGCTTCGCTCTGCACGTCCTCGGGGAGCGCCAGCGTGACGGCCCCGGTGTCGGCGGGGCTGGTCAGGACGCGCATCGCCTCGAGCAGCGACGTGACGAGCTGCTCGGGCCGGTTGATGCGGTCCCAGTAGCGCGAGACCGGCTTGAAGGCGTCGTTGACGGAGATGTCGGGCGTAGCCGGGGACTCGAGCTGCTGGAGGACGGGGGCCACTTGGCGCGTGGCGAAGATGTCGCCCGGCAGGAGCAGCACGGGCAGGCGGTTGATGGTCGCGCCCGCGGCCCCGGTCAGCATGTTGGTGGCGCCGGGCCCGACGGACGTCGTGCACGCGAGCGTGGCCAGGCGGTTGGCCATCTTCGCGTAGCCCGCGGCGGTGTGGACCATGGCCTGCTCGTTCCGGCAGAGGTAGAACGGCAACCGGTCGCCGGCCTGTTGCAAGGCCTGGCCCACGCCGGCGACGTTGCCGTGCCCGAAGATCCCGAACACGCCCGGGAAGAAGCGGCGCTCCACGCCGTCGCGCTCGGTGTGCTGCTGCGCGAGGAACTCCACCACGGCCTGGGCGACGGTGACGCGCCTCGTCTTCATCGCCTGGCTCCTTGTGCCGAGGTCACGGGCACGCGTGGATCGGGCTCGGTACGGCCCCAGGTCTCGCGCACCCAATGGTGATCGGGATCGTCGCAGAAAGCCATGCTGCGCTTCTCGCCCGGTCCCGCGAGCACGTTCAGGTAGTACATGTCGTGGTTCGGGGTGGCGACACAGGGCCCGTGGTATCCACGGGGGACGAGGAACACGTCGCCGTCGCGCACGGTGACGGTGGCGTCGATGCCGCCGTCCTTCGTGTACGTGCGGTGGAAGCCGAAGCCTTCGGGGCCTGCGATCCGGAAGTAGTAGATCTCCTCGAGGATCGCCTCGCCCTCGCGCTCTTCGTCGTGTTTGTGGGGTGGATAAGAGGACCAGTTGCCGGCGGGGGTGATCAGCTCGACCGCGACGAGGCGGTCGGCGAGGAAGCTGTCGGGCGAGCAGAAGCTCGAGACCTGGCGGGTGGCCGCGCCCGCGCCCCGGACCTCCACCGGTACCTTCTCCGCGGGTCCGTAGGCGGGAGCCAGCCGGCGCCGGGCGCGGGCGGTGGGGAGGGCGAACTCGCCGCCCTTCTCGCTGCGGATCGTCACCCGCGCGTCGCGGGGCACGTAGGCGAAGTCGCTGACGCGGGCGAAGACGGAGGCCCGGCCCGAAAGCTCGTAGCGCTGGCCTTCGCATTCGACGATGCCCGAGCCCGCGAGCGGGAGCACCAGCATCTCGTCGGGGCCGGTGTCGAGCGCGCGCGCGGCTCCCGGCGCGAGGCGGACGATGCGCAGGCCGGCGAAGGACCAGCCCGCGCTCTCGGGAGTGATGAGGACTGGATCCGCGCCGGAGGCGGCGCGGCCTTTGGGCCGGTGGAGCGCGCCCGCAGCCGCAGCAGCGTCGCCCGTTTGCTTGGAACGTTCCACGTCACCTACCCTGGCGACCCGTAGCGCACGAACTCCTCGGGAAGAAACGTGGGTGCGACGGCTGGCGACTGGCCGCCGCTCCCAGTCGAGTTTGGAAGCGCGTTGCACAGCGCGAGTGCTCGCAGCGGGAATGCCGTGCCGCTGTAGGTAATGAAGTGGTACGTGTCGGTATTGAGCGAGCGTGTCCACCAGCGGCCGCTCTCACGTTGGTTGGTGAGTAGCCATTCGACGCCGCGCCTCATGCGCGGGTCCTCGGCATCCACGCCGGCCTCGCGCAGTACGATGATCGCCAGTCCGGTCTGATGTCCGTCGCTCGGCGAGCTTTTGAACTCCGGCTCGGATCGCAGCTTTTTGGCTCGACGTCCGTTGCCCCACGCCTCGGGCGCGGCGAACGTGCGGATCGACCACCCGCCATCGGGGCGTTGGTGTTTCCAGAGCATCTCGATCAACTCCTGCTTCTGTTCGCTGCTGACAAGTTCCGGCATTCGAGTCGCCGCCCACAACAGCAAGCTGCGGCCGTAGTCGTGCGGCGGCGCTTCGGTCTGAAGGTACTTCTTCAGCCGTCCGAGCGCCGCGAGCGTCTTCGCGTCCTTCAGGTCCGCCAGCCAGCCGGGTGCGGTGGCGGCGGCCATCGCGGCCACGGTTGCTTCGTGGTAGGCGTCGGATTCATAGGGCGGCCAGCACGCGAGTGCGCCCCACGTGCCGGAGTCGAGCTGGATGTCGAACATCAAGCGCAGGGCCCGGTCGGTCTCAGGCGAGAGTTGCCTGCTCACGTGTGCGTCCCACTCGGCCAGGCCCGCGGCCACGTAAATGACCTGGCCGGGCACGGTGGACTTGAGCAGGGTTTCTCGGTCTGTGGCCAGCTTCTCCTTGAGCACCTTGACGAAGAATTCGCGCACCTCGTCTTTCGGCCGGCCAAGCTGCGGGGTCAGGACGGGACGCACGACCATGTACGTGCCGTTCGTGTGGCACGTGACGCAGTTTTGCTTGGCGTTCCACGCGAGCGTGCCCTTCTCGAGGTACTCCGCCGCCAGGCGCACGGAGACCTCCGACCGTTTCGCCTCGTGCGCCATCGCGGCAGGCACGTTGATTCCGTCCGCCTGGTACTGCGGCCTAGGTGCGTCTTCGGAGCGAGCGACGGCCAACCCGATCATCGCAACGCTGACGACGCTCCAGGTCAGAGTCTTCAGACGATCTCCCTCGCGACACGTCCTTGCGCGTCAGGATACACTACGCAACGGCCCCCAGAGGTCGGCGCACTGGCGCCTGGGCGACTCTCAGCACGGGCTTTCAAAAAAGGACTCCGCTGGCTAGGGACGCACAGGCATCAAGGAGAGTCTGCTATGGAAGCACCGGAACCCGGGCAGCAGCGGCAAACTCAATCCTCCGCGACGAGGCTGACCGACGAGGAGCGGGCCCTGCTTCCCTCGGACGAGGATGTGCGGTTTTACCGAGCGCATGGTTACCTCATCTCGAAGAAGATCTTCACCGACCGCGACATCGATAGCTTGATTCGGGCGAGTGAGCGCTTTTATGCGCTGGATCTCGACGAACCGGGCGTTCCGGTGCCCGAACAGTATCGACCGAAGGGCGATTACGGCGACCTTTTGCGAAAGCATGATTTCGCCACGTTCTTCAGCCGAGAGCTTGCCAGCCTGACTCGCTCTCCGCTGCTTGGCGCGATAGCCGCTCGTCTGGCGAGAGCGCCCGGCATCCGCCTCTGGGCAGACCAACTCCTGTACAAGCCGGTCGACCGATCCGGCACGGCGGCTGGTGTCGGCTGGCACACCGATCGCCAGTACTGGCAGATGTGTACCTCGGGCGAGATGCTGACCGCCTGGATCCCATTTCACGACTGCGACGAGGAGATGGGAACCATCGCGTTCATCGACGGCAGCCACCGCTGGCCGGACAACACGGCGGATCTGGACTTCTTCAGCTCGGATCTACAGGGGCTCGAACAGCGCTTCAATTCGGGGGGCAGTCCGATCGTCAAGGTGCCGGCCAATCTCGAGAAGGGCCAGGTCAGCTTCCATCATTGCCTGACCATTCACGGGAGCGGCCCCAACCGAAGCAACGCCCCACGCCGCTCCATCGCCGTGCATTTCCAGGATGAATCGAACCGATATCGGGCACACCGTCTGCCCAACGGCGAGCTGGCTTTCGATGACGCTGAATTGCTCTGCCGCAGAGTCGACGGGGTTCCGGATTTTGCGGACCCCGCAGCCTTTCCGGTGCTGTTCCGCGTCGGTTGAGGCGGCGAACGTGCAGTGTTGCAGGAAGCGACCGGGCAAGTTCGTCATGACAGGCGGGTAAGGAACCCGCCGGGGTAGCGGCTAGTGTCTGCAATGGAAGCACCGAAACTCGGACAAGCGAGGCAAACTCAAGCCTCCGCGACGAGGCTAACCAACAGCGGGCCCTGCTTCCCTCGGATGAGGATGTGCGGCTCTACCGAGAGCATGGTTACCTCATCTCGAAGAAGATTTTCACCGACAGCGACATCGATAGCTTCATTCGGGCGAGTGAACGCTTTTACGCAGGCGATCTCGACGAACCGAGCGTTCCCATGCCCGAACAGTATCGGCCGAAGGGCGATTATGGCGACCTTTTGCGAAAGCATGATTTCGCTACGTTCTTCAGCCGAGAGCTTGCAGGCCTGACTCGCTCTCCGCTGCTTGGCGCGATCGCCGCCCGGCTGGCGGGAGCGGCCGGCATCCGCCTCTGGCAAGACCAACTCCTGTACAAGCCGGTCGACCGATCCGGCAACGCGGCTGGTGTCGGCTGGCACACCGATCGCCAGTACTGGCAAATGTGTACGTCAGCGGAGCTGCTGACCGCCTGGATCCCATTTCACGATTGCGACGAGGAGATGGGAACGATCGTGTTCATCGACGGCAGCCATCGCTGGCCGGACAACACGGCGGGTCTGGACTTCTTCAGTGCGGATCTACAGGGGCAGGAACAGCGCTTCAATTCGGGGGGCAATCCGATCGTCAAGGTGCCGGCCAATCTCGAGAAGGGCCAGGTCAGCTTCCACCATTGCCTGACCATTCACGGGAGCGGCCCCAACCGAAGCAACGTCCCCCGTCGCTCCATCGCCGTGCACTTGCAGGAGGAATCGAACCGATATCGGGCGCATCGTCTGCCGAACCGTGAGCTGGCTTTCGATGACGTTGAATTGCTCTGCCGCAGAGTCGACGGGGTTCCAGATTTCGCGGACCCCGCGGCCTTTCCGGTGTTGTTCCACGGCGGTTGAGGCGGCCTTAACGTGGCCGCTGGCGTCGAGCGGCCGCTGGAGCCCGGTTAAGATCGATGCCGGGATGGCCGCCTTGAAGATCGTGATCGCGGCTTACCGCGGGCACGAGATAGGGCAGCAGGTGAGCGTGGCATAGGCGGCGGACCAGGGGTGAGAGCGCGCGCGATCGCCTGGATCCAGCGCGCGTCGCCCAGGGCGTCCTCGACCCCGGTCTCGGGCTTCCGGCCCTCGCGCACGCACTGCCGGAAGTGGTGCAGCTCCACGCGGAAGGCTTCCTCGTAGGACACCGTGCGCCGCTCCTCCACGAGCTCCCCGCCCTCCATGCGCTCGACGAGCAGGGGCGTGGGGGCGTGACGGAGGTAGGGAGAGGGGAAGACGAGGACGAGCCGCTTCTCCGGGCTCACGAAGAGCAGGCGCTCCTCGTAGTGCTTCAAGCCGCGGAGCGAGACCCAGGTCAGGAGCACGCGGACGTTGCCCGCAAAGCGGGTGAGCGAGGTCTGGGCGAACCCTCCCCGCCAGGTATGGGCGGAGAGGACCTCCTCGGGCTCGCCCAGCAGGCCGCGCAAGGCGTTCACATCGTGGATCAAGCTCTGGAAGAGGAGGAAAGTGGCCACGAGGCCGGAGCGGGGAGCGCCCACGCCGGCCGTCGCGCCGAGCGGTGCCGAAAGGGACCCCACCGTGGCTTCCGTATCCGCGCGATCGGCGACGTCCTCCGGCGTCTCGTCGTGGGCACGGGGAGGCAGGAGCGCGTGATGCGTCCGGTACGCGCCGTCGTCCGGGTGGAGCACGGTCGCCTCCACCAGGCGCAGGTCGCGCATGCTGCGCACTTCCTCGCGGGCCCGGCGGTAGGCGGGGTCGTAGCGCTTGTGGTAGCCGACCATGAATACGCTGCGGTTCCTTTGGGCCGCCCGCGCCACTTCCTCCGTCTCCGCGAGGCTGAACCCCACCGGCTTCTCCACGAGCACGTGCTTGCCGGCCTGCAGGGCGAGGAGGGTGGCCTCGCGGTGCGAGCCCGAGCTGGCGAGGAGGACCGCCTCCACGTCCTTGCGAGCGAGCAGCTCCCGATAGTCGGTAGTGCGCACGGCCACCCCGTAGCGCCCGCCCACCGCCTCGAGCACGGAGCGGTCCACGTCGGCGAGGCCCGCGATGCGGAAGAGGTCGGGACGCTCGGCCAGCGTGGGCAGGTGCATCATCTGCGCGATGCCTCCCGCACCCACCACGGCCACGCGCAGGGGAGCGCTCACAGGCCCGTCCGCTCGCGCAGGTAGGCGCGGCTCTGCTTCGCGCTCTCGAAGGGGTCGGGAGAGAGGCGCCCTTTCTCGTCCGGCACCACGTCCTGCTCCACGATCAGCCAGCCCGCGTA
>Ga0247727_10007405_pt1 | contig 20904 bp, 17 predicted proteins | sample WisWelCaveWW1625_FD_202498 | JGI IMG/M metagenome (GOLD analysis project Ga0247727, IMG submission 202498) | Biofilm microbial communities from Wishing Well Cave, Virginia, United States - WW16-25 | ecosystem: Environmental > Aquatic > Deep subsurface > Groundwater > Cave microbial mat | place... | reverse complement strand
CACTCCGTTCGGCCGCGGCGGCGCTGGCTCGGGCGCTGACGCCCGCGGCTAGGCGTCCAGCGGCACCGGCGCCGCCGCACTCGCGTTCCGGCGCTCGTGGTCGAGCAGCCGCTGCTTTCGCCACAGGCCGCCGCCGTAGCCGGTGAGCTTGCCGTCGGCGCCGATCACGCGGTGGCAGGGGATCACGATCGCGAGCCGGTTGTCGCCGTTGGCCCGCGCCACGGCGCGCACGCTGCGCGGCTGGCCGAGGTCGCGCGCGATCTCCGAGTAGGACGCCGTCGCGCCGTAGGGAACTTCGCACAGGCGTTCCCACACCTCGCGCTGGAAATCGCTCCCCGGCGTGGCCAGGGGCACCGTGAAATCCCGACGCCTGCCGGCGAAGTACTCCTCCAGCTCGCCGGCCATGCGATCGAGCAGCGTGTGGCTCCCCGGCGCGAACTCCACCGGGAGGCGCCGGCGCAGGCGCCGGATCTGCGTCTCCAGCATGCGCCGGTCGGCGAACTCCAGCAGATGAAGGCCGTCGTCGCCGGCCGCGGCCACCATGGGGCCGAGCGGGGTCGGGAGCCGGCGGACGGCGAGCACGCGCAGGTGCCCGGAACGGGTGGGCGCGTCGCCGAAGAAGCGCCGGAAGGCGTCGTTGAAACCACTGAGCGAGTCGTATCCGTGGTCGAGCGCTGCAGGGGTCACGGGGTCTCCTCCCTGAATGCGACCCAGCGCCAGCGCGAGGCGGCGGGCGCGGGTGTAAGCGTGGAACGTCATGTCATGCTGTTGCAGAAACCAGCGCCGCACGCGGTCGGGGTTGAGTCGCAGGCCGCGGAGGTCGGCGTCCTTCCAGCGTCGCAGGGGATCGGCCTCCACCTCTGCCAGCAGCGGGCGTAGCCAATCCGGAGCCTGGCCCCTGGCCTCGAGGGGGCGGCAGCGCCGGCAGGGGCGGAACCCGGCCACCAGCGCCTCGCGGGTCGAGGCGAAGAACGTGACGTGCTCGGGCCGCGGCTTCTTCGCCGGGCACGAAGGCCGGCAGAAGATCCCGGTGGTGCGGACGGCGGTGACGAATACTCCGTCGAACGACGTGTCGCGCGCCAGGACGGCGGCGAGCATGTCCTGCTGCGACGGCAGCGTCAGCGTGTTCATGGCGTGAGGTTGGCGAATCTCGGCAAGGTCCGCTACCGGAAATTCGTCGTCGAATTCGACGACGGACCGGCGCGCCCTGGGTGGCCGCGCGGGCGCAGGGCCGGGTTGACCGCGACTGCCGCATCGGGGATTCTGCATCGGAACCCAACCCCATGAGCGCCAAAATCGAACTCCGCGCCGGGCCGAGCCTGATGGGCCGGCTCCGGAACTACCTCATCACCGGCCTGCTCGTCCTGGCGCCCACCGCCGTGACGCTGTGGGTGTTCTTCCGCCTGCTCAACTGGGTGGACAACCTGCTGGGCCAGTACTTCCGCTTCGCGGCGCTCGACTACCACCGAATCCCCGGTATCGGCCTGGTCGCCACACTGCTGCTGCTGGTGCTCGTTGGCTGGATCGCCTCGTGGCTCGGTTCCAGGTCGCTGTTCGCGATGTGGGACACCCTGCTCACGCGCATCCCGGGGCTGGGCATTCTCTACGGCTCCACCAAGTCGCTCGGCGAGGCGTTCCTCAAGCGCAAGAAGGACGCCTTCCGGCAGGTCGTACTGGTCCAGTGGCCTCACCCCGGCATGTGGCGGGTGGGTTTCCTCACCGGGCCGCCCGGGCCTTCGGTGAAGGAGCGGCTCAGCGAGGACATCGAGGTCGTGTTCGTGCCCCACACGCCCAATCCGGCGTCGGGGTTCGTGCACTACGTGCCCAAATCCGCCATCGTCTACATGGACTGGGCAGTGGAAGAGGGTCTCAGGGTGGTGGTCTCGGGAGGTGTGGTCCAGCCCGGGATTCCGACCGCTGGAGGGGCCGATGGCGCTGGTTCGATGTGAGGGCGTCGTCCTCAAGACCTGGGCGCTCGGCGAGACCAGCCGCATCGTCACGGTCTACACGCGTGAGCTGGGCCGGGTCAAGATGGTCGCCAAAGGCGCCCGCAAGACGCCGAGCCGGTTCGGGTTTGCGCTCGAGCCTTTGTCGCGCTCGCGCTACGTGCTCTATCACAAGCCGGACCGCGACCTGCAGCTGGTTTCCCAGGCCGACACGATGAATGCGTGGGGGAGCGATCTCTCCGACCTCACACGACTCGCGCACGGACAAGCGGCAGCGGAGCTGATCGATCGGCTGGTCTGGGGCGAAGAAGCGCATGAGGAGCTCTTTGACCTGCTGGTCCACACGCTCGAGGCCGTGGTTCGGGCGCCGCTGGCCTCGCTGCCGGCAGTCACGCTGGCCCTCGAGCTCCAGGTGGCGAGCCTGCTCGGGTACCGTCCGCGGCTCGACGCCTGCGTGATGTGCTCCGGTGAGTTGTCGCCGCGCCGGCTGTTCTCGCCCGCGCGCGGAGGCATGCTGTGCGATGCGTGCGCGGCCGGCGAGACGGGAGCGATCAGGCTCTCGGCCGATGCGCTGGCCGGGCTGTCGCTGCTGCTCTCGCGCCCGGTCGCGGAGGCGGGGGAGTACCTCGAGGTTCCGTGCGCCAGCGAGATCCAGAAAGTGGTCGAGGCCTTCCTCCGCCACCATTTCCAGCGTTTCGAGGGGTTGCGCTCGCTCGAGATGTTGCGCTCGGTCGGGGAATCGCGGCCGCGGATCGTGCCATGCCAGGCCTGAAGCCTTCGAAGTATCTTCAGGATTTGATCCTCGCGCTCGAGACCTTCTGGGCCGGGCGCGGGTGCGTGATCCAGCAGCCCTATCCCTCCGAGGTGGGCGCCGGCACGTTCAACCCCGCCACCTTTCTCCGCTCGCTCGGCCCCGAGCCGTGGCGCGTGGCCTACGTGGAGCCCTCGCGCCGCCCCAAGGATGGTCGCTACGGCGAGAACCCGCATCGCTTCCAGCAGTTCTACCAGTACCAGGTGCTGCTGAAGCCCTCGCCGCCCGACGTGGTGGAGCAGTACTTCGACTCGCTTTGCGCCCTCGGGGTCGAGCCGCGCGACCACGACCTTCGGCTCGTGGAGGACGACTGGGAATCACCCACGCTCGGGGCCGCGGGTCTGGGATGGCAGGTGTGGATGGACGGCACCGAGATTTCCCAGTTCACCTACTTCCAACAGGCGGGCGGGATCGAGGTCGCGGTGGTCTCGGCCGAGCTGACCTACGGCCTCGACCGCATCGGCATGATGCTGCAGGGCAGGGACCGGGTGCAGGATCTACAGTGGGCGCCGGGCGTGACCTGGGCCGACTTGTGGCTCCAGAACGAGAAGGAATATTCGCGCTACAACTTCGAAGAAGCTGACGTCGCCGCGCACTTCGAGATGTTCAAGGTGTGGGAGCGCGAGGCGGTGCGGCTGCTCGACCTGGGGCTGGTGATGCCGGGCTACGATTGCGTGATCAAGTGCTCGCACCTGTTCAACCTGCTGGACGCCCGCGGGGCAATCTCGGTGAGCGAGCGGGTGGGCTACATCGCGCGCGTCCGCAGGCTCGCCCGCCGCGCGGCGCAGGCCTTCGTGGAGCAGCGCGCGGCGCTGGGCTACCCGATGCTGACCGACGAGACCGAGCGGGCGAAGTGGCTGAAGACGGCTGAGGCGGAGGCGTGAAGAAGGGGCAGGGAGGCAGGAAGAAGAGTTCGGGGGCGTCGGGCCGCCCTCGCCGGCCCGGCCGGGCGTCTCCAAAGAGGGTCCCCGGCTCCCGCAGAATCCCGGCGGCGCTGCGTGCTGGCGCCGACCTGCTCTTCGAGATCGGCGTCGAGGAGCTGCCGTCGTCCTACATCCTGCCGGCGCTCGAGCAGATGGAACGCATGGTGCGCACCGGGCTCGACGAGCTGCGTCTCGCCTTCGAGGATCTCGAGACCCTGGCCACGCCGCGGCGGCTCACGCTTCACGTGCGCGGGCTGGCCGCGAAGCAGACCGACCATCGCGAAGAGGTCCAGGGCCCCGCCGCGCGCGTCGCCTTCGACGATCAGGGTCAGCCCACCCGCGCGCTGGTCGGCTTCTGCCAGGGCAAGGGGGTCGAGCCCGCGGCGGTGCGGCGGGTGCAGACCCCCAAGGGTGAGTACGTTACCGTGACGATCGAGCACCGCGGCCGGCCGGCGCGCGAAGTGCTGCCCGGCCTGCTGGCCGGGATCGCGCGCCGGCTGCAGTTTCCCAAGGCGATGCGCTGGAACGCTGGCGACGACGCCCGCTTCGCGCGTCCGGTGCGCTGGCTGGTGGCGTTGCTGGGAAAACGCGTGGTGCCGGTTCAGGCGTTCGGACTCAACGCCGGGCGGCGCTCGCAGGGACATCGGTTCCTGCACGGCCGACCGGTCGAAATCCGGCGCGCGTCCGACTATCGGGCCACGCTGCGCCGGGCCTCGGTCTTTGCCGATCATCGCGAGCGCGCCGAGGATCTCGCGCGTCAGCTCGAGAAGGCGGCCCGCGCGGCCGGAGGCCGAGTGGTTTCCGATCCCGAGCTCCTCGAGATCAACAATTTTCTCGTCGAATGGCCGACCGCCTTCCACGGCTCGTTCGACGCGCGCTTCCTCGATCTACCGCGTGAGGTGATCGTGACCGCACTGCGCGAGCACCAGCGCTTCTTCGCGGTGGAGGACCCGAGCGGCCGCCTGCTGCCGATGTTTCTCGCGGTCCGCAACGGCGACGCCCGCGGGCTCGCGCGCGTGCGCAAGGGCAACGAGGACGTGCTCATCGCCCGCCTCGAGGATGCGCGTTTCTACTGGAAGACCGACCTGAAGCACGCGCCGGCGAAGCGCATCGAGAGTCTGGCGGGCGTGGTGTGGATGGAGGGCCTCGGCACCCTGCGCGAGAAGGCAGCGCGGCTCGAGTCACTGGCGGGCTGGCTGGCCGAGCGCCTCGCTCCGGGCGCGAACGCCGCGGCGCGGCGCGCGGCGTTGCTCTGCAAGACCGATCTGCTCTCCGAAATGATCGGAAGCGGCAAGGAGTACGCGAGCCTGGAAGGCGTCATGGGCGCCCACTACGCCCGGCATGCCGGCGAGCCCGATGCGGTGACGGCGGCGATCGCCGAGCACTACCGGCCCCGCGGCCCGGCCGATTCGCTGCCCGCCACCGAGGCCGGCGCGCTGCTCTCGCTGGCCGACAAGCTCGACCACGTGGCCGGCGCGTTCGTGGCGGGCAAGGTGCCGAGCGGGAGCGAGGATCCCTACGGCGTGCGCCGGGCCGCCAACGGCGTGGTCAGGATCCTGATCGCGCAGGCGCGCCACCTCGATCTGCGCGACGCCACCATGGAGATGACGCGCGCGTTCTTTGCCACCGATCCCGAGCTGCCGCAGGCGGCGATCGTGAAGAAGCTGGGCGACTTCTGGCGCGGCCGGGTGGAGGCGGCGTTGGAAGAGCGCGGCGTCCCCTACGACACGCGGGAGGCGGCGCTCGAAGCACAGATGCCCATGGAGGATGCCGGCCGGCCGCGCCCCGGCTGGATCGACGCCTGTGACTGCTACGAGCGGGCGCGCGTGCTCATGGGCTTCCGCGGCGATCCGCGTTTCGAGCCGCTGGTCATCCTGTTCCGGCGCGTCGGCAACATCCTGAAGGCGGCGACCGAGCCGCTGCCCCCCGCCGTGGACCGCGAACGACTCGCGGAGAACGCCGAGCAGACGCTGCTCGCGGCGCTCGAGCAGGCGAGCACCCGCACCCGACCGCTGTGGGAGCGTCGGGCCTACGCGGACATCCTGCCTGTCCTGCTGGATATGGAGCAGGCGATCCACGGATTCTTCGAGCATGTCATGGTGAACGTGGAGGACGCGGGGACGAGGCTCAACCGCCTGCGGCTGCTCGCAGACGTGCGGGCGCTATTCCTGCGCGGCTGGGACCTGTCGCGCGTGGTGGTGGAGGGGGAGAGGGCCTGACAGGGCGGTGCGGTCCGAAGGACCTTGTCGCGCAGCACTCGCGCGGCTAGAGTTCCCAACCTCCTGCTTCGGCGGCATTTTTTCGAGGGGAAAGTCGCAGTGGCCATCAAGGAAAAAGCCGAGATCATCGACGCCGATGGCCTCCACCGCATCGTCACGCGAATCGCCCACGAGATCGTCGAGCGCAACCGGGGCGTGGGGGATCTGGTGTTGATCGGCATCCGTCGCGGTGGCGTGCCGCTGGCCGCGCGGATCGCGCGCAGGATCGAGGAGATCGAAGGCAAGGCCCCGGCCGAAGGCAGCCTCGACATCACGCTCTACAGAGACGATCTCTCGACCGTATCGGCGCAGCCGGTGGTGGGGCAAAGCGACATCCCCGACATCAACGGAAAGGTGGCGGTGCTGGTGGACGACGTCATCTACACCGGCCGCACCGTGCGGGCGGCCATGGACGCGCTCATCGACCACGGCCGACCGCGCTCCATCCAGCTCGCCGTGGTGGTGGACCGCGGCCACCGCGAGCTCCCCATCCGCGCCGACTACGTAGGCAAGAACGTCCCCACCTCGAAGAAGGAAGTGATCGGGGTCAAGCTCGCCGAGCTCGACGGCGTCGATGGGGTGGTGATCAAGGAGATCGTCGACTAGAAGGGATCGCCTGGTCCGTCCGGTCTTCCCGGAGCCGATCCCAAGCTGACCAGGCGCTTGAGAGCCTTTGACCCCGGATCGTCTCTGCGGTGTTTCCGGGCTTGCGGGCCGATGCTCACATCCTCTAGATTGCCCCCGGCACGTTCCTTTTGGGACATCCTTTAAGGTCGCTCCGTGAGGCGACAAAGGGAGGTCGAGAATGCCCGCAGTCACCATGACAACCCCGGCGCCGTCCGGCGCGGGGAATTTTTTGCGCCCGCAAACGCCCCGCCACCTCCTTGGGCTCGAAGGCATGAGCCGGGCCGAGTTGCTCGAGATTCTCCAGGACGCACAGCGCTACCGGGACCTCCTCGATGGACCCGGGATCGCCGTGCGGGAGCTGGAAGGCGTCACCGTCTGCAACGCTTTCTTCGAAGGCTCCACCCGCACGCGGATCTCTTTCGAGCTCTCCGAGGAGCGGCTGGGCGCCACGACGGTGTCGTTTTCGTCGATCGATTCCTCGACCGCCAAGGGCGAGAGCCTGCTCGACACGCTGCGGGTCATCCAGTCGATGCGCGTGGATCTGCTCGTCGTGCGGCACGCCTCGTCGGGGGCCTGCGCCTTTCTGGCGCGGCACTTGGAGGCGGGCGTGATCAACGGTGGCGACGGCCAGCACGAGCACCCGACCCAGGGGTTGCTGGACCTGCTCACTCTTCGCCAGGTCTGGCAGGGGTGGTTCGAGGGGCGTCGTATCGCGATCGTGGGCGACATCTCCCACTCGCGTGTGGCCCGGTCCGCGATCCACGGCCTGCGTTCCATGGGAACCGACGTGACGGTCACCGGGCCCCCGACGCTCCTCCCGATTGGGATCGAGGAGCTGGGGGTGAGCGTGGCCCCGACGGTCGAAGACGCCATGCGCGGGGCAGACGCCGTGATGGGGCTGCGCCTCCAGCGCGAGCGCATGGAGCAGGGCCTGCTGGCCTCGCCGGGCGAGTACTCGCGGGTCTGGGGCATCAACGCGGCCCGCGTGGAGCTCATGAAACCCGAGGCGGTCGTCTTGCATCCTGGTCCTGTCAACCGGGGGGTCGAGCTCGCGTCCGATGTCATGGACGGCCCGCGCTCGGTGATCTTCGAGCAGGTGACGAACGGCGTTGCGGTGCGTTGCGCAGTGCTCAAGCGCTGCGCCGCGGCCATGGGTCTTCCGGGCGGACGGGGTGCGTTGTGAGCCGCCGCATCGTGATTCGCGACGCCCGTCACTGGCGAACCGGCGAGGCGATCGACGTGGCGATCGAGAACGGCGCCATCGTCGAAGTGAAGCCTTCCGGCACCGGTTCCGACGGCCTGGACGCGCGCGGAGCGGTGCTGGCGCCGGGGCTCATGGACCCGCACGTTCACCTGAGGGAGCCGGGGCAGGCCGGCAAGGAAACCATCGAGACCGGCACGCACGCCGCGGGGGCGGGGGGCTTCACGTCGGTCGCCTGCATGCCCAACACGAATCCGGTCGTGGATTCGCCCGCGTGGGTCGAGTGGGTCCTGCGCCGGGCCGCCGAGGCGGGATTCTGTCGAGTACATCCGATCGCGGCCGTGACCGTGGGACAGAAAGGGGAGCAGCTCGCCGATCTGGCCGCGCTGGCGGCCGCCGGTGCAGTGGCCTTCTCCGACGACGGACTGCCGGTGATGTCGGCCGAAACCATGCGGCGCGCGCTGGAGTACGCCCGGCCCACCGGGCGACCGATCGTTTGCCACGAGGAGGACCTCACGCTGCGCGGACGCGGCCACATGAACGAAGGGCCGACCGCAACCCGTCTGGGGATCCGCGGCATCCCGGCCGCGGCCGAGAGCGTGATGGTTTGGCGCGATGTCGAGCTGGCCGCGCTCACCGGCGGGCGCCTGCACCTAGCGCACCTGTCGTGTGCCGGCTCGTTCGAGGGTCTGCGGGCGGCGAAGCGTCGCGGACTGGCGGTGACCGGTGAGACCTGCCCCCATTACTGGATGCTGACCGACGAGGCGGTCGGGGACTACGACACGTACGCCAAGATGAACCCGCCCCTGCGCTCGGCGCGCGACCGCGAGGCCACGATCGACGCGATCGTGGACGGCACGATCGACTGTCTGGCCACAGACCACGCGCCCCATACGGTGGAGGACAAACGGCAGCCTTTCGACCAGGCGCCGTTCGGGATCGTGGGGCTCGAGACCGCGCTCGCCCTCACGATCACCGGGCTGGTGAAGCCCGGCCATGTATCGCTCGCGCGCGCGATCGAGCTCTGGACCGAGGGGCCGCGGCGGGTGTTCGGGCTGCCCGAGGTCAAGCTCGCGGCCGGCTCGCCCGCCGACCTGGTGCTGTTCGATCCGGCGGCAGAGTGGACGGTGGATCCCCCGCGCTTCCAGACCAAGGGACGCAATACGCCGTTCACGGGCTGGCGGCTCCAGGGGCTGGTGCTGGCCACCTGGTGTGGCGGCAAGGCGACCTGGGCCGCCCCGGAGTGGAAACCCGGCCTGGCCCAGCTGAGCGCCCGATAGGCGCGAGGAGGTCGGAAGCATCCCGGCTCAGGTCGCGTGGCTACGCGCCTGGGAGCGCCTTGCGCACCTGACCGGACATCATTTACATTTGCTTGCCGCGCCTCGATTCGCACGTCCTTTAAGGCGGCCCCGTGAGGCCGCAAAGGGAGACCAGGATGAGCAGCCGCACCCCCGAAACCCTCGCCCCGCAGGGCGCGGGGCTTTTTTTGTGCCCCTCCGACGTCCGGCGGGCCGACGAACGGCCGGCTTCCGTCCCGTTCTGCCCTTCTGCCTGCGGGTCGCGGTTCCGCGCGGGCGGAGCGTCTCGATGATCCGCCGGCCGCCCGCCATCCTCGCGCTCGAGGACGGCCGCATCTTCCGCGGCGAGTCCTTCGGCGCGCGGGCCGAGACCACCGGCGAGGTGGTGTTCAACACCGCCATGACCGGGTACCAGGAAGTGATGAGCGATCCGTCCTACTGCGGCCAGATCGTCACGTTCACCTATCCGCTGCTGGGCAACTACGGCGTCAACCTCGAGGACTACGAGAGCGACCGGTTTCGCGCCCAGGCCATGGTGTGTCGCGAGGTGTGCGAGCACCCCAGCAACTGGCGCTCGAATGGCCGGCTCGAAGACCTGCTCGAAGAGAGAGGCGTTCCGGGGATCAGCGGAATCGACACCCGCGCGCTCACGCGCCATCTGCGCGACCGCGGGGTGATGCGCGGCTGCCTCTCGGCGGTGGACCTCGACCCCGATTCCCTGGTCGAGAAGGCCCGCTCCTCGCCCCGCATGGAAGGGCTCGCCCTCGCGGATCTCGTGACCTGCGTCGAGCCCTACTGGTGGACGGAGCGCGGCCCGTCGGAAAGCCCCGAGAGCGATGACGCCGGACGTCCGCTGGCGGTCGCGTACGACTTCGGCGTCAAATACAACATTCTTCGCCGCCTGCGCGCCGAAGGGTTCCGGGTGCGCGTGGTGCCGGCACGCACGCCGGGGAGTGACGTACTGGCGATGGAGCCCGACGGCGTGGTGCTTTCCAACGGCCCGGGCGATCCCGAGCCGCTCGATTTTGCCATCGCCGCCGCACGCCAGCTGGCGCACGCGGTGCCCATGCTCGGCATCTGCCTCGGACACCAGCTCCTCGGTCTCGCATTCGGCGGGCGCACCGGCAAGCTCAAGTTCGGCCACCGCGGCATCAATCACCCGGTGATCGACCAGCGCACGGGTGTGGTCGAGGTCACGTCGCAGAACCACGGCTTCCATGTGGACATTCAGTCCCTGCCTGCCGGTGAGTTCGACCTCACCCATGTGAGCGGCAACGACCACACGCTCGAAGGCATGGTGCACTCCAGGCTCCCGGTTCTGTCGTGCCAGTACCACCCGGAGGCGAGCCCGGGGCCGCACGATTCGCGGCCATGGTTCAGGGCGTTCGCGGACCTGGTGGCGAAGCGGCGCGCGAGCGCGGGCGCGCCGGTGACTCTGGCCGCGGTGCGTTCCTGATGAGCGAACCGGGATTTCTCGGACGCGGCATGACGCGCATGCGCTGGGGCAACCGACTCTGGGGCGCGATCAGCTCCAGGTTGGAAGCGCTTTCGGCGTCGAAGGCGCTCGGGGCCGAGGCCATGGCGAGGTAGGCATGCCGGTCCGCTCCGATCTCAAGAAGGTGATGATCATCGGTGCCGGCCCGATCGTGATCGGGCAGGCCTGCGAGTTCGACTACTCGGGGACGCAGGGCTGCCGGGCACTCAAATCGCTGGGCATCGAGGTGGTGTTGCTCAACTCCAACCCGGCCACGATCATGACCGACCCGGAGTTCGCGGACCGCACCTACATCGAGCCGCTGCTGCCCGAGATCGCGGAGCGGATCATCGAGCGCGAAAAACCGGACGCGCTCTTGCCCACGCTGGGGGGCCAAACGGCACTCAACCTGGCGGTGAGCCTGTCACGCTCCGGTGCGCTCGAGCGTCACGGCGTCAAGCTCATCGGCGCCTCGCTGGAGGCGATTGAGACCGCCGAGGACCGCGGGCGCTTCAAGCGCGCCATGGAGGGTGCGGGACTCCTGCTGCCTCGCAGCGGCTACGTCTCCAACGTCGCCGAGGCGGTGGCGCTGGGCGAGCAGCTCGGCTATCCGCTCGTGATTCGCTCCTCGTTCACGCTCGGTGGACAGGGCTCGGGCCTCGTCCATAACATGCGCCAGCTGCGCGAGGTCGCCCGCCTGGCGCTGGCGCGGGCACCCGCCCCAGGGGGGGCCGGGGCCGGCTCGGGCAAGATCCTCATCGAGGAATGCCTGCTGGGGTGGAAGGAGTTCGAGCTCGAGGTCATGCGCGATCGCGCGGACAACGTGGTCATCGTATGCTCGATCGAGAACTTCGATCCGTTGGGCGTCCACACCGGCGACAGCATCACCGTCGCCCCGGCCCAAACTCTCAGCGACCGGTGCTACCAGGCGATGCGCGACGCAGCGCTCAAGGTGATGCGGGTCATCAAGATCGAGGCGGGCGGGTCGAACATCCAGTTCGCCGTGCACCCGAAAACGGGCGAGATGCGGGTGATCGAGATGAATCCGCGCGTCTCGCGCTCCTCGGCGCTCGCCAGCAAGGCCACGGGATTCCCGATCGCCAAGATCGCCACGTTGCTGGCGGCGGGACTTACGCTCGACGAGATTCCCAACGACATCACGAAGAAGACTCCGGCCTGCTTCGAGCCGACGCTCGACTACTGCGTCGTCAAGATTCCGCGCTGGGCATTCGAGAAGTTCCGCTCCGCTGATCCACGGCTCGGCACCCGCATGAAGTCGGTGGGCGAAGTGATGGCGATCGGGCGCACCTTCCCGGAAGCGCTGCTCAAGGGCTGGCGCGCGCTCGAGACCAACGACGGCGTGCTTCCGGAAGCGGCCTCGATAGCCGACCTCGAGCCGCTCAAGGAGCAGCTGCGCGAGCCCTACGCCGACCGCCTGCGTGACCTGTTCCGCGCGCTCGCGGCCGGCGAGAGGCCCGAGACCCTATCGGAGCTCACCGGGATCGACCCGTGGTTCCTGCACCAGATGAAGCGCATCGTGGACATGGACCGTGCGCTGGTCGAGCGGGTGAAGCGCGACCCCGAGGCGCCGTGGCGCGAGGGAATGGTCCGAGACGCCAAGCGCCTCGGGCTTTCCGACCGGCACCTGGCCCACCGGCTGGACCTGAACGAGACCGACGTACGCAAACGCCGGATCGCCTACGAGATCACGCCGGTGATGAAGGCCGTGGACACCTGCGGCGCCGAGTTCGAGGCGATGACGCCCTACTTCTACTCCACCTACGAGGAGGAGAATGAAGTCCCGCCCAGCGACAAGCCGCGCGTGATGATCCTGGGGAGTGGCCCCAATCGCATCGGCCAGGGGCTGGAGTTCGACTACTGCTGCGTCCAGGCCGCGCTCGAGCTCAAGGGGCGCGGCTATGACGTGCTGCTGGTGAACTCCAATCCCGAGACCGTGAGCACCGACTACGACATCTCGACCCGACTCTATTTCGAGCCGCTCACCGCCGAGGACGTGCTCAACGTGGTCGACGCCGAGAAGCCGCAGGGCGTGATCGTGCAACTCGGCGGACAGACCCCGCTCAAGCTGGCGCGCGCGCTGCACGACGCCGGAGTGCCGCTGTGGGGCACCGCCTTCGACAGTCTCGACCTGGCCGAGAACCGCGAGCGCTTCCGCGTGCTCGTCGAGAAGCTCGGGCTGCGGCAGCCGGAGAGCATGGGCGCGGTGTCCCGCGAGCAGGCCCTCCACTGCGCCCGCACCCTGGGCTACCCGGTGCTGGTCCGGCCCTCGTACGTGCTCGGCGGGCGCGGCATGCGGGTGGTCTACGAGGAATCCGAGCTCGAAGACTGGCTCCAGCGCGAGGCCCTGATCTCGGCCGAGGAGCCGGTGCTGATCGACAAGTTCCTCTCCGCCGCGCTCGAAGTGGACGTGGACGCGGTGGCCGACGGCGAGACCGTGCTGGTGGGCGCGGTCATGGAGCACGTCGAGGAGGCCGGCATCCACTCCGGAGATTCGACCTGCGTCATTCCGCCGTTCACGCTCGGCGACGAGATCGTGGCCCAGGTGGTCGAGATCACCGAACGGCTGGCGCGCGCGCTGGGTGTGAAAGGGCTGCTCAACGTTCAGTTCGCGGTGCGGAACGACCAGGTGTTCGTTCTCGAAGCCAACCCGCGTGCCTCTCGCACCGTGCCGTTCGTGAGCAAGGCGGTGGGCCTGCCACTTGCGCGGCTCGCGGCGCGCGTGATGGCAGGGGAGCGCCTGAGGGACATCGCGCCCGCCAAAGCGCCCGACGCGCCGCTCGTCGCGGTGAAGAAGCCCGTGCTGCCGTTTTCGCGCTTCCCGGGCGAGGACGCACTGCTGGGCCCGGAGATGAAGTCGACCGGCGAGGTAATGGGGCGCGACCTCGACTTCGGACGGGCGCTGGCCAAGGCGCATCTGAGCTCGGGCGAGCCGCTTCCCGAGGGTGGCCGGGTGTTCCTGAGCCTGCGCGACGACGACAAACGCTCGATCACCTTCATGGCGAAGACCCTGGTGGATCTGGGGTATGAACTGTTGGCGACCCGCGGCACCGCGCGTTTCCTGCGCCGCAACGGCATCCAATGCCGTGAGGTATGCAAGGTGCACGAGGGCCGTCCCAACGCCGTGGACCTGATCGAGGCCGGGGAGATTCAACTGGTGATCAACACGCCGCTCGGACGCCCCTCGGAGTACGACGAAAAGGCCATCCGCCAGAGTGCCGTGACGTACGGAGTGCCGGTGATCACCACGGTGGCGGGTGCACTGGCGGCGGTGTCGGGAATGGAGGCATTGTCCCGCGGCCCGCTCGATGTGTCGGCGCTCCAGGAGTCCCCGCAGCATTGCTGGCCCCATCGTTCATCGCCAGCCCAGGCCGGGAGGGTGCACCCGTGAGCGAATTGCGGGAGCCCATGGGGCAGGGAACCCCGGGTGGCTCGAGGGTCTCGCTTCGCGCGGATACCACTTTCGTACTCGCCGGCGTGTTCCTGCTGCTCGCCCTTTCCTCGTGCGCGTACTACAACACCTTCTACCTGGCCAAGAGGTACTACGATCGCGCGGCGGGCGGGGCGCCGTACGTGCTCGAAAAGGCCGATGTGGCGTCGGCAACGAACTTCGGCAAGTCCATCGACTACTCCAAGAAACTCCTCGCGCTCCATCCCCGGTCGAAGTGGGTGGATGACGCCTACCTGCTGTGGGCCCGGGCGCTGATGGGCCGCGAAGATCCGACGCAGACCATGAACATGCTGCGCGATTTCGCCGCCCGGTATCCGCAGAGCCCTCTGAAGGACGAAGCGCTCTTCTACCTCGGGGTGGGGGGGCGGAAGGCCCGCAAGTACGCTGACGCGCGCAGCGCCCTGGAAGAGTTTCTGAGCCGCCAGCCCAAGCACGAGCTGGCGCCCTACGCCTACATGGAGCTGGCGCGCGTGCTGGTGGCGATCGAGCGCCCGGGAGAGGGCACCGAGGCCGTGACGCGGATGCTGGAGCGCTTTCCCGGGCACAAGGAGCGTGACCGCGCGCTGAACCTGAGGGCCGAAGCCCTGCTTGCGGCGGGCGACCACGCCCGGGCCCGTACCGACTACCAGCAGCTCGGCACCCGGGCCCAGTCCGACGAGGAACGCTTCACCCTGCTCCTCAAGGAAGCCGACTGCCTGGAGCGCGGCCGGCTCTATGCCGACGAGCTGGCGCTGCTGCGTGACGCGATCTCTCACGAGCAGGAGCCGCAGCGTCAGACGGCGGCGGCGCCCACGACGACGCCAGGGACGCCGCCGCAAGGTGCTGTGCCGCAGGTCACCCAGAACGTCCCCCTGACGGGTAGCCCCGAACGCTGGGGCAAGCTCATTCTGCGCATTGGAACAGTTCACACGCTCGAGAGTCGGAAGGATGACGCGCTCGCGGCCTACCGGCGCGTGCTGGACGGGTTTCCGCAGTCGGTGCTGGCGGCCGAGGCCCAGTACCGCGTCGCCTACACGCTCGAGACCGTGGCGGACGATCTCGATCGGGCGCGCGAGGAGTACGGCCGCGTGTCGAAGCTCTCGGCCACCTCACCGTTCTCGGTGCAGGCCAGTCAGCGGCTGGTCAATCTCGATCGCCTCGCGCAGTTCCGGACTGGCGGCGGCACCGACTCGCTGGAGAAGAAGGCGGAAGCGGGGTTCATGCTGGCCGAACTCTACCTGTTTCAGAGCGAGAAGCCCGACCGGGCGCTCGAGGAGTATCAGAAGATCGTCGAAACGTTCCCGGGCACGCCCTACGCCGGGAAGGCGCTGAACGCGCAGGCCTGGGTGCTGCGGCGCAAGCTCGATCGCGCCACCGAGGCGGACTCGCTCCTGTGGGCGGTGGTGCACGGCTATCCGAAGACCGAAGCGCAGATCCACGCCCGGGATTACCTCGAGGCCCTCGGACATTTCGTGGCCGATTCGCTCATCCAGCCGCCCGACGCGCCTCCGCCTCCGCCCCCGGACACCCTGCGCCTCACGCCGCCGCCGGCGGTCACCGACTCGCTCGGCCCGCGCCGGCCGGTCGTCATGAGCGCCGATTCCCTGATGCGGATTCCGTTCATTCGCGCGGGCGATACGGTTCCCACACCCTCGGTGCCGCGTCCGGGTCTCGAAGACCGGCGACCGCCGACGCCGCCCGACAGCACACGGGTTCCCGCCCCCGTCGATACCGCCCGCACCCAAACGCCGACACCGCCCGCAGCGCCGGACACGACCCGGAAAAGGGAGGAACCATGACCGCCGAAGCGGCCGGCGCACTCGCGCTCGAGTCCGCCGCCTGGACGCAGGTCCTGGCGCGAGTGAAAGGCCAGCGCGACTACGGCGCGGGGCATCTGTGGCTCGATCTGGAAGTGCCGGCCCGCTTCGTCCGCCCTGTGCCCGGGCAGTTCGTCCAGCTTCTCCTCACGCCGCCCTCCCCGGTGCTGCTGCCGCGTCCGATGAGCGTGGCCGGCGTGCGGGCCGCGGGGACGAAGACGGTGTTGGGGTTCCTCTACGGCCCCGTGGGCGCGGGCACGTGCGCGCTGGCGAAGCTCGACGCGGGTGACGCGGTGGACGTACTGGGACCGCTGGGGCGTGGCTACCCGCTCGACGTTCCGGGAACCCCGGTTCTGGTGGCCGGAGGTCGTGGGGTGGCGCCGTTGCTTTTCGCTGCCGACGGGTTGCGCCGCCGCGGCCGGCGCTGCGAGTTCCTGTTCGGCGCGCGGAGCAAGGCACAGCTCGTGGGTCTCGCGGATGCGCGGTCCCGGCTCGAGCGGCTGGGCGGACGGCTTCACCTGGCGACCGACGATGGCAGCCGTGGCATGAAGGGCCATGTCGTGGATCTGCTCGATCGTGTCGCGGGGCGCCTGCCGCGCCCGCTCGTGATCCACGCCTGCGGCCCGCACGGCATGCTCAAGGCGGTGGTGGAGTGGGCGCTGCGGAACGAGGTGCGGGCGAATCTCGCGATGGAATCGGTGATGGCGTGCGGCACCGGCGTGTGCCGCGGCTGCCCGATGCCGAGGAGCGAGCGGGCCCGGCGGGACTACCTGCGCACGCGGGGCGACGCGCCGTCGCTCTACGGCAACGTCGAGTACGCGATGTGCTGCACGGAGGGCCCGGTGTTCGCGGCCGAGGATCTGGACTGGGAGAGGGTGGAATGAGCACGATGGCAAGACGGAGGACGAGCCGCGTCCCGCGGCGTGACGCGAGGGTTCTGCATGACGGATGGGCGTCGGTCCATCCGTCACGCATCGAGGTTCCTGGCTCTCGCGGCGTCGGCCGACCCGCCCATGGCACCGTCGATCTCACCGTCCGCATCGGGCCCATGACCCTGCGCAACCCGATCCTCACCGCCTCCGGCACCTTCGGCTACGGCGACGAGTACGCCCACGTCGTGGACCTCACCGGCATCGGCGGCGTCATCACCAAGACCGTCACTCTCAAGCCCCGTCCCGGCAACCCGCCCACGCGCATCGCCGAGACGCCGAGCGGGATGCTCAACTCGATCGGCCTCGAAAACGTCGGCCTGGTCAAGTTCCGTAGCGAGAAGCTGCCGAAGCTGCGGGCGCTCGGGGCCCACGTGGTGGCCTCGATCGGCGGCGAGACCCCCGGCGAGCTCACGCGCCTGCTCGCCGCGCTCGGCGAGGATCCCGGCATCGCGGGATTCGAGATCAACTTCTCGTGCCCCAACGTGGCGCGCGGCGGCGCGCGCTACTGGGCGGTGCCGAAGCGGCTCGAGCGCACCCTGCGGATGCTGCGCGCGCTCACGCGCGGCGCGCTGATCGCCAAGCTCTCGCCCGACGTCACTTCGGTCGCCGATCTGGCAATGGCGTGCGAGCAGGGCGGCGCCGACGCCGTGACCGCGGTGAACACATTCGTCGGCATGGCCGTGGATCTGGGCCCGATGCGCAACAAGCTCAACCGCTCGACCGGTGGTCTCTCCGGCCCCGCGATCAAGCCCCTCGCGCTCGCCCGCTGTCACGAGGCCGCCGCGGCGGTAAAGATTCCCGTGCTGGGGTCGGGCGGTATCATGAACGGACGCGACGCGCTGGAGTTCATCGCCGTGGGCGCGGCGGCCGTGCAGGTGGGCACCGTGAGCTTCGTGCGCCCCCGCGCCGTCGCGGAAGTCGTGCAGGAGATGACCGAATTCCTGGCCGAACGCGGCATCCGGCGGATCGAAGACTGGCGCGGGTGCCTGATGGCCGGCGGCGCCGGCTGCGGCGCGCCGAACGACGCGCCGCACAGGGGGGGGCACGCGTGACCGAAATCGCGATCGCGTTCGACGTTCCAGGCCTCGAGCAGGCGGTGGCGCTCGACGAGCAACTGGGAAGCGGCCCCGAGTACGCCAAGGTGGGGCTCGAGCTCTTCACCTCCGCAGGCCCCGATGTGGTGCGTTTGCTCAAAGCGCGCGGCCGGCGCGTGTTCCTGGACCTCAAGCTCCACGACATCCCCAACACGGTGAAGGGGGCGGCCGCCTCGGCCTCGCGTCTCGGCGTGGACCTGCTCAGCGTCCACGCGATGGGCGGCCATCCCATGGTGGCCGCGGCGGTGGAGGGCGCGGCGAAGGGCGGTGGAGGCACGCGCATCGTCGGCGTCACCGTGCTCACGAGCTTCGATGGCTACTCCATCCCCCCCGGGTTCGCGCAGCCGTTCTTCACCTCGACGGTCGTGGCCCAGCTCGCCGATCTCGTGGAATCGGCCGGCGCTGACGGCATCGTGTGCGCGGCCACCGACCTGCCGTTCGTGTCACGGTTCCGCCAGCGCCCGATCTACGCGGTGACTCCGGGTATCCGGCCCGCCGGCGGTCTGACCCACGACCAGGCCCGGGTGACGACCGTCGAGCAGGCCGTGCGGGCGGGATCGAGCCTGCTGGTTCTGGGACGTGCGATCACCGGCGCGGCGGATCCCCGTGAGGCGCTGGCAGCCGCGCGGATGGAGCGCGACGCCGCCGGAGCCACCTCGGGGGCGCAGCCAGCTCCCGTTCAATCCTAGGCGCGGCAGCACCTTGACGCCGCGCTCCGGGAGGGAGTAGCGGTCACGGAATGAACGAGGCGGCCAGGCGTACTCCCGAAGGACGGCCCGCTGACGAGGCGGATCTGGTCCGCGCCGCTCAAAGCGGGGACTCGCGGGCGTTCTCCGAGATCGTTCGCCGTTACCAGCGGGCCATCTACCGCGTGGCCTACGGCTTCACTCGGAGTCCGGCCGACGCGGACGACCTGGCGCAGGAGGCGTTCGTGCGGGCCTATCAGGCGATCGGGCGCTTCAGGGTGGGCGAGCCCCTCTATCCCTGGCTGGCCCGCATCGCGAGCAATCTGGCGCTGTCGCTGCTCCGGAGCCGGAAACGAAAGCCGGAGACGTCGATCGAGCCGCTGATCGAAGCCGGGCACCAGTGGGGCGTGGACGAGGATCCGGCCGACGAGGTGGCGAAGCGGGAGCGCGACCGGCATCTCCAGGCGGCGTTTGCAGAGCTCAGGCCCGAGCACCAGGCGGTGCTGGTCCTGCGCGTGGTTCAGGACCTGTCGTACGAGGACATCGCGAAGGTCCTGAACGTGCCGGTGGGCACGGTGATGTCGAGGCTGTCGCGCGCGCGCACTGAACTGAAGATGCGACTTGCGACCCGAACCGGGGAGATGTCGTGACGCACCTCAGCGCTGACGAGCTCAGCACCCTGCTGGACGGCGCCCTGACCGGCCCCCGGCGCGAGCGCGCCGAGCGGCACGTGGCGGAATGCGGGGCCTGCAGGGAAGTGCTGGCGTCTCTGGTCGCCCAGGACGAGGCGCTCCGCCCGGCGCTCGAGCACGACCCGGGAGAGGCCCACTTCGAGACGTTCGCGGCACGCGTGGAGGACCGCATCCGCGCCGCCGGGCTTTCCGGGGCGCAGTCGCGCCTGGACGGCGGCGAAGGCTGGATGGGCTGGCTGCGCTCGCCGCGGCGACTGGCCTGGGTGGGCGCGGTCGCCGCCGTGGTCGGTGGCGCCGGAATCGTGCTGGTGACGGCCCGGCTCGAGCGACCGAGGCTCGAAGGCCTGGGTCAGCAGGGTGCGCTCCGTGCGCAAGCGCCGGAGGCTCAGGTGCCCGAAGCTCCGCCCCCCCGCGGGCCCGGGGAGACGGCGACGGGAGGGATGGACGACGCGGCCTACCGCGTGGAGCCCAACGTTTCCGAAGCGAAGTCCTCCGAGGTGCTCGAGCGCCTGCAGGCGCCACCGAGGCGCTCTGACGGTTTCGCCCGGCCGCCGGTGGAACGACTGGCGACGACCGAAAAGGACCTGAGGGAGAAGGAGAACGGCAGCGCTCCCGCCGCCGATGAAGTCACGATCGAGGCTACCCGGCCGGTTCCCAGGAAGAGTTCCGCGCCCTCGACACGCCTGATGGAATCGCGGCGCACGGCGGGTGGTGAAGACGTGCCGGTGAGGGCCCGCGAGGGCACCCTCGCGAGTCCGCCGCCGGCGCCCGCCACGAGGGCAGGGGAGGAGGCGACGAAAATCGTGAAGCCGCGCGCGGCGCCGGCGCAGGAAGACCTCGCCGTGCCTGCACCAGTGGGAAACGCGAAGCTGTCGCCTGAGGCCTCGTCTCTTTCGCAGCTCATGGGTCCCGGCGAAGTGCAGGTGTGCGGGCGCGTGGTGGATCCTTCCGGCCGGCCGGTCGCGGGGGCGCAGGTGGCGCTCGCCGACCGTGGTCTGACTGTCTCCACGGGTCGCGACGGACGATTCTGTCTCGCCGCACCGCCCGGAGATCACGACCTTTCGGTCATGGCGGTGGGGTACTCGGTGACGCGGGTGGCGGTGCAGGCCTCCGGCCGCACACCTGAAACCCAGGTGACCCTGAAGCCGGTATCGGTGCTGGAGGGGATGCGATCCCTCGCTCTGCGGTACAAGACCGGTGCGACGACGTCGAGCCCTTCGATCGCGCGCGAGCCGACCGACGTGTTCTCGGCCCTCCCCGACAGCCTTCGCGCCACGGTGCGCGAAGCGCAGGCGCTGAGCGGGGAGGGTCAGGCCAAGGGCTCGGCGGCTGCCTTCGACGATGCGGCCACGCGCTGGGAGCGGGTGATCGCAAAGGTCCCGGCCGGGAGCCTCGAGCGCGAAGCGCACTTTCGGCTCGCCGAGGCCCGTTACCGGGCGTGGCGGATCGAGCCGACCGCCGCGCGGCGTGCGGCCGCCGCGGAAGCGCTCACCGCTTGCCTCGGGACCTCCCCGACCGGGACGCAACGGGACCAGGCCCAACGCTGGCTCCAGGAGGTCCAGCGCTAGGCGATCGTTGTCCCGCCGATCGAAAACCCCTGTCGTTGCAACGTGATTCTGACCGCCTAACTGCAACGTGATTATGTCCCCCCTCGATCTGGGGTGGAAGCGAGCGGCACCACGCGTCGGCGCCACGGG
>Ga0247727_10007404_pt1 | contig 20904 bp, 12 predicted proteins | sample WisWelCaveWW1625_FD_202498 | JGI IMG/M metagenome (GOLD analysis project Ga0247727, IMG submission 202498) | Biofilm microbial communities from Wishing Well Cave, Virginia, United States - WW16-25 | ecosystem: Environmental > Aquatic > Deep subsurface > Groundwater > Cave microbial mat | place... | reverse complement strand
GAAGTCTGATGGCAAATGAGGCGTTGATTCGCAAGCGAATCGCAACAGCGCAGCGGCGACTCCAAGCGGCTCGCCTACTTTTCGATCAAGGCTTCACAAATGATGCGCTATCGAAATCTTACTATGCCATCTTTGCAGCGGCCAATGCTATACTTGCCAGCGAAGGATTACAATCCAAGAAGCATAGCGGGGTCATTAGCCTCTTCAGTAAGCACTTTGTCAAAACAGGGTTGATCGATAAGGAATTCAGCAAGATTCTCGTTAAAGCACGAGATGCGAGAGAGCTTAGTGACTATACTGATTTCTTCGAAGCCGGAGAGAAGGAAACCATAGATCAAATCAACAAAGCAGAACGTTTTATCAAAATGGCTGTTGATTTCCTTCAAAATCGCGGTATTGATTTGACGTCTTAATCCAGCTTCGACCCAATCACCACGCGGAAGCCGAGGCCATCGTGATGAGTATCAGGTACATAATGGGGACGATAGGCACAACGTGCGGCATATCTACCAAGGTACCATGAGCCACCCCGTATTGTACGATCTCCGTCAGTATCGGAATTCTCTCTGCCATCTTTGGAGTTATAAGGATATGGGGCGAAAAGTGTGTGACACCATTCTTTAACATTTCCAGTTATGTCAAGGGCCCCAAACGGGCTTGCGCCAGTAGCAAAAACTCCAATACTGTTGGTAGTTAAGAAACCGGTCTCACGAGTATTGGCATAGTTATCTTTCCATTCATTGCCCCAAGGCCAGAAACGTCCGTCATTGCTGCGTGACGCCTTTTCCCTTTCGGCCTCTGTGGGAAGACGGGCGACATATCCATCCGGTAATTCTCCAGAAAGTTGCAACTGTTCAGTCAGCCAAGCACAATAAGCCTTCGCTTCAAACCAGGTGACTCCCACCACGGGCCGATTGGGAATTCCTAACTTTAGATCATGCCAAAATGCTGGCTCTATACGATTGTTTCGACGCCGCCATTTATGCAAATTCATTTTCTCTTCATCTTCAAGATTACGACTTAACCAAGCGATGCCTGCATTATTCCACCATCTTTCTTCTTGATAACCTCCATTCCGCCAAAATACACGGAATTCTTGATTCGTTATTGGGAATTTGCCAATTAAAAAATTAGGTAGAAAAACCAAATGTTGTGGAAGAGCATGCTGAGTCCACTCATGCTGTTCTTTTATGGAAAAATTCCAAGATTGCGTTTGATAGAAGCTCATCTTTTCTTCCAACATAAGCGCCATTTCATATTTTGAAAATCCCATCAAAAACTCCCCCTCCGGCACTTCGCACCATTCCATTTTTTCCAATCGTGGATCGCCAAGCGCACCGAGCACATCGCCGCAGCGGGCGCGCACGATGATTGTTGACGCGGAATGCGTCATCGTCGTCAACAAGCGATCAATGACTTCCTTCCAACAATCTTCGCCGACGCTGACGCGGCCAATGTCTTTGAGGGCGGAACCGGCAAGCTCGACATTTTCGCCGAGATGATCGGCAGGCGGTTGGTCATTCAGCAGGCCGCGCACGAGCAAGGCCGTTTTCTCTTCTTCGTTGGTGACGAGGCCGAGGTAGCCGAGCGCCAGCAAAATCACTTCGCGCCATGCCGGATCGTAAGCGTGCTGGCGCAACAACTCCAAACTTTTCTGCTCGTGGACTTGTCCTTGAAAAACGATGTGGCGCGCGGCGAGATATTCTTCAAAAGTGAGATGCACGAAGCCATACGCATCCGGCCCGCGCTCGGCGAGCAGACCGGAATAGGTGCGGACGTCATCGAGAAAGCGAGCGGCTTCTCGTTCGGCATCATCAAGCACGAGCTTGCGGCGTTCGGAGAAATGGCGAGTGATTTCGCGCTCCAATTCAATGCGGCGTGCGGTGCCGGAGGGACGATTGGCGTGCATCCAATACGCCAGCGGCGCGAGAATCTTCACCGTCTCTTTGTCGTCCATGCTACCGACGGACATGCCTGCGAGACTGCGCGCGCGATTCCAAGTTTTGATCAACGTCGTGAGATAAAGCTCGTACAACTCGGCGCGGCGATTCGGCAGCTCGGTGCCTTGCCGATGAATGAGGGCGAGAATCGTCAGCAGCAACGGATTGGCGGCAAGTTTTTCGACGCCGGCATTGCCGAAAATGGATTTGAGCAATTTGCTCTTCTCCACTTCCGCATCGCGCGCGGCTTTTGGCGTATCGCCGCTTTGGGCGATTTCGTAGGTGAGGCACCAATTTTCAGCGAACTGAGAAATTTGCTCTTTGTTGAAATCGAGCAGGGTGAGATGGAAAATATCTTCGGCTTCCAACGGGGCTTCGCGATAACCGACGATGCGGCTGGTGATGACAAATTTGTTTGACTGACCGGTCGCTGGGAGCGACCGGTCAGTATTGCCACGATAATTGAGATAAAAATTCTTCACATGATGCACGACGCGACTGCGCTCGCTCGGATCATGAACTTCATCCAAACCGTCGAGCAGCACCAGCGCTTTGCCATTTTCCAAAGCGTCGTAAAAAAGCGGTGCGGGATTTTCCGGAAACTCCTGCATGCCTTTGTAAAATTCCGGCAGAAATTCACGCAGGCTCAAATGCGGATGCGCCTGCAAAGCATTGGCATACGCAGCGAGAGGCAGAAGAATGGGCAAACGTTTTTCACGGTCAAAATTTTTCGCCGCGTGAGCGCGAGGTGTTTGAGCAGCGTACTTTTGCCCGAGCCGGGATCGCCGAGAATCACCAAGGCTTGATGCTCGTTCAACGTCGGCTCAATTTGCACCGGTTTGGCGCGTTCCACCATCAGCTCAAGCTCGTCATCGAGCAGCATTTCTTTGCCGGCAGAAATCTTTCGTCCAGCCAGACGCAACTCTTCTTTCAACGTTTCGCCGCTTGGCAACTCCGGCTGCGCCCAGAGATTCACATAAACTTTTTCCAGCGACAGGCGCAGCGGCAATTTTTCAAATTGAATGATGCCTTTGAATTCAAGATATTGATAGGCATCGAGGAGATATTGCAAGTAACGTTGGCGGAGGGTGTTGAAATTGGTTGGAGGATGAACATCATCGGCGGCCATTTTTTCCTGCCAAAAATAAAAGACTGCGAAGGCCAATGCCGCCACGCCTAATGCTGCCCAAGCCATCCACGGTGAGAGTTGATAATCTGCCGGCAGAAGAGCGGTGGCAATATTGGTGAGAATGCCGAGCGCGACGACGGAAATCGCGGCGCCGGCGAGGACAAAACTGCGTTTCTTGCGCAGCATTTGTGATCAGCTCTATGTCTTATTTAGAAGGTTCGCCCTGTTCCGTTTCATGAAGCGCCGGATGATCAAACAACTGCCGAAGAAGCAAAAGAGTCGCGCGCATTTTATCTTTGCCTAATACACTAAATCGCTTTTGGATGCGCAACTGTTCGATCGTAAAAAGCTTATGTGCACGAATCAAGCTTGACTCAGGAAGTTGCCCAATTTCCAAATCAATGCTTTCCAACGGCAGGGAATAAACGTCGGTCTTTTCTATTCTGGAAGTAATAGCGACAACTACAACGTCAAGAAAAGAGCTATTGTAGAGATCGTTTGAAACAATCAACACTGGCCGGCGCTTGGAACCGGAAAGATCGGAGTAGGGAAAAGGCACCAATACAATCTCGCCTTGCTTATACGCCATCCCACACACTCCTTTCGATTTTCCAATCCGCGATGCTATTGATACTTGCTTCGGTTAAATCGCTTGTGTCTTCCGGCATGACGATACCCCATCTTTCAGCCAACACCAATTCGGCGAGACGGTTTAATTTCCGAAGAAAATCCGCGTCTTGCAAAAGCGCATAGGCCTCTTTTAAAAGCTCGTATTCTTTCTTTGGGATAGTTATAGTTTCCATATCCGGTTACTCCCTGGCAAGTTCGCTGAGTTTAAAGCATCAAAGTTTGTTGTCTTTTCTTCTAAAATTCAATATAACACTTTTCGCCTTCGGTTTCAATATCTAAATTTGAAACTAAAAGTGACCGATCGCTTAAACTTGTTATAAGTCCAAATTCAATTTAATCTCAGCGACCGGTCAATGAGTTTAGCCAGTCGGAGTTACCGCGGCTCCTGATTCCACCAATACTGATTCCCCAACTTCTTTTCCACCGGCCAGATTTGATCGAGCGTTTCGGCGTTGTAAAGCAAGCCGTTTTTCATCACAAAACGAATCGACGTCGTGTGGCGAATATTTTCAAGCGGGTTGCGGTCGAGAACAAGCAGATCGGCAAACTTGCCGGGCGCGAGCGAGCCTAAATCTTTTTCGAAGCCGATGGCTTGCGCGCCGAAGATGGTGGCGCAGCGCAGGGCGTCCATGTTTGACATGCCGCCGGATTGCACGGCCCACAATTCCCAGTGATAACCGAGGCCCTGTAATTGACCGTGGCCGCCGATGCCGACTTTGCCGCCGACCTCGACGATCTTCTTCGCCTGCGCGGCGTGTAATTTGAAAACGTGTTCGTCCTCATGGAACCACGGGCGACGGCGGGTTAATTTGTCTAATTCCTCGTGCGGAAAAAATCGGCGTAACTTGGCGTCGTTGTGCACGTCGGTGGACGTGTAATAGAAATTTTCGGCCCACGGCCCACCGTATGAAACCAGCAGGGTCGGCGTGTAAGTCACGCCGGATTTCGCCACCAGCTCGACGACGTCTTTATACAATGGCGCAATCGGAAAGCTGTGCTCGTGGCCGGGATAGCCGTCGATAATCTGCGTGAGATCCAGTTTCATATCGAGCGCGCCTTCGGTGGTGGGCATGAGCTTTTGCTCTTTCGCGGCCATGATGATCCACTGGCGCGTGTTGCGGTCGCCGGCGACATATTGCTTGATCGTGTTGGCGTGATAATATTCCGAATAGCGCGAGAGAACGTTTTTGGCGTCTTTTAAACTTTTGATTTGATCGGTGCCAAACACGCCCGGGGCGGTGTAGAAAACACGCGGGCCGAGAAACGCGCCGGTCTCGACGAGATCGCTGTACGTCAACACATCGGTGGTGCCGGTTTGCGGATCGCGCGTGGTCAACACGCCGTAGGCGAGATTCGCGAGATATTCCCACACCGCGCCGCGATGCACGCCAAACGCCGGCCACATGTGCGCGTGCGTATCGACGAAACCGGGCACGATCGTTTTGCCGGTGACGTCAATTTCACGCGCGCCCGCCGGTGTGGTAATGACGGAACTGGAGCCAATTTGCTCGATGCGATTGTCTTTAATCAAGACCGCGCCGTTTTCGATGATGCCGTCATTCGCCGCGTTCGGCGTCATCGTGAGAATACGCGCGCCGCGTAACACGATAGTGCCCGTGCCTTTCATACGCGGCGCTTCAAGATTGATCGCAATCTTTTGAGGTTCGTATGATTTCTCCTCGTCCTCTTTCTTTTCATCTTTTTTATCTGCTTTCGCTTTTTTGAGCGCCGCCGCTTTCAAAGAATCTTCAAAAGCTTTGGCCGCAGCAAAATTATAACGAAAAACCGTATTGCCGAGTGACCAGATTCCTTCTTTGGCATTCGGTCCCCAGCTCATAAACGCGCCACCGAGGGTCGTCAATTTTTTCGCGGGGAAAACCGCTTCATCGGGATTTAACACCGAAACGGTTGGCGGCTCTTCACCAATTTTCGTCACCGTAATTTTATAAATCTGATTTTGCGCCAACACCAGCGCATGCTCGCCGTCGGCGCACATCAACACTTCGTCGGCGGACAACGGCTTCTCACCGCCGAACGGCGGCATCGTGCCGGTGACTTTCACGTGCACTTTGCGGTCGGTGCCGTCCATGCGCATCGAGATCAAACCTTCCTCGCCTTCATAAACATAAAGCCGATCCGGTTTGTCGGCAAAATGCGGCGTCGTGCCATTGTAGGGCGCGATGCGAATCGCCGCACCGCCAAGCGCGGGGATGCGCACCAAATCCATGCCTTGCGCCGGAATAAAATTGAAATTACTTGATGAACGCCGTTGTTGCCACGGGCCTTTCGCCACGACGACTTCCTTGCCATCCAGCGTCCAAACCGGCTCATCATAAAATGCGCTCACCGTGTTCAATCGTTGCGCCGCGCCACTGCGCGCTGCCACGGCAACTTTGTAAAGATGGCCGCCTTCTTCTTCCGACCACGTAACAAACGCAATCCATTTGCTGTCGGCGCTCCACGCCGGAGCGAATTGTCCCGCCGGCATTTCGGCGAGACGTGTGTTGACGCCGGTGGCCAGATCGCGAATATAAAGTTTATCGAGCGCGGTGAAAACGAGCTTCGTTCCATCCGGCGAAATTCGCGGCCATCGCACTTGCCGAATCTTCACCGGGCCGTCGTCGACGCGCGTTTCAAAATAAACTTTGGGCCCGGTCTCAAGAGAAACCTCGACCGTAAATGGAATCTCCGTGCGCTCACCAGTTGGGACAGCGACACGATAAATTTTGCCGTCGATGGCCGCAACAATCGCTTTGCTATCGGGCGTGAACGAGTATCCCGGCATGAAATCGCGCGTGAAGCGAGATTCTTGATCATCGCGCTGCACCGGATACGCGAGCCACTGTTCGAAACCGTTTTCCAAATTGCGCGCGCGATAGCCGGTCTTTGCATCGTGGCGGCTGGCATACACGAGCCATTTGCCATCGGGCGAAACCACCGAACGAACGCCGCCGCCGACTTCGCCAGTGAGCGGAAAAACTTTCCCAACTTCACGATCATAAATCGCGACTTGAAAACTCATGCCCGAAAGATTGTAGCCCCAGCGTCCCATTTTCGTGGCGAAATAAATGTAGCGCCCCTCCGGCCCGAACGCGGCGCCCATTGCATTGCGCTCTTTTTCTTTCGCCAGCAGATCCACGCCGCTGCCGCCGTCGACGTGATACATCCACAAATGCGCGACGCCCAATCCTGTCGTTCCTTTCGAAGCGACAATATATTTACCGTCGGGCGCCCATTCGGGCGAAGCGTAACTCCCGCCCGGACCTTTGGTGAGTTGCTTCAAACCGGTGCTGTCGGCAGCCGCGGTGGTATCAACAATCGTGCGGCCGGTTTCCAACAGCCAGAGGTTTTCCGAGCCGCTGCGGTCGCTGACAAACACGATGCGCTTGCCGTCCGGCGAATAACGCGGCTGCGTATCGAGCGCAAGGCCGCCCGTTATGCGCGTCGCTTTGCCGCCGCTGATAGGCAAGGTATAAAGATCACCGAGCAACTCGAACACGATCATTTTGCCGTCGGGCGAAAGATCGAGCGAAAGCCACGTCGCTTCGTTGGTGGTAAATTCGATTTTGCGCTCCGGCTTCAGCGGCAACGCGCGTTCGGACTCTTTCTTTTTGGCTTTGGAAGTATCGGCTTTGGTGGTGTCGGTTTTGAAAGTTACCGCGTGGGCTGTAAAACCAAATGAACTTGCGATAAAAAACATCACAATAAAAACTCGGCGCCACATTTTCCATCTCCTCTGATTTTGACAAGTAAAACGAATGGATAAAACGTAACTTGTAAGACATAATTACGTTTTACAGTTTACGCCTTTACGTTTCACGCCTTATGACCTTGCCTTGAATTGAAAAAAATAAACCAAATCGCGTTTATCGACGGGAACGATATCTTGCACCAGCTTTTCGACCTGCGCTTTAGTCGCGCCGCTGGCAATGATGATGCCCTCCAAAATTCCAAACCAGGCGTTTTTGACGCCGCTTTCTTTCAGATGTTTTTTATAGCTCGCGGCGGTGATTTTTCCCATTTCCTGATGATACAACGCCATCAAATGGCGGTCGCGCTGAATCAGCTCGTGAATTTGCGCGGCATATTCTTCGCGGCTGGCTTGCGTGCGCAAATAAAACTTCAACAGGGCGACGTCGGCTTGCCCTTCAACCGGCGCGTCAAAGCTCATGATAACGCCGTGCGCCGCCCGGGCTTTTTTAAAGGATTCCTCGATGCCCTGCCGGACGCCGCCGCCAAAATGAATGTTAAACGGCGCCGCTAAACCGTCGTAGATGATTTTGCCCTGAAACGGCAGCAGGACCGTTTCGAGCAAAATCGGCAGATCAGAGCCGAACATTTCCGCAAACGAACTGTAAAGGCAGCGCACGCCGTAAGCTTTCGCGGGCGAGTCGCCGGCGAGAAAAACGGCGTGATCCCGCTGATAACGCACCACATAAAATTTGTCTTTAATAAAATTTTTCCATAAGCGCACCGTCTCCAACTCTGCCGCGGAAAATTTCAACGGATTTTCCGCGGTAAAGTCATCGAATAAGCCGCTCTGCCCGTAAAGCGCGGCGCGAACTTCATTGAGCTTTTTAAGAGGGATTTGTTTGATTTCACCCGCCAGCGCCACGTTTTTGACCTGCCCGGTTTTGCGAGCCGCGTACAGCAACAGCGGGTGATACAATTTGTAAAAAAGCTTGATTTCCGCTTCCGGGAGTTTCATCTTCTATCTTCCTCCGGTTGCCGGCCGTTGCTGCACTAAATCAATCGCGGTTTGCGTTGCCGCCATCGCGGCTTCAACGGCTCTGAGTAGTTTCGATTCTTCGATCGGCAACCGCTCGAGATCATTGCGCTCGAGACAATCACGCAAGCCGGGCAAGGTGATCGCCGCGTAGCCGGTGTATTCGCCGGGCGCGACGACTAAATTTTTGTACCACGGGCGGCCGCGCAAACCTTCCGGCGAAATGAACGCGCGGTCGAGGCTCATCAACTGGCCATTGAGTTTTTTCAAACTGATCGTATCGAGCTCGCCGGCGTTGGGCGCGAGGCGGCGCCAGCTTTCCGCCACTTTGGCCCACTCGGTTATTTTTTTCGCGAGATCGTCCAAAAAAGTAAGCGGCTTCGCGGGCAATTCTCTCAAGCTCGCCTGCACGTTTTTAACTTCGCGGCGCAATTGCCGGGCATACGCCAACGGCTCAATCGGCAGCGCCGGCCGGTCGGCGAGCTGCATCGCCATCAAGCCGGCGATCTTCGTCATGGTCGCGTGATAGACAAACGTCGGGTCGCCAAATTTTTCCATCCAATAAAAATTGTCGTACAGCGAATGATAAACGCCGTACGGCCCGCCGAAGCTCATCGAGATGCACGGCACGCCAGCAAAATCGAGAAACGCCGTGAAGTCGGAGCCGGCGCCGAGATCTTCGATATTCACCGCCAGCGTGTCGATCGCGCTCCAATTCGGCTCGGTTTTCTTTTTCTTGCTTTCATTTTGATATTGCCACCAGCGACTCAAAACACTGCGACCGGTTTTGGGATCATCAACCATGCCCGCAATTTGCTGCACGAAATTCCGCAGCGTCGGCGAGGCGCCGACGTCGAAACGATCACCGCTCACCGCCGCGTCCATATTTACATACGCCACGACATTACGTGAGGTCAGAGTGCGATGATGCTCCACCCACTCCGTCGAGCCGAGCAAGCCATACTCTTCGCCGTCCCAACTCGCAAATTGAATCGTGCGGCGCGGGCGATAACCTTGCTTGACCATCTCGCTGAAAGCGCGCGCCAATTCCAACATCACCGCGGTGCCGGAGCTGGGATCGACCGCGCCGTACGTCCACGCGTCGCGATGGTTGCCGATGATCACGATGCTCTCCGGCTCTTCTTTGCCGCGCAACGTTCCCATGACGTTCCAAATGGGCCGGATTTGATAATCCATTTGCACGTTCAGCTCCAACGCGACGGGGCCGGGGCCGACATGATAAGCGAACGGCAAACCGCCCTGCCAACCGCGCGGCACGTTGGCGCCGGCGAGATGACGCAAAATTTTTTCCGCGTCGAAATACGAGATCGGCAGCGAGGGAATGCGCGGCATATTTTTCGCGAAATCCGCGGAGTTGCGCTCCGCGGCGCCGGTCGCGCCCCAACCCGGGGTGAGCGGATCGCCCGGATAAAAAAACATGTATTGCACCGTGCCGCGTTGAATGGCGGTTTCCGGGCGCATCGGGCCGTAAGGATAAATATCGCCCTGCATATAACCGTCGTCCGCCGGATCGGAATAAATCAGCACCGCTTTCGCGCCGCGCTCTTCGGCCACGTGCACTTTGACGCCGCGAAAACATTTGCCGTAACGCACGAGCACGATGCGATCCTTCACCGTGATGCCAAGCTCATCCAGCTTTTCATAATCTTCGGGCAAGCCGTAATTCACATACACCACTTGCCCCTCGGCGGCGCCGCTCGGCGAATAGGCGTGAAAAGGTTTGATCACCTCCGGCTCGAACGAATCTTTATCGCCGGCGAATCCGGCTTCCGGCGTCGGCCCGGTGAATTGAATGGGTTGCGTAATTTTAAATTCAACTTTTTTGGGATACGGCAGGTAAACGTCATAGGTGGGCATCTCGGTGATCAGGCCGTAGGTTTTAAACTTGCGCAGCACATATTCGGCGGAAATTTTATCCTGCTCGGTGCCGGCCACGTGCGGCTCTTCAGTGAGCCGCAATAAAAATGTGCGGCAACTATCCGGGCGCGGCAGCTCGAGAAAACGGCTCGGCCAATTGGGGGGTTGCGAAAAAGCGGAGCCCGCCAGCAGCAGAACAGCCGCGCCATATCGCCATGCCGCAAAAAAACCGTCCGGCTGACGCCAAAAATCATAAGCAAATTTTCTCATGGTCTCCCTCCGGATGATCATCATGATTGCCTCGGATTTGACATTTACTAAGTTACATCAAGATTTGCTTTTGCGCAACTGCTTTTTTGCTTGACAAAGCCTCGGCTTTTTGTTACTATAGCCCTGCTGCTTTTCAGTTATTTTTTTGTTTTGTTAATTGATGGTCACATTTGTGGAGGAGACAAAATGTCCAAGTGTATTTCATCCAGCCAGTATCGCCGAGGAAAGCGCTGGGCCTTGGCGTTCGTTTGTTGCTTGTTGGCAACAAATTGCCAGCAACAACCGGCTGCCGAAAATTGCGCTTATGTCAATTTTCAAACGCCCGGCGAGGTGCAAGCTGCGGGTGTGCAGATGATCAAACTGCGCGAAGGTTATCGCGTCTGGACGAAACGTTTCGGCAACGCGCCGATGAAAGTTTTACTGCTGCACGGCGGCCCGGCTGCAACGCACGAGTACATGGAATGTTTCGAAAGTTTCTTTCCGCAGGCCAATATCGAGTTTTATGAATACGACCAGCTCGGCTCATATTATTCCGACAAGCCGACCGGCGACAGCTTGTGGACGCTGCCGCGTTTTGTGGAAGAAGTCGAACAGGTGCGGGTGGCGCTCGGTTTGAACAAAGATAATTTTTATTTGCTGGGCAATTCGTGGGGCGGCATGTTGGCGATGGAGTATGCCCTGAAATATCAGACGAATCTCAAGGGCTTGATCATTTGCAACATGACCGCAGATTTCGATAAGTATGAGGCCTATAATAACCAACTGCGCAGCGAAATGCGACCATCGTTGATCGATACGTTGAGCGCTTACGAGTCAAAGGGCGACTATCATAATCCGGTTTATGAAAATTTGGTTTTTGCAGAATATTACACCAAACATCTCTGCCGTCTGCCGGAATGGCCCGAGGCGGTGACGCGGAGTTTCGGCCATCTGAATAAATATGTTTACGAATACATGCAAGGCCCCAGCGAGTTCGTTCCCGGCGGCATTTTAAAAGGCTGGTCGGTGTGGAATCGCTTGCAGGAAATAACCGTTCCCACACTGACCGTCGGCGCGAAATACGATACGATGAACCCGCAGGAAATGGAAGAGATGAGCAAGTTGGTGAAGAATGGCCGCTACCTGTATTGTCCGAACGGCAGCCATCTCGCGATGTGGGACGATCAAAAAGTTTTCATGGCCGGCGTCATTGATTTTATCAAAGACGTGCATAACGGCCAATTCCCGTCCCGATAGAGCCTTTGAAATAAAACCTTTGTAACAAGCAAAGAATTACCACGCGGATTAAAAAACCACGCTGATAAATCCGTGTGGTTTTTTAATCCGCGTGGTATCATTTTGGGTTCCAGATCGGGTTGGGTCATTGCGCAACAAAAAGTTAGAAAAATGCAATTGCAAAAGAAAATCTTTATCGCGCTGGCGGGCAACATTGGCGTGGGAAAAACCACGGCCGCCAAAATTCTCAGCCAGCATTTCGGGCTGGAGTTGTTCGACGAGCCGGTGATCGACAACCGTTTTCTGCGCGATTATTATGCGGACATGCGGCGCTGGTCGTTCACGCTGCAACTGGAATTTCTCATTCGCCGCGTCGAACATCACGAATTGATCCGCACCGTGCCGAAAAGCTGCGTGCAGGATCGCACGTTGTATGAAGATCCCGAGATTTTCGCCAAGTATCTGCACGGCCTCGGCTACATGGATGATCGCGAGCTGGATTTGTACTTCGAATATTTTCACCGGCTCAATCGCGACCTTGTCCATCCTGATCTCGTCGTCATTTTGGAAGTGGATCATGTCGCGACGCTGTTGGATCGCATTCGCCGCCGCGGGCGCCAGGAAGAAAGGGGGATTGATGAAACTTTTCTGAACGGCCTCAACGCTTATTATTCGACCTTTCCACAAGTCTGCCAAAAAAAGTATGGCCTCCCGCTTTGCCGGATCAACGTGGAAAAATTGGATATTCGCTCGCCCGCCGGCCGGCAGACTTTCTTGCAGGAAGTCGAACGTGCGCTGAAAGAAAACGGCTTGGTTGGCGCTTAATTTCCAAACCGTGGATTAACGACATTATTATAAATCGAGCCGAACGTATAGCTCAAGCCGATGGAGGCGAAATAGCTGTATTGGGTTTCCAATTGCCGGCGTTGCAGGAGAATTTCTTCCGGCGCCGCGCCGCCTTTGGGCAGCGATAATTGATCGCGAATTCTCGCGACCTGCCCGAATACGCGCAAAGAGACGCCTTTAAAAAGCCGCAATGACAGTTCGCTAAAAAGCTCGACGCGATTTTTGTCCAAATCATGAAAATAAGTCGAGCCTTCCAGCGAAGTTTCCACCGACCCCCACGGCTGTTTGACATCCAACGTGATCGCTAACTCTTGATTGAGCAAATTTTCCGAAATTTTATCGTAAATGGTCTCTTCGTCGTAGCGATAGAAATTGTAGCCAATCTCGTAGAGAAACCGCAACTGCCGCCGCGTCGATTCTGCATACTTATACAAATTATACTCCACCGCGGGCGCGCCGTTCAAGCCCAACTCCGTATTACTGAAGGTCGAAGAAAACACCGTTCCGGAAAATCCCGCCGACCAATGCTCGCCGAGGCTTTTGACCATCAAGCTGCGAAAACTTTTGCCGCGCGAAAGGCTCGAAATCGTGCGGTCGCCGAGATCGAAATTGCTCTCATTATAATGGCCGCTCAAACTTAAATTGATTTTCCACGCCGGCGTCACACGGTTGGCGGTTAGCGAGCCATATAGAGAAATAAAACTCGTCGATTTCTCCCCGTTTAAAAAGCTGTCGAGATTGATGCCGAACACCCAGTAATTCCATTTGTCACCGACGACTTTCGTTTCCGCCGGTTTTTTATACGTGATGGAAATCTGCTCCGCCTGCGGGGTTTTGGCGACGTAGCGCAGCAGCCCCATTTTGATCACGCGCACGAGGCCCTGTCGAATCTCGTCCGGCGTGCTCGTTTGTCTGGAATTAAACTTCAACGTGTCGCTCATTCCGGCCTGATTCAGTTGCCCGATGAACGTGAGCGTAAATTCGGTGCCGCCGCTGCCCGTTTCCTGTGTGGTGATCAAGAGATGAACCTGCGCTTCTTTGCGATCACGGACGTAGTTGACAAAAGCGATTTCAGTGCGAATATAGTCATCATCGCAGCGTTCGCAATCGAGAAAGATTTTGAGGGCTTTGCTGTCAACGGTTCTGAGGCTGTCAGAGGGGTTTTGTGCATAACTGTCGATCGCGATGAGCAAACACAGCGCCATCCCAAAAAAGAAACCAGCCGGTTGTTTCATGATGCTCTCCCGAAAATTAAAAAATTGTAAAGCCGTGTCACCGCACACCGCGTTGGTTGATGCAAAATGAAAGACACCCTCGGCGTGACGCGCCAGTACTTTAAAAAGGGGAACTGCCCCGATCCTGTCTGGCCAAATGACAGGTAAATTTAAACGGAGCGAGCGAAGATGTCAACAACAAAATAAAAAATTTGTCTGCTTCACGTATATTGAGGTACGTTTACTGACCGGTCGCTAAAAATTGAGAATCCCATGCGAAACAAACGATTTAAGCGACCGGTCAGTGAGGCATTACAAAAATTTTTACAACGGCGGGGGCGGCGGCGGACGGCGCAGCGGGATGTTGAAGCCGCCGTCCGTTGCGTCGCGGCTATCCTGTCCCGGCTCGAAATTGGAATCGATATTTTGCTCCAGAATATCCAGCCGCTCTTCCGTCAACGTGCTCTCCTCGAGCGTCAAATCATTTTCATTGGCCGGCTCTTCCAGCGTTAGTGCCGCGCTCAAAACTTCTTCCGGCTCGCCGCTCATCGCGTTGAGGTCGGTCGCGATTTCGGCTTTGTTCGCGGCCGGCGCGAAATTCGGATCGAGGCGCGCCGCTTTCAAATAAAACTTCGCCGCCTCCGCCAATTGTCCGGCATCCTCTTTTGCCAAACCGTTGCAATAATAAAGAAACGCGCGGAGATTTTTCGTTGGCAGCGTTTGAATTTTTTCCTGCTCCGCCGGCGTCAGCGCAATGCCCATGTCCTCGATCACGCCGAACACGATGCTCTTTTCAAGCTGAAATAAATTCTTCAGCGCCTCCGCGTGCGTCGTCGCCGCCGGAAAATTTTGTTTCGCCACGTCCCAAAACGACACGTCGATGCTAAGTTGATTTTTGTCGCGCACCTCATACGCGCCGCGCACGATTTTCCCGGCGCGAATCAGATTACCGGCTTTGGCCGCCGTTGCCTCATCCACCAATCCGCTTTGGCCGAGCGCCATTTCATCAAACAACGCCTGCACGCGCACGCGGTCAACCACCTCGAGCTGTTTGACCTGACTCAAATCCGTGATGATCATCTCCGCCAGGCCTTTGCTCAACGCGGCCATTTCCTCATCATTGCCCTGATAGCGCAATGGAAAAACCGCGACCGCATTCGCGGAAAGACTGTCGGCGCTGAACTCGCGCTCTTGCCGCAGCAACGCGCGCATATCCGCCTGCAGCATTTGGCGCGAGAGATGCGCGTAGCGCGCCTGCATCAATTTGCGATACGAGGAAAAACGCGGCGCCGAGCGATAGGTTTGATAAATGGCTATCGCCAGCTTCGTGCGCTGCTCAAACTCCAGAACCAGCCCGAGATAAAACAGCGTCTTCGCATCGCGCGTATCGCGCTTGAAGGCCTGCAACAGCGCGCGGCGCGCGGTTTGAAATTGCCGGTCTTCAAAGTACGCCACGCCCAGATCGCGCCACAACCGCGCGTCATTGGGAAGGCTTTGCAATTCCGTTTGCAACTCGGCGATTTGCTGTTTTATTTCTTCCGGCTTTCGCGAGCGCTGCGAACCGGCGCAACTCATTGTCAGCAAAGCAATGGCAAAAATGAAGAGATGGTTTAATTTTAAAAAACGAGCCATAAAAACTACAATACTTTTGAAAAATCACACGGGTAAAAAATCCGTGTGTTGCTTTTTATCCGTGGGTTAACGCTTTTAAAACGATTCCCGACTAAAAACTCACCGCCATCCCCGCGCCCGCTTCCCATCCCGAAATCTTTTGCCCGCCCGGCGCATTGCCAAAAAAATATTTCAGCCGCAACGGAATCCGCAAGCCCGGCGTGGGCGAAAATTCCGGCGTCACGCCGACACCGAAAATGTTGATTCCCGCCGACGAAAGTATCGTTGCCACTGCGGGCTTCGTGAAATAGCGGTTTTCAATGACAAGCCCACTCGCAAAGCCGCGATTGAAGCGGTGAAAATATTGCCCGATGATTTCGACCTGATCCGGCGCGGATTTTTTATCCTCCGGCAACAACGCGCCGCCCACCGCCAGACTGTTTTTGCCGCGGCTCAAATAACGCGCGAACAAAAAGATTTCATCGAAGCCAAAACTTTGCCGGAATTGTGCGTGCGTCACAAAACGATTTCCCGCCGCGAACACAACGTTCGTATCGATTTTATCCTTGCCGTACATCGTAAAAATCACGTCCACCGCAAATTTCGCCGTCTCCCCCATCCGCCAATCCCAACCGCCGGTGAGTAAAATCTCGTCGCCCGGATCGTATTTGTCGATTAGCGTCAGCGGCTTGAACTTTCTTTTATATTGATACGACGCGCCCAACCCGACCGCAAATTTCTCGCTCAACGGCCACGCCCACGTGAACCCCGGCGAGGCATTGAAGCCCTGCCCGTAACTCGGCGTTTGAAAATTATAGTGATTCAAGCTCAACAACGACGCCGTGAGAAATTCCGGATACGTCAACGCGCGCTTGCCGCTCGGCAAATTGAGCCCGAGATTGAAAATGAAATTCGCGGCGCTGTAAAAAACCGAAAACTGCGCGTCCGTCATCCCGCTGAGTTTTTGCACGCTAGCGCCGCTCGCCGTTGCTTGGCTGCCACGCAAGGCCATGCTGAGTTTTCTGCCAAACCCCAGCCGCACATAAACCGGCACGCTGAATTGCGAAAAGTCGCTGCCCTTGCCCGATGACCACCGCTGATAAATCGGCATCACGCGAATAAGATCATCGCGGCGGCCCGCGCTCTGTTCATCTTGCGCGAAGGTGTTGCTGATCGCAATTAATATGGGCAAACAAATTTTGCAATGCTTCATACGAATGACATTCTAAGTTGACGCAAAAACTGAACACTGATTACTGAAAACTGAACACTGGCCTTATCTCGTCAAAACCAGCTTCCGCGTCGCCGTAAACTCCGCCGTCTTTAGCGTGTAGAAATAAACCCCGCTCGCTGCCGCGCGCCCGGCTTCATCCAAACCGTCCCACGTGGCCGCGTGCTGTCCGGTGCTCTGCTCGCCATTCACCAGCGTTCGCACGCGCTGGCCGAGCGTGTTGCGAATTTCCAGCACCACCGGCGCGCGCTGGCTGAGCTGATAGCGAATCGTCGTCGGCAAATTTCCCGCGCCCGCTGGCGCGCTAAGCGCGAACGGATTCGGATAATTTTGCTCCAACACATAATCCACCGGCGCCAGCGGAATGCCGTCGTTGTTCGATTCGGCATACGCCTTCGTGCCGACGATGATTTTGAAACGGCGCACGGCAATTTTGTCGTTCAATTCGACGCGGAACGTTTCATTATTAATCGGCAAAATCGCGCCGTAATCCTGATCCAAAACAAAACGCTGAAATCCTTCCGGCAATGGCCCCGTTTCTTGCAAACCGATTTGCAGCTTCTTCGCCACATTCGCAGAAAGGTGCGCGCGCACTTCAAACGTCCACTGCTGGCCGTCGCCGTTCGCCGGTTTGAAATTTCCTGCGAAGCGCTCGGCGTTATCGACGATCGACAATTGCACGTAATCGCCAATCGCGGGCGCTTCGGCAAAATCCAGCGCGTCGCGATCAGCCTGCGCGCGATTCAGCAGGCCGACAAAATTTTGCGTGTCAACGAGCTTCGTGCCGATCATCTGCGCGGACAGTTGCAGCACGTACTCATTCGCCGCCAGCGTTCGCGCCGACTTGCCGGATTTCTTCGCCGCCGCAATCGGCGGAATTGTCAGCGTGATTGGCGCGCTTTCCAAATTAAAAATGAAATAACCCTCCCACGGTTCCAGCACCGTCACGTTATATTGATACTCCACGCCGTCCCAAAACGCCAGCGTATCCGCGCGGCCCGTGCGGCGCAAACTATCCACCGCCACCGGAAACGCAAACGGATTCGCGATCTGATTCCACCCCGGCTGCAGCGTCATTGCAAACGGCTGCGCCGACGGCGTCGATAGCGCAGCGTTGAAACCAAACCCCTCGCCGCCGCGCGTGATCAACCAAAACGCCGCGCCCGGCGTGAACCGCGCGTTGATGTCCGAATACTCCTCGTAGCGATTATTTTCCCACCGGAACAAGCGCCAGAACAGCGTGTCGTACTCGGCGTATTCTTCCAGCACGTGCTCGAAGCCGGTCGAGTCCAAATCCATTCCCACGGAAATCATTTTATAAGTGTTCGGCTCCAGCGTCAACGGGAACGGATGCTCGTCGATACGCACGCGAATCATCTCCGGCCGGTTACGCGCGTTGAGCGCCGGATAAGTCACCACCGTGCTGCCGTCGGAAAAACGCACGTAAAATTCAACGCCGCGCACCGTTACCGCCGACGGCGGAATATCCGCCGTAAAGTTGCTGCCATTCGGCTCGATGCGGATCGAATCATATTTCGTTTCACCGGCAATGCGATAAAACAGGAAACGCGAAGTCGGCACAAAACCGCCGAGCGCGCTCACCGCGAGATTCACCTTCGTTCCCACCAACGGATTGCCGCTGTTGCCGACATTCACCACCAGCTCGCTGCCCGTGCCGAGCAATTTCACCGTGTCGGGAATACTCGCCGCATTGCTCGCTATAATCAGCGCCGCGTTCTTCGGCCCAACTGATTGTGGCGCAAATTGCAAAATGATATCGCGCGATGTCGACGGCAAAATCGTCGCCGCGCCGCCACCGCTCGTAATCACGAAAGCATTCGCATTCGCGCCGATGAGACTCGTGTTCGTAATATTCAAATTCGCGGCGCCCGTATTGCGCACCGTGACGGTTTGCACGACAGGAGTTCCTCCGACCCAAACGTTGCCGAAATCGACATTGCGCTGCGACAACGACAGCGCCGGCGCATTTGCGGTTCCGCTCAATCGCACCGTGTCCGGACTGCTCGCCGCGTCGGTGGTAATCACGAGCAGCGCCGTTTTCGCACCCGCAGATTGCGGCGCAAAACGCAGCGCCATATTTCGCGACGCATTCGGCACGAGCGTGCCGGTTGCGCCTCCGGCAGTGATCGAAAAACCTCCCGCATTCACGCCCGCCAGATCAACGAAGCTGATGGCGAGATCCGCTGTGCCCGAATTGGTCAATGTCACCGTTTGGCTCGCGTTCGCGCCGACCGCGATCGCGCCGAAATTAACATTCGCGCTCGACAATGTTGTTAGCGGCTCAACGCCCGCGCCGGTTAAATTCACCGTGTCCAAATTCGCGGAAAGATTGCTGAAAATTTCCAACGCCGCGAATTTGCTGCCGCGGCTTTTCGGAATAAAACGCACGGTGATCCTGCGCGAACTCCTCGCCGGTAAAATCTGCGCGCCGCCGCCGCTCACGATGTTGAAGTGCGCCGCGTCCGTCGCAATGATCGAAGTTTGCCGAATCGCAATATCGACGTTCAGCGGATTGGTCAGCGTCACGGTTTGATCGAAGCTCGCGTTGACGCGCACCGAACCGAAATTCAGCGTCTGCGGCGCAAATGTGAAGCGCGGCGCGATCACCGCTGAAATCCGCTGCGGCCTGCTGAACAACATCAGTTGCGTCGCCGTCGTGTTCGTAATGCGACAAACATACGCGCCCACGTCCGCCTGCGTCGCCGCGCCAATCGTGTGCGTGTTCGCGATGGCGCCGGAAATCGGCGCGCCGTCTTTCAACCATTGATAGCGATTGTTATTGCCGCCAACCTCCACGCGCAATGTCAGCTTCGCGCCGTCGAACAACGTGGTATCGCTCGTGTTGCCGACGCTGTCCTGCGGCGTATAAGAAATCGAATCGATCTTCGCCGCAAGATTCGGCTCGACGTCTTCAAAGGTCAACTGATTGCCGTGAATGAACACCGTATCGAGCGCCGCAATCGCCGTCACGTTCGGCAAATTCACCAATCGATTGTTGTGCAAATACAACTCGCGCAGCGCGCTCAAATTCGTCAACGCATTTGGCACATCGCCGGAAAGCCGGTTAGCGCTGAGATTCAACTGCGCCAGCTTCGTGAGATTGCCGATTTCCGCCGGCAGCGGCCCGACAAGATTATTCGAATCGAGCATAACCGCCGTCACGGCATTATTGAGAACCGTCACGCCGAACCAACTCGCAACCGGTCTGGCCAGCCAGTTCGTATTGTTTTTCCAATTCGCGCCGCCGGTGCTGTTGAACAACGCGACCAGCGTGAGCGAATCCTGCTCTGACGCGCTATCCACGCCGTTGCCGAGCAGCGTCACCGTATCCGGCGAGCTCGCCGCCTCGCTCGCGATCACCAGCAGCGCGAGTTTGCTGCCGCGGCTTTGCGGCGTAAAACGCAACCGCACGTCGCGAAAAGCGTTCGGCGCCAGCGTTCCCGCGCCGCCGCCGTTAATGATGCTGAAATCCGCCGTGTTCGCGCCGGCCAGCATCGTCGTGCTAATCGCCAGATCGGCCGTGCCGGTATTGGTCAAGCGCAGCGTCTGCTCGGCGCTCGAATTGATCACCAAACTGCCGTATTGCAAATTATTGCTGGATAGCGAAAGAATGGCCGCGCCGCCCACGCCCGTCAACGCCACCGTGTCCGGCGAACTCGCGGCATTGCTGGTCAAAATGAAATACGCAATTTTATTTCCCGCGCTCGTCGGCGCAAACCGCAACGTGATATCGCGAAACGCGTTCGGCGCCAACGTTCCCGCCGCCCCGCCGTTCACGATGCTAAATTCAGCAGCGCCGGTCATTGCAGTAGAACGAATCGACAAATCCGCCGTGCCGGTATTGGTCAATCGCACCGTCAAATCGGAATCCGCGCTCACCGGCACGGCGCCGTATTTCAAGCTATCAAGAGAGAATGAAACGAGCGGCCCAACGCCGGTTCCGGTCAACGTCACCGTATCCGGCGAACTCGCGGCATTGCTGGTCAAAATGAAATACGCAATATTACTTCCCGCGTTCGTCGGCGCAAATCGCAACGCGATATCGCGGAACGCATTCGGTGCGAGAGTTCCCGCCGCGCCGCCGCTAACAATACTGAATTGATTCGCATTCACGCCCGCGAGAGTCGCGTTGTTGATCGTCAAATCCGAAGTGCCGGAATTGTTGAGCCGAACCGTCAAATCGGAATTTGCAC
>Ga0247727_10007403_pt1 | contig 20906 bp, 24 predicted proteins | sample WisWelCaveWW1625_FD_202498 | JGI IMG/M metagenome (GOLD analysis project Ga0247727, IMG submission 202498) | Biofilm microbial communities from Wishing Well Cave, Virginia, United States - WW16-25 | ecosystem: Environmental > Aquatic > Deep subsurface > Groundwater > Cave microbial mat | place... | reverse complement strand
TCTGGGGCGGCGTGGCCCTGGCCGATCGCTTCACGCGTGGCGTGGGCGACATCGTGTACTGGATCAACGGCGGCACCCTCCGGCGCGTATGCGTAACCGTGGGGATGACGGTAGCCTCCATTCTGGCGGCTGTCTGGTTTGTGCCCAAGGCGGAGTACCTGCCCACAGGGAACTCCAATTTCGCGTTCGGCATTCTGCTCCCGCCGCCTGGCTACAACGTGAAAGAAGCCGCCAGTCTGCGCCAGCCGATTGAAGAGGTCGGCCGCCCGCTCTGGGAGGCCAAGGCCGGCACGCCCGAGGCGGAGAAACTTCCCGGCGGCGGCATCCGCAGCATGTTCTACGTCGCGCTGCCTTCCATGTCCTTCATGGGCGCGCAGGCCAACGACCCGCTGCGGGTCACCGAGCTCATTGCTCCGCTCCAGGAAGCGCTGATGAAAATCCCCGGGGCCATCGGGTACATCACCCAGGCCAGCCTCTTTCAGCGGGGTCTTGAGGGCGGGCGCACAATTTCCGTACAGATTACCGGACCCGATCTCGAAAAACTGATCGAGCTCGGAGGGCGAGTATTTGACATGGTGCGCGAGAAAATTCCCGGCGCGCAGGCGCGGCCCGTGCCCAGCCTGGATTTGGGCAACCCTGAGGTGCAGGTTCTCACCCACCGCCGGCGTTCGGCGGATCTGCACATCTCCAACCGCGAGCTCGGCTTTGCTGTGAATGCTCTGGTGGACGGGGTGAAGGTCAGCGAATATCGTCAGGATGGCCGCGAGATTGACCTCACCCTGCGCGGCGAAGACGAATACGCCTCCCGCACGCACGAGATTGAAAACATCCCCATCGCCGCCGAGGACGGCCGCCTGGTCACCCTCGGCTCGGTGGCCGCCATCGGGGTCACCAACGGCCCCGTCGAGATCCATCACCGCGAGCGCCTGCGCGCCATCACCATCGTGGTCAATCCGCCGGAGCAGATGCCGCTCGAGGCGGCCATGGACGTCATCCAAAGCCAGATCGTGCAGCCCTTGGAGGCTGAAGGCACCATCGGCGGGCTTTACCGCATCGCGCTGAGCGGCACCGCCGACAAGCTGGTGCAAACCGCCCGCGCGTTTCGCTGGAATTTCCTGCTCGCCGTGCTCATCACTTATCTGCTGCTGGCTGCGCTGTTCGAAAGTTTCTTGCACCCGTTCGTAATCATGTTCAGTGTTCCCCTGGGAGCAGTCGGCGGGTTTCTCGGCCTGTGGGCTGTCAATACATTCCTCACCTATCAGGCGATGGACGTCCTCACCATGCTGGGTTTCGTCATCCTGGTGGGTACCGTGGTCAATAACGCCACGCTCATCGTCCACCAGTCGCTCATCCACATCAACGAAGAGGGGATGGAGCCGCGCGAAGCCATCCGCGAGTCGGTGCAGAACCGCATGCGCCCGATGTTCATGACCACGGGGACCAACATTTTCGGGATGCTGCCCATGGTCATCGCGCCGGGCGCCGGCTCCGAGCTCTATCGCGGCCTGGGTGCGGTGATTATCGGCGGGATGATTGTCTCCACGGTATTCACCCTGTTCCTCGTACCGGCCATCTTCAGCTTGATGCTCGACCTCAAAGCCGCCCTCTCCCGCCGCCTGCGCGGCCTGGTCGGCGCTCCCAGCGCGGGCGACTAACCTGGCTGCACTTGCCGGCCCAGGGATGGGACGGCCTCACTCCAGGTGCTTTCCCTTCGTTTCCGGCAGGGCCAGCGCCAGCACGGCAGCGGCGAAGAAGGCACTCGAGAGCATCACGAACGCCGCGCCCAGCGTGTACCGCACAGCCAGCACTCCCACCACGAACGGCGCCAGCGCCGAGATCCCACGACCGATGTTGTAGGTCAAGCCCATGGCCGTGGCACGGATTTCGGTGGGGAACATCTCCGACGCAATCGCGCTAAACCCTGAGAAGAATCCTGTCCCGAAAAAAGCCACGAACGGCCCCAGGACGAGCAGCAATGCCGGGTTGGAGGTCGAGCCATACGCGGCCACCAAGCTCCCGGCCGCCACCAGGTAAATCACATAGGTCAGCCGCCTGCCGATGACGTCGGCCACAAACCCGAACAGTGTGTAGCCGAACCATTTCCCCACACCCATCACCAGCAACCACACCGTGGTCCTGGCGATGTCCAGTCCCGGTCCGCCCTCCGCCACGGGCTTGGAGAGGTAGGTGGCCATCCAGTAGAACAGCCCCCAGTAGCCGCACATCCCGCAGGCGTTCATGGCGGTGGCCAGTACACCTTTCCAGCGGATGTCCGGCCGCCACATCAGGCGCAGCGAACCGCCCTGCCTCTTCCCGCGCTCCAGCCAGAGTTCAGACTCCGGGACGTCGCGCCGAATCCAGAGGCAAATCAGCGCCGGGGTCACGCCGACCAGGAATACTGTCCGCCAGCCCAGTCCGAAGGTGTCCAGCACCAGAAAAGTCACGCCGGCGGCAATCATTTCGCCGATGGCCCAGGTGGACTGCATCAACCCCAGCGCCTTGCCGCGGTGCTCCGGGGGCCAAACCTCCGCGATCAGCGCGGCGCCGGTGGTCCACTCCCCGCCCATCCCCAGGCCGAGGATTACGCGGAACACAGCGAGCTGCCAGAACGTGCTGGCCAGGGCGCAGGCTCCGCTGGCCAGCGAATAGACCAGGATGGAGGCAATCAGCGCGCGCGTGCGCCCGATGCGGTCGGCGAGAAACCCGAACAGCATCCCGCCCGCGGCCGACGCGCCCAGCGTGTACAAACCCAGCAGGCCCCCGATGTTTTCCTTGATGGCCAGCTCCGCCATGATCTGAGGCAGCACCATCGAGAGCAGCATCACGTCCATGGCGTCGAGCATCCAGCCCAGGCCGCCGGCCAGCAGGGACTTTTTTTCGCTCGGACTGACCTGCGCGGGCCAGTCAAAAATGCCCAGGATTTTGCGGGTGTGTCGCGGCGGGGTAGCAGCGTCAGCGTGATTCATTCGCGTGGTGTGCGTGTCTCTCCGGGGATTTCATTGTACTGAATCCTTTGCGCAGCGCCAATTCACGTTTCCAGAATGAGGCTTTGTGCTTGACATTGATTCTGCGAGCGGCCATCTTAATTGGCTTTCTTGAAGATTGGCCTGCTGGCAGGGCAATCCTGCAACGGGAAAGGGGCGCGGTGCGCGTACGGCTCTGCTTCCACGACAAGTGCTTTGACGGCACGGCCTCCGCGGCCGTCTTTACGCGCTTTTACCGCGAGCGCATCCACCCTGCCTCGGAGTTTCTGCTTCGCGGGATGACCCACCAGGCGAAACGCCCGTTTGAAGACGGCACCTTTGATGGCGACGAAAACGCCATTGTGGATTTCAAGTATTCCAGCTCCCCCCTTCTCACCTGGTGGTTTGACCATCATCAGAGCGCCTTCCTCAGCCCCGCCGACGCCGGGCATTTCCAGGCCGACCGCAGTGGAAAAAAGTTTTATGACCCCGGCTACAAATCGTGCACCAAGTTTCTGGCCGACGTAGCCGGCAAACAATTCGGCTTCGACGCCCGGCCGATGGCCGAACTCATCCACTGGGGCGATGTCATCGACGGCGCGCAGTATGAATCGCCGCAGGCGGCCGTCGCTCTTGCCGAACCGGCCACCCAGCTTGCCTTGGTGATTGAGGCCGCCCCGGTAGCAGATCTGTGCCCGCGGCTCGTCCCGCATATAGCGGAGAAGAGTCTCACAGAGATGGTGAGATTGCCGCTGGTGGCCGAGCAACTGGGTCCGCTGCTGGCGCGACACCAGCGCTCGCTCGAGGTCATGCGCCGGCGCAGCGCAGAGCGCGGCGGCGTGGTTTTTTTCGACGTCAGCGGAGACGACCTGGAGGGCTACAACAAATTTATCCCCTACTACCTGCACCCCCAGGCCGTCTACTCGGTGGGCGTCAGCGCTTCACCCACGCGCGCCAAAGTCTCCGTCGGCACCAATCCGTGGAACACGGAAAAAGCCGGCAAGAACCTGGCCTCGCTGTGCGAACGCTATGGCGGCGGGGGCCATGCCCGCGTCGCGGCCATCTCCTTCGAACCCCACGATGTGTCCCGCGCCCGCCTGGCGGCCGAAGAAATTGCCGCCGCTTTGCGGACCTAGCCGCAAATTCTTCGAGTGTCATGGGGATGTCGAGCTGGTGAGCCGCCCAGGAATCGAACCTGGAACCCGCAGATTAAGAGTCTGCTGCTCTGCCAATTGAGCTAGCGGCCCACAGGTGAGTAATTCTAAGCTCCAGTTTAACCAAGTCATTCAGATTTGTCGAATCGAGGAAGTATTTTGATCCCTGCAATCAACTCCGCTATGAATCGCCGGCTCTTCATCCGCTTCACAAATCGTTCCGCCCGGCGGGCCTCGCCGAGGGTGGGAAATTTGTGCGAATATACGAGCTTCCAAGGACCACTTCCACGGGTGTATCGGCCAGGATTCTCTGCGGGGTTTTGATGCTGGCGCATTCGCACACTTAGCCCCGCGGTGGCGCCGACATAGTATTTGCCGGTGGTCTCGCTCTGGAGCACGTAAAGAAACACGGGAGTCTCTCCCCACCCAGGAATCGTCTCGAGGCCTCGGGACTGGAACCCGCAGATTAAGAGTTTGCTTCCCGAAGCTTCGGGACTGCCAATTGAGCTAGCGGTCCACGGTTGGAGTGCTGCCAGACAGTTTAGATGACGATGGAATTTTTGTCGAATCGGCCCCAGGCCCCTTCTCAGTTCTTGCTTCCGGCCATCTTCTTTGGGGATGGAATGCAGATTAAGTCGGCTCCTTCGCGCGGAAGCCGGTTTGTGTAGCGGCGGGTTCCGCAGTGCGGAACCCGCCACCTCTCGTTAGTCCATCAATGGACGCGATCCGCACTCAGGAAAGCAGGTGTGCCAGAAGTTCTTCCGCGTGTCCAGGAACTCGACTCCCACGGTGCAGTGCCCGCCCTGTTCGCTGCCCACAAAGACGATGCGGCATTCCGCTTCCTCGTACCAGCGGTCGTGCCGCAGCAGGATGCGGTCTCCGCGGCGCACCGCGTGCTTCAGCGTGATCAGCCCGCCGTGGGTATTGATTTTCACCGCAAAAGTGGACTCGCGGAATTCGACCTGCTTCGTAGTCTTTCCGCTCACCAGCAGCGGGACGCGCAGCGTCAGCCGCATACTGCGGCGCCCCGCGCGCGCTACAGTTTCTTTGCGTTGCGGAGAACTATTCCGGGCACCGGCTGGCCGCATTGCCGCCGGCCGTTGGACTGTTGCAGTGCTCATCCGATTCCTCCACGCACTCGAATCACATCATCTTACGGACGCGGTGCTCCCCTGTCTGCTGTACGCAGGCCGGGAAAAGGGACAGGTGCCCCGCCTGTACGAAATGCATCCGAGTTGACCCTGCCAGGGGAGAGCGGTAGGCTCAGCGCATCGGGCAGGCCGTCCGTCCCCGGACTCCCGGAAACGAGGCCCCATGGTGACAGCACGTATTCCTGCCAATGAAGCCGATCGTCTTGAAGAATTGCGCAGCTATGAAATCCTGGACACGCCAGATGAGGCCGAGTATGGCGACATCACTTTTCTGGCCGCGCAAATCTGTGAGACCCCTGTGGCCCTGATCAGCCTGGTGGATCGCGAACGGCAGTGGTTCAAATCCGGCGTCGGCCTGGAGCGGCGGCAGACGCCGCGGGATGTTTCCTTCTGCGCGCACGCCATCCTGGACGACAAGTTGATGATCGTCCCGGACGCCGCCGAAGATCACCGCTTCCGCGACAACCCGCTGGTCACCTCCGAGCCCAAGATCCGCTTCTATGCCGGGATGCCGCTGGTCACGCCCCGAGGCTTCGCGCTGGGGACGCTCTGCGTGGTGGACCACGTCAAACGCGAGCTTTCCGAAAAACAGAAAATGGCACTGGCCGCCCTGGCTCGCCACGTGGTTTCGCTGCTGCATCACCGGCGGCACACCCGCGAGCTTGAATTGGCCGTCGCCGAACGCGACCGGCGCATCACCGAGATGCTCTCCGGCAATGGACGGCGCTGAGCTGTGTAGACCGGGTCTCTCGGATCAGTCGATCCAACTGAGCTGATATGGCAGAGGGATTCAAGAAGTTTTACCGCGTGTTCCGCTGGGTGGTTCTGGCGGCGATGCTCCTCGTGCTTGTTCTGATGCTGTGGACCACATCCCCGCCGCGGGTCCAGAAGAATCCCGGGGCCGCTCAGAACGCGCGCGAGAAGGTGGGCCGGTTCCAGTCCGCCGTCGAGCAGGGTATCCCGCACACTCTGCGCCTGGACGAAGCGGAGTTGAATTCCTTCCTCGGCGAAAATCTGGCCCTCGCGCCAGCCGCCGGCGAAGCAGGCACGTCGCCCGCCGAGCCCACCATCGAGCAGGTGCAGTCTACGGTCCGCGACGTCAAAATCACTCTGCGCCGCGATCTTGTAGGCGCCTACGTGGTTTTTGATTTCTACGGCAAGGAAATGTCCCTCGAGATTGAAGGCAAACTGCGGGCCGAGAACGGCTACCTGCGCATGGATGTCACCAGCGGCTCGCTCGGCGCGCTCCCGCTGCCGCAAACTACACTGGACAATGCCGTCCGACGTCTTTTTGATTCTCCGGAAAACAAAGAGAAGTTCCGCCTGCCGGATGGGGTCAGTGATGTGCGCGTCGAGAATGGCCAGGTAATCGTGGACTACGGCCGCGGTACCTGATTCGTTCTGCGAATCTGCTCGACAGGGCACCGCATGCAATTTTTCATCTTGACGGCGCTGCGCCTCGCCCCTACGCTGGAATTCGAGACCCGGCAGATAGGGGGGAGATGAAACGATGGGTTCCCGCCAGTGTCCCCACTGCGGACAGTACGTCGCCGAGACTCTCTCGACCTGCCCGAACTGCCGAGAGTTGCTCGACCCCGCCGCTCACGCGCACTACGATCCCGAACGCGCCGTGCGGGCGCGGCGTGATATCCGCTGGGGCTTGATCTGGATGTTTGTCGCCGCCGTCATCCAATACTACTCGGGCGGCCACGACCCGTTCCTGGAAAGACTGCCTGTGGATATCCTGCCCCTGGTCAACCAGTACCTGGTCCCGTTCCTTTTTCTGGCGGGACTCGCGCTGGCCACCGCGGGGGCCTACCGCCGTCTCACCGCCTGATTCCGCCGCAGCCTCGACGCCTACTTTGCCGTGTGTGGCCTGGGTGTAGTCAGCGCCCCGGCTTCTCCGGGACGCTTGATGGGCAGCGGGGCCACCGGTGCTGTGCCGTCCAGCCCCAGGATGTTGATGACGTCGGAATTCGCCGGCACTACGTATTTGGTGTTTTGCGCCATCGTGTGGTTAATCACTTCCAGCCGCCGCATCACCTCGGCGCGGTCTTTGAAATAGGTTTCCGCGGCCGTGGACACCAGCCGGATGGCTTCGGCCTCTCCGTTCGCGCGAGTGATGCGCGCCTGCGCGTCGCCTTCGGACCTCAGGATTTCCGCCTGTTTGACGCCTTCGGCCTGGAGAATCTGACTCTGGCGGATGCCTTCCGACTCCAGGATCGAGGCCCGTTTGTCGCGCTCCGCCTTCATCTGCCGCGACATCGCTTCGGTGATATCGTGCGGCGGGTCGATCTTCTGCACTTCCACGCGCGTCACCTTGACACCCCAGTTGTTGGTCGCGGTGTCCAGCACGGCGCGCAGGTTGTCGTTGATGGCATCGCGGGCCACCAGCGATTCGTCCAGCGTGCGGTCGCCGATCAGATTGCGCAGGTTGGTCTGCGCCAGCGTGGTGCACGCCGCGCCGAAGTCCTGGACCTCGAATTCCGCGCGCATCGGGTCCACCACCTTGTAGTACACCACTGCGTCCACGGTCACCGTCACGTTGTCTTTGGTGATTACCTTCTGCGGGTCCACGTTAATCAGCCGCTCGCGCATGTCCACCTTGATCATCTCGTCCACGAACGGCATCAGGAAGTGCAATCCCGCGCCGACCATCGAATTGTACTTGCCCAGACGGATGATCAGACCGCGCTCGTACTGCGCCACTGTCCGCGCCGTCTTGGCCAGGGTGATCAGCGCGAACACCATCGCCACGAAAATGATGACTGTGAACCAGGTCATGGAAGCACCTCGTTGCGGAGAGTTGGGAAATCAGCGAACGTTCAGCGTGACCCCTTCTACTGAATCTACCATCACGGAATCGCCGGGCTCGCGCGATCCCCCCGCTCCATGGGCCAGGGCCGCGCGCCAGACTTCATCGCCCACCTTCACGGCGCCCGGAGCGTGCTCAGCGATGCGCGTAGTCACCAGCGCCGCGCGCCCCACCAGCGCGTCGGTGTTGCTGGGCCGGTCCGGTGCCGTCAATTTGGAACGGATGTACTTGCGGAAAAACGCCAGATAGATAAATGCGAGTGCGCCTGTGGCCGCCATCCCAATTCTCGCCGATTCAAAATACAGGCCGATGCCGCCGCCCGCGGCCATCGAGATGCCCACCAGCGCGAAGTCCATCCCCGTCGCTGCGCCCAGGATGACTTCGACAATGATCATGATCAAGCCGCCGCCGATCAGCAGCCAGTTCACTGTGTTGCGCACCGGGGGCCTCCTCTCTCGCCGGAACTGGGGGAAACATAACACCGCAGGCAGCCCGGTTCAAGCGCCAGGGGCCTCACTCGCAGCTGCGGCTCATCCCTCCGGTGATTTCTCCGGCCGGAGACAACTCCGGCCCCGGAGGTGTATATTGATGCTGTCGCCAGTCCCGGAGCGGTTGCCGCCCCCTCCGGAAACTACCAAAGGCCGGTATGAAAACCATTCGACGCTGGAAGAAGAGCAAATTCGGAGTGGACAAGCGCCGCAAGCATCGTCACTGGCAGGCCACCGTCATCTACCGCGACGGCGAAAAATTCGCCCGCGTCTATGTTAACAAGGACCACGCGGAAAGGTTTGCCGTGCGCCAGCGGAAGTCTCCGGTGGTGAAATCGGTACGCATTAGCCAGCTTGCTTAGCACTGGACCTGAGCAGGGTAGCGGTACTCCTGAGGGGTATGATTACCTCGCAAGGCTCCGAGGGGTTGTCCGAAATAGAAGGGCGTGTTAAGTTTTTAGGAGTGGGCGGCAGTAGTATAGTGGTAGTACGACAGCTTGCCAAGCTGTAGGTGGGGGTTCGATTCCCCTCTGCCGCTCCAGATTCCTACCTCCTCCCGCCCGTTTTGACTATCAGCGTTCACCTGTGTTTATCTTTGGCTCCGGTATGCTCGCCTACCTCTGCGGCCCTATTGAGTTCGCGCGCGACGGCGGAAAGCTCTGGCGACAGAAGCTCACTCCCTTTCTCCGGGAGCAACTCGGCCATCGCGTCTATGACCCCGCGGAAGACGAAAAGAAGAACCTGACTGAAGAAGAGGCCGGGAATTTCCGCGACTGGAAGCGCACGGACCTGGAAAAATTCCGCCGCGTGATCCGCAAAATCATCCAGTTCGATCTGGACCTGATCGAGAACCGCGCCGACTACCTGATCTGCTTCTGGGACGAATCCGCGGCGGCCGCCACCAGCGGCGGGACTCCGGCGGAGCTGACCGCAGCATACCGGAAAGGCATCCCCGTGTACCTGGTCACACCGCTGCCCGCCGAACAGGTGAGCGGATGGATGCTGGCCTGCGCCGACCAGACGTTTACCAGCGTCGATGAGCTGAAAGACTTTCTCGCCTCCCGCTACGGCCGCGAAAAACAGACGCAGCTCTGGAAAGAATCATGAACAAAGTGGTCGTGGCCGTGGGCAGCACGCGCCGGCCCAAACTGAACGCTGTCTGGGAGGCGCTTAGCGTCATCGGGCCGACACTCGAAGAGGCGCTCTACGACGTGGTGGGCGTCGAGGTGGAGAGCGGCGTGGGCCACACGCCTGTCTCCCGCGCGGAATTGATGGCCGGCGCACGGTCGCGCGCAGAGTCTCTGGTGCGCATCGGCCTGGAACAACACGCGCCGTGGAAATACTTTGTGGGTCTCGAAGGCGGACTCGACATCGTGCAGGAAAACGGCGCCCGGCTGGTCTTCCTCCAGAACTGGGCCTACGTCACCGACGGCAGACGCGGCGCCTACGGGCAGAGCGGCGCGATTCTCCTTCCCGGGGCGCTGGCCCGCCGCGTCCTCGACGATGGTGTCGAGCTGGCCGCGGCTATCGACGAATTTGCCGGACAGCGCAACATCCGCGACCTCCAGGGCGCCTGGGGCGTCCTCTCCAACAACCTCATCACCCGCCAGGACGCCTTCCGAACCGCGGTCATCAACGCTTTCGCACCGTTCTTCAACGTCTCCCTGTACGGGGAATAGCACGCAGTCCAGCTCGGGCGCCGGACCCGCATCCCTCTGCCCTCATTCTTTGACAGCGGAGGACAGCACGGCGGGCATGGGAAAGCTCACCTGACCGTCGCGACAGTGACGGGCGGCTCCGGCGAGGATGGTGTTGCGAATGGCGAGAAGCGCTTCGGGACTTTGTGCGCGCAGCAGGGCACCGGTTCGCACCGAGCTTTCCCAGAACGCCGCAAACAGCCGCTCCGGCGAATCCAGTTGCCACACGAGTGGCAGTTGCCGCGATTGTGCATTCGCGAAGCCCGCGGCGGCCAGCGTGCGCGCGCATTCCTTGAAATCGCTGAAGCGGAAAAACGGCGGGCCCGGCGGCAGTCCGGCGTCCGTCACTCCGTGCCTCTCGATGGCCTTCAAAACGATTTCGAAACCGATGGTCTGCGGTGGCTCCGCCCACACCGTGAATGCATAGCGCCCGCCGGGACGCAGGACGCGCCACGCTTCGCGGATGGCCTGCTCAGGTCTCTCCAGGTGCAGCATCCCGAAGTTCATCACCACGGCGTCGAACGAGGCATCCGGAAAATCCGGGCTTTCCGCGTCGCCGCTTTGGAAATCGATGCCGGGATGGCGAACTCGGGCCTCTGCCACCATGGCGGCCGAAAAGTCCACGCCGGTAATTCGTGCGCTGCGGCGAGCTGCTGCGGCGGCAGCGTATCCCGGCCCCGTCGCCACGTCGAGCAACCGCACGCCCGCGCGAATGCCTGCGGCATCCAGCAGCGGCTCAATGGCCTGCTGCGTCAGGGAGGCGAAGGCGTCGTGGTACGTTCCCGCCGCGCGCTCCCACCCGGCGTGCTCGAAACCCTTGAACGTATCTGGGCTACCTGTGCTTTTGCCTTGAGACATTCACTACTCCGGCGGCACATCCGGCGATGCTATAATACGTCAGGGAATTGGGACGCACTGCGCAAAAGGCGGGCAGCCGAAAGACCCGTGCAAGGAGCGCCGGCCGCAGCAACGGTCGCCCTTCGCGGAAGGGCCTGAGTCCGGAGTTCGTCTACCTGACATCGAACGCCAAACAGCTGGAATCTTTTCCTGGCGAAGTCTTGCTCATACGCGGCTTTCAGCTGATTGCGCATAGTCCGGACATGGGAGTAATCAAGCGGGCCATCCAAGAAAACAGGATTCGCTCTCCTTTCATTTACCGCGTGCCGAGTCAAGAGGAGCTGCGCTTCCTCTAAGATGCCGACGATTCATTTTCGATCCGGATTTCGGTACCGCATCCTTCCGGGCTACGGTCTTCAGCCGCTTCTGGATGTCACCCTCATCTTAGGTTCGATCGAAGCCAGCGTGCCTGGCTTGGTCGATTCCGGAGCCAGCTCGACCGTTTTCAGCCTGGACGTCGCCGACGCACTGGGGATCCACGACATTTCGGAGGGCCGGCCGTTCAGGGCCAACACACTGGCGGGAGCTTTCGGCTGCTTCATGTTCGACTTGGAAATCGAAGTCCGCCTGCCGGAATTCCGCAGAAGATTCCCCGCGCAAGTGGGATTCTATGGTGGCCGCGGCTCACGCAATCTGCTGGGCAGGAACCTGCTATTCTCACATTTTGTGATCGGCTTTCAGGTGCGCCAGCAGAAAATCTTCTTTCAACCAGAGGATTGATCCTCGCCACACGCGGAGACGAACCGTATGGACATTGTCAAAGGCAACATGGGCTGGATCGAGGTGATTGTAGGCCCGATGTTTTCGGGCAAGAGCGAGGAGCTCATCCGCCGCCTGCGCCGCGCAGAGATCGCCCGCCAGCGTGTGCAGATTTTCAAGCCCGTGATTGACGACCGCTACGCCAAAAGCGAAATCGTTTCCCATTCGGGCCTGGAGATTCGCTCGGACCTCATCCGCAGCGGCACGGAAGCCCTCAGCCGTACGGAGCCGCGCACGGAAGTGGTGGGCATTGATGAAGCGCAGTTCCTCGGCGAATCGGTCCTCGACGCCTGCGTGAAACTCGCCGACATGGGCAAGCGGGTCATCGTCGCCGGCCTGGACACCGATTTCCTGGGACGCCCCTTTGAGCCCATGCCGCGCCTGCTGGCGGTGGCCGAGGAAATCACCAAGCTGCTGGCCATCTGTGTGCGTTGCGGTAATCCCGCCGTGCACACCCAGCGTCTGGTAGCCTCAGAGGAATTGATCGTAGTCGGCGCCGGCGGGATGTACGAAGCCCGCTGCCGCCGCTGTTTCGAACCGCAGCTCGCCCACGAGAAGGCCGAAGCCGAACAGAAGGCCAAAGCCGCCAGCTAGCCGGGCCCCTTCTGGATTTCACGGCGCACTCTGTCCGCCAGCGCGCGGTGTTCTGCGCATCCGATTACATCGAGCGGTGGCCGCTGCTTCTCCAGCCGCGCGCATGCATCCCGGAGTTTCGTGATGCGTTTTTCGCTCGCGCGCAGCGCATCCGCCTTGAATTCTCCCTTTGCCGCGCTGTCTTCGACACACGCCAGAACCGGAGCAGTAGCGGTCTCGTCGTGGCACAGCGCGACTACATCCGTTCCCGCCTGCAACGCTTGGATGGCAGCTTCGCCCAGCCCGTATTTTTTCCGGATGGCGCCCATCCCGATGTCGTCGGCCAGAATCACGCCGTCAAACTTCATCTCCTCTCGCAAGAGCCCGCGCAGCAGCCGCCGCGAAAGCGACGCCGGGCGCTCCTCATCCACGCGCGGCAGCAGGATGTGCGCAGTCATCACCATGGGCACGCCGGCCCGAATCGCCTCGGTGAACGGAACAAGTTCCGCACTCCGCAGCCGCGTCATGTCGCCTGTGAACACGGGCAGGTTTTCGTGCGGATCCATCAATGCGTCGCCGTGCCCAGGAAAATGTTTTGCGCAACTGAGAATCCCCTCGCGCCAGCCCGCGCACGACCGCCGCGCCCAATTCCCCAACGCGCCGCGGATCGGTTCCGAAGCTGCGCCCGCGGGTCACCGGACTCTGCGGATGGACATGCAGGTCCAGCATCGGCGCAAAGTTCAGGTTCACGCCCGCGGCGCGAAGCTCGCGGCCCATCGCCGCGGCGACTTCCTCTGTCAGTGCCGCATCCCCCAGCCGCCCCAGTTCCGCGGGCGACGGCCACTGCGTAAAGGGATCCGGCAGGCTGAATTGCGTGCCGCCCTCCTGGTCAATGCCGATCAGCGCTCGACCGCCGGCGGCACCGCTGATTTCGTCGCACAGCGCGCGCAGCCCATCCACGCTTTGCCAGTTGCGCCGGAACAGCGCCACGCCCGCCAGCCCGCGCCGAAGCAGCTCCGCAAGCGCATCGGGACAGCGCGTGCCCTCGAAGCCGAGAAGGAATCTTTCGAGCATTTGATATGATGCGGCCCCGCAAGGCTACCGAGAGCACGTGAGAGAGTAAAGTTGCGAATCGAAGCGAAAGCGCCTACGCGCGTGGACCTGGCCGGCGGCACGCTGGACATCTGGCCGTTGTACCTCTACCACCAGGGCGCGCTCACGGTGAACTGCGCGATCACCCGCCTGGCCTCGTGCGTGATTGAGAACGAGCCGCCGGGGGAGAAGCGCATCGCCCTGGTGTCGCGGGACACCGGCCGCCACGAATCCTTTTCCTCGCTGGCGGCGATGCGCCGCGCGCGGAAACTCAAGCTGCCGCTCCTGGCCCGGTTGGTGGTGTTTTTCAATCCGCGCGATGGCCTCACGCTGACCACGGATTCCGAAGCCCCGGCCGGGGCGGGAATCGGCGGCTCGAGTGCCATGGCTGTGGCCATCTGCGCGGGGCTCGACCGCCTGACCAACCGCGGTTACAGCCTGGAGCGCTGGATCCACATCAGTCGCGACGCCGAAGCCATCATCATCGGTGCGCCCACGGGCACGCAGGACCATTATCCCGCGGCGTTCGGCGGCGCCGGCGTGCTGCACCTCGAGCCCGGCGGTGAGCGCCGCGAAGCATTGCACGCCGACCTCGACGAGCTCGACCGCCGCCTGTTGCTGTGCTACACGGGCAAGCCGCGGCAGTCGGGCATCAACAACTGGGAAGTCTATAAAGCGCATCTGGACGGCAGCCGCCGCGTCTGGCGGAACCTCGAACAAATCACGCAGGTCGCGCGTGCCATGCGCACCGCCCTCGAGCGCAACCGCTGGGACGAAGCCGGCCGCCTGATCCGCGAAGAGTGGTCCTACCGCCGCAGAAACCTGCCCACCATTTCCACTCCGGTGATTGATCGCATCATCGCAGCAGCGCGGCGCGCCGGCGCCCTGGGCGGAAAAGTTTGCGGCGCGGGCGGCGGAGGTTGCGTGGCCCTGCTGATCGAGCCCGGCGCTCGCTCGCGCGTGGCTGCGGCGGTGGCCGCCGCCGGCGGACAGGTATTGCCCTGCCGGGTGGACCGGCAGGGAGTCCGCGTGGAAGTCGGCAAGTAAGGTCAGAGGCGGTCTGATTGGAAGAACTGCAACCAATGCAGGCGGCGCGGCACGCGGACCGCTGGCTGTGCAGTCGCGACGGCCGCGTGCGGCCGTTCTGGCGCGCCTTAATGTTTTTTGTGTTTGCAGGCCTCTGCGTCGCTGCCAGCGGGATGCTGCTGGTCGCCTTTCTGGACAGGCTCTGGCCGGGGACGAAAGCCACTTTGGATCGGGAGCTGGTGCCGCCGCTCCCTCTAGCGGCGACTTTGTACGCCGTTACCGATACCGTTTTGCTCCTGTGCAGCTGGTTGTTTCTCTTCTCGCTTGACCGCCGGGACTTCCGCACGCTCGGACTGTGGAGCTATGCCGGCTGGATCCGCGAGTTCGTGCTCGGCGCGGCGATGGGTGCAGGCCTGGTCGGGGTGGTTGCAGGGACGCTTGTCGCCGGTGGCTGGGTGCGGTATCTCGGCTTGGCCGCGAATGCGCTCGCAGCCTGGCCCGAGGCGTTTGGATTTGCGCCGTTCTTGCTCCTTCCCGCGGCGGCGGAAGAGCTCATCGCACGCGGATACATTTTTCAGCGCCTCCTGGAATCCTGGGGGCGGTTGGCACCGCTGGTCTTGCTGTCGGTGCTCTTCGGCCTCGGCCATCTTGGTAATCCCTCGGCTACGCCGCTTTCGACAGCCAACACAGTGCTTGCCGGTGTGCTGCTGGCCGTGGCCTATCTGAAGACGCGCGCGCTGTGGATGCCGCTCGGTTTGCATTGGGCCTGGAACGCGTTTATGGGACCGGTACTGTCGCTCCCGGTGAGCGGCCTGCGCGCAGGCCCTCCATTGTTTCAGGTGCAAATCGGCGGGCCAGCATGGCTGAGCGGCGGAACTTACGGCCCCGAAGGCAGCGCCATTCTTACCGTGGCATGTCTGGCGCTAACCGTCTGGCTTTGGAGGACGCCTCACCTGGCCCCTTCCGCGGCGATGGCGAAAGTCTTAGAATATGAGGGAGAGAAACAGGAATGCGCCGCATCGCCATCTGCGCCATCTTCGGGGTGATGCTGGCTCCGCTAGCTGGGACCTGCGCGCAGGGCCCCGCCGCGGCCAAGCCGGCCTCCAAACAAAAGCTCCAGACGCGCTCACGGTTGGAGATTGTCCGCTACGTCGCCGGAGAATTCGCGCGCGCCGTGCGCCCGCTGCCCACCGGCAAGAAAGGTTTCCGCATTCGCGTCGGCGCCCCTGTGAATGAGTCCGCGCTGGCCATGGCCGCCGCGCAGGGCGTCGCCGGGCGCCCGGGAGACAACGTCCAGATTACCCAAATCGAGTTCCGCAAGAAGGAACTCCTGGTTCACATCAACGGCGGCGGAAAAAAGCGCCGCAACTGGCGCGACCGCATCACCATCAGCGCCGGCGGTGGCATTCCGACGTCGACCACCACCTCCAACGTCCCCGGCTACCAGCCCATCGGCTCCACGCTGATTCTCGAGTTCGGCGCGCCGGTCCCCGACCTCACCGCGGACGAATTGAAAGCGCTCCTGAAAGACTTCCTTGATTTCTCCAAGCAGCGCTCGGCCACCGTGGCCTGGGTCGAGACCCTGGCGCCGGAGTTCCAGCAAGCCATCAAAGACCGCCGCGCCGTCGTGGGTATGGACCGCGAGATGGTGGTCGCCGCCATGGGCAAGCCGGAACGCAAAGTCCGCGAGCGCGACCCCGAAGGCCTGGAGACCGAGGACTGGATTTACGGCCACCCGCCTTCGAAGACCGTCTTCGTTAAATTCGCCGGTGAAAAAGTCATCAGCGTGAAACAGTTCCCCGCTTGAAGACCTGCGCATCAGGCGACCTTACGATCCCTGCTGCCTGGTTTGACTTTTTCTCCTCCCCGCCCTAGCATCTCGTTTCCGTCGTTTGCATTGCTCGCCGCGTCATCCATCTTCACCCTCGGAGGGGCCATGTCCATCAAAGTAGGCATCAACGGTTTCGGACGCATCGGTCGCAATATCGTGCGCGCTTCCATCGGCGACCCCAACATCCAGTTCGTCGCCGTGAACGACATCACCGACGCCAAAACGCTGGCCCATCTTTTGAAATACGACTCCATCCTCGGAAATCTGCCCAACAAAGTGACCCACACCGACGACTCCATCGCCGTGGACGGCAAGAGTTTCAAAGTCTTTGCCGTGAAAGACCCGGCGGCCATTGACTGGGCTTCGGTGGGCGCGGAAATCGTTGTCGAGTCCACCGGCCTGTTTACCAAGGGCACGGACGCCAAAAAACACATGCGCGGCCCGGTGAAGAAAGTGATTATCTCCGCGCCGGCCACGGATCCCGACCATACGCTGGTGATGGGCGTGAACGACAAGTCTTACGACTCCGCAAAGCATCACGTGGTCTCCAACGCTTCCTGCACCACCAACTGCCTGGCCCCGGTCGCCAAAGTGGTCCACGAAAATTTCGGCATCATCCACGGCACGATGACCACCATCCATTCCTATACCAACGATCAGCGCCTCCTCGACCTCCCCCACAAGGACCTCCGCCGCGCGCGTTCGGCCGCGCTCTCGATGATTCCCTCGAGCACCGGTGCGGCCAAGGCCCTGCATCTGGTCCTGCCGGAGCTGAAGGGCAAGCTCGACGGCTACGCGATGCGCGTCCCCACCCCCAACGTAAGCGTCGTGGACCTGACCGTCACCGTGGACAAGGCCGCCACCGCAGAGGTAGTCAATGCCGCCTTCAAGCGCGCTGCTGAAGGCCCGCTCAAGGGCGTGCTGGAGTACACCGAAGAGGAGCTGGTCTCCGCGGATTTCCGCGGCAACCCGCACTCCAGCATCGTGGACGCCGGCTACACGCGCGTGGTGGCTGAAAAATGCATCAAGGTCCTGGCCTGGTACGACAACGAGTGGGGCTATTCCTGCCGCTGCCGCGACTTGATCAACTTCATGGCCTCCCGGCTGTAGGTGGGATTTGCAAAATGGAGAATAGAAAATGGAAAATGGCGAGCAACGCCGCTGGTCGTGCGATTTCTCTTTTCCATTATCCCTTTTCCATCTTCCTCTCTTTATCGCCTCTAGCCTTGTTTCGTGCCAGCAATGAACAAACTCTCCATTCGTGACTTAAACCTGCGAGGCCAGCGGATTTTTGTTCGCGTGGACTTCAACGTGCCCCTGGACGGCGCGCGCGTCACCGACGACACTCGCATCCGCGAATCCCTGCCCACCATCAAGCTGGCGATGGAGCGCGGCGCGCGCGTGATCCTGGCCTCCCATCTCGGGCGCCCTAAAGGCAAACCTGACCCCAAGTATTCCCTCCAGCCCGTCGCCGCAAAGCTGTCTGAATTGCTTGGCAAATCCGTCGAGTTCGCCGCGTCCTGCATTGGCCCGGAGGCTGAGAAAAAGAGCGCGGCACTCCTCGAGGGGGGCGTCCTGCTGCTCGAAAACGTCCGCTATTTCGCGGAAGAGGAAAAAAACGACGAGGGGTTCTCGAAGAAACTCGCCGCCCTCTGCGACGGTTTTTTCGTCTGCGACGCCTTCGGCTCTGCCCACCGTGCCCACGCGTCCGTAGTCGGCATCACGAAGTTTGCCCAGAAGTCCGCCGCCGGCCTGCTGATGGAAAAGGAATTGAAATATCTGGGCGGAGCCATCTCCAATCCCGCGCGCCCGCTGGTGGCCATCCTGGGCGGCGCAAAAGTTTCCGACAAGATCGAGGTCGTCGAAAACCTGATGCAAATTGCCGACGTGATGCTCATCGGCGGCGGGATGGCCTACACGTTCCTCAAGGCCCAGGCCAAGCCGGTGGGGAAGTCGCTGGTCGAAGAAGACAAGGTCGAACTGGCGGTCCGTCTGCTCGACGCGGCGAAGGAGAAAAGCTTCCGCCTGCTGCTGCCCGTGGATCACATTCTCGGGGCGGAGTTCAAAGCCGACACCCAGACCGGCGCCAGCGACGTCTCCGAAACCCCCGACTTGTGGATGGGATTGGACATCGGCCCGAAAACCATCGCCGAATTCCGCGCAGAAATCGCCCGGGCCAAGACCATTCTCTGGAATGGGCCGATGGGTGTCTTCGAGATGTCCGCGTTCGCGAAGGGCACCTTGGAAATTGCGCGCGCTGTCGCTGAGGCTACAGCCCGCGGCGCGACGTCTGTGATTGGCGGCGGCGATTCGGTTGCTGCGGTGCAGCAGGCCGGCGTGGCGGCAAAGATATCGCACATCTCCACCGGCGGTGGGGCGTCGCTCGAGTTCCTCGGCGGCGCGAAATTGCCGGGCGTCGAAGCGCTCACGGACAAAATCTGATGCGTCGTCCCGTCATAGCCGGCAACTGGAAGATGTTCAAAACCGCTGGCGAAGCTCGCGCGTTCTTCGAAAAATTCTCGCCCCTGGTGGCGAGCTCCAATCACTGCGACGTCGTCATTGGCGCCCCATTTACTTCATTGGCTGCCTGTGTCGAAGCCGCGCGCGGCACCTCCGTCAGCATTGCGGCGCAGGACCTGCACTGGGAAAAGGAAGGCGCGTTCACCGGAGAGGTCTCCGCGCGGATGCTGGTGGACGCCGGTTGCCGCCACGTGATCATCGGGCACAGCGAGCGCCGGCAGTATTTTGGAGAGACCGAAGACACCGTGGCGCGCAAAACCAGGGCCGCCCTGGATGCCGGCCTTACCCCCATCGTCTGCGTGGGGGAGCTCCTGGCCGAGCGCGAGGCCGGTAAGACCGAATCTGTCCTCGAACGGCAATTTTCGGGCGGCCTGGGCGCGTTGACCGGCGCGGACTTCTCGCGTATTCTATTGGCTTACGAACCGGTGTGGGCGATCGGCACGGGCCGCACGGCAACCCCGGAGATGGCCGCGGATGCTCACCGGTTTTTGCGCCAGCAGGCGGCCTCGAAGTTTACGCCGGAACGCGCCGCGGCGTTGCGCATCCTTTACGGCGGCAGCGTCAAGCCCGACAACATCAAGGGGTTGATGGCGCAGGTGGAGATTGACGGCGCCCTGGTGGGAGGGGCCAGCCTGGACCCTCAGTCGTTTGCCTCCATCGTGAATTTTTGAGCAGGGAACTGCGGAACGGAGATATTCGGAATGCCTCTGTGGATGAAATGGGCCATCTCGTTTCTGGTTGGTGGCCTGCTGATTTTTGTGGGCTGGAAATGGCTGTGGGTGCTGGTCACCCTGCACGTGCTTATCTGTTTCTTGCTCATCGTCGTCGTGCTGTTGCAGAGCGGCAAGGCTGCGGACCTCGCCGGCGCCTTCGGCGGCGCGGGCAGTCAGACCGCTTTCGGCCCCCGCGGCGCGGCCACGTTCTGGACCAAGGCCACCACGTGGTGCGCCATTATGTTTATGATTACTTCCGTTTCGCTGGTCCTCCGACAGACGGCGGAGGCGCCCGCTGTGGGCGGCTCAGTGTTCGAGCGCACGCAGCAACCCGCCAAAGAAACCCCGGCGTCGGAGGGAACGACTCCCCCGTCGGGGACTCCTGTAACGCCGCCCGCATCTCAGCCTGGCGCCTCAGGCACATCACCCGCACCGGCCGGCAGTCAGCCTGCTCCCGCGCAGCAACCTCCGGCGCAAAGTTCGCCCGCGAAGTCGCAGCCTCCCGCGAAGCAATAGTTGCTGAGTTCTGTCGCTAAATTTTGTACCGCCGGCACCTGCCCTGAGTCCGTCGAATGGGTCTTGCCGGCCTGAGTCAAACCCGGCGGCAGCAAAGGCTCCCGCCGCCAGTCTAGCGACAGTCCCTCGCTCACTTCGTTCGCTCGGGGCATCGTTTCCTGGTCGGAAACGATGGTGCTGAAGGAGGGAGCAGTCTATCCCGAGTCCGCATCTTTGCGGACGAGGGAAACCCACACGCCTCGCGCGATCCAGTTGTAGCAAACCTGGGAGCCCGGTCCCTCGCTCACTTCGTTCGCTGGGGGCCTGCGGCCGGCGGTCCCTCGCTCACTTCGTTCGCTCGGGACATCGTTTCCTGGTCGGAAACGATGCTGCGGAAGGAGGGGGCAGTTTATCCCGAGTCCGCTCTTTTGCGGACGAGGGAAACCCACACGCCTCCCGCGGCCAGTCGCTGTTTCTTTTCACGTCCCCATCCTTTGATTTCCTTTTCTCGGCGCGCAGCAGCTTGGCGCGTCGGTTGCCACTCGAACCATACCAGGGCGAGTGGCCGCTTGCCCTTGGTGTAACTCGATCCTTTTCCGGAGGAGTGATCATGGAGGCGCTGCCGGAGGTCACTGGAAATCCCGCAATAGTATGAACGGTCCTGGCAAAGCAGAAGATAGGTATGCCATCCGAGTCGAAAATCGGAAAGTTGAATGGGCATTGCCGGCGCCT
>Ga0247727_10007402_pt1 | contig 20907 bp, 18 predicted proteins | sample WisWelCaveWW1625_FD_202498 | JGI IMG/M metagenome (GOLD analysis project Ga0247727, IMG submission 202498) | Biofilm microbial communities from Wishing Well Cave, Virginia, United States - WW16-25 | ecosystem: Environmental > Aquatic > Deep subsurface > Groundwater > Cave microbial mat | place... | reverse complement strand
AGCAATAGTCTGCTGTGGAAAACAATCTCTTCCTCGCGCGAGAGCTTCTGACGTGTCGTAGTTCAATCGCGCACAGCAGCGCCAGCAGCCCATATTCAAGCCACAGCACCCAGCCACGCTCCGTCTCATCGATCATTATCTGAAAAGCCGCGCAGGCGAGCGCGGAGAAATAGAGCCACACGCGTTGATGGGCGATGATGGCCAGCGGCAGCGCCCGGATGATATACCAGGGCATCACCGTTGGACTGAAAACGACGAGCGCGCCGAGCGCCGGCGTGGCGTATGAAGCGAATGATGTGGCGCGCCCGTCGTCCCGCCACGCCAGATTCGGAAGCGGCGAGCAGCAGAATGAACGACGGCAGTGCCTGCCAGCGTAGCTGGCGAAAGAAATCATCTCGCCATTTTGGCTTCATCTAATTCGTCGAACAGTGATCTTCGCGACCGGATTGCGCCAGTCCCGGCGAGCGGGCATTAAATTCCCCATGCCGTGAATCCCGGCATGGATGTGAACGAACCCTTCTTCACCCCCTGCGGGCATCCCGCCACCGCCAGGGCCGCCGCACTCCATAAATGAAGGGCCAGGAATGGAGGCGCATAACTCATCATTCCTCTCGCTTCCCGAATCATAGGCCGGAGAGAAAAGCGTCAGTTCCTTGTTCCCCCGTGGCCCTTCGACCCCGTTGATCGCAAAGAAGGCGTCGTTAGTGGGGATGAGCATGGCCGCGACGCTGATGTGGTCGAATGCGCCGGGGGCATCAACGGTCAAAGTCACCGACTTTCCCGGATCGGTGAGACCGCTGCCCGATTCCACGTCTCTGACTGCCGGATTCGCTGTCAGCAGGGCGGCCAGTGGGGCGGTGTTTCCTTCTTCAGCCAAAATCGCCAGTTGCGAACTCGCCGGATCACCCAAATTGAAGAGCCTCACCCCCTCCCGATGACTGGCCACGAGGATGGGGGTGAATTGCTGGCCCCGCGTCAGGTTGGTGACTTTGACCTCAAAGCGCCCTCCGCCAAACCAGGTGGCGGCTGCCGCTGCGGCGGGATCTTGCCCATCTATCGGACTTCTCGCCGAGGTCATATTCACGGTAAGCGTTGACAGACCGGCTATCGCTATTGCGAATAGCGCGGCCAGGATCGAGATGCGTTTTGATTTCATGGTCATTTTCTTTGTCCTTTCTTCAGCTTATGGTGGAAATGGCGCCGCTTGGGCAAAGCTACGCCATAGTCCGCCGGATTACGGGTCGTAAGGTTGACTCAGCCGGGCGCCGAAATAGAAACTCAAACGACGCCACTGATTTTCGATTTGATCTTGTTTGAACCTGCCGTCCCGAAGGCGGCTTTCATGATGCGCCCCCAGGCTATTGAGGGCTGCGTTTGAGACAGCCCCTCAGGTGTATATCCGGGCGCCGGTCGGTTATTTCAGACAAAGAAAAAAAATCATCGTGGGCGCGTGATCTGATTTAGACCAAGGAGGTTCATATGGCCTGGATTAAAGTCGTTGATGAAGACGAAGCGGAAGGCGAGCTGAAAAAGCTCTACGAGAAGCTGATCGAGCCGTGGGGCGGAGTGGACAACATCTTGAAAATCCACAGTCTCAACCCGGCTTCCCTTTCCGGGCATTTCGAGTTTTACAAGACGCTCATGCGCGGCCGCTCGGCGCTGACCCGGGCGCAGCGGGAGATGATTGCGGTGGTGGTTTCAACGCTCAATCGCTGCCGGTATTGAATGAAACATCACGGAGCGGGACTCCGTGAATTGACGAAAGACGCGGCGCTCGTCGCGCAGTTGATGACCGACTTTCGCCAGGCTCAGTTGAGCGAGGCGGATCGGGCGATGCTCGAATATGCGGCCAAGCTGACCGCAGAGCCGTGGAATATGGTGGAAGCGGATGTCATCGCGCTGCGTGCGGCCGGTTTCAGTGACGAGGCGATTCTGGACATCAACCAGGTGGCGGGTTATTACGCATTTGTGAATCGGCTGGCCGATGGGCTGGGGGTTGAGTTGGAGACGTTTTGGGGAGACGGGGAATGATCGCTGACTGACAACCTCGGCGTAAGTGAAACCCTCAACGTTCAGCTACGTTTTTCAGCCTCGGCCTTGAGCGTTCGATGATCGAATCGAAATCCGTTCCCGCGGGCAGCGTCCCAAGCGCCAGTCGCTGTTCGCCTGAAAATCTGGAAGAGCAGAAGGCCTCGGCCACCGCGCGATCGCCGTGTTCAATCAGGATCGCGCCTTCGAGCGCCAGCGCCAGGTCTTCGACGATGCGCCGCGCCCTGGCTTCGATCTCGCCGTCGCCGGCCAATTCGCGTTCGATGCGCGCCACGAACTGATCGAAGCGCGCGTCGGCGCCTCTGGCTGTTCCGATTTCATGAAACAGCGCGTCCACGGTTTCAGGTTCCTTGCGCATCGCGCGCAGCACGTCCAGGCATTGCACGTTGCCCGAACCTTCCCAGATCGAATTGAGCGGCACATCGCGGTAGAGCCGGGCCAGCGGCGCTTCTTCAACGTAGCCGTTGCCGCCCAGGACTTCGAGCGATTCGGCGACCACCGCCACCGCGCGTTTCGTAACCCAGTATTTACCGATGGCCGTCGCGATGCGGCTGAAGCGGCGCCGCGCTTCATCGCGCGGCGTCTCATCGAAGCTGCGCGCCAGGCGCATCGCCAGCGCGGTCGCGGCTTCCGATTCAACGCACAAATCGGCCAGCACATTTTTCATCAGCGGCTGGTTGATGAGCCGGTCGCCAAAGGCAGAGCGGTAAGCGGCGTGATGCGTCGCTTCAGCCACCGCGCGCCGCACCGTGGCGGCTGAACCGATGACGCAATCCAGCCGCGTGTGGCGCACCATCTCCATAATGTTCGCCACGCCCCGCCCTTCTTCGCCGATAAGCCGCGCCCACGCGCCGTGAAATTCGACTTCGCTCGAGGCGTTCGACCGGTTGCCGAGCTTGTCCTTCAGCCGCTGGATGTGAAAGGCATTGCGCGCGCCATCGGGTTTCCAGCGCGGCAACAGGAAGCACGACAATCCACCTTCGGCCTGCGCCAGCACCAGAAACGCATCGCACATCGGCGCTGAGCAGAACCATTTGTGGCCGGTGATCTCGTAAACCTCGCCGGGGCCGCGCCTGCCTACAGGCCGCGCGCGCGTAGTGTTGGCGCGGACGTCCGAGCCGCCCTGCCGTTCGGTCATCGCCATCCCGATCAGCGCGCCGCGTTTTTCCGTCACCGGGATGAAGCGCGGATCGTATTCATTCGACAACGCCAGCGGCTCCCATTCGGCGGCCAGTTCCGGTTGCAGCCGCAGCGAGGGGATCGCCGCGAAAGTCATCGTCTGCGGGCAGCTCGTCCCTTCATCAACCTGATTCCGCAGCATCATCAGCGCCGCGCGAGCCGCGTGCGCGCCAGGTTTGTCGCTCGTCCACGGCAGCGAGTGCGAGCCGTAGCTGATGCCCAGTCGCATCAGCTCGTGCCACGCGGGATGAAACTCGACTTCGTCAATGCGGCGACCGAAGCGGTCGTGCGTGCGCAGCTCAGGCGTGCAGCGATTGGCGAGCTCACCGAGCCTGAGCGTTTCAGCCCGGCCCAGAATCTCTCCGAACTCATGAGCCTGCTCCTCGATCCAGCCGCCGCCTTCGCGCCGAAGCGCTTCGCCGAGCGGCGTGTCGGAGGCAAACAGATTGTAGTTTTCGAGCGCGGGCGGCTGATTAAGCACATCTTCAGGCGCGTGCGCGGCGAATTCGGAAGCTTTCATGGGTTTCTTCTCCGATGCGAGAGCGATTTATTCTCCAAAGGTTGTTCTGCTCTTGACGAATTTGCCGATGCGGGCGATTGCCACGTGCCCTTTATTTCTCAGCGCAATCATCAATACGATCTTACTTGTGCTCGCGTTTTTTGATCTCCTCGAAGGCCTCCGCCACCTTGGCCCGCTGGCGATCCTTCAATTCCGGGTAACGTTCGAGCCATCGGTTCAATGCCTCTTCCGAACTGAAGAGGTTGATGACCCCTCAGCCACCGCCCATAAACAGCACCGCTGATTTCGGCTCGACTTTGCGCAGCTTGCCCTTGTCAAACTCCACGCGAATGCGGGCTGTACTCTCGGGTGAGGAATCTTCAATGACGACTTTTTCTTTCGCGTATTTGTTGCTGACCAGCAACAGACCGTCCACCGCTCAGTTGACGCTGGTGTGGCGTCCGGATGAGACCGTCATCCGGTGAAAGACGAAGTCCAGTCGCGGATGCCAGTTCAGATAACGCGGCGCGCTCACGGCATAGCCCACGCCGCCGACAACCTCATCCCGCTTCAGAATCTGATACCGTTCGAGCATCGTCAGACTGCGCTTCACGTCGTTCTGAGAGATTGCGACGGCTTTGGCGATTTCCGCGAGCGTTGGCGTCGGCTTCTTTTCGCGCACGGCGTTGATAATTGCTCGCGCAATCAGCTTTTCGTCCGGCGTCAGGACGAGCGTCTCCCATCCCCACCGGCGGATGATGACGTGCAGTTCGGGATGCTGTTTGATGTGCTGGCCGATGCGAAAGCGCGTTTCATCCGATGGGTCTGAGCCTACGACCTCCATCGCCTGGTCTACGCCCATGACGCTGTGATCCTTGCCCCAGACGCCTTGCAGGTATTCGATGACTTTCTTTTCCCGCGGGCTCAATTCAGAGCCGCTCGCTGTGGATTGAGTTGATTGCCGTTCGGTCTGAGCCTCGACGGAGATTTGCGGCATTGCCGGCAGAACCGCGCAACATATCGCCAGCAGCCATCGCCAGCCGCTGAGGACGGTTCGTCGCTCACAACGACGAATATGCTTCATCATAGTTTGCTCCTTTTTTTGAAGGTTGCCCGCTTCAGCGATCTGCGAGCAGGGATTCAATCTCTCGCTCCAGTTCTTCTTTACCGGGCAGCTTGCCCGTAAATTTCCTGTGAACCTTGAGGTCTTTATCAAGGATGTAGGTCGTCGGGAACCCGATCACACCGTACTTTTCAACCACTTCATCATCGCCGACGAGGATCGGGTAGGCGATTTTGTATTGATCGCGATAAGGCTTGATGTCCTCGGCCCAGCCTGACTGCACGGCAATCCCGACCACCTTGACTCCGCGCCCGGCATATTTCCCGCGCAGGCTGTTGAAGGTCGGGATTTCCGCCAGACAGGGGCCGCACCAGGTCGCCCAGAAATCCAGCACGACGACACTGCCTTTTAAGTCTGCAGAGCTGATCTGCCGCCCATCGAGGTCGGGCAGCTTGAACTCAGCCGCCACTTGGGGCGCCTCTTGTTTTTTGTCGGACTGGCTTGCCGCATTGAAGGCTTGAATTAACGCATCAACGACTGCCGGATCCGTCTGGCGCATCACGAGCGCGCACTGGGTCTCGCCCAACACGAAACGGTAGGCCACGCAGTTCCGAGCACTCGTGCGCTGGCAATAAAGGCCGCCCAGGAGGCATTGTTCAGATGACTGTTCTCCGAATGACAGCTTCGAGCCGGACGGCAGTTGGAACACGCAAAGGCCGCCCTGCTCGCTGCGATACTTGAACTGCAAGGCGCGCAAGCCCACCAGGTTATAGAGCCGCACCGCCGTCAACTTATACCCGCCAGGCAAGACCGCGGGTGCGATGACTGGAAAACCGGCGGCGGCGGCGGCTTCCGGCCAACTGACCTCGGTGAAACCTGGCGCGGCAGGAAATTCTCTCAAGGCTGGCTCGGCCGCGGCGATCGTGCCCACCAGGTCAAGATAGCCGGCCAGGTTCAACTCTCCCTTGTGAGCGCCAGGCAACAGCCCGGAGCGACCAGCCAGCAAGAGAGCGGTGGCGATGATGAAAAGGGTAGCTGCTATCGCTACCGGGCGCAGGAGGCGCCTCTGGCTAAAGCCTAACCGCCGCCCGCTGAACGCCTCTCTGACCGGCTCAGGCCATTCGCTTGCAGATAGGTCACTGGCAACGGCGTCCCACAACTGGTCAGGCGGATCGAGCAACGGCAACTGCCGCATCAGGTCTATCCTTTGACGGATTTGCCGGGAGCGCTCACGACAGTCCGCGCACTCGCCGAGATGCGCTGCGATGCGCGCGCGCTCATCCGGAGGCGCCTCTCCCTCGCAGTAGTCCGGGAGGCGGCGGCTAATGTGAAAGCAGAATTTCATAAAACTCCACAACGATCACTCATCATTTTCCAGCCCTGAGTTTGCGCTCCAACAGCCGGTGTGCGCGACTCAGGCGCGAGGCCACCGTTCCCTCAGAGCACGAGAGCGCTTCAGCGATCTCTCCATAGGAAAGATTCTCGATGTAGCGCAAGACGACCACCGCCCGGAGCGGCGGTTTCAAACTCAAAATGGCCTTTCGTACCGCTTGTTGGATCGAATGATCTACCTGTTGTTGCTCAAGCTGGCTGCCCGCGTCAATCTCTGCGGGCGTCCCGAGAACTTCCTCGATGCACACTTCGCGCCGAGTGCGCCGTGAACGCAGCGCGTTCAGACACGTGTTCGTGGCCAGACGATAGAGCCAGGAATTGAAGCTGGATTCAAAGCGAAAAGCGCGCAGATCGCGGAAGACTTTCAAAAATATCTCCTGCGTCAAATCCCTGGCCATCTCCGCGTCGCCGGTCAGATAGGTCGCCAGGCTATAGACCTTCGCCTTGTAAGACTCGTATAACTCGCGCTGGGCTTCGAGGCTTCCGTCCTGACACGCTCGAACAAGCTGCTCACTCAAGCCGCTCTGCGTAATCCTCTCTATTGCCGCTCCCACTTATGAATGCACATCTCCATGCGGATTTGCCCCCGGAAACCCGGGAGAGCCGGGGGAAGCGCCCGACCCGTCAGACCGGACGCTTCCCTCAAACTTACTTCGTCGAGTGCGAAGGGGCAGTTTAATGTCGTGCCCGGGACGCGCGTTGGCAGCCACACTCGCAGTGGGCCACTGCGCGCAACATCCATCGTTTGCGAGCCATGGTTGAGGTCTCCTTTCTTGAGTCTTGCCATGTTCTCGCGATTCTCCAGGCCTGGGATCGCTTCCACTTATTAAGGCACGGCCCCCTGCCAATTTCTTTCAGATTTTTTTCGCCCGTCGCCTGATGTTCAGCTATTGGCTCTGATTCTGCTGCGGCGGACGAGTCATCTGCTGCGCGACCATGCGCCACTGCCCTTTTTGCTTCACGAAGACAGAGGTGAAGCGGCGCTCGTCGTCCATTTCGCGTTCCTGGTTTCTGACGCGCCATTGGACGCGCCCGGTTACGACCGCCGCCTCGCCGTAGACGCGCACCCGCAGATCATCGGTTTTGACATAGACCCAGCTCAGGCCACGGGGGAGCTTCAGGTCTGCCAGTTCTCCTTTTTTGTCGCGCAGCGCGCCGGCGCCGGAAGTGATGATGTAATCGTCGGCCAGAATCTGATCCAGCGTTTCCATCTCGCCTTTGACGATGGCGTGGCGCCAGGCCTCGTGGCGCGCCAGCACCTCCTGTTCCGCTTTAGTCAACTTTTGCGGCTGATGACCTGGTGTCTGGCCGTTGCCGGGGAAAGTGGCAAGCAGAAGCATCCCAAGGCAGGCAATGATTTTTTTCATTTGATCATCCTTCAATTTGGCAATCCGCCGCGAGAAGGGTCTCGAGCGCGACGGCGCTCTCCTCTTCGAGTTCGGCGCAGGTCAGAAAAGCCTGGCGGGCATGATCGCTTTGCGCCGCCGCGGCAAAAGCTCGCCACGTGGCCGCGCCCAGGCGTTCGCCCGCGGCCTGAATTGCGAACTGCTGCGCCAGAGGGCGATCCGCGAAGACACTTCGATTGATCTCTTCGAGTTCGGGGGGTTTGTCCAGCAACTCGCGCTCGGTCGCCGCAGCCTCCGGGTAGAGCGACTCGATGCGGCGCGCAATCTCGTCTTCACGCGCGGCGCAAGCCAGTAGCTGTGATTTGCGAGCCTCGTCAGCGGCGCCGTCAGCCCAGCCCCGATAACGCTCGGCGGCCAGGCGCTCGGCGAAAGCGATGAGCAGCGGCTGCTGCTCCGGCGGGGTGCGCTGAAGCAGCGGCCTCAGTATTTCCGACACGTTGGGAAGTTCATCCGTGAGGCATCTACTTTCAAAAGGTTTGTAAATCATCGAGCGCATCATAACCCACCCATGCGCTGAGGTTCCACGTCCCTACAGTACCCATTACGCTACCCGGCTTGCTCATCGGAGGAAGAGAGGAGGCCAATGGCGCCCCTTCGTCTCTCAAACAGAGAAGTGCGCTCTGCTGGCGCGAGTCTGTTTCTCGGGCTGGCGCAGCGCGCAAGTATCGAAGCGGTTTGAGTCCTTGCACGAACGATAGCAGGTGGTCTGATCAACTCCGTGGGAAGGAGGAGCGGCGACTCAATACACGGTGCGTTTCTGCACTTTACCCTTGGTCGCGAGCGTGAAGCGCGGCTCGAGAGCGCCGTCTTCGATGATTCTGGCGGCCACGTATCGCGCGAGCGCCGGGCCGTGTTTGAAGCCGTGACCTGAGCCTCCGCCCACCAGCCAGACGTTGTCGAACGCGGGATGGCGATCAATCAGAAAATCGCCATTCGAGGTGTTCTGGTACTGGCAGACTCGCGCTTCGAGGAGCGGCGCATCTTTCAACCCTTCAGTGCGATCCTGCCCTGGCTGCGCGCGACACCGAAGGATCGTTTCATTTGGGACAGTCCTGCTGTGCCCTCCTTCGCGATGCCGAGGGGCTGATGCCTACCCAGAGCAGGCCAGCGATCACGGAGAGGGCTGCCGCGATGTGCAGGGCGTTCTCCCAGCCGATTGACTCGGCGAGGACGGGGGTGAGCGCCGGCGAGATGAGGCCTCCGACGTTGCTCCCCGTGTTCATGATCCCGCCTCCCACGCCGCTCCGGTCACCGGCGATTTTCATCATGGTGGCCCAGAACGGTCCCTCGACCGAGAGCACGAGCGCGGTCGAGAGCGCGAGGTACACTGCCGCCAGGTAGCCGTTCGTCGTCCGGGCGCCGAGCGAGAGCAGAACGCCCGCCAGGATGAGACCCGCCAGCGGGACCGCGCGTCTGCCAAAAGCGAGGCCGCGCCGCGCCACGAGGCGGTCCGAAATCCACCCTCCGAGCGGAATCGAGATGATTGAGAGCAGCCACGGCAGACTGCTGAGGAAAGCGCCCTTCAGGAGATCGAAGTGCCGCTCCTGGACCAGGTACAGGTAGAACCAGAAGACGAAGATGTAACCGACATACCCCTGAAGCGCATAGCTGATGGTCAGAAGGACGAAAGCCGGGGAACGCAGGGGTCCCGACCCGCGAGTCTCGCCCGCGGCTTCGGGTTGGGGACCGGTGAATGAGGGAATCGGTTCTCCGGCAACGCGCCAAGCGACCGCAGTGGCGAAGGCGGGCGCCGCCGAGACTGCCAGCGCCATCCGCCATCCCCAACGCACCATGACCCACGAGAGCAGGGGCGGGGCGATTGCGGATCCGACGGCGATGGCGGCGATCACAAGGCCGTTGGCGCGCCCCTGGCTCTCTGGCGGGATCCACCGCGACACGCCGCGCGCCGCGGCGGGGAACGTCGGCGCCTCGCCGACGCCCAGCACGAAGCGCAACGCCAGGAACGCGGCCAGGGCCGATGGGGCGCCGACCGCAGCCGGAACCCGCCCGACGAACACTTGCAGGGCCGTAGCCGCGACCCACCACCACGAGGCGATCTCCAGTATACGGCGAGCGCCCCACCGGTCCGCGACCATGCCCCCGGGGACCATGAACAGCGCGTACCCGAGCAGGAAGGCGCTGAACACCCGTCCCATCTCCGCCTGGGACAGGTTGAGTTCCGTCATGAGGAGGGGACCGGCCACCGACACGTTGACCCGGCACAGGTAGCTTGCCGTCGCCGTGGCGCAAAGAAGGGCGACCCAGCGCCAGGGATTCTGCGTCATGACCGCCCCAGCCTTTTCTGCATCAGGACCTCAGACGCGCCGTCGATGACGTAGTCCTTGAGCTCGCCGACGGCTTCGTAGCCCTGGCGTTCGTACAGCCGGCGCGCTCCGATGTTGAAGGACGAGACGCACAGGAAGATATGACGCGCCTCGGGTCGGACGTGGTTTTCCGCGAAAGCGAGCAGCCGTTCGCCGATGCCCTTTCCGCGCTCCGCTTCCTCCACCGCGATCGCGGCGACGTAGGGCGACCCCGCGACCCCGTGACGCTGGAGGAGGATGAGGCCGCGCGGTTGGCCGCCGTCTCTGGCGATGATCAGCCTGTATCCCGGTCGCCCGCAGATTTCGCGGCACGAGTCAATGCCGCGGCCGAGCGTAATCCAGGGCTCGGAGCCGGCCATGAGCTGCGCGGCCCACTCGCGCTCGCCTTCCCGGGCCGGCCCGATCTCAATCGTTTCTGGCCTAAGCCCCGGAACAATCGTGGCGGCCTGTTCACTGTCTCGATTTGATTTAACCATTCAACCTCTGATTTCAAAACGTCAGCTTCAATGCCAACTGCCGAATCTTTTTCCATTCCAGCCCGACGAAATAAGGAACATGTATACTGTGATTTCCTGGGGATGAAACCGGGACATTCCGAATTATTCAGGGTAAGTTTAGGGGCATGAATCAAGTGCCCCGACTGACCCATTACCGATTAGACGATCTGCCGCTGGTTCTCGGTCTGCTGATACAGATGAATCTCCCGCAGATTTACGACCGCCAAATCCGGGATCACGCGTTGCATCCAGGGTTGAGCGGCGGATGGATGATGACCATTTGGTTGGCTTTCATCCTGACACGTGGCGACCACACCAAATACAACGTCGAGAAATGGGTGGAGCGCCATCAGGAGGTGATCGCCAAAGTCACTGGCCAAGTGAGCGACTCCAAGCAATTTAATGACAATCGGCTCAGCAGCCTGCTGACGCGGCTCAGTTCTGACAAGCGTTGGGATCGTTTTGAAGCCGCTCTTTGGAAACACGATGTAGAGGTGTACGAAATTGGCCCGGCCAGCGTCGGTGATCTGGTCAGCGCGCACGTCGACAGCACAACGGCTTGTGGCTACCACACGCCAAGCGAGAACGGGTTGATGCAACGTGGTCACAGCAAAGATCATCGGCCCGATTTGGCGCAACTCAAGCTGATGACGGTCGCGTTTCATCCGCACGGGCATTTGGCCGTGACCGAAGTGTTGAGCGGCCAACCGGCGGATGACGGACTCTATCTGCCAATCATTGGCCGCGCGCGCGGAATGATCGGACACACGGGCGTGCTCTATTCCGGCGATGCGCAGATGGCGGCGCTCGCCACCCGCGCCGAAATCGCGCGAGCGGGCGATTACTATCTGACGATCGCGCCCCTGACCGGTGAAACGGCCAAAGCCCTGCCCGACTGGATTGAGGCGGCTGTCAGCGGCAAGCAATCGACCGTCGAACTGATGGACGAAGCGGGCCAAAAAGTCGGATGCGGCTACGAGTTCGAACGCGAATGCCAAATTGAATGGCCGATTGGACCGGGAGGCGCGCCCGCCGAATTTTCCTGGCGCGAGCGTGTGCTGGTCATTCGCAGCGAGGCGCTGCTCAAGGCGCAAGCGGCCGGGCTCGCCAAGCGGCTCTCGAGCGGCATCCGGGAATTGAAGGCGTTGACGCCCGAGCCGGGTCGCGGACGCCGACAGTATCGTGACGAGGAGAGTTTGCAAGAAGCTGTCAATCAGGTGATCGAGAAACATCGTCTCGCCGACCTGCTCGAAGTCGAATGGCAAATTGAAGAGCAACGCGAGAGGCGTTTTGTCGGACGCGGGCGCGGAGGCGTCAATCGGAAGCAACAAGAGGTCATCACGCGCCGGGTTCAGATCACGAGCGTCAAACGCAGGAAAGCCGCCATTGCCGCGCAGTGCAAGCGATTGGGCTGGCGTGCGCAATTGACCAATGCGCCGCGCACGATTTCGCTCAACCAATGCGTCAATCTCTATCGAGGGAACTGGCGCGGCGAGCGAAATTATCACCGCTTGAAGTCGGAACCCGTAGGGATTGATTCGATCTATGTTCACAAAGACGACCAGATCACTGGTTTGACTCGCCTGTTGACACTGGCGGCGCGCGCCGAGAGCATCCTCGAATGGGAGGTCGAGCGCGGCTTGAAGAAAGAAGAAAAGGTGATGAAAGGCTTGTATGCCGGGCAGCCGCAGAAAGCAACTGCGACGCCGACGGCAGTCGCGATGCTGGAAGCGATCTCTCGGTCGGAGATTACGCTGACTCAGTTGGAATCCGAAGGACAGACGAGTTGGCATCTGACGACCTTGCCGCAGTTGTTGTTGGATGTGCTTCGCTATCTGCATCTGCCTTTGACGCTTTACACCGGCTTGGGCGTTAGGCCTGCCGCCGAAAATTCGGGATTTGACATTTCAATCTTCGGGAAATGACAGCAGAAAGTTAGTTGGTGGTGCAATTTGCGGCGAATACTATGGTAAATACGTGCGCAAAGCGAGGGCGGTTACAGCCAAGCTCGTGAGTCCAGCAAAACCGCGTTGCGCTTCGTCAATGATTTAATCGCCGTACGGTTGTCAGAGAATTGATCCTACCTGCAGCAGCCGATTTACAGCTTATTCGCCAGTCCGTTTGAGCAGCGTTTCAATCTCGCCAAAGAAACGGCTCTGCGTACTCTTGTCAGCAATCTTCGGTTTGAAGATCAAGCGGCCTTGCGCGTCGAGCAAAAAGTTCAGCGGTGCGGCGTTTACCTTGTAATTGTCGCGTGCCCAATTTTCGTCAGGCATCTTGAGCGCGGTGAAATCAAAGCCCTTCGTTTTCAGCAACGGCAACACGTCAGCGTCTTCGTCAGGGATGATGTTGATGGCGAGTACGACGAAGCCTTGCGGGCCATATTTTTTCAGAGCCTCCTGCACCAGCGGAAATTCGTTCATGCAAGGGCCGCAGGCCGGGAACCAGAAATTCACCAGCACCACTTTGCCGCGATAATCTGAGAGCTTCACCGGCTTGCCGGATTTGTATTCGACCAGCTCGAATTCCTTGAAGGGAGTGGCTTGCGCGACGCGGGCTGCCCATAAATCGTCGTCAATCTTCGCAGGTGTTTTTTTCAGCTTCGCGCCCAATTGTTGCAAGGCGGCTACGAGTGCGAGGTTGTGATCGGGCGTTCCTGCGGGTGGGAGCAAGCTTTGATAGGCTTTTTCCAGATCGCCTGCGCCCACGGCTTCAGCGCGCAACAGGTGATAGGCCGCCGCATCCGCGCGTCGTGGCAGAGTCAGCCCGTCGAGTGTTTTGACGGCTTCGGCGAATTTCTTTTCAGTGATCAGTGCGCGTGACTGAATCATTGTCTCTTGATAGCGCACCAGTCCTGCCAAATCTTTGTCGCCGACAAAATTATTCTGCAATTCCTTGAGCACGGCGAGGGCTTGTTCCGGTTCTTGCGGCGCGATCAAGCCGTAAAGTTGCAGCATGTTGAAGTACTGCACGGCGTAATCATCGTCGGCATATTCCTTTCTCATCTTTTGCAGAATGGCTTTCTTTTCCTCAGGGTTTTTGGTTTCGCCCAATTGCATGCTCATGGCGTTATAGGAAGAGGTTGTGCGCGGGAAGCGGGCGACGATATCTTTGAGTCCTTGTTGATAGGTTGCCGGATCAATCGTCCTGATTGTGGAATTGTATTCAAACGCGAAATCGGGATTGCTCGGATCGCTGGCTGTCGCCTTTTTGAGATTAGCGCTGTATGAAGCCTGATTTTTGTTCTGCCAATCCATCGTTGCCAAACTGCGCCATGCAATAGCGTAGTTCGAATTGAGTTCCAACACCTGTTTGAATAGCTTTTCAGCGCGGGCGTTGTCGCGTTCGATCAGCACTTTACCCAGTCCCCATAGCACCGCTGGTTCTGACTTCCATTTTTGCGCCCACGCTTCGTAAATCGGCAACAACTCATCGGTCGCCGGGCCGCCTCCGCCAGGGAGCGGCATGTTTTTGCCCGTCAGCGCTGCGCCTTTGTCGTAATGACGCGGCAGCAACACTTTTTGCTCGGTCTGACTGAGCTTGAGAAAAATAGACGCACTGATGAAGTTTTGGTGTGCGCCGAGGAAATCCGGTGCCAGTTCGATGGCGGCGCGAAAGTCGGCAACGGCGGCGGCGTATTGCAAAGCGAACAACGACTTTTGCCCTGTTAGGAATTTTGCCTGTGCGGCAGCGTTGGTCGAAGGCTTCACCTGCCGTTCAGAATCCGCCATGCGAATTCCGACTTTCGCCGGTGGCGAGGCTTGGGCAGCGGCTGCGGGTTTGGGTTGTGCCATAGCCTGTCCGCAGGCGAACAAGGCAACGATGAATATTGTGTTGATGGAGGTTTTGAATTGCGATAATTGCATGAAAATTTCCTTTTGGAATGTTTGCCGGGTCGCCCCGTAATTTAGAACTTGAGTTTGAGCGCCAATTGCACCGAACGCGGCCCGCCGATTTGATAAAGCGAATTCAGCGAACTGGAGCTCGCGCCAAAGCTGCGCGCCAATGAGGCATTCGACACGCCAAAGGCCGCACTGGGTGTGAGCGTCGTGCCTGAAACAGAACCCAGACTGCTGGGCGGTTGATTGAAGTTCGGATGATTGAGCACATTGAATAGCTCGCCTTTGAATTGCAGTTTGATGCGTTCAGTCAGGGCGAATTGCCGCCCGATGCCAAAGTCTAATTGCGTCACGCCAAAGCCGCGCAAGCTATTGCGCGGCAAGGTGCCTTGCCTGAAGTTGCGTGCGTCAGCAATGAATTCAGGCGGAATGCGAAAAGCCTCGCGGTTCAAACGGCGATTGCCCGGCGTGCCCGGCGCATCAATCCAGATGGGCTGTCCCGCTACGAGGTCGGGCCGGAAGGGATACGACTGCGTAACAATCGGAGCCATATTGCGCGAGAACGTGACGTTGATCGGCGCGGCAGTTTGCGTTTTGAAAATCACATCGGTTGACCAGCCGAAAACCAGCGCGCGCGCCAACGCATTGCCCGGTTTTGGCAAGTCGTAGCTGATAGCCATGTTGAAAATATGTCGCCGGTCGAATTCTGACGAGCCGCGTTCATTGAGCGGATTGGCCGAGGTGAAAAAGTAGCTCGAACTGAAATCATCCGAGCCGGTGTCAATCGCGTGCGCCCACGTGTGATTGGCCAACACTTGCAAACCGCGCGACAGTCGCCGCGTGAATTGCACCTGCAAGGCGTGGTAATCGGATGTGTCTGACAAATCGTTGGCGTTGCTGGTATAGCTGATGCGCACGCCGGGCAAGTCTGCATTGAATGGAATCAGCAAGTTCGCATTGGCCGCCGTCGTCGAAGTCGTTTGGAAATAGCGCCGCAACAAGCGTCGTCCTGCGTTGCCGACATAGGAAAGGGTCAATGCGTTGCTTGCACCCAGTCCTTGCGCAATGGAAAGCGTCCATTGATGCGAACGCGGCAAGACATAATCATCCGCAAACACTGTGAAGTTGGCATTCGCCGGAATCGGCGGCGACAGCACGGCGGCGGGCGGAGCAGTCAGCGCGGCGGGAGCGAATGGAAAAGCGCGTTCAGCCGCCGTTGAATTCGCCGTCGTCAGCGCGCGTTGCCGCGTGAATGGGTATTGCGTGGCGGCGACACCTGCTGTGCCGACACCTTGATCAAGATACAAACCATAACCGCCACGCAAGGTCGTTTCCCAACCTGTCTTTTGCCGCAGCAAATACGCTGCGCCGAAACGCGGGCCGAAGCCGTTGTAACGCGTGGGATAGAGCGGCGTTCCGATTGGAGCAAGCTTGGCTGTCGGCAACGACGCCACATTCTTCACACCCGTCAAGGTGAGCAGCGTCAAGCCATCCAACGCGCGCGGCGGTGGGTTCACATCCCAACGCACACCGAAATCCACCGAGAGCCTTTGATTGATGCGCCACGAATCCTGCGCATAAGCCGAATAATTCGCCACGTGCATAGCGACCGCGTCATTCGCAGTGACCGTGACGTTATTGGCAACGGCGTTGTTGAGGTCGGTCAGGCTGCTGAAGACAAACGACAAGGCATAAGCACGCGGCGCGTATTGCGGCGTCATCAGCCGGTAATCAAACCCAAACTTCAACGTATGCGCGCCCAACGCCCACGTCAGGTTGTCCACCAGGTTTTGTTGACGTTGCAAATTGCGCGTGGCTGGCCCCAACACTTGAAACAGATTGTTAAGGTAAGTGAACGTGACCGTCGCCAACGCGGGCGCATTGGCGGGCAACAATGCGCGATAGTCCACCGGTTGCGAGCCATCGCGCGCAACACCGATATTTTCGTCAATCGCTTCGGTAAAGCTGTAGTTGTAACGCACCTCATTGCTGAGCCGCGAAGAAAAGATCATCTGCGCACCAGTGGTAAGCGTGCGAATGTTGGATGAAAACAGTGTGTCGAGTCCCAAGCCCGGTGTGGTGCCGCCCGACGGCGCATCGTTGTAACGCCCGAACACTGTGAATCCGTTGCGCAGTGTTTGATCTACGCGAATGCTGGTCGCATCAAGGGTACGGCGGTTTGACAGGCTTCTGAAAAACGAAGCCGTGCCGATCAATTGCCCTTGCGCGTTCCTGTCGTCAGGTGCGTTGGGCAAAGGCATAGCGTTCAAAAGCGCACGTATTTCGGGTTTGATGCGCGTGTCATTGCGCAAAAACAGCGAGGGAACCTTCGAATCATTTACGTTTTGCGGCTGCACCAAGCGCAAGCCTTCGTAAGAGAAAAAGAAAAACGTGCGATTGCGGCCATCGTAACCCAGCGGGCCAAACACCGATTTCGGCAACCGCAGCGGGCCACCCAACACACCGCCGAAATCGTTTTGACGTAGCGGCGGTTTTTTCAGATTGCGTGCCTTATCAAAGAAATCCGCCGCATCCAGCGCGTCATTGCGGAAGTAATCAAACAGCGTCCCGTGATATTCATTCGTGCCCGACTTGGAAGTCATTTGAATTTGCCCGCCGCTTTGCCGTCCGAATTCCGCCCCATACGTCGAGCTTTGCACTTTGAATTCCTGCAAGGCATCCACCGAAATTAAACTGTTGGTACCGCCAAACGAATTGAAGCCGGGAATCGAACCCGCCGCGCGTTGATCCTGATTGCCGGTCGCGCCTTGCGGCCCCAGGATGATCGTCGGCCCGCGCGTACCCGCGCCGATATTGGCCGAAACGCCATCCACCGTGAAGTAATTGGCGTTGGTGCGTCCGCCGTTGAAGCTCAACTGCCCGTCGCCAGAACCGACGACCACACCCGGCGTGAGCAGAATCAACGATTGTACGCTGCGACCGTTGAGCGGCAGCCGTTCAACGAATTGTTTGTCCACCACTGTCGCGACCGCCGCCGAGGTTTCGACACCCGCGCGCTCCGCTTTGGTTTCCACCGTCGCCGAGACCGAGCCGACGGTCATTTCCAACCGCAACAAGCGTTGATCGCCTGCGTTCAAGGCCACGCCGGTGGTTTCAAGGCGCGCAAAGCCTGCGCTCTCTGTCGCTATGTTGTAAGTGCCGGGCAGCAACGCCGCCACAGTGAAGTTGCCAGCGCCGTCTGTCGTCGTTTCGCGCCGTGCCGCCGTGGCCGGATTGAGCACGACGACTTTGACGCCGGGTAGTGCAGCCTTTGTTTGATCTACGACCGTGCCGCGCAACGTGGCGCTGTCGGTTTGCGCCGCGACAGAAACCACGGCACACAGCACGAGCATGGCGGTGGCAGCCAGCATGCAGGTTCGGATAAAAGAGGTTCTGATAGTCTTCATAATTTTATTCGTGGCAATCGTCTTTCGATCAAATAGTGCAAAGGGACTAACGCGTCACAACGGGCGCAGGAGTGCTTGCCGGTTTGCCATTGACTGAGCTTTCAATCAACTCAGGCTCCGGCTCGAATACGCTAGGCGCGACCGTCGCAAGCGCGAGCTTTTCCAGTCCTACTTCGGCGTAATTGGATTCACACAGATTTTCGCGGCAGCGCGTCACCAGCGTTTGCGCAATGGGCTGCAAATCAGTGCGCCGCAAGGTCAACGTAGCGCGTACCAAGCCAGTCGCTTCGTTGCTGTAATTGATGATGTAAACATCCGGCTTCGTTTCGACGCGCGCCAACTTGGCGGCGCCGATCAGTTGCTGAAAATCCTGCGTGGTGAATTCGCGGTTTAAGAGTTGTTCCAACGTGGGAATGCCGCCGGGCAAAGCCGGAATCAGCATCTGCGCTTTGATATTGCGGTTGTAATAGCTTTGCTTGCTGGCAGCACTCAGCCATCTGCCACCCAGCAATTCGCCGCGTTCGTTGAATACGCGACGAATCGTTAGATCGCGGCCCGGCGCTTTCCAGATTTCAATGCGGCGCGTGACCTTAAAGTGCGTATCGCGCACAGGCATCGAAGCCGTAAAGCTGATCGTGCGGTGAATGACCTGACTTGGATCGGTCCCGACTTGTGACTCTGCCTGCGCCGAGCGTTGCAATAATTCCGCTGCCGAAATGGATTTCATGCTCAACCAAATCACTGAGAGCACCGCGAGCAAGAGCAACGCTGTCGCGGTCGTCAACCATACCGGACGCGGCAGTGTCATCAACCGGGCCAGCCAACCGACTTTCGCCGAACTGGATGACGCTGCCTCCAATTTCTGCTGAATCGTCTTGCGCGCTTCTGCCAAAAGCTGATGGCTGATGGCGGCTTCCCGCTCGTCATCTTCTCCTAACCGCTCCAGGCAAAACGCCCTGGCTTCGCGCATTTCTCTCAGCGTCGCCGCACAATTCTGGCAATGCGCCAAGTGATGAAAGATCAACTCGGCGGCAGGCGCAGCGGTTTCGCCATCCACGTAAAGCTGCAAGGTCAATTCATCCGGACATTGTCCGCTAGCCATGTTTTTCATCACTGCTTCTGTCATTTTGTTGATAGGAATGTTTGAAGGCTGCACGCCCGCGCCCAATCAGCACGGCCACATAACCTGCTGCGATGCCAGTGATCTCGGCGATTTCGCGATGGGTGAAACCTTCCGCCGCGAGCAGCAATACTTGCCGCATTTGCGGTGTCAGGTTTTGCAAGGCGCGCTGCAAAAGTTGCTGCTGTTCCAACTGCTGATGAAAGTCCACGACCTTCGGACTGAACTCATATCGTTCCTCGCGTTGTGAAGCGCGCATCTCGTCGCGGCGGCGGTTGTGCGCCAAATTCGTCGCAACTTGAAACAGCCACGCGCGCGCGTTGGTCAACGCCCGCGCCGCCGACAGTTGCAGATGTAGTTTGAAAAACGCTTCTTGCAAGATGTCTTGCGCGGTCATACGCGCACCGGTCAACCGGCGCAAATACCGGTACAACTCCGCCGCGTGACACTGGTATAGGTCATCAAAATCCTGTTGCATTGCGCGTACGTCAGACCAATTGCAAATTTGAAAGCGCGACTTCCCTGCTGGTTGAGACACCAGCCAGCGCGTGTTTCTATCACCCCTCAGAAAATTTTCTGCGTTTGCCCATCCGCAAGAAAAAACGCGGCAGCCTGCCCCTTGGCAAACCGCCGCGTTCCCCTGCTGCCCTGCCTCGGTGAACTTACTTCCCAGCCCGCTGCTCCGCCATTTTGGCAAAGCGCTCTTTCATCAGATTGACACGCATCTCGCCATGCGGATGCGCCTTGACCAGCTTTTCCAGGCTGACCAGATATTGCGGGCCGAAGAACTTGCGCAAGTCTTCGATCAAGTGGCCGATCTTGGCCCAGATGGCGAAGAACTCGCCATTGGTGTCGAAGAATAACTCGCGGTCAATCGCGCCGTGATTGACCATCGCCGCCGCCATCTCCCAATAGCTGGTCGCCTGGCGGAAGTAGGCGTTGAGTTCGGGCTGCTCTTTGTTGGCAAAAAGCGCCTGCACGTCGGCCATGCTTTGCGGGAAGAATTCCATGATGACGAAGTGGCGCGCCTTGCGCATCGTCGCTTCGGTGCGCAGTTCGTAGAGTTTCAGAATCAGTTCGGCATCTTGTGCGGTTGCCATTGGTGTTAGCTCCTTGGTTGATGATTACGGGTTACAGGTTGATGTAATTGGGCCCTCCGCCGCCTTCCGGCGTCACCCAATCAATGATCTGGTAGGGGTCCATAATGTCGCAGGTCTTGCAATGCACGCAATTCGAGAAGTTCAGCTTCGGCCTGCGCCCGCCGTTCACCTCTTCGACTTCGTAGACCGCCGCCGGGCAGAAATACTGACAGGGATTGCCGAACGCCTGTGTGCATTGGTTGACACAGATGTCGGGATCGAGAATTTTCAAGTGCGGCGGCTGGTCTTCGTTGTGCTCGGTACCCGAACGGTACACGTCGGTGACCTTTTCAAAGGTCAGCTTGTTGTCGTACTTCGGCGCTTCGGCCTGGATGAATTCACCCGCGCGCTGCGGCTGCCGGCCGTAAACGTGCTGCTTTTTCATCTGCTCGTGCCCGGCCTCGACGTGCAAATCGCCCAGCAGCCCGAAGCCTTTCGTCGCCACCTGCACGCCGCTCTCGAACAAGCCCCACACGCGCCCATGCCGGAACGCCTGGTGGAAGTTGCGCACCTCGTAAAGCTCTTCGTGTACGTAACTCGCCTTCACCTTTGTTTCAAAGCTGCGCAACTGCGCCGCGTCGAACCGCCCGGCCAGCAATGCCTCAAAGATCGTCTCGCCGGCGAGCATCCCCGACTTGATCGCCATGTGAATGCCCTTCAGCTTCATCGAATTCAGGAAGCTGGCCGCATCGCCGACGATCAGGAAGCCGTCGCCGTAATAGCGCGGCTGCGACAACAGCCCGCCTTCGGGAATCGTCTTCGCGCCGTAATGCAGCATCTTCCCGCCCGCCAGCAGAGCCGCAATCGCCGGGTGTTGTTTGAACTCGTTGAACAGCCGGTGCGGGTCGGTGAAGGGATCGCGGTAATCCAGCCCCACGACCAGGCCGAAGGGATCGGTATAGGGTTCCTTCACCCAACCCGCAAGAATGCGAATATCCTCACTCTGTGTGTTCTGTGGGGCGATTGCGGCGGTAGCGGCCACCGGGAGCGAGG
>Ga0247727_10007401_pt1 | contig 20908 bp, 16 predicted proteins | sample WisWelCaveWW1625_FD_202498 | JGI IMG/M metagenome (GOLD analysis project Ga0247727, IMG submission 202498) | Biofilm microbial communities from Wishing Well Cave, Virginia, United States - WW16-25 | ecosystem: Environmental > Aquatic > Deep subsurface > Groundwater > Cave microbial mat | place... | reverse complement strand
GGAACAGTATTGCCATTAATCGTAGCCGTAAGAGAACCTCCGTTGCATTCGGCAGACCAAAATTGAACCTGAATGTTGGTAACAACATTTCCTGCAGGGACGGGGTCAAAAAATGTTTGAGTGCCGCAAGGAACGGTATTTCCGCAGTAACTCCCCAGCGTATTGAAGCACCAATAATCCGATCCGCAAACAGTGCAGCCGCCACATGCCTGAAATCCGGTGTAATTAATTGTGGTGCTGACAGTGCTTTGTCCGAAGGATTCCTGACGGAGAGCAAAGATCAGAAGGATAACGAAAAAAAGAAGTGAGTAAATTTTCTTCATGCGTAATTATTTTTGGATAACTGTAAGGTTAGTTGCTCCATATCGGATGAAATTATTTACAGTAACAGGAAAATCTGTAAGCAGTATCATCATGGCTGGGTTTGCATTAGAACAATCTCCCGTTATTTCAGCATTCGGATTAATATCAATGCTTTTTTTGTCAACAGGAGTTTCTTTCTTTATCCATGTTAATGTATTTGTGAAAACAGCAGGATACCATTCCACTGTTATAGTGTAATTATTATTATTGACGAGTTTCATAAAAACAACATCTAATCCACTGCAGGTGCCGAGTTGGTAAGATGCTTCAACGCCATCTTTTGTATTATGTCCCACAACATCTAAGCCGATGGGAGCCCAACTTGTTTGAGCACTCAACTGTTGCTGAAGAAAAAGGAACAAACAAAAAGACAGGAGTATAATTTTTTTCATTTGGTGTGAGTTTTCCTCTACAAAGTTAAATTAATTTTTGTTTCTTACAAGTGTAACAAATCCATTGATGGTGGTTTTCCCCAACTTGGCAATGTAATAGTACGTTCCGTCCACACAGGGCTTTTTGCTTTTTTGTTCATTGCCGTCCCAGCATCTTATCACATCATCTGATTCAAACATCCTTTTACCCCACCGGTCAAATACTTCAAGATAGATGCAATGCTCAAGCGTATCGGTGCCGGGTCCTATTAATGCAGGACGAAAGCAATCATTCATCAAGTCATTGTTAGGAGTGAAAATGTTTGCAGCACCTACCGTAACAAAAGCCGACATATCTCCAATCACAACAGTTGTCAGTGCGGTGTCATCACACGGAGGGTTTGACACAATCAGTGTCACAACATAAGTTCCGCTGTATGGAAAAACGTGAATCGGATCAGGAGATGTGCTACTGGTTCCATCGCCAAAATTCCATGTGGACGAAGTACCCAGTAAACTAAGATCGGTAAACATATAGGCAATTCCATCGCAGGAAATGGTAGAATCTTTAGAGAAATCTGCAATGGGCTGAACGGAGTTTGTAATGGTTGTCGAACTTGCAGAGGAACATCCGTTCGCGTCAGTAACTACAACGGAATATGTACCTGCCGCAAGATTTGAAATAGTGGTAGTGGTTTGTACAGGGGAAGTTGACCAGGCATAAGTATATGGAGCAGTTCCTCCGCCAGCGTTTGCAGAAGCAACTCCGACTGATGCTGATCCACAGTTTGAACCGGAAGAAGTTGCACTTACCGACATTGCAGACGGCTGGGAAATAGTTACTGATTGCGTGGAAGAGCATCCGTTTGCATCGGTAATTGTTACAGTATAATTTCCTTGAGTAAGCCCGGTTGCAGTGGTAGTTGTTTGAACAGGTGAAGTGCTCCACGAATAAGTTAATGTACCTGTTCCACCGCTTGCTGTTACTGTTGCGTTTGTGGTTCCTCCGTTGCAGGCAATGGTTCCCGATGAAACAGCAGATAGTATAGCAGGAGGTTCAGTAATTGTTACTGTTGCTGTTGCACTGCATCCGTTTACATCGGTAACTATTACTGTGTAAGTTCCGGCTGTAAGTCCTGATGCTATTTGAGTAGTTTGATTAGTCGGGCTCCATTGGAAGGTTAATGGAGCGGTTCCGCCTGTTGGTGTAGAGGAAGCGAAACCGGTGTTTCCGCCATTGCATAAAACGTTTGTCAAAGCAGAAGCGGTGATAGTAGGTCCGGTAGTAGTGGTAATATTTGCCGTGGCAGTTTGTGTGCATCCATTCGCATCGGTAATTATTACTGAGTAACTGCCGGGAGCAAGTCCAGTTGCTGTTTGAGTTGTCTGAACAGGAGAAGTTGACCATGCGTAAGTATAACTTCCTGTTCCTCCTCCTCCGTTTGCAGTTGCAGTGCCATCTGAAAGACCGCAGGATGCACCTGTCACGGACGTAGTCAATGTAAGCAGTGGCGGGTCTATAAGTGTTATGCTCGTGACCGAAGAACAGCCAAGCGCATCTGTTACAGTTACAGTATAATTTCCTGCAATAAGTCCTGTTGCCGTGGGCGTGGTTTGTACAGGCGCAGTAGTCCATGAATAGGTCAGCGGATTTAATCCTCCGGTTGCCGTAACAGTAGCAGAAGCAACTCCACCGTTGCATAAAATAGTTGTTTGAGAAGTGGCAAGTGTGGGAGGAGAGCCAACAGTGATGAGCACTACTGCAGTATCAATCCATCCGCATATTCCTATTGAATCAACTGCATATAAGGTGAGCGTATATGTTCCTGCAAAAGAATAAGTATGAGAAGGGCTAAGTATGGTATCAATGGGGCTTCCATCACCAAAATCCCATATAAAATATGACCCCACGCTTCCTGTATTTGAAAAGGTAACTGTTAAGGGAGCGCAGCCCGATGTTGGGGTAGTTGCAGCAACCACTGCGAGTGGCTGCACCTGCACATCCATTTTAACAACTGCATTGTTGCAGTTTGGTTGAGGAGTTACGCTATTATTAGAGGTTGAATAGGCACCGGGTGTAGTAGGCCAGCCCTGAGTGGCATTACAACTGGCGCATACCGATTGATAGATAAATGCTTTTTTATCAAAGCGGCTGGTTCCGCCATCCACATGGTCTTCTGCCGAGGCGGCTTGTTCTCCAAAAAAAGTTGCATACCATAAAGATTGTGCATTTGGAGTGAGAACGGCAAAATAAAAATTACATCCGTTCAGCGTGGTGGGCTGGTATGCATTTGCAGTTACAGCCATTCCTGAAACAGTGTTGGGATTCGGATGACTGAATATGGCACATCTGCCCCAACCGGAAATATAAATGCTCTGGCAACTATCCACCAGAAAAGCAGTAGGAGAAATATTCGGATTAACCGACCCGGAGCCAATGACTGTGGAAAAAATAGTTGAGTTAAGGAGTCCACTTACTTTATGAATGAACTGTGAACTGTTCGGGTTGGAATATACTCCTGCTGTAACGGGATATGCTCCTCTTGTTTGTCCAAATACATATATATCACCGCTTGCATCAATTTCAATCAGATAAGATTGGTCGTATTGATTTGTGCCCAGATAGGTTGAACGAAGAAGTGTTCCTCCGGTATTGTCAAGTACTGAAATAAATCCATCTGCAGTTCCACCCGGAGCGGCAGGATATAATACACCAGCAGTGGTAGGGAAATTGGTGCTGTTGGTTCCACCTGTTACATATACATTATTGGTGTTATCTAACTTTAGTCCGTACGCAGCATCAATTAAACTGCCCCCTAAGTATGTACTGAATGTTAATGTAGCCAACGTATTGTCCATTTTAAAAACCACTCCATCCTGTGTGCCGCCCAAGGTTGCATCGTAAGCATTCACAGTAGGAAAGTTGGATGAGCGCGTGCATGCGGCAACATACACATTGCTGTTGTTGTCAAGGAGAATTTCGCTTCTTCCGTCATCCGCATAATTGTACTTTGTGGCACTGTACGATGCCGCAGTCCAGAGGGTGTTGACGTTTACGCAGTCATCGCCAGTTCCTCCAACAAAAGTGGAAGAAAGCAACGCACCTGTTGAACCGAATCTTCCAACAATTATATCATAACCGCCATTTTGCGATTGGTCATAAGCGCCTGCGGTAGTTGGAAAGTTGGTGGAATTTGTTCTTCCCGCCACATAAAGTTCATTCAAACTGTTTACCATCAAACTATGGGGCTGTTCATTGAGCGAGCCACCATAGTAAGTTGAGAACATCAGCGCAGTTCCGGTAGGATTAAATTTTGTGAGAACAATGTCAAATGGATAAGAACTTGCAGCCGGGTTATTTGGCATACCACCGTTGAAAGTAATATCGTGAGCGCCTACAGTGGTGGGATATCCCTGCGCTGCGGCTATTCCACCGGTATAAATATTTCCTCCGGCATCATAGGTAGCAGTGTATCCCCAGTTATCGGCAGTGGAGCCGGTGTAGGTGGATGCAATGAGCGTGGGGTCAATGATAAGAGGAAGAGATTTATCATAATCGCCATTGATGGAGAAACTGAGAGTATTCTTCTTCAGAATATATGAGCAGGGGATTTCTGTTTTAACTCCGCCAATTTCCTGATATGCATAAGGTTTTTGCTCGATGATTAAACCAACGCTTGTTTTGATGTAAAGATGTCCGTATTCCAAATGCATTTCATCCGGTCCTGTATAATTGTATCTGATGTTTTTTACGTTTCCACCCGGATGAATGATTAAATCATATTTCAGGTTTTGCTCCACATTGTAAACCTTCATGTCAATAGAAGGGTACAGATCTTTGTAATAAACCTGCCCGTATAGTTTTACATTTTCCGCCCACTTTTTTGAATCATTGCCTCTATAATAATTTCTGTGCCACGACAAAAGATTATCGCCCGATACTTCAACATCGGGATTGCTGTTCTGGAAGTTCACTTTGAAAGAATGGTATTTAACAGTAATAGTGTCGTCAGGATTTCGGTTGTGGTCATGAAAATTTGCATTTCCCATGAAAAGATAAGTGAACGTATTTTTCTCAAGAAATAAATTTCCGCCCCTGATATCTGCCTGATACATTACCTGCTCGGGCCATTGGTTTTTGTTCTGCTCAAAAATTATTTTTGGTGCTTCTCCGAATGCAAGGAGCGGAGTAAGAAAAGAAAAAAAGATACCGCTGAAGAGTATTTTTGTCTTCATAGTGCTAAAAGATTTAGTGAGTATTGTTTTGGCGAAAGGAAGAAACAACTCGTAAACAATTTCATGGCGTTGAAATTACATTTAAGATGATGTTTTTGTGAAAATGGTTGCATGGTTTTAAACATATCCTTTTTAAAAATTGAGCAAATTTATGATGTCTGAATAAGAAAGTCAAGGTTTAAAGAACATTTCTTTTCAAATAATATGAGCGAATGTTTATTTTGTAGATTTACGCAACGCATTAAGACAAGATTTTTTGTGTCAAACGATAGGCACTCACACATTCCCGCAGTTTCCGGTGCAGCCCTGTTAGTTACCCTCGGCATCATCTTCGGTGATATTGGCACTTCTCCGCTCTATGTATTAAAAGCCATCATCGGTAAAAGTGTAATCAGCGCTGATTTAGTTATCGGAGGAATCTCATGTGTGTTCTGGACGCTCATGATTCAAACAACTATAAAGTATGTAATTCTTGTACTTCGCGCGGATAACAGGGGAGAGGGAGGAATTTTTGCGCTCTATACTCTTGTCAAGAAGTTAAAAATATACTGGCTCATTATTCCTGCAATGATTGGCGGCAGCGCGCTCATTGCCGATGGAATCCTTACTCCTGCCATTTCTGTTGCATCAGCGGTAGAAGGTTTGAAAAACATAAATGCGAATATCAATCCACTCCCGATTATAATTATTATTCTCACTGCAATTTTTGCCATTCAGCAGTTCGGAACAGGGTTCGTTGGAAAATTTTTCGGGCCCGTAATGCTCATCTGGTTTGTGATGCTAGGCACGCTTGGCTTCATCGCTATCAGCGGAGCGCCAGAAATTCTCAAAGCAGTTAACCCGTATTATGCCTATCATCTTCTTGTTGAATATCCTCATGGGTTCTGGATTCTTGGTGCGGTTTTTCTTTGCACAACAGGCGCTGAAGGAATGTATTCAGACATGGGGCATTGCGGAAAAACCAATATTCGAATTACGTGGACCTTTGTGAAAGTGATGCTGCTGCTGAATTATTTCGGGCAGGGCGCCTGGCTTCTCAATCATCAGGGGGAGTTGTTAGGTGACGCAAACCCGTTTTATAAAATTATGCCCGAGTGGTTTCTTCTTCCGGGAATAATTATTGCAACCTGCGCGGCTATTGTAGCAAGTCAAGCGCTCATCACGGGGTCATTTACTATTGTCAACGAAGCCATCCGACTGAATTTCTGGCCCAAAGTCAGAATAGTTTTTCCAAGTGACTTTCGCGGGCAAATGTATATTCCATCTGTAAACTGGATGCTGTATGCGTGTTGCATTTGCGTGGTGTTTTATTTTGGCGAATCAAAAAACATGGAAGCAGCGTATGGTCTTGCCATCAATTTTGACATGCTGATGACCACCATTCTTCTTTCTGCATACATGATTTTGAAACGATATAATATTTTATTCATAGTTTCATTTTTCATTTTTTATTCAATCATTGAATATTCATTTCTTGTCGCGAACCTCAGCAAGTTCGTTCACGGAGGATGGGTGAGTTTTCTGATTGGTGCAGTTCTCGTTACAGTTATGTGGGTTTGGTTTCAGGCTAGAAAAATCAGAAACCGTTATTTGGAATTTGTGAAACTTGATCCGTATGTTCCTGCACTTATTGATTTGAGTCGCGATACCAGCGTGCCGAAATACGCAACGCACCTTGTGTATCTCACCAGTGCCGATGATCCTAAAGATATTGAAGCGGCTGTCATGCATTCAATACTTGAAAACCATCCCAAACGTGCCGATATATACTGGATTGTGCATGTGGATGTGGTGAACGAACCGTACCGAATGGAATACAAAGTAAATATTCTTGCGCCTGAAGATATAATCCGAATTGATTTCCGTTTGGGATTCCGAGTTGCGCCAAGAATCGGCTTGATGTTTCAGAAAATTGTTCACGACTTGCTCGAATCAAAAGAAGTGGATGTAACCAGCCGTTACGATTCAAAAGGCGATGCCATTGGCGATTTCCGTTTTGTGGTGCTTGAAAAATTTCTTTCCTACGAAAATGAACTTCCTTTCTATGAAAAAATTATTATGGATTGGTATTTTCTCCTCAAGCACATGAGTTTGTCAGATGAAAAAGCATTTGGGTTGGATATGGATGATGTAACGCTTGAAAAAGTTCCGCTCGTGATTGCTCCTGTGAAAGAAGTGCCGCTGAAGAGAATTAATTAGCCGCGAATTACGCGAATTTACACCAATTCAATTTGTGAAAATTAGTGCAATTCGTGACTAAGTTTTATTACGGACAAGTTGCCTTCGATATTTTAGGATCGGCAAGAGATTTTTTTGCATTGTCATTATTTGGGTCAAGCGCTTTAACTCTTTCCCACTGGCATCTGCATTTTCCATAATCTTTTTCTATGAAATAATAATATCCTGCCAGATAAGAAACCGCTTCAATAACATCTTTTTTATTCTTCTCGATTTCCTCCGGCTTTAATTTGGCAAGGTATTCTTCATAATAAGGTTTGCCCGGAAATTTTTCGCTCTTTGGATCCATCTTGGCATTTGCCCTTCCGCGCCAGAAGAATCCGATAGGAATATCTGCTCTCATAACCGTTATTTGCATAAACGAAGTGTCGGCTTTTCCAAATTGATTGCTGTAATAATAAGCGCGCCCGAGCACATAATAATCGTTCACGTCAATTCCTTTTCCGCCTTTTATTTTTTTGTTGAAAGCATCAACTGTTTCGGGATATTTTTTCATTTTCATATAGCAGTTTCCCATTTCTCCGTACAGTTCGGTTTTACTCGTGTCTTTTGTAACTGCTTGTTTGAGTTTTTCAATAGCGAGGGAATCTTTTCCGCATTTGGAAAGAAGTTTTCCGTAATATTCATAATCAGAAGCGAGAATTTTTTTCTCATTCGCTTTCAAAAAGAATTGTTCGATGGCAGTAATTCCATCCGTGCAATTTCCTGTTTCAAAATAAGAATAGGCGAGAATGCGATAAAGGAAAATAACAGAAGTGTTTTGTTTTTGAATTTCCTGAATCTCAGAAATTGCTTCAGCATATTTCTTGCTTAAAAAAAGAAAAGACGCATAGCGAACCCGGGCGCTCACACTTCCGCTGTTCAGGTCTAAATATTTTTTGTAATTCTGAATGGCAGTTTCATATTGTTTTCCTCTATAAAATGCTTCGGCTTTTTCACGGTAAGCGGGAGCAAAATCAGGATTTACTTTTATCGCTTCATCATAATTTTTTACCGCTTCGGTCAGATTTCTCGCCCTGCTGTACAACTGCCCGATGCGAAGCAATGCCTTGCAGGATTTTTTGTCAAGGTCATACGCTTTTTTGTAGTGCGCGATTGCCTGCGATGCGTCACCGGGATTTTGTTCCAACGTTGCATCGCCAAACAGGATATAAATTTCAGGATTGTCTTTGTCTTCTTTCAGCGCTTTATTCAGCAGGTTGATGGCTTCTGGCAAATCTTTTGTTCTTGCTTTTGTGTAGCACTCCGCGACTTTCATATATACCATTGCTTTTTGTTTTCCTGTAAAAGTGCCTGATTTATTAGCGGGAGAAATAATCTGCACTGCATCGTAAAATTGTTTTTTCGCTTCGGTAGATTTTCCTTCGTACCAGAATACTTTTCCTTTGCCGATATAATTAATCGGGTTGCCTGGATTTTTTTTCATCCCAACTTCATAAAGGGTTCTGGCAGAGTCAAGGTCAATCGCTTTGAAGGAAGAGTCAAGAACTTCTTCCTTGAAATAATTTTCTCCGTAGAAAAAATAATTATCGCCATTGGTGGGCTCGCGCTGGATGAGCAGCATGTATGCGGAAGATGCTTTTTCAAATTGCTCGCTTTCGGTTAACTTAATCGCATCCTGCAATGTTTGTGCAACCGACACCTGACAACTGACAATAGACAATAGAAAAGATATTTTTTTCATATTATTATTTTATTCGTTTGTTATGTTCACCATTCTCACCGGCTGAGTTGCAGGAACCATGCCGGCTTTCAAAATTATTAATTGTCCTTTGTCGCCTGCAACAAACGCTGCAAAGCCCGTGCCAAGTCCTGTTCTGCCCTCGCGGTTAATGATGTACACATCTCTGCAAAAAGGATATTCCCTGCTGTAAATGTACGCTTCGTAGGGCTGAAAAAAATCTCCCGGATTTTCTTCGGATGAAACTCCGAGCACATTTATCTTCCCGAGAAAACTTCTTGTGAGTGTGTCATCGGCATCGCTTATCCAGTTCACGCCAATAATTCCGATGGCATTTTTATTTTTACTCACATAATCTATTACTTCAGGATTTGTTTTCACGGCAAAACAATTTTTTGGAAATTCTTTCCCGTTCAGGAGTTTATCTTTTATCATCCGCACGTTGCAGGATTTCTCATTGTCAAATACAATCGTAAGAGTTGAATCCTGCAGACCATCATGTATTAAAGCAGAATACAGATATTTCCAACTCGTGATTTTTCCTGAGAAAACATCTTTTAATTCATTGTAGGTTAAATTCTCAACAGGAATTTCCTTATGTGCAATAAATGCTAAAGCGTCCACAGCAATTTTTGTTGAAGTCGGGAATGATTTTTTGCTCACGAAAAAATCTTTTTCTTTTTGGTTCAAATCCCGGCTGAGGATAATCATACGGCATGTGTCATTCAGAAAATCATTTATGATTTCTCCTTCTGGTTTGTAAACGGCATCTATATCAGAATATTTATAAAGTCCTTCAAATGTTTCTACTTCTGCCTCGAACAATTGCTGGTAGGACACATCAATAAAAATCTTTTGCTTGCCCTGAGTGGGTGTGCTGCCTCCATTTCCGCAGGAAGAAAGCAGTAAAAGAACAAAAGCCCATCCCCAACCCTTCCCAAAGGGAAGGGTTGGGGATGGGCTGAAAAGTCCTTCCCTTCGGGAAGGATTTAGGATGGGCTGTTTCATGATTTTTTTCTAAGTTGCCGTAAGAAGAATGCCACTCTGAAAAGTCCGTAAGCGACCAATGCTCCTCCGAAAATTTTTCTGTACTGCGGGTCTTCTATCGCTCCTTGAGCGAAAGAGGTCATAAGGAAAAGCATTCCGAAGAACACATAAGCAAAACTCATTATGAAACCAAATATCTGAACGGGCTTGAAGGACATATAAATTTTGTTGAGCAAAATTATTATTTTAAATCAAACTTGATGGGCAGGTTCATTCTCACTTTAACCGCTCTTCCTTGCTGTTTGCCCGGATGCCATTGAGGCATCTTTTTTACAACACGCATTGCTTCATAATTCAGTTCCTGATATTTGGCTGCGTTCAGAAGTACAACGTCTGCGATGTTTCCTTCTTTATCAACGGTGAAGCCCACATTGACAATTCCTTTCCCGTTGATCTCTTTTACATACTGAGGATAAATGACATTGTTTTGTAAAAATTTTTTCATTGCCGGATCACCTCCTGGAAACTCCGGCTTCTCCTGCAAAAAAACTCCATCAAAGGTAGTTGTGTCAATAGGGTCAATATATTTTTCTCCTCCTCCTGAAGGAATAAATGGAGGATTATTGCTTGCGGTATCATTTTGGTTCCCATTAGGATTATTATTGGGATTTACAAGAGTGATTTTAGGTTCATCTTTTTCTGAATCGTCTGTGACTATAGGTTCTGTATTCTGGTTTGTGTTTGGCGAGGATGTGACTTTTACTTTAGGTTCATCGGGAATAATTATTTTTTCTTTTTCCAAAATGGTTCTTAGTTCCGTATTGTCAATTGGAATGTCAATTTTAATTTCTGCAGAACTGAAATACCCTGAAATAAAAATGTAAACCGAAAGCAGAATAATCAACAATGCCGTTGCTGAAAACGCTTTCAGCAGAGTTCGGTCGTAATTGGTTCGGATTTCATAAGCGCCATAGGTTTTGTGGAGGCGCTCAAAAACGATTTCATTTCTTTCCCCGCTGGTAACTTCCGACCAGCCGGAAAATAGTTTTGATGTTGTTTTCATGTTGAAGAGTTTTAATTAGTGTTAAGTAGATTCTCTTCAATGGGGATGCGATTTAGTTATTGTTTGAATAATTTATCTTGAACTAATCATATCAATAATGATACCCTGCGAGGCTGATTTCCATAATTATTTAGTAAGTGGTTGAATTGACGAGTAAGTGGTAAACAGAGGGTTAATTGTTAATCGGGCTGTTCCGATTAACGATTAACGATTAACAAATAACTTGCTTTTTACTGCAACTTGAAATGAATGGGAAGGATATATCTCACTTTAACGGATTTTCCGTTCTGCTTGCCTGCTGACCATTTTGGCATCATCTTAACAACACGGAGCGCTTCTTTATCACAGCCGGGACCGCTTTTTAATCCCTTGTAAAGTTCCACACCGATTACGCTTCCGTCTTTATCAACAACAAATGTGACGAAAACTTTTCCCTGTATGCTGTTTTCTTTTTCTACCTGAGGGTACTGAATATTTTTTCTGAGGAAAGCAAAAAGTTCTCCGTCACCGCCAGGAAACTGCGGCTGTTCCTGGATTGCTACTAAATCATAAACTGTATTGTCCTCGATAACTTCATTATTCGTTTCTGCAATTACCAATGCATCGGGGTCGCCTTCCTGAGTATTTTCCGCAACTTGTGTTTCTGTTAATTCTTCCTGCGGAGGAGGAATTTCATCTTCAGGCACTTCTTCTTCCGTTACTTCAGGAGGAGTGAATTTAATTGTTTCCATCACCGGAGGGGGCGGAGGAGGTGGAGGAGGTGGAGGTGGTTCGTCTTTGTCGAGTGGAGGAGCAGTAAGGTCAACAATAATATCTACAGGTTTGTCAAACGATGCCATTCCTGCACTAATCAGGTTAATGATAATAGGTACAGTCACTGTAAGAACAACGGCAGACACAGAAATGATTAATGCTTTTAAAAGAAATTTTCCGTAATCCCTGCGGATTTCATAAGCGCCATATTCTTTATTGCGGTTTTCAAAAACCACATCGTTTCGGCCTTCATAAACCACGCTTTGCCAGTCAGGAGCGAACATTTTTTTTGCCATTATAAAGTAGAAACTTTTATTAACTCTTTTTCTGCAGGAGAAATATCTACCAATGCGTATTTGCCCACATCAGCAACATTCAATTCATCAAGAACGTCTATTACGTTTTTATATTTTGCTTTTTCATCTGCTTTCACAATAACAAATACTGCTTTTTTATCTCCCTTAAAACCCATAGACATTCGTTTGTAGGTGGTATCAGCAATTTCTCCCTTGCTATATTTTTCTTTAAGTTCTTTTACTTGCTTTATCACTGTTTCGTTTCTTTTCATGAAAACTTTTCGTATCCCTTCTTTTGAATAATCAGTTGTCTTCAATATAGATGTCTCCGATTTGAACTTTCCATAATAATAATAGATCTTTTCAGTTTTTTCAGTAAGAAGAAGGGTTAGCGCTGTCTCATCATCAATTTTAGTAGTGTTGGTTGTATCTGTGGGCTTAACAGGCATATTAATCTCCATTGTTTTTGGCTTGCTGAACTGGGAGGTTAATACAAAGAATGTAAGCAGAAGAAATCCCAAGTCCACCATAGGAGTCATATCAATATGAGCACCATGTTTTTTCGCTCTTTTTTTCTGGTGCTTGCCTTTGCCACCCCCGCCTCCGCTATCTATTATTTCTCCCATAGATAATTATTGTATTTGCTCAGTTTCCATATCCGTGATAAGATTGAAACTGTTCAGATTCCTTTCCTGGAAAACCTGAATTACACGTTTTATTACTTTATAATCTGTTTGTCCGTCTGCTTTGATAGCAATACGACACCCTTTGTCCTTTGGAATATTGTTTATTGCCTCGAATGTCCTTTTTTCGTTCCAGCCGTAAGCGATCCAATCTCCCAACTGATTATTTACTGAATCCATTGGAATACCTATTGATGCTTTATCCATTGCAGCCCGTGTATTTTCATCGCCTCGTATATATTGAGACAATTGGGACATCGGAACGCCAAATTGTGGCAGAATCAGAAATCGAGTAACATCGGTTTCAGTAAATGATACTTTATATTTTTTTCCCATAGTAAGAAGCAAATTTTTGCGCACTTCTTTTCCACCCAAACTATAAAAAACCCTTCCTGCCGTATCAATCGTAACAAGCATCACATTTTCAGGAAGAATTTTTTCAGAATGAGAAGAAGGTGTTTTAATTATCACGGCTTCGTTCTGACGAAAGTTTGCGGTGAGGATAAAGAACGTAACAAGCAGAAATGCCAGATCCACCATAGGTGTCATGTCAAGTGCTGGGGCGCTTTTGGGCATTTTTATTTTTGACATCCGGGAAGTGTTATTCGTTAATTGTTATTAGTTAATCGTGTTTTGCTTTTGTTGTTCCGAATAACTATTAACAGTTAACTATTAACTTTTTTTTACTTAGTGTTTAGTGGAAAAGGTTTGAACGATGCTGAATCCTGCTTCGTCAATTGCAAATGTCAATGCATCCACTTTTGAACTGAAGAAATTGTAGAATACAATTCCAAGTGTTGAACCTAATATCCCGAAGAGCGTATTTACAAGTGCCTCAGATACTCCCGTTGCGAGAGCAACTGTATCGGGTGATCCTGCCTGTGCCATCGCGCTGAACGCTGTGATCATGCCCATTACTGTTCCAATCAGACCAACCAGTACCGCGATGGATGCACAAGTGGAAAGTATCACCAGGTTTTTTGACATCATAGGAAGTTCCAGTGCGGTGGCTTCTTCCAGTCCTTTTTGTATCGAAGCAATTTTCCCTTCTTTGTCCATAGAACCGTCTTTTTCTACCCGCTGAAGTTCAGATAATCCTGTACGGATGACATTGGCAATGGAACCTTTCTGTTTATCGCATGCGGCAATGGCTTCGCTTACCTGGTTATTTGAAATGAAACCGCGAATAGTTTGAACAAACTCTTTCACGTTTCCTGTTCCGCTCACTTTGCCAAGTGTTATCATGCGCTCTATCGAAAACACAAAAACGATCAAATTGATAGCGAGCAGAATAGGCACGATAAAACCTCCTTTATACATGATACCCATCAGGTTTCCTTGTATAGGGTGTTCACCGCCAGGGAATCGGAAGAAACTATGCTCATCGCTGTGTTCAAAGTTTGAAGGGTTGCCCAGGACAAACATGTAAATAAGAATTCCCACAAATAAACATGCGAGAATCATAATTGAATTGCCCATTGAAAATTTTTGCTTGCTCATAATATAAAAGTTAATGGTTGATGGTTAATCGTTATTAGTTATAGGTACTATCAAAAAACGTGTCAAACTTATAAAAAAAATGTGATATCGCTCATCTTTTTAGTATCTGGCTTATGGTATGAGTAACTGGTAATCAGTTTGTGTTATTTCTGTCTGCCCAGTTCTTTTTCTTTTCTATAAGTAGTGATGACGGGTATCAAGGTGATTATGATTAATCCGATTACAATCCATTCGAGGTTTTCCTGAACCCATATTATTTCTCCGAGAAAGAAACCGAGCAGAGCAAGAGACGGAATCCAGAGAAGCGCACCCAGTACATTATATATCATGAATATTTTGAAATCCATTTTAATTACACCAGCAAGGATGGGAGCGAATGTCCTTATAATAGGAAGAAATCTTCCCAGCACAAGCGATTTGCCGCCATGTCTGTCGTAAAACGCGCGGGTCATCTCGAGGTAACGTTTCTTGAAGATGATGTTATCGTCTTTTGTGAAAAGAGAAGGACCCACTTTCTTTCCGAAATAATATCCCGTAATGTTTCCGATGATGGCAGCCCCACTCATAGAAAGAATGAGTGTGTAAATTTCTATCCCCAGAAGTTCGGGTTTTGTTCCGCACAAAAGTCCCGAAATGAAAACGAGTGAATCGCCCGGAAGAAAAAACCCTACCATCAAACCTGTTTCGGCAAAAATTACAAAGAGAAGCAGCGCGAGCCCTCCATATAATATGATGGATTCGGGGTTGGTTAACTCTTTAAGAAATTCCCACGCTTCATGCATACAATACGAAAGTACGAATTAGGAATTCTTATCAACAAAATACATCTCAATCTCTCCTTTGTTCTTGGCGGGAATTTTTCCGCGGAAAACAGTCTGAAGTCTTGAGTCATTAGTCATTAGAGTGTCTTTTATTAATTGATGAGTAACTCCTGATATATTTATTTTTCCTGCTTCGCCTGAACTTTCCATTCGTGATGCAGTGTTCACCGTATCTCCCCATATATCGTAAGCAAATTTTTTATCTCCAACTACTCCTGCTGTTACTGGACCTGAATGAATTCCAATCCGAAGACTCCACTTATTGTTCTGTGAAATCATCCATCTTTGAATTTCAATTGCAGCACTCACCACATCTATCGCATTTGTTTTGTTGGCTGTTGGCAATCCTCCTGCACACATATAAGCATCTCCTATCGTTTTTATCTTTTCAATGTTATATTTAGAAATGATTTCATCAAACTTCTTAAAAAGGAAATCTAATTCAGAAACCAATTCTTCAGCAGAAAGTTTTTCGGCAATGGTTGTGAAGTCCTTAAAGTCGGTGAACATTACGGTTACGCTATCATAATGCCTTGCTGTGGCTTTGCCTTTTGCTTTTAGTTCTCTAGCTGTTTCAGCAGGAAGAATATTCAATAAAAGTTTTTCTGATTTTCTTCTTTCGCGGAAAATAAAAACGGAAAGTACAAGAACAACCAATAATCCTCCCGCTACTGACCATATCACAATCTTCTGCCGATTTAGTTGTGCATCCTGCAATTCTTTGTCTTTATTCAGCAAAGTAATTTGTTGTTCTTTCTTTTCTGTTTCGTACTTGGTTTGCATTTCGGCTATTTGCTTTGAGGATTCTTCATTGAGCAAAGAGTCCTTGATTTGGGAGTAGCGTTGGTGATAGTCATAGGCTTTTTTAAAATCTTTTTGCTTTGCATACAAATCAGAGAGTACAGAATATGATTTTTTAACTCCATCCTTATATCCTATTTCTCTGCACAGAGTTAAAGCATCTTTGAGTTTTTTTTCTGCTTCAGAGATATTCCCCATACTTTTATATACATTTCCGATATTAGCATAACCTTCAGCGATTCCGCGTTTATTACCAATTGTCTGCATAATAGCCAATGATTTCGAATAATTATCCAGCGCTTTTGAAAAATTTCGCTGCACTTCATGCACGTTCCCTACTTGACCGTATGAATAAGCAATGCCCTGCCTGTCTCCAATCTCTTCTTTAATAATTAGTCCTTTTAAAAATGAATCTAATGCTTTTTCATATTTTTTCTGGTTAAAGTATATCAGTCCAATATTGGAGTGGTTTTTTGCAAGCATGGGCTTGTTTCCGATTTCCTCATTGATAGTAAGAGATGATAAATAATAATTTAATGCCTTATCATAATATCCCTGCCCGAAACTAACCATGCCGAGATTATTAAAAGAAGACGCAATTCCTTTTTTATCACCGATTTCCTCTCTGATTGCCATTGCTTTTAAATTTGCTTCCACAGATTTATCATATTCTCCCAGATTAAAATAAACTAATCCAGCATTATTGTATGCATTACCACTTCCTTCTTTTATGATTTTGATTTGTTGGGGATTTTTTGTACGCTGAATCAGGCTTTCAGATAGCGAGACAGCGGACACCGAATACTTCAATGCCTGCTCAAACTCACCTCTGTTGATATACTGCCGACTGACTTGATTGATTAGATTGATTTTTGAAGTGTCTTCGACAGTGCTTTTGAGAAGGTTTTGCAGCGAATCAATTTTGCTCTGCTGAGCAAAGCAGTAAACAGTAGACAACAGACAATAAACAAAAAGTATTTTTTTCATGTTCTTTTAAACTTTCTCTACAAAATACATTTCTATTTCTCCTTTGTTCTTACTGTTTGCTTCAGAAAAAACTGCCTTTATGTCCGAAAGTATACTTTTCATCATAGAAAGTATACTGTTTACTTTAAATACTATTGTGTTTACTTCAAGTAGGATTCTGTTTTCTAAAAATAGAACTCTGTTTAGGGGTTCCCATTAAACATTATCCATTCTCCATTAATCATTCTCTTTATACTCTCCTTCCCATTTCGCAATCACCACAGTAGCCAGGCAGTTGCCGATTACATTTACTGAAGTGCGCGCCATGTCCATGAGTTCATCTATTCCGAGGATGATGAAGATAGGCCACACGGGTAATCCAAACGATGCTGCGGTGCCGAGAAGTATTACCAGCGATGCGCGCGGAACTCCTGCCACACCTTTGCTTGTAACCATCAGCGTAAACACCATCATCAGTTGTTCTTTCCATGTCATATCAATGCCCGCTACCTGTGCCACAAATACCGATGCGAGTGAAAGATATAATGTTGTTCCATCGAGATTAAAACTATATCCTGTCGGCAAAACAAACGCGACTATTTTTCTGGGCACTCCGAATTTTTCCATGTTCTCCATGGCTTTTGGCAGAGCGGCTTCCGAACTGGTGGTGGCAAAGGCGATTGAAACCGGTTCGAGAATGGCGTTGAAAAATTTCTTCAGAGGAACTCTTGCGATTAATGCCACGGGAAAAAGAACGAACAAAAGAAAAAACAAGAGCGCTCCATATAATGTAAACAGCAGTTGAAAAAGATTAACAAGAATTCCCAAACCCATGTGGCTTACCGTGTAGGCAATCGCAGCGCCCACTCCGATGGGAGCAAAGTACATCACAATCTTGGTGAACTTGAACATCACTTCGGCTAAACTTTCGGTGAAGTCAAGCATTGGTTTTCGTTTTGCTTCGCTGACTAAAGCCAATCCGATGGCAAATAAAATACTGAAGATTACTATCTGCAGAACCTGCCCTTCGGCAACCGACTTGGCAATGTTCTCCGGAAATATATGCAGGATGACTTCTTCAGAAGTTTGTTTCACTGCGGTGAGTTGTTCTTCCTGCGCTGCTCCTTCGGGAAGTTTTACTCCAATGCCCGCTCCGCTGAGGTTGATGGCAGCCAGCCCGATGAACAAAGCAATGGTTGTTACAATTTCAAAATAGATAATTGATTTCAGTCCCATCCTTCCCACTTGTTTCAGATTGGAATGCCCCGCAATTCCCACCACAAGTGTTGCGAAGAGAAGAGGACCAATAATTGTTTTTATGAGTTTGAGAAATATTTTGCTGCATATCTTAAGATGAACGGCAAAGTCAGGAACATCGTGCCCGATCTCAACGCCAAGAAACATACTGTAAAGAATCCATGCCGTAAGCGACTTTTGTTTTACAACGAAATATCCGAAAGCAAGGAGTACAACAATTCTCAGAGGGATAAGAACTGAAGGACTAAGTGCAAGCCATGCATATTGCTCGGCAAGCATTAGAATGCCGTAGAGCGAAACAATAGTGAGGTAGATAAGCGAGAGGCGGCCTTTGTTCATCATTCGATATTAATACCGCAACGAAAGTAGGAAAAATCAGTCCGTCCTGAAGTTATCTGCTTGCGAAGTATAAATCAAACCCTGATTCCAATCACCAGCACATCATCTATTTGTTCGAGAGTGCCTTTCCATTTACGAAAATGTTCGGTGAGAATTTCTTCCTGCCGCAGCATTTTTTCTTTCTGAATGGATAGTAATAATTCCTGCAGAGGCTTGTATTTCAATTTTTTTCCTTTCGGTCCTCCAAACTGGTCAGCGTAGCCATCTGAAAAAATATAAAGTGAGTCGCCCGTTTTAACTTCTATCACTTGATTCGTGAAAGGTAATCCTTGTCCTCTGAAAAATCCGATGGGCCGCTTGTCTGGTTTGTATTCGTTCACCTTTCCATTTTCTTTTCTGCAAATCCACAACGGATTATTCGCTCCTGCAAATTCAACGGTTGAATTTTTGTCATCGAAAGATAATAAAGCAATGTCCATTCCATCTTGAGCTTCGCCACCGGCTCCTGTTTGCTTTAGTGAGCGGATAACCATATGCCTGAGTTCGCTTAGGATTTCTCCAGGGTTTGTAATTCCCTTTTCAATAACAATTTCATTGAGGAAACTTATTCCTATCATGCTCATGAATGCGCCCGGCACTCCATGCCCTGTGCAATCCACTGCGGCAATCAGTCTTCTTCCGTTTTTTTCAGCGAACCAGTAAAAATCACCGCTTACGATATCGCGCGGCTGAAATAAAACAAATCCATCGGTGAAGAGGCGGTATTTAATTTCTTTATCAGGAAGAATCGCATCCTGAATTCTCTTGGCGTAATTAATGGAATCGGTGATGTCTTTGTTTTTTTCCTCGATGATTTTTTTCTGTGCGGTAATTTCTTTGTTTGCTTTTTGCTTTGCCTTGTATCTTTTATAGAGAATAAATGAAATTGAAAGAAGGAAAACAACCACGCTAACACAGATGATTTCAATCACAAGTTGACGATAATCTCTAAGTTCCTGTTCCTGTTTTGCCATCGCGTCTTTTTTATCCTGTTCGGCTTTCATTGCGGATTCTTTTTTGTCAAAATCATATTTGCTTTGCATTTCGGCAATCTGTTTCAGGTTTTCTTCACTCATTAAACTGTCTTTTATTCGGATATATTGCTGAGAGTGCATATAGGCATCTAAAAAATTCCTTTCGGATGAATCACATTTTGCCAGCAAATCGTAGGCTTCTGCAAGATGCGCCTTTTCGCCAATCTCCTTCGAGATGTCAATTGTTTTAGCAAGGTGTTTTTTTGATTCAGAAATATTTTTGTCTAGGAAATACATTTTGCTTATGCTGAAGTGCGATTCAATCATTCCGAATTTGTCACCCAGTTCTTCTTTCATATTAAGCGACCTTGAATAATACGCCATCGCGCTGTCATTTTTTCCCATAGTGCTGTAAGCATTACCGATGTTATTCAACGTAATGGCAGTATTTGTTTTATCTCCTGTTTCTTCAAGAATTTTCAGCGCCTTGAAATAATTTTCAAGGGTATGAGCATAATCTTTTTTCAGAGAATGCATTAAGCTGATGTTGTTGTAACAGCCGGCCATGCCATGTTTATACTTCAATTCTTCATAAAGTTTCAGCGCGTTTGAATAGTGTTCGATTGCATTGTCAAAATCTGTTTTAGAGCCATAAATTGTACCAATCATGCTTTCAGCGCTTGCCATTCCTTTTTTATTTTTTGTCTTTTCAAATATTTTTATGGCTTTCAAAAGGCGTTCTAACCCCTGCGCGAGATTTCCCTGATAGTAATCCACAATCGCCAGGCGGTTCAGCGCTAAACCTGTTCCTTTGTCGAAGCGCAGCTTTTCAGAAAGTGAAAGTGCTTTATTCCCATATTGTATTGCCTTTTCAGGGTTGGTACGGGCAAGTTCACTACAAAGACTATTCAGAAGAATTACTTTGTTTGTGTCTTCTTTTGATTTGCTCAGAGCTTTTTCAAGCGAATCAACTTTGCTTTGTTGTGCGAGGGAAAAACAGGGGAGAAGTGAGAATATGAAATAGAGAAGGTATTTCTTCAGGCGGTTCATTTTGCAAAAGTAATGAAACGTATTTTCATCAGCATGTATTTTTTACCTTTGTAGAACACACAATCATCATTCTTATGAAAAAACTATTTTCATTATCAGCCGGCTTGTTGTTTATGTACAACTGCGCCTTCTCACAGAATATTGGAATAAACACTGATGGCACCGCGCCCGAAACAGGCGTAATGCTCGATATAAAAGGAGTAAATGCCAAAACGGCAACAGCACTTCAAAATATCTTCCAGATAAAATCTGCTGATGCGAGCACCGATGCGCTTAAACTCAGGTTGGGATTAGGAACAGATGCCACTGCGGGTTTGCGATACGCAGTAATTGATGTTCCGGAATATGTGGCGAGCAGCATTACTGCATACCGCCATCTTTCGTTGCAGCCATCGGGAGGTAATGTCGGCATTGCCAATACCAACCCCTCTACCAAACTGGACATTACAAGTAATGCAACCGGAGGAATCAGAGTTTATGGTCCGTCAAG
>Ga0247727_10007400_pt1 | contig 20908 bp, 15 predicted proteins | sample WisWelCaveWW1625_FD_202498 | JGI IMG/M metagenome (GOLD analysis project Ga0247727, IMG submission 202498) | Biofilm microbial communities from Wishing Well Cave, Virginia, United States - WW16-25 | ecosystem: Environmental > Aquatic > Deep subsurface > Groundwater > Cave microbial mat | place... | reverse complement strand
CACATAGCATCATTTTGCTGTCAAGAGGCAAAAGGAGGTAATTCAATGCCTGCGACAGAATCAGTGGACAAGTTCTTCAACGCGGTCAACGAGGCGTACGACGCGCTTCTCGATGCTGCGAAGTCCGCCAACGACCGGGGCTACAGAGTCTCCCGACAGCTCATCGACGAGGTGGAGCGAGGTCAGCGCGAAACGATCGACCTCACCCGCCGGTTCGCCAGCGCGCCCCGCGACGTCTCCGGTTTTTACTCCGCCGCCGTCCGTGCGGTCACCGACGCTCAGGGCCGAACCCTGGATCTGACACGCCAGCTGATCGACGAGGTAACCGATGGTCAGCGCGAAGGTCGAGATGTCCTGCGCAGAGTGATCGAGGCTAATCGATCCGCCAGCCAGGTCGCCGTTGAGGCCACACGCGAGGCAATCACCACGGCCGGCACGCGCGCCGGCGCGGTCGTCCAGAACGTGCGCACCCGCGCTACGAACGGTAGGCCGAAGGCGACTGTTCGCAAGTCCTCAACCAGCTCCAACACGAGCTCGTAAACCCCTCCCCGCACCCCCTGTTAAGAAGCGTCCCGACAACAGTCGGGGCGCTTCTTGTATGCTGGCTAGAATTCTAGCCCGCGCTCAGCAGTAGGCCGAAACTTAGTTGCTGGACTCAGGCGACGCGTCGACGCGGTTTCAGAGACGCTTCCGGATGCGCCAGGAAATTTGCGATGTGCCGATATGCCTGCGGGTTGAAGGCCAGACCAACGTGCGTACCTGAAACCTGGACATCGGATTCGTCCTCGTTTACGCAGAACCGCCAATCGACTACGCCATCAGTCTTCGTGTAAATCGCCAGCTTAGGGATCGCCGTTGGGAAGTTGGCGCGAAGGGAGTGCACGAACTCGCAGGTGCAGTCACCGCTATAGCAATCCGGCATCACGGCAGGACCATTTCGGCGCTGCCGTATGCGCCCACGCACCAAAAACGCTGTCTGGAGCACAAGCGGATGAACGCGAACTCCGCGAAACGGGGATGCCATCGTGATCACGGAGGAAACTAGGCTGGGCCATCGCGCCGCCGCCCCGCGCGCTATGACGCCCCCGAGGCTGTGCCCGACCAGGTGAACCTTCGTGCCGGTCTCTTCGTGAGCTCTCACAATCGTCTCGTGCAGACGCATTGTCAGAACCTCCGGGCATTCGGCGTTGCGGCCAATCCCTGAAAGGTATGGCTGGTAGCCTATTCGTCCAAGCCATGAGTACAGATCGCCTAAGTACTGATCCGATCCCATGAAACCCGGGATCACAACTACCCCTGAGTTGTCGCCGTGAGGCACGCCAATGCCCAGATATACCCCGGACATTCTGAGCGAGAGCCAGTCGATTCCAAGCAGCGCCTCCCGCCAGAGCGGTAAGGCCGAGCTAGACGTGAACTCCTCGTCAAGGAATTTCGGGCCCTTAGCCATTCAGCACCTCTTGTTTCCCACCTTACACTACTTATACTACAGAACGCGCTAACTCCTCAATTATCAAAAATTTAACATGGCAAAACGTTACACTTGTACAACCGGTATATAATGCCAGTGTTGAATTGCGGGGGTAGTCAGGACGAATCCCAGCGGATGGGGATGCGTCCAACGGTGGGAGCCCATCATGTTTCAGGCCAATAATTTGAATCGCCGTTTGAGCGCTCAGGATGCTTCGTTTCTGTACCCTGAGCGAAGGGAGACCCCTCTCCACATCGGTTCCATCGCTATCTTCGAGGGGGAGGTGCCGTATGAGCGGCTCTTCGCCAATATTCAGGCTAAACTGCACCTTATCCCTCGATATCAGCAACGCGTTGTGCCCGTCCCGTTTAACATAGGCCATCCTACGTGGGAGTGGGATCCGGACTTCGACTTGAGCCGACATTTGATGCGGGTGACCATTGATTCACCCGGGACAGATGCTCAGTTAGCAGCATTGGCGTCGAAATTATTCGAAGGGATGCTGGACAGGGGCAAGCCTCTTTGGGAGATGTACTTGGTTGAGGGTCTGGAGGGTGCTCGAAGCGCTCTTGTATTCAAAGTGCATCATTGCTTGGTCGATGGCGTCTCCGGCATCGAACTCATGATGGTCGTGCTTGACGTATCGGCGACTCCACCGGAGCCCATGGCGCCGCCAGAACAATCTGAGCGAAAGCCGATCCCCAGTCCGGCCAGCCTATTCCTCGATGCCCTGCTCGACAACGCTGCTGAGCAGATCGACCGGCTATCAGAATCCGGCGCGAACGCTCTCGAAGCGCTGGCCACCGGCGATACACGAACCCGGCAGGTTTTGCGCAGCCTGGAATCGGCAAGGCCTTATCTGACGAACCCTATGGTACGCGCGCCATTCAACAAGCCCCTGGGCGGGGAGCGCGCTTTCGCCGCTAGCGAGTTCTCGTTCGCCGAGATCCGCGCGATAAGGGGAGCAGCTGGCGGGACCGTGAATGATGTTGTTCTGACCGTGCTCGCTGGAGCCCTTGGCCGCTATCTGGAAATGCACGGCGAAAAGACCGAAGGGCGCACGATGCGCATCCTTACCCCGGTGAACGTCCGCGGTGCGAACGAGCAAGGCGCACTGGGCAACCGTGTGTCGATGCTACTTGTTGAGGTGCCTGTTGGCGTTCCCGACCCGGTCGCTCGCCTCAAGATGATCACGGAGCGCACCGGGACCCTCAAGCGGCAAAATGTTGCTGCAGGCGCCGAGATTCTCAGTCAACTCGCCAATCAGGCTCCTCCCGCGCTGCAGGCTATGGCCGGTCTGATGCCTCAACCGCCGAATACGCTGGCGCATATGGTCTGCACGAACGTCCCGGGACCGTTGATTCCTCTGTATACAGTCGGACATCGAATGGTTGCGAATTACCCGCTTGTTCCGATCGCCTGGGAGATGGGTATTGGCTGCGGCGTGATGAGCTACGACCAAAAGCTCTTTTTCGGACTGATCGCAGATCCGCTCGTCGCTGCTGATGTTGATCGGCTGAAGGCATTTTTGGATCAGGCATTCGTGGAACTGCGCTCTGCCGCAGGCGTGGCCAAGGCAGAGATCACTCAAGTAGGACTCGCCACCGACGTCAGCGGCGCGGGCCAAAGGCGAGCAATCCCGTCGACAGCCGCCGCGATGGCGGCGGACGCGTCCTAGTACTCTCGGGCGATTCGTGCAAAAGAGGGCGACTGAACGGCGCCCTCTTAGCGTTTCGTGGTGCTCGACGGTATCTCGCGCTAGCGCTTTCGCTGGCGAATCTCAGCGTCATTGCTGAACCCAGCGACGTCGTAGGACATCACCAGTAGGTCGTGGAGGTGGCCATCGCGAGATATGACATGGTCGGCCAAAAGCGCCTCTGGACGGAATCCAAGGTGCTCGAACACTTGACGAGCGCTTCGCTGCTCCGTCGTCATTTGCGCGGTGATCTTCCTCAGCCCCATGTCTTTGGCGATACTGAACCCCTCGTTGGTGAGCCGCTTCCCCAGTCCGATACCTCTATGGCCCCGGCCGACTAGCACTCGCAGCTCGGCGACGTGGCGCGTCCACAACGCGTCGTTGACGTGGATCGTCGCATACCCGCTGATTTTCCCATCTACTTCCGCGAGCACCGTGATTGTCCGGCCGTTTTTTACATACGCGATCCAACTGTCGACGGTCTTCGCCTGAGTGATATCTGTTCGGAGGAAAATCAGATCCTCATTGGGAAGCGATCGCGCGAATTCGAGCATCGCGTCCTTATCCGCCGGGCTCATCAGGCGAAACGTCACGTTCGTGCCGCCGAGGCTCGTCTTCCAGGGGTATGTCCTCTGAATGGTAGCGGCGGATTCAGTCATAAGGATGCTCCTTCGAAACCGAGTAATGCTGGGCAAGCATATATCAAGGGGGTGATGAATTGCAATTGCGACAATCTCACTTTAATATTACCCGTCTCTAACCGTCCTTTAACCCTGCCCCATCCAGCACGCGATAATCTCACTGCAGAACCAGTGGGCGGTTGTACCCCCTCCCGTTCCGCTGAAGAAAATGATGAGCCGGTTGGTGGTCGGTCAACCGGCTCTAAATTTTTGCTTCGCGAACCCGGATTGTGCCTGGTGCGGCCCGCGGCGTTCAAGACTCTCACGAAACTGTTACCGTCGTCTGACCACCTACTAACCCGGGCATCGTCTGGACGATTCAGAATTGAATGCAGGTGGTAGCGGCGCGGTTGTACCCCCTCCCGTCCGCTCACAAGAGACGAGCCGATCAGTCTTGAGCTGACCGGCTCGTCTCATTCTACGTGCCATCAGATCGGCCCGGTCGACGCGATTGACCCAGCGTGGAGGCGGCCCTAGAATTGCGTCCGGAATCACAAACGACAACTTGCCGCGCTGAAGGGGGCGCCCATGGCGAATGTATTCCGGGTCGGTAACCTTGAGGTCCTCGTTGTCTCCGACGGCAGCGCGAAGGCGCCGGGAACTTACTATTTCTCGGGCACGACGGCGGAGCAGTGGGAACCACACAAACGGTGGCTGGACCACGAAGGTAACGTGGTGTTTCCGTTCGGCTGCTTTCTGATTCGGTCCGGCGACAAGCGTATCCTGATTGACACGGGAATAGGTCCGGTCGAACTCTGGGGGTTCAAGGGTGGGGAGCTTCTCGGGGAGCTCGCCGCAGTGGGTGTCAAGGCGGAAGACATCGACATCGTGTTTGTAACCCACCTGCACTTTGATCACTGTGGCTCGTGCGCTTTACCCGTTGATGGCGCGCCCAAAGCGACTTTCCCAAATGCCTCCTACCGTTGGACTTCAGCGGAGGATGCTTACTGGCGATCCGGCAAACCCGCTCGCGACATTTCGGAGCGCATATTTTCCCGCAAAGACATGCTAGATGCCCTCGCCCCGAGATTCGAGTCCGCCGACGAAGGTGCCGTCCTCGCGCCCGGAGTCAACGTAATCGCGCTCCCGGGGCACACGCCGGGGCACGCCGGTATCGTCCTCTCGTCGGGAGAAGACCGCGCATTCATCCTGGGCGATGCCATTGGCTGCCCCGTGCAACTCGAACAGCCCGAGTGGTCAGGTCTGGGCGACGTGGACCCAAAGTTGGCGCGCCGTACTCAGGAAGCTGTCGCACGCGAGGCAGAGGGCAGCGGAGCGCTGGTCGGCGCCAGCCACTGTCCGGGCCTCACATTTGGGCGCGTTCTGCAGGGCGGGGGGCGCCGCTTCTGGCAAGCCCTTTAGGCAATCTGGCTCCCCGGGCAGGACTCGAACCTACAACCTAGCGGTTAACAGCCGCCCGCTCTACCATTGAGCTACCGGGGAGCGCGTCCTCCACTCGAAATATCTTAACCCACCGGACCTCTCCAAGCCCCCAGAGTGTCGAGCTGGTGGGGACTGCTGGCTGCCGAGCCAGGATTCGAACCTGAACCAAGGGATTCAAAGTCCCGTGTGCTACCGTTACACCACTCGGCATCGGTGGCCGAAAGACGCATATCCTGGTGCCGAAGGCCGGAGTCGAACCGGCACGAGGGTTGCCCCCCAACAGATTTTGAGTCTGCCGCGTCTACCAATTCCGCCACTTCGGCACGTTATAGATCGCCAGACGCAGCGTGGAGCGGGGTCAACCCGCTCCACAGTAATCATACTGTAGCACCCGCGCCGACGCAAAGAAATTCCGTGAGACTTTGACCTCTATCGGGGTATTCGCTCGCCACGATTTCCGACGACCGAATCGACTGACCCAAGCAGCGTGCAGCCTCGCCTCTACCCGTTCAGCAGGGCAGACTAAGGGTGAAGGTGGAACCTTGGCCCGGCGAACTTTCCACTGAGAGAGATCCCCCGTGCGCCTCCGCGATCCAACGACAGATCGACAAACCAAGCCCCACCCCCCCTGCGCTACGACTCCGTGCTGTGTCTATCCTGTAGAACCGGTCGAAGATGCGAGGCAGGTGCTCAGGTGCCATTCCGACGCCGGTGTCGCGAACGTACAAGCGTACTCTGTTGCCACTCGTTCCCCAACCGATCGTTACGTCGCCGCCTTCGCCGGTGTGTTTGACGGCATTGTCCAGCAAGTTGAGCAGGAGCTGGAGCAGGAGGTCTTTATCTCCCTGAACCCAGACAGCAGGCGCGGACTCCACCCTAATCTCAATATCGTGTTCGTTTGCGACAGGCTGAAGCCCGTCAACGGCGCCGCCTGCGATGTCTGACAACGAGACGGCATCCTGAGCGATCGGTGTGTGTCCAGAATCTGCTCTCGCCAACATGAGCAGGCTGGCCACCAATCGGATCATGCGATCGACCTCCGAATTCACAGCGTCCAGAACCTTTCGATAGTCCACGGACGGCCTCGGTCTACTCAGCGATACTTCGACTTGACCCTTAATGGCGGTTAGCGGCGTCCGCAGCTCGTGCGAGGCGTCCGCCGTGAACTGGCGCTGGCGTCTAAACGCGTCATCGAGCCTGGCGATCATATCGTCAAACGTGCGCGAGAGCCGGCCCAACTCGTCATCAGGCAACTGCATATCCAGTCGCCGGCTCAAGTCCTCGGCCGTTATGCTCCGAGCCTGGCGGGTGAGCCGATCGATCGGCGCAAGGGCGCGACCGGCAAGAAAAAGGCCGCCGAAACTGGCGACCAGCAGCGTCAGGGGATAGGCAACAGCAAGGACCACCGACAACGTTCGCAGCGTGTCCACCACGCCGTCGGCCGCGCGCCCGACCTCGAGCGCGCCGACTACAACGCCGTCGCGTCGGATAGGCACGACTCGCACGCGGAACGGATCCTCGCCGATCGTCTCTCCACGCACATCTGTTTTACCAGCAAGACCCTGCTGAACGCTGGCTCGATCCACGGGGACGATGAGGGGTTTCTCGCTCGTGTCGAAGCTCAGGCGACCAGACGAGTCGTAGATTCGAACGAATTGGTCGTCTTTATCGAGACCTGAGGACGACCCCCTCGCTGGCAGCGTCGGCACGGAAGATTCGTATGTGACCGCCACCAGGAGATCAGCCACCCGAATCTGCATCGATTGGTTGAAGTTGGAGTTCAGGTTCTCGCGAAGCGTCAGATAGATACCCAGACTGAAAATCGCCAGGATGATCGCGAGAAGGACGATATACCAGAGCGTGAGGCGAATCCGCAACGAACGGGAGAACCACACGCCTCAGCTACCAGCTCTATCAGAGATGCGATATCCGGCCCCACGCACGGTCTGAATCAACCTTGCGGTGAATGGATCATCGATCTTGCGGCGTAGGTTGCGGATGTGAACGTCGATAATATTGGTAGCGTTATCCATATCGTAGTTCCAGACATGCTCGGCTATCATCGTGCGGGTCAGCACCTGATGAGGGTGACGCATGAGGTACTCGAGCAGAGTGTATTCCTTCGTCGTCAAGGGAACCGGTACGCCTCCTCTGGACACCTCGTGTGTGTTTGTGTCGAGGCTGATGTCGCCTATGTGAACAGTCGTGCCCACCAACTGCGGCGGCCTGCGTGTGAGGGCGCGTAGTCGGGCAAGTAGCTCGCTGAACGCAAACGGTTTCACTAAATAGTCGTCGGCGCCACTGTCAAGGCCGCTAACGCGGTCCTCGATGGCATCCCGTGCCGTAAGCATCAGCACTGGCGTCTTAATGTCCTTACGCCGCAGTTCGCGGCATACCTCGCGTCCGTCACGCACCGGCAACATGACGTCCAACACGATTATGTCGAAATCAGCAGCGGTCGCCCAATCGAGCGCCTCTTCGCCATCGGAGGCCACATCGACGGCATATCCGGATTCGGTGAGCCCGCGCTGAATGAAGTCCGCTATTCTGGCCTCGTCCTCGACTACAAGAACTCTCATGGGCAGTCTGTTGACACCTCAATGCTAGTGTAGGCCATCAATCATGAAGAACGGATGAAGACTGTTCAATTCTACGATCCATCGAGGCTGGCAATTGTTTACGGTGTCAGCCGCTGTCGCGTCCCGCGGCCAATTTTCGCCGAGCGGCTTCAGCGAGTCGGGCTGGATTGCCGGGCGAGCGTTCCACGCCGGGCGCGGCGAAAACGTAAGTAATGGCATCGACGGTCCGTCCAGTGGCGGCCTCAATGCCAAGCACATAAAGGCCGGCCTGCGTCTCGTACTGACGCAAACGCTCCGCGACTTCGCTTGGCTCTACCTCATCGGTCTTCCAGTCCACGATCTCGATCCCGCTGGCGCTCTCGATGATCAAGTCGACGAACCCTTCCACCACGACATCGCCCTCTTTGTACGCGAACGGGACTTCCCGAAGGGCACGAGATGCTGCGCGTGCCCGTTCGGCTGCCTGCGAAGATCGCAGGATCCACGCCACAAGCTTCTCAACCTCACCAGCGCGGTGTGGAATAGCCTCGGCGGTGGCTTGTGCCATCGAGACGGCCCGGATACGGTCAATGTCCGCATTAAGCGGCAAACTCTGGATAGTGGCGTGTACCGCCCGCCCCCTGCGTGTGCCTCCACGTCCTCTCCCCCACGGCTCGCTCTCATCCATGTTTTCGCGGTCCTCGTTCAACCCCTTGATCGCGGTGGCGCTCGTGAACTGGCGGCCTCGCCGTGATGAGACCAGCATGTCGCGCGCCGCCTTGAACTCGCCTTCCGATTCGTGCTCGCCGTGTTCGACTCCCAGCTGGGCGAGTGGCTCCACTCTGCGTGCCCTTGCAGGCGCGAGTGGCGGCCTCTCCTGGTCGCGTTGAGCCGCCCCATGCTCAATCAGCCGCTTCACGCCGCTCCGCTGCAACGCTCGCCTCGAGTGGTAAAGCGACACGAGGAGGTGATCACGGGCTCGGGTCGCCGCCACGTACATGAGTCGAGCGTATTCAGCATTCGAATGACGCGTCTCGACATCCCCAAACTCGGCTGCCGGGCCGAGTCCGAATGACCTGTTGTCGCTCTTTGAACCTATGGCAACGGCCACCTGGTTACCTACTCGGCCATAGGTCGGCGTTCGGTTGTTTGGTGCCCAGCTGAACCCGGCCATAAATACGATCGGGAATTCGAGACCTTTCGCGGCATGAACCGTCAGCACCCGGACAGCGTCTTCATCGTCATCCAGATCGGCGCCTTCGTTGTCGAGGATCTGGTCACCGGCGCGGCGCTCCAACCAGCTGACAAACGAACGCAGACTCTCCGCTCCGGCGGCCTCGAAAACTCGTGCCTGCTCAACTACGAAGCGGACTCGGCGAAAGCTATTGCGGCCGCCACTATCGAGGATGCCGATTTCCACCAAACCCCTATCCGCCGCAAACCGCTCTACCAATGAGGCAATCGAACCCGTGTGCCGCGTCGCGTGATACTCGGCGAGCGTGCGCAGTCCGTCAGCAACGACACCTTGCCGCGACTCAGTGTCGGGTGAGCGGTAATTGAAGCGGCCTCCGGTGGCCTTGTGGAGCGCCAGATCGACGTCCGAGCAGGCGAAAGCGGGACTGCGAAGCGCGCCGACGATGGCAACTTCATCCGCCGGGTCGTCGATCGCCGTAAGGCAGTTGAGCAGGTCACGTACCTCTTGAGTACGATAGACTAGGCTTCCTCCCTCCACTCGGAAAGGAACATCCGCTTCCGCGAGGGCGCGCTCAAGAGGAGCGAGGATCGTCCGCGACGGGATCAGGATGGCGATATCCCCGTAAGTAGCCCGCCGCCCAGGCTCATCCGAACCCTCCACTTCCCAGCCCTCCTCAAGGGCAGCACGGCACTGCCGTGCGATAGCCGCCGCTTCAACCTGCCTCGATTCGCGCGCGTTATGGTCCGCCAGCTCTCCACCGAGCCAGGCCACCCCCGGCCCTTTCAGCGCAGAGTCTCGGATTGCCTTGATTCCTACGTAAGGCGCCTGAACGTTCGGATCCCCACCTTCTCCGAACAAAGGGCCGAATACCGCGTTCACCCAACCAAGAATCACCGGTCGAGATCTGCGGTTGACCGCGAGAGGCAATGAGTCTCCTCCTCCGCGCACTACAGCCGTCTTCGTCTCGGCGTAGGTCGCCATATCGGCGCCTCGAAAGCGATAGATGGACTGTTTGGGATCGCCCACGAGGAACAGTCGGCCCGCCTTACCGCCGCCCCCGGAATCACCGATGAAAGCAAGAGCGATCGAGACCTGGAGCGGATCGGTGTCTTGGAACTCGTCAATCAAAAGCACGTCGAATTGACCCTGGAGCACTCGCCGCGCCTCTAGATTGTCCCTGAGAAGGTCACATGTGAGTAGAATGAGGTCGTCGAACGTCATTGTTCCGTCGCGGGCTCGGTCAACTGCATCTTCGCGCACGAATCGCACAACCAGTGGCATAAGGTCGGCGAGAGCCTTGGTACGGCAATTCTCGAGCGTTGCTAGCAGCCGGGCAATCACTGATTTGGCGGTGTCGCGAACCTGTGAAATTGTTTCACGACTTGACCATGCGTCGATCGAACTAACATTCATAGACTCTCCAAGAACTGCGGCGCCGGACGCCAGGACTGACTCTCTATCAATGTTGGGTCTGCAGAGGCTGTTCACCAGCCCTAGCACTCCCTCCACTCTCACACGAAGGTCGTCGTCGGCCGAAGCCTGCGTCAGCGCCAGAGAGGCCAACTCTTCGCGCATCGTCGCCAGATTCGGCCACAATGGAGAAGGCACCGCGGGATTCTCCAGCAACGGTGCCAGCTCTGGTCGCGAAGCGAGATCGTAGGCCAGGGTCTCGATATTCCGCGTGGTCATCCCGAGCGCTAACGCTCGGTCGATTGCACCCGACGCAACGCGCTCATTATGAACCGCGTCCAGAAACGACCGCCAGCTATCTCCAAAGCGCCTCTCCGTTAGAACTTCGTCCAGCACGTCGAACGATGGATCGACTCCCGCTTCTGCCGCGAACAGCCGTAAGAGAGACCGGCAGAATGAGTGGATAGTGGAAATCTGCGCCCTTTCCAGGGAATCGATCGCAGACTGAATCAAATGTGATCGATCTGGAGAGACCTCGAGCGCTTCCTCAAGTCCGGCGCGAACGCGGTCGCTCAGTTCGGCAGCGGCTCTTTCGGTAAAAGTCACAGCGACGATGCGATCGATGGTCGTCCAGTCCTGCACGATCAACCCCACTATCCTGCTGACGAGCGCGGCGGTCTTCCCGGTACCGGCCCCGGCTTCAACGAAGAACGTCGTCGCCGCCTCTTGACGGATACGATCGAGCGCTTGGTTATCCTGGGCGTCCAAGCCGGCCATCGCCCACCGTGTCATGGACTGGTCCCTCGCGCGGTCTCGCCAACATTGCGCCAGGGCGTCACATCAACGTCACTGGCCTTCGCGGCATACTCATGATCGCGCCGGCGCGAGCAAATCCGATCAAAGTCGCAGAACCGGCAGTTCCCAAATTTTCCGTAGTGTTCATCCTCCTCGGCCGGTATCGCCGGGAAAGCTCCAGCCCGTATCGCGTTGATCGTTGCGGTGATTGTCCCCTCGAACCGAGAGCGATTCTCTGCGCTCGCTTCGTATCCCACGAAGTCGAATCCGCCTTTTTGGCTGATGAACCAGTACGCCGCGTGAGCCTCCTCAACCTCTCGGATCGCTTCCAGGTAGGTCGGCAGCTGCAACTTCGTTCCTCCGGAAAGTGGGTCATCCAGGGTAATCTTCTTGTCGAAGTCCCGCCTGCTGCCCGTCTTGTAATCGATCACCCACGCCTGTTTTCCATCAGGCGACCGGTCGATGCGGTCGACTTTGCCTCTCAGGCGGACGCCAGCGACCTCCACCTCCGGTATGTATATCTCGAACTCGGAGGGGACTGCGCCCGTTTCTCGCCGAAAGACGCTATCGCGGTCGAGGAACGTCGCCAAATCGGCTCGTATCATCCGAGAGTCATGCTTAGCATAGACGCCCAGACCGGTAATGCCTCGCGACTCCGCGTCTTTGAGCTCCACATTGAGAAGATCGATGATGTGGTCCAGGTCGTCGCCCTTCCACTCTTCGTACGGAGCCGGCCTGCCCTCGCTTTGCTTCGCCTCCAAGAACTTGTGGAGGACACTATGGACCAATGATCCTTTCTCGCCAGCATCCATTGTTTCCCGTTCCTCAGGTTCATCAACACTGTCGATTCGCAGAAGAGAGGCGCAAAAATACCGGTATCCGCAGACGGCGTAATTCTCCAAAGAAGTCGGGGAAACCGCACGCTGCAATTCTAGCCACTCTTTGTTTGAGAGCGTGGAGACGTTACCGTCCCACTCCGTGAACCGGTCGCTTCTTCGACAACGAAGCGCGTCAAGAGAACGCGCATAGCGCTGTGGCACCGTCGATCCGTTGATCCGGGCGGTAACCGCGGCGCGTAGCGATAGCTCGGCCGCGTCTAGGACGGCGCCCTTGACCATCGAGGCTAGTGGCGACTCATTACGTCTCAGCCACTCTCTCGTTGACAAGATGCGGAGTGCCGAGGCGGTGTCGATTTTAGTGTCTTCTTTCCGGGCCGCAGCGACCATTTTCGCGCCTGGATAGTATCGGCGGGAACCGCCAGGCTCACGGAGAGGGGAGGTGAGGACCACAGAGCCGCCACTCCCGGCGGCGATAGCTCGCCGAGCTGCATCCTCTGCCCTCTTGATTCGGAGATCGGCGTCCTCCACCAGGGGATGCATGGCACGGAGGCCTGACCAGGTTCCGCTATCCACCAGCGAATCAGATCCGGGTCCGGCGGGAAACGCACCTGCGTAGGCCCCGCAGATTATGACGCGCTTGAATCTCAGGCCCGCGGCGAGCCGATGATCCGCGACTAGAACCCCTTCTCCCAGCGCGCGCGGTCGCGCATACGTCTGCTCCAGGGTTACTCGCAACGATTCGGCGAATCGCGACAGCCTGTACTCACCGCCCACCGCGCCGACCGCGCCCAGGCGATCGATCTCATCGATAACGTCCGCCAACGATACGTCGTCGCTCGCGACATAGTCCTTAACTATCTCTCGAAATTCCGACAGGAAATCGATGGCGGGCCTAGACACGTCCAAAGCGGAGAGCCGCGAGACAAGATCCGAGGCGATGTCCGCAAGGTCGCGAGCGTGGTCGGCTTCGCGGATGGCGGCCGCCGCGCGCACGTCTTCGCCGGAGCCTTCATAGTCGGCGGCTCGCCGCCTTCGATTTGCAACGAATGCCTGGAGTGCCGAGGACCAACGATCCGCTCCGCGCGTAATGCCGGCAACCCGGGACAACCGGTCCCACGTTGAGGTCATCGGCGCGATCTTCCGGTCCGCAAGGGACAGAAATGGCGGAAGGGGCGCCGCGTTGAGGAAGTCGAGTACACCAGTTCGTGAGAATTTACGGGAAGGTAATTTAGCGAGGGCGTAAACTGTGCGCCCGGCCGGCGTCTCGATAAGAGGGATTCCCGGCATGGGGACGGCTGGGATATCGGCGCCCGCGAACGCCTCGCGCAGCAACCGAGGATAAGACGCATCCGCGCCGTAGAATACCGCGATCTCCTGCAGTGACAAGCCATCGTCAAGTGCGCTCAAAACTTCGCGGACGACCTCCCTGGCTTCGATCGATCGATTCGGCGAAAGGACGAGGCGCGTCGCTGGACTGCTTTCTTGATCGCCAACCTCTGAGTAACCTGTGCCGGCCATCCGCAAAGCGTCCAAAAGTGCAGCCGCGCCGGCAGTCTCACCCGCAGGTGCCACGACGTGAATCGCGCCGATATCGCTGGCGGACCTCCCGTCGTTCCGCACCACCTCGGTGGCCGCGTCCAACAGATCGCAATCGTCATAGAATTGCTCCGTTGCCCTGCGAAAGCTGTCGTAGAGGACGAGGATCTCCGAAAAACGAGCTCCGGTCTGCCCCGGCAGGTCGGAAGAAGATCGAATTCCTCCGCGGCGCAGTCTCCGGAAGATCACACGCAGCGCCCGGGCATACCCTGGAAGCTCCTTCACGCGGCCAAGGACACCCCGTGAATCAAGCGCGATCTGCTCGGTCAGGTAATCGCCGATTGGCCGGGCAAGGGGCTGCCGACCTTCCGCCGCCAGTTTCCCGGCCGCTAACAATTCGGCTAAGCGAGGTAGTGTCTCGAAGCGAACGGCTGCGAACGGCCCAAACTCCGCCAGGCGGCGACGGAGGTGAAGACCAGCCAGGTGAGAGGGGACGATGAAGGTCACCGGCACCAGCGGATCGACCTTACGGGCGGTCGCGACGGATTCCAGGGTATCGACGATGTCAGGCATATTTCTCCCGGCGACGCCAGAATAGGCAGTCCGATTTGGGCCTGTCAACGACGCTCTGTCACACCAAATTCAGAGACTAGTCGAGCGCCGGTGAATCTTTGGTGAGAACTCGGCGAGAATCGTGTGAGACACTTCCTCCAGAGCTCACCACAGAAGGAGGCAGCAGATGTCAGGTCAGGTAATAATCGTGGTGTCGGATCTCGACGATCCGAAACACGGCGAGATCACGGTGGCGGAGAACCCCAAGGAGGCTGCACATCACATCGAAACACTCCTCGAGGCGGGATTCGAACAGGACCGCCTACGAGTCTTCAATGGAAGCGAGATGTCCCTGCGGGTCGTCCATCGGCCCGTCGTCGCACTCGTTTCGGGCGGCTCTTCCGGTACAGCCGCCGGTGCCACGGATAATTCAAGCGATCATCAGACCGATATTCAGCGCGAGCCGGAGCCGGTGGTCCTGCGTACGAAGAATGAAACACGCGAGGAAGTCAAAGCCGCTCCGCTCGTCAAGAATGGAGTTCGCTTTTCGGCGATGTTCCGGCCGGCCTGAGCAACCACTAGCGCAAGTAACAGTCGGACCATCTCCCTTGCGATAACCGTGACTTCGTCGCGTCGGCTATTATATTCGGGTCATGTCCGAGCTAGTCGCGAGAGCGATCGACGTTGATGCGGCCAACTTCGCGCTTGGCAACGAACAGTTCGAGTGTGAAGGGGCCGTCTTCCTGCGCAATCGCGGCTGGCCCTCAATCTACGACGCCAACCATGTTTCCCGAGTCACGGCATCCTCTCCAGACGAAATCGATCGCTTACTGAGTCGAATGGAGCAAGAATACGCCGGGAGCAGGCACCGCCGCTTCGACGTAGACCACCGAACGCCACCGGAGTTTGTTGCCCGCCTCGCCCTCGATGGCTACCAACGAGACGACGCGCTGGTCCTCCTCCTCGAGGGCGACCTTCAAGGAGCCGCCCGGGAGTACGACATCAGGCCGGTTGAAAGTGACGCCGCCTGGAGCGCATACGATGCCCTTCACCAAATCGACTGGCGGGAACATCACCAGCGTACGCAATTGCCGGAGCCGCCGGGCGTCCGCGAGCAGATGCTCCAGGCCAACCGCGCGAAGCAACCACCCGTTCAGAACTTCTTTGCGTATACTGATGACCGCCCGGTTGCCTACTTCAATTCGTGGGCCGGCGTAGGAGGCATGGGTCAGGTCGAGAACCTCTTCACTCATCCGGACTACCGCCACCAGGGTGCCGCGACGGCCCTGATTCATGATTGCGTTGCCGACTGCCGGCGAAAGGGCGTAGGCCCCATCGTTATCGTCACTGATCCCGCCGACACACCGAAGAATATGTACGCTGCCATGGGCTTCAGGCCCGTAGCCCTCGTTTCCCACTTCCTCAAGAAATTGCCAGTAGAGTAACCTCGTCGCGCACACTTCGAGGTTGTGATGCTGCGCGATTGAGCTTTCTCATTCGTCGCGGCGGATGCTATAGTTAAGCCAAATATGCCAGATACAAAGCGGCAGGCAGACGGAACCGCGATGGCGCCGTTGCAGGAGCGCCCCGCTGACATGACCATCGAGCGATTGATCGCCGAACAGACGGGAAGCGGCGATGGGCGCGACGTCTTCTCGAAGGCGTACGACTTCCAGATCGTAGAACAGGCTCGTGATCTTGATATCTACCCGTTCTTTCAGCCCCTGGACAGCAATGACGGTCCCGAGGGAAGCATCTACGGCCGTCGCGTGCTCATGTTTGGCTCCAACAACTACCTCGGCCTCACCCGCCATCCGGCCGTCGTAGAAGCGGCCAGCCGTGCCGTCGTGCAATACGGGACGTCCATGACAGGTTCGCGCCTCCTCAATGGCAGCACGCACCTTCACGAGGAGTTGGAAACGCGCATCGCCGGGTTCGTTCACAAGGAGGCGGCGATCGTATTCACAACCGGCTACCTGGCGAACCTGGGAACAATTTCTGCGCTCGTGGGCAAGAAGGCCGTCGCTGTCGTCGATAAGGCTGACCATGCCAGCATCTACGACGGCTGCCAACTGGCTGAGGGCGACCTTATTCGCTTCAGGCATAACGACATCGCCCATCTCGACGCGGTTCTCAAGCGGGGTGCCGAGGACAGAGCGCCTCTGGTCATAATCGACGGCGTGTACAGCATGGGCGGCGACATCGCGCCGCTGCCCGAAATTGCGGAGGTCTCCCGCCGGCACGGTGCGCGTCTTCTCGTCGACGACGCCCACGCACTGGGAGTTATCGGCGTCGGCGGACGCGGGACGGCAAGCTATTTCGGCGTCGAGGATCACGTAGATCTCATAATGGGTACGTTCTCGAAATCGCTGGCTTCGATCGGTGGATTTGTTGCGGGGCCGAGGAAAGTGCTGGACTGGATCAAGCACTTCGGCCGGTCGATGATGTTTAGCGCCGCACTGCCTCCGGCCTCAACAGCCGCCGCGTTGGCTGCGCTCACGGTCCTGGAAAATGAGCCAGAGATCGTAGAGACGCTAAGGGAGCGTAGCACTCAGTGGCGCGAAGGACTGCGTGACCTCGGATTCAATGTCGGTGGATCACAAACGCCGATCGTGCCGGTAAACCTGGGTGACGAGTACACGACTGTGATGTTCTGGAAGGCCTTGCTCGACCAGGGCGTCTATACGAACCCGGTCATCTATCCGGCTGTACCTGTGCGAGAGGCGATGCTTCGTACTAGCTGCATCGCCACGCACACTCCCGAGCAAATAGAACAGGCGCTGGAGAAGTTCCAGACAGTTGGCAGACAGCAAGGCCATATCCGCTAGCAGCGACCTTCGAGCCAACGTGACAGTCACCCCTGTCACAACGAAGCGTGAACTCGAAGAGTTCATCAAGCTCCCGTGGCGGTTGTATGCCGACAACGCCAATTGGGTACCTCCGCTGTTACGACTGCAGCGCGAGACATTCTCCCCAAAACACAATCCCTTCTACCAGCACGCGGAGATGGAGCTCTTTCTCGCGCGGCGCAATGGGTCCGTTACCGGTCGTATCTCCGCGCAGATCGACCGTGAGCACAATCGGTACCATAACGAGCGCGTCGGCTTCTTCGGCTTCTTCGAGTGTGATGATGATTCCTCCACTGCCCACGAACTCCTCGTCTCGGCGGAAAGTTGGTTGCGTGAGCGGCGCATGGAACGGGTCCGCGGCCCCCTCAGCCCCTCAATCAACAGCGAGATCGGGTTCATCGTCGAAGGCTTCGATTCGCCGCCGCAGATTCTCATGCCCTACACGCAGCCCTATTACTTGAGCTTGGTGGAGCGCGCAGGATACGCCAAAGTGCAAGACCTTTATGCCTGGCGCTGGGGCGCCGAAGTCGTGCCGGAGGGCCCGGCGAAGATCGTGCGCGAACTGCGTTCCCGACCGGAAGTAAAGGTGCGTCGAGCCAACCTTCGCCGCTTCTCTGAAGAGGTGCGCACGATCCTCGACCTCTACAACGATGCTTGGAGCGAAAACTGGGGATTCGTCCCCGCAACCGAGGCTGAAGCGAAGCAGATGGCCTCCGACCTCCGCTTCATTGTCGACATCGATATCGTCCCATTCGTCGAGATCAATGGGGAAGCAGCGGGCGTGGCGCTCGCCTTGCCCAACCTGAACGAGGCCATCCACGACCTGAACGGCCATCTGTTCCCGCTGGGCTGGCTGAAGCTCCTCTGGCGATTGAAAGTGCGCCGTCCAACGGCCGGCCGCCTCCTCCTTCTCGGCATCAAGAAGGAGTTCCGTACGCGACGCTACGCCGGTTTAGCCTACCTCCTCTGCGACGAGATCTTCAAGGGCGCAACCAAGAGAGGTTACAAGTCCGCCGAGTTCTCATGGACGCTGGAAGACAACCGGCTGATCAACTCCATGATCTCGAATGTCGGTTGCGAACGTTATAAGACCTATCGGATCTACGAAAAGGCGCTCTAGGCTGTGGAAGTCCTTGTCACCGGCGCGTCCGGGTTCCTCGGATCGCATGTCGCCGAACAGCTTGTGGGCGAGGGCCATCGTGTACGGCTCCTCCTGCGAAAGACCAGCAGTCGCCAATTCCTGTCGTTCTCCCATGAGGAGCGACTCGGCGACATCACCGATGTTGGCTCGCTCGTTGACGCGGTGAACGGCGTCGGTGCGGTCGTTCACGCAGCCGGACTCGTAAAGGCTAGGAACGAAGCGGAGTTCGCCGCGGCTAATACGCTGGGGACAGCCAATCTCCTCTCGGCGATCCGGCAGTCGAACCCAGACCTGGGACGCTTCGTCTATGTGTCCAGCCTCGCCGCGCACGGCCCGAGCGCCGATGGCTCACCACGAGACGTCCATGCACCGCCTAACCCGATCACTGCATACGGTCGCACAAAGCTGGCCGGCGAAGATCTCACAAGAAACAGCTCTATCGCCGCTCGATCCGTCGTAATCCGGCCGCCGGCAATCTACGGCCCGCGGGATTCCGCGCTCGTTCCGTTCTTCCAGCTCGCCAGATTTCGCCTCGCACCGCTCCTGATGGGTGGGCGCAACAGGATATCAATTGTCTACGTCGAAGACGTGGCGAGAGCCATCGTTCAGGCAATCTCCAGCGAGGCGTCCGGTGGGAAGGTGTACTGTCCAGAGGACGGCGCCGTGCACACGTGGCGCGATCTGCAGGGTGCAGTGGAACGCGCGGTTGGTCACAGAGCAGTGCGCATGAACGCTCCACGCTGGACGTTCACGGTGGCTGCTGTTGCCAGTGAGGCCGTCGGCTTCTTAAAGAGGCGTGCTGTGTCACTCACGCGCGAGAAGGTCCGTGAGCTGGCGCAGCCGCATTGGGTATGCTCCGGCGAGGACCTCCGGCGTGACCTCGATTGGTCGCCTCGCGTCACGATCAGAGAGGGTGCGGCCCTCACCTACGACTGGTACCGGAAGCACCGTTGGGTCTGAGTGAGGCGGCGTAAAGGTGGGCATAGTATAATCCGCGAGCGTGCCACTACATCCACCTGGTGATTCATGGAGGTCTTGCAATGGGATGCCGAGTAGTCACCGTCTCGCGAACCTTAGCAGCAGGAGGCGAGGAAGTCGCGCGCGCCGTGGCCGACGAACTGGGCTTTCGGTACGTTGACAGGGAGATCATCCAGTGGGCCGCCCAGAAAGCAGGCGTCTCCCCGGGGACGATTGAGAAGGTTGAACAAAGCCCTTCTCTCATCGACCGCATTCTCAAGCACCTCGGCAACGCGTCCAGCGAATTCGGCGCTTACCACGCTCCGGCCTTCCCGCCGACGCAAGAGTACGAAAGTATCATTGGCCAAGTCCTCAAAGCCACGGCCGCGATCGGTGACGTTGTCATCTTCGCTCACGCGGCCGGGATTCCCCTGACGGGCTCGGATGGTCTCCTCCGAGTACTCGTCACTGGCTCACCGAAGAACAGGGCCACCCGGCACGCAACCCGGACGAATCAGGACCAAACAAAGGCCGCCAAGGCCATCGAGGAGTCCGACCGAGAGAGGCAAAGCTACCTGGAGCGCTTCTACGGCGTCCAGCGTGAGTTACCGAGCCACTACGACCTCGTCCTGAACACGGATAACCTGCCCCCTGCGACCGCGGCCGAGCTGATCGTCAATGCCACCCGCGCAATTTGATTCGTTCGAACCTAACCTCGGATGGTCCCTAACTCAGAACTCCGCGTTGCTGGGCGTCACCTGATCGCAAGAACAGAACGTCAGACACACTGACACGCAACGCGAACGCCGCGAGCGGCCCTGTGGCGAAGTACGGCAGAGCCAGCATAACGTGCGAGAAGAGCGCATACGCCGCTGCCTGTGATTCACCCACGCCGAACGCCACGAGCAGCCCAGCGATTGCCAGCTCGAACACCCCCAGGCCCGCCTGTGTCACGGGCACTGACACTGCCACCGTCGCGGCGACGACCACCAACAGATACACCGCCGGTGAGAGATCGATCCCAAGCGCCCGTCCGCAGGCGTAGAACATTACTGCCTCGCACAGCCAGGCCGCGTGAGACGCCCACACCACATGGAACATCGCCCTGCGACTTCGGAACGCCCGCAGGCCCTCCCCCAATGATTCGGCCTGGCTCGCGAGCCGGCTGCGCCAGGCTACGGATCCGCCTCCAACGTCGCGCACGGCCGGTCGCGCCAACCAGAGCGCGCCCGCCACGCCCCCGCCTAGCACTGCGGCGTACGCGGCCCCCAGCGGCCAGAGAAACCGCGCGTCCTCATACAGCAGAGTACCCAGCACGATGAAGCTCGTGAACGCTACGACGTCCATCAATTTCTCTGAAAACAGCGTCGCCACGATGTTCGCGGCGCTAAGTCCCGTCCGACGGCGCAGCACCTGCACCCGTACGAACTCGCCCGCCCGCAGCGGCAGCGCGAGGTTGCATGCGACGCCCAGTACCGCCACGCCGAACAGGAATGGCACATCTAAAACCTTCATCGGCGCGAAGAACTGTCGCCACCTTATCGCCCGGAACCAGTCCGACGTCAGGTTGAACACAAACGCGAGAGGCAGCCACCACAGAGTCGCCCCCTTCAGCTCCTCGCGCACTGCGCCAATATCCACTCGCCACAGCAACGCCGCGAGCAACGCCGCGGCTAGGGAAAGCTGCATCGGGAACCGCAGGTATGGAAGCGCGCGGCGTAGGGCGCCGGGTTGGGCGGCAGCGGCGATCACGCGCGGCTCGTATTCCACTTCCAGCCAGTATAACGTTCGTCCCCGCGCCTGCGATATACTTTCCGCACTCGACACGGAGCCATCGTCGTAGGTCGGT